>Ga0318563_10000552_pt1 | contig 15441 bp, 15 predicted proteins | sample GRESIP066b5f19_FD_203689 | JGI IMG/M metagenome (GOLD analysis project Ga0318563, IMG submission 203689) | Tropical soil microbial communities from Luquillo Experimental Forest, Puerto Rico - GRE.SIPMG.066b5f19 | ecosystem: Environmental > Terrestrial > Soil > Tropical forest > Bulk soil... | reverse complement strand
CAAGAAAAAAGCAGCTCCCAAAAAACCGGCTCCTGCCCCTCCCCCGGCCCCGGTAATGATGCCACCCGCTCCGAGTTCAGAACCCTCCATGGGTGGTGGTTCTGAAAGCAGCAGTGCTTTTTAACGTGAAGTAAATGCCTACTACAATATACGAACCCTCCCCTGCGGAGGGTTTTTTGTTGCCTTTTCAGAATTTGTTCAGCAACTCCACCACGTTGAAAATATCCTCCCGGGAATGACAAAATGAACAGGGTAAACTGACCGTGGTGGAATGAATCATTTCTGAAATGGGGAAGCTCTTCCCCTTGAACATATCCCTGAGCGCATGTTGCCGGTGCGGTGCAACGGGGTAATGGATTTCAGTCCGGACCCCGTTTTTCAGAAGGTATTCCCTAAGTTCATCCCTTCGGTGATGTCGGACATTAAAGATATGGTAGACGTCATGGAAATCCTCGTGTACAACCGGCTTGACAAATTCGTCGCTGAGATTGTCCAGGTAAATTTTTGCCAGCATCCTTTTGTGTTCGGTAATGGTATGCAGGGCCCTGAGCTTTACCGAAAGAAAGGCTGCCTGGATTTCGTCCAGCCGTGAATTGAACCCCACTTCATTATTGTAGTATTTCACTGCTGATCCGTAATTTCTCAACTGGCGGATTTTGTCCGCGATATTTTCATCGTTGGTGACGATGGCTCCTCCATCTCCCAGCGCACCCAGGTTCTTGCCTGGGTAAAAGCTGAAGCAGCCCATTGTCCCGAACGTGCCGCTCAATTGCCCTTTGTAAGTAGCACCATGAGCCTGGGCGGCATCTTCTATGACCACCAGGGCTTTTTTGGACGCAATCGAACTGATCTTTTCCATGTCACAGCATTTGCCGTACAGATGGACCGGAATAATCGCCCTGGTGCGGGGGGTGATGGCCTCTTCCACCCGGTCAGGATCCATGTTATAGGTTCGCGGATTAGGTTCGACCAGTACCGGGGTAAGACCGTTGTGGAGAATAGACAGTATGGTTGCTATGAATGTATTGGAAGGGACCAGGACCTCACTGCCCTTTTCAAAATCGTAGTACCTGAGCGCCAGGATCAGGGCATCCAGCCCGTTGGCAACCCCGATGCAATGCTTTGTGTGGTTAAATGAAGCATAGGCTGTTTCAAATTCCTGGACGTATTTCCCCAGGATATACCAGCCATTTTGCAGTATGGAATTGAACGCTACTCTGAAATCCTCTTCGAAGGACCTGTTGACCAGCCCCAGATCATCGTATGGAATCATATTGACTAGTTGGCTTTGGGCTGTTTGTAGATATAATCGGATGGATCATAATTGTGGGAAGCCAGGACCAGGATCACGGCATCGCGTGAGAAGCTGTGCAGTACCCTCCATTCCGGTGCCTCCACAATCAGGCATTTATCCGGGGAATCGAGCAGATAGTCCTTTTCAGGTTCGCCGTCCCGGTGGGTGGTAATGATAAAACTTCCCTGAATACAGATAACCGCCTCCTCTGTCTTGTGATGCTTGTGGCCACCCCTTGGAAGATCGGTAGTATTGTAGATACAAAAGATCCTCTCCACATCAAACGGCAGTTTAGATTTCGCATCATCAATGATCGTCAGGCTCCCTCGCTGGTCCGGATAATTGGGTAAGGCTTTAAAATACGACATAAGGCTTTAGAGAGTTGAATCTGATTTTTTTCATTTGGACTTATCGGTCTCAAGGCTCTGGACGGTTGCCTGGTCCAGTAAATCCAAGATACGTGCATCCACTCTGATATCAAACTTCCTTGCCATCAGTTTGTCAGATTTCCGGATGGCCTCCAGATCGTCAATGGTAAATATTTTTGGGTTGCTTCCTCCCCTGGACCAGTCTACGTAATAGAGGTTGTCATTTACCACCGTGTCCCTGAACCGTGAGTTCATAATGATCGTGGGAATGAGGAACTCGTCGGTCCCCCAGGAGAAAAAGGCAAATCTTCTGATCCGGCTGTTCTTTTCCAAAAAATCCACGACATACCGGGCACATTCTGCAGTAATGGTCATGAATGTGGCGCAGGGACCTCCATACATCTTGTACGGGAGGGGAAATTTTCGTCTGGGCATCACCCGGTTGATCAGGAACTGAAGACGGTATCTCCCCCTGAACCCGAAGCTGGTCATATGGTATTGATGGATCCTGGAAGATGCATGACTCCACCAGGCTTCTCCCGGCTCCTCAAAAAAGATGAAATTTCTACCATTATTGCGTTCAAGGTGTGTATATAAAGTATTGGCGGGCTTGATCGGGTAGTCCTGTCCGCTCATGATGCTGAGGTAATCATAATCCACGCCGCTGTCCAGGATTTCCTTGAGGGAACAAACGATGGCTTTTGTCAGGCTGTAACCTCCCCAGTTTACGACGATCCTTTTTTCGATAAATCGAACAGCATCGATTTTCTCTAGGTAAAGAAAGGGGGTCTTGTTGATCTTCTTGTCAAGGTGAATATAAAAATGACTGCCTTCCCGGTTTAGTTTGTTGATCAGTCGTTCCAGCTGGGACGGATCCTTGTATGCCATTATTAAAAAAGCTGTCTTCATGAAAGGTTGTCTAAGGTCAAGAGTTACGCACCTAATTATACCATTCCCGGGCATTCAGTGTGACAGAATCAGTCAGGGAGTAATGACTCTTACAAAAACGTCAAAAGACTGGTTTTTCTTATCTGATTGAAAATTAAAAAGAAAGAAGGCTAAGTGTATCCAGTTTACCTGAACAGCCGCACAAATGTTACATTTTCAACAGACTAAGTATGCAAAAAAAAGTTAAACCCAAACTGGATACCTTGAATCGGAGTAATCAAATATATAACAAAAAAAACAAAAGTGTCCTTTTGTTTAATTTCTTCGTGGCCCTTTAAGCTATGCGTCTAGGAAATCTTTTCCACCTGCATATAGTTCAGTTCAACCGGAGTAGAGCGACCGAAAATTTTTACGGTTACTTTCAGTTTCTTCTTCTCGTCGTTCACTTCCTCAATGATGCCGTTGAAGTCGTTGAAAGGTCCTTCAATGATTTTGATCGTTTCCCCTATAATGAATGGCTCGCTCATGCTGATACCACCGGATTCCGCCATTTCATCCATTTTACCGAGCATCTTATTCACCTCTGCCTTGCGCAGGGCGATGGGGTTTTCCTTTCCCAGGAAATGAATGACATTGGTGGTATTTTTGATGGCATCCCTCAGATCGTCACCCAGTTTCCCTTCTGTCACTTCGATCATGACATAACCCGGATAATAATTTCTTTCCCGCATTACCTTTTTCCCATTCTGCACCTTGTACACCTTTTCCACGGGCAGGAATACCTGCTTGACAACCTCTCCCCAGCCACCGCGTGAAATTTCCTTATCGAGGTATTCCTTCACCTTTCTTTCCTTGCCGCTCACGACCCGCAGCACGTACCATTTGGTCTCTTTTTGATTTGTAGTTGTTTCCATTATGAAAATAAAGAATAAATAAAGTGTAAGATCCCCTGGGAAACAATATCCATAAGCCAGACGATAAAGGTCGTAACCAGGGTAGCCACCAGCACGATGACCGTAGATTGCTGCAACTGGGTCCAGCTTGGCCAGGTTACCTTTTCCATTAACTCCTTATAGGATTCCCGGAAATACGTCGATATCTTATTCATGTTCTTAAAAATATGAAAAAAGTGAAAAAACTCAGTCCCGCCCTGCTGGGGGGAATGATGCCTGCTGAGGCTGCACGGGCACTAGGATTCGAACCCAGATCTAAGGTTTTGGAGACCTCTATTCTACCTTTGAACTATGCCCGTAGAAAGCTGAAAGCTATTCCGCGTGCGCGAAACAGCTTTCAGTGATATGTTGCAAAACTATGAAAAATTCTCTTGCAAAGCTTCCAGGCTTTCACCTCAGGGGAAGACTATTTAAGAATATCTGTAACCTGTCCGGCGCCTACGGTACGGCCACCCTCACGGATAGCGAACTTCAGACCTTTTTCCATGGCGATCGGCTGTATCAGCTTCACAGTCAGGGATGTATTGTCGCCAGGCATAACCATCTCGGTTCCGGAAGGCAATTCCACTTCTCCCGTTACGTCCGTGGTGCGGAAATAGAACTGAGGACGGTATTTATTGAAGAACGGAGTATGACGTCCACCTTCTTCCTTGCTCAGCACGTATACTTCACCTTTGAATTCGGTGTGCGGAGTGATCGTACCGGGCTTGCAGATAACCATACCTCGACGGATATCTTTCTTTTCAATACCGCGGAGAAGCAGACCTGCATTGTCCCCAGCTTCGCCTTCGTCAAGCAGCTTGCGGAACATTTCGACACCGGTTACTGTGGAAGTAAGGGGTTTTTCCATCAACCCGACAATTTCTACCCCTTCACCTACTTTAATACGTCCCCTTTCGATACGCCCGGTGGCAACCGTACCGCGGCCGGTGATGGAGAACACATCTTCAACAGACATCAGGAAGGGCTGGTCGACAGGACGGGGAGGCAGCGGGATATAGCTATCCACAGCAGCCATCAGTTCGTCGATTGCCTTTACCCATTTTTCTTCTCCGGCAAGAGCGCCCGTGGCGGAACCTTTAATGATCGGCGTATTGTCTCCGTCAAATCCGTAAAAGGTTAGCAATTCGCGGATTTCCATTTCCACCAGCTCCAGCAGCTCTGGGTCATCCACGAGGTCAACCTTATTCATAAACACAACCATGCGGGGTACGCCCACCTGGCGGGCCAGCAGGATGTGCTCTTTTGTCTGGGGCATAGGACCATCAGTAGCCGCTACAACCAGGATGGCACCATCCATCTGTGCAGCGCCTGTGATCATATTCTTCACATAGTCAGCGTGACCCGGGCAATCCACGTGCGCATAGTGACGATTGCTCGTCTGGTACTCGACGTGAGCTGTATTGATGGTAATGCCACGCTCTTTTTCTTCAGGCGCTGCATCGATCTCATCATATTTTTTTGCTTCTGCCAGACCTTTTTTTGACAAAATGGTCGTAATAGCGGCAGTCAAAGTGGTCTTACCATGGTCGATATGGCCGATGGTACCAACGTTAACGTGGGGTTTATCCCTCTTAAAGGTCTCTTTTGACATCGTTATCTGTTTTAAGTTGTGTTATAATTGACGCCTTCCGCACCTGGCTTCAGGCTTTTTGAAAATATGTTTAGCACGTTCCGGGCTTTATTTCTCCGTTTTGTTGCCCCGGCCTGTACTTCATCGGCTGCCGGGACCTCTCGAAAAAGCCAATCAGTCCACCATTTCCTCTTTCAAAAAAGCCGGAATGTACCACTGGTAACATTCCTTTACTCAATGAGCCGTTGATGAGAATTGAACTCACGACCTCTTCCTTACCAAGGAAGTGCTCTACCACTGAGCTACAACGGCTTGTCCCGTAAAAGCTGACAGCTGGCCGTTGTAAAGATGACAGGAATGGCCATCTGTCATCGATCATCTGTCATCTCATCAAACCTGGCAGTCGCCGCTGCCAGACTGCCGAAAACCTCCATCCCCTCCGGCGTGGGGTCAAGAGCGGAAGACGAGGTTCGAACCCGCGACCTACAGCTTGGAAGGCTGTCGCTCTACCAACTGAGCTACTTCCGCATTTGTCTTTTCAAAAAACTGCTGACCGGTGAGTTTCCCCCCGGCCGGTATCAGTCTGCATATCCCGTAATTCCAGCTGCAAGGTACCACCTTATGGGCAGGAATCCCTTCTACTCGTGTCAATCGATTTAAAACACCCGACAGGCGACCATCGCCGGTTCAGGAAAAGTTTCAAGTTGTGGGCAAGGATGGATTCGAACCACCGAACTCCGAAGAGGACAGATTTACAGTCTGTTGCCGTTGGCCACTTGGCTACTTGCCCAACTCCACAGAGCCAGAGAAGGGACTCGAACCCCCGACCAGCTGATTACAAATCAGCTGCTCTACCAGCTGAGCTACTCTGGCGATTCGTTTCTAAATCAACTTTATAAAGAGCTTACACCAGGACGGGAGTCTGACCCCCATTTTTTGGGAAGGCAAAGGTAAGCGAATTTGTTAAAATCAAAAATTTTACGGCTTTTTTTTATCAGACATCTAATGAATTTTCCTGGCGCCAGATTGGGGGAGTTCCAATAAAAAAAGCCCCCTGACCTGGTTGGTCAGGGGGCCTTGAAAAAATCTACATCAAGCCACCTGTTTTTCTTTTTTTCTTTTTAGCTGATTTACCAGCGAGTCAAATGCGTTGTCGAAGGATTCCTCGAAGGACTTGGAAGAGCATTTTACAAAAAAATGTTGCCTGGGAACATGAACCTTGATTTCTGCAATTTTGTCTTTAATGGTATGAACCACGTTGTCCAGCTTGAGATACACATCCACTTTTACAATCCTGTCATGAAACGTGCTGAGTTTTGTTAATTTTTTAGTCACATAATCTGTCAACTTACTGTCTGCATCAAAGTGTACAGTCTGAATGATAACGTTCATAGCATCGCAATTTAACAGTGAAACAATAAATAAAAGAGCTGAATTAAGATATGATAATCTTTAAAAAAATAACCTTTCGTGGGACAATGAAGATAATATCTGGGGGGTATTTTTCCAAATAATTTTTAGCTAAAAATGCCCTTATTTCCAGGTACTTTTTTCAGGCTTTAGGATGGCTTTTTTTGTAAATATCTTTCAGCTTTTCAATCGTGTTGTGGGTGTATACCTGGGTCGCCGCCAGGCTGGAATGGCCAAGCAATTCCTTGACAGAAGCCAGGTCTGCTCCTGCATTCATCAGGTGGGTCGCAAAAGTATGCCGCAACACATGCGGGCTTTTTTTATCAACTGTGGTGATTTCTGCGAGATATTTTTTTACAGTCAGGTATGCATATTTAGGATATAGCTTTCTGCCTTTCTTATCAACCAGTAAGAACTCGCTGACCGGAGCTTCAAACTGCCTGCGTTTTGCCAGGCCATATTTTCTAACCTGGGCGGACATTTCCGGGCTGATGGGTATGATTCTTTCCTTGTTTCCCTTTCCCAACACCTTAATGGTTCCACTACCGAAATTCACCTGGGACTCTTTGAGGTTGACCAGTTCGCTGAGCCGCATACCTGTTTGATAAAATATGGACAGGAGGAGCCTGTCTGTCTCGCCCTTCCAGGAATCCGGAAACTCCACATGGGAAAACAGGGTATGGATGTCCTTTTGTTCCACATAGACAGGCAATTTCTTTCCGATCTTCGGGACAATGACACCCGTCATGGGAGACTGCTCCAGGAACCCTTTTTGCAACTGAAATTTAAAAAAGGATTTCAGCACCGATAATTTTCTGCGAATCGACCTGGCCGTGATTTTCTTATCCCACAGGGAAACAATCCAGGACCTGACCAGGACAGAACTTATTTCCTCCAGGGATAGCTGCGGGTATTCACTTTCCAGGTATTTGAAAAACTGCTCGAGGTCGTCCCTGTAGGCCCGGATGGTATGTTCCGAATAGCGCTTTTCAAATTTAAGGTAGTCAATAAAGGGTTGACCGATTGCCTCCAAATTGATAATATTGTGGTTACTCAAATGTAAGATTAATCAGGCTCAAAACTATTAACCGTACATGTGGAAAATAAGAGAGCATTGGCTTTCATTTACAAGATGGCTCAATAAGGGGATACTTCTAAAAGAAAGTATCGCAGGCGAAGACCGGAACAACTTCAAATTCATCCGCCTGGCCGCCGCTCTGTTGGTTGTGGAAGGGCATACGCGCCGCCTTTTCCACAGGGAGGCAGACATCGATTCAAATATCCAGTTTCATATCCTCTATCTGGGACTGCCCACCTTTTTTTTCCTCAGTGGCCTGCTCGTTGCGCAGAGCCTGGAAAAAAGTTCTTCCTGGAAACAGTTTGTTTGGAAACGCATCCTTCGCCTCTATCCCGCGCCCTGCCTTTCCATCCTTTGCTGCGCCTGTATTATGGGCCCCATCCTGACTACCCTTCCGCTGAAATCCTACCTCACGAGCCCGATGCTGTATCAATACCTGGCAGGCTGTTCTATCATAAAAATATTCTACAGGCTTCCCGGCGTATTTGAGCATTCGGTGAACGGGTCCCAGGGCGTTAATAATTCATTATGGTCCCTGACCCTGGAATGGAAACTCTACGCTGGCCTGCTCATCGTTTCGCTCATCCGGGTTCCCTACAAGAGAATTCTGCTGGTTATTTTGATCCTCTCTTTAATATTCTGCGGTTATTTTTTCTACCAGCCTGCCTCGGACCTCATCCGGAAGCTGGCCGGCAGTCATTTTCGCCTGTTTCCCAATGTGTCCTTAACCCCCTTGTTCCTCATCGGGGTCCTTTGCCATATATATAAGAGGTCCCTGGTAATCCGAAACTACTGGATAGTAATCATCCTTGTATGTTTTGCGCTCAGTCTGTATTTTCAAATCTTCCGGCTTACTTATTTCTGCCTGCTGCCCGCATTTATTCTGCTGGCCGCCAGCCGCGGAACCTCCTGGGTGAGAAAAATAACACCCGGCCCGGACCTTTCTTACGGAATCTTTGTATTTGGTTTCCCTGTCCAGCAGCTGATCAGCAATTATATCCGGCCCGGCCATATCTGGACTTTCTATTTCCTGGCCGTCCTGTTTGTGCTGCCACTGGCATTCCTGTCCTGGTATGGAGTTGAGAAAAGAGCCCTCAGGTGGAAGGGTTTGGTAAGATGAGGGCAAAAAAAAGAGGCTGTCCCTTTAGAATGAGACAACCTCAGCTATGTTGAATGAGATACTTTGCCAGGAACCGCGCGGGCTTTATGCTTCCAGCTTTCCGCTGGCCAGCTGCTGCTTGTAAACGGCCTTCAGCACTTCACCCCTTCTCTTCACAGAAGGTTTGGTGAATGACTGCCTAGCCCTGAGCTGAACAAGAACTTTTGCCTTCTCAAATTTTTTCTTGTATTTTTTGAGCGCCTTGTCGATATTTTCACAATCTTTTGAGTCGATGATTAGCATATGTAGATACCCCCTTTAATGGTTAACGGGCAGCAAAGATAAAAAGAAAATCCGGAATTCTGAAATCAGACATCCAAAAATCCGATTTTTACGGCATGTTTACAGGGATAATCGAGTCAACTGGCAGAATAACCGATATCAAGGAATCAGGTTCGGGGAGGATTTTCCGGATCGCCTCTCCCATTTCCAATGAATTAAAACCGGATCAGAGCCTTTCTCATGACGGTGCCTGCCTCACTGTGGAATTCACCCAGGATGGTATTCACCAGGTTACAGCCATCAGGGAAACACTAAAAAAAACAACCCTGGGCGAATGGAAGACCGGCGACCTGGTAAACCTGGAAAGATGCCTGCCCATGAACGGCAGACTGGATGGCCATATTGTCCAGGGTCATGTAGACAGCACAGCCCAGTGTACGGAAAGAAGGGAAACAGGTGGAAGCTGGGAATTCCGCTTTGAAATTCCCGCCCAGTCCGGCCATCTTATTATTGAAAAAGGATCTATCAGCCTCAATGGAATCAGCCTCACCATATTTGATGTAAAAAAGAAGACCTTCCGCGTGGCGGTTATCCCCTATACATTTGACCATACCAATATCCGCACGGTTTACCCAGGCATGATGGTGAATGTGGAATTTGACATGATCGGCAAATACATCGCCAGGATTCAGCAACTCTCCTCCAAAAAATAGGATGTGGCTACCTGCCTCGTCAGGAATTGTTATCTTGACCAATCAATCCTTCTATCATTAGCCAATGACCAGACCTCTGCAGACTGCGGCCACCACGCTGAAACACTTTCCGGAGCTGGATGGTCTCAGAGGTATAGCCATCCTGTTTGTTATTTCCTATCATTATCTTGGATATACGCGTTTCTTTAAATGGGGATGGACCGGGGTAGATTTATTCTTTGTTTTGTCGGGATTCCTGATAACAGGAAAGCTTATTCAATCCATTGGGGAAAAGGACTATTTTTTGAATTTTTACAGAAACAGGGTCCTGAGAATTTTTCCGGTCTATTACCTCGCCATCATCCTGTTCTACCTTTCGATACAATTCCTCAGCAGCCCGGACTCACTGGTAAAACTTGGGTACTATCTGACCCACTGGAAGGGGTTTGTGTTTTTTGTGCAGAACTGGACATTTATCCTCTACGGGCGTCCCCAGGAAAAATACCTGGAGCACTTCTGGTCACTGGCCGCTGAAGAGCAGATCTACCTGGTCTGGCCGTTCGTCGTCCTGTGGTTATATCCCAGGAAAAAATTATTGCCGGTCCTGGTCATCCTGATATTCACTGTGCCAGCCTTGCGAACAATCTATTATTCCCTGTACCCCGGAAACAACGAAGCTGCCTATTATGCCAGCCGGGCGGATGCCTTTTCGCTGGGTGCCCTGATCCTCATGCTTCAAAAGCAAAATGGGCATCTGCTCAAAAAATTAACAGACACCCTACTTTATGTTTCCCTGGTGTCGGTCGGTGCCGGGATTGTCCTCTTTTCCAGTTTCTCCCCCTTCAGCCCATTTTTTGTGACCGTAGGATACACTCTGTCCGCCATATTTTTTGCCTGCCTCCTTCAAAAATGCTTGCAGCCAGGGGGACTGTTTTCAGCCCTTTGCAGGTCCGCGGTCCTCAGGTATTGCGGGAAAATCTCCTTCGGTCTCTATATCATCCACTGGCCGGTCCATATGATCCTGGGCACCAGGATTTCCAAATGGGCATTCGCGCACCTGAGCGAAAACTACCCTTTCGATAGTTTTTTATCTTTGTTTATATGTCTGGTCATTTCTTTTTCTGTCAGTATCGTCAGTTACCGTTATTTTGAGTCCTATTTTCTGGGCCTGAAAAAGAAAAGACAACCATCCGCGGTGGTGGCAAACTGAACTTGGAGGAGGTCCGGAGAAATGAGGTTACAGCCCACCGAAGGGGAAAAAACATTTTTCGATGGATACTGACAAGCCAAAGCGGACCAGGAAAATCCTTACCACCGTATCCGAGAGACCGGTCTGGGTGATAGGTCCCCTATGGGCCCTGGTGAACGGATATTATCTCCTGAAAGACGGCATTGTGGTCACCGGGGAATCCGAAAAGTATATCCGCGAAGCGCATACATTCATTCAGACAGGACACCTGCATTCAGGCAATTACTGGTTATATTTTACCCAGATATTCCTGCTCTCCATCTTCATTAAGCTTAAACTCGGTTTTGTTTTCCCTTTTCTGGTACAATTGACCGTCAATCTAATCTCCTGTTTCAGTTTTCAGAAATTGGCATTAAGACTTTTTCAAAATAAGCATATCGCTTTGGGTGCTGTCATCATCCTGCTTCTGAACCTGCCCTACCAGGAATTCAACCACATGATGCAGACAGAATCGCTCTACTTTAGCCTCGCCGTCATCTATTCCTCCTGGCTCCTTCGCATAAAAAATTTGTCTTTGGGGACGATTGCCACCATCGCCGTCTGGCTGTTTGTTCTGTCTGTCACCAGGCCCACAGGCCTGCTATTTACGCCAGCGTCCATCGTGTACCTTTTTGCCAGATTCCTTGCACAGAACCGGTCAGCGGGAAAACTGGCCTTGTTCGTCCTTTCCTGGGTGCTGTTCATTTATGCCCTCAACCTGGCGTTGGGAAGCGGGGGCCGGCTAAATCTGATGCTTCCTTTCGAAAAGGAGAATATTATTTGTGAAGTGCCCACCATAGATGAGCCAGCCAATATCAGCAGGGCAGAAAACGGGAATTCTCTATTTGGCCTGGCATTCTACGTAACCCACAATTTCGGCCAGTTCTGCAGGCTTGCCTGGCTAAGGACATTGGCCTTTTTTGGTTTATGGAGAAGCTATTTCAGTTTACCCCATAACATCTTCCTTATCGTTTATTTTTTCAGCCTGTACCTGCTCGGCATTTTAGGATGGCGATACTTCCCAAAAACCCAGCCACCTGCCTTTTATTTCCTTATTTGCCTCATCAGCTTTATGTGGATGACCGTCATAATAACCTGCGACGACTGGCATAACCGCTTTTTTCTTTCGATTTCACCATTATTAATCCTCCTAAGCATGGGATTTCCGGCAAAGAAATTAAACAGACAAAGCGAATAAACGGTGAATAATGCATGCGTCAGGCTTAGTCCTGTGGGCTGGAGATACCACTTCATTCAAATAGAAAGGCTGCCTGGTAAACCGGCAGCCTTTCCATATCATTATAAGGATCCAATCATCGCATCAGGTACATCTTGCCATAGCCTTTAATAAAGAACTGATCGGTATTATCTCCCGCTGCCGTATACTTGTCAAGCGCCTTTCCATTGAGATTGGTGACCACATGATACAGGTAGACCCCATTGGCAAGCCGCTGGTGATACATATCGGTACCGTCCCACTTGAATTCTGTAATGTTTGTACCAACATGAAGCGGTCCCAGTTCGTCCTTGGTAATTTCCCGCACCACCTTACCGGTAATCGTCATAATCTGAATCTTGATGTTTTGTGGCACTTCACTCCCGGTGATCGTAAATACAAAAGCAGTGGAGGTCGTAAACGGGTTGGGATAGTTAAGCATGTTGGATATCATCGCCTTGGTGATGACCTTGAAGGTAACCTGATATTGCACTATGCCGGCAGGATTTCCCGATTTGTCCTTTCCGGTGACAAAAAGCACGTATTGATCACCTTCAGGATTGTACTGTTTGGTAAATACCGGGAAAAAGTCGACCGTTGCCACATTGTTGCCGGAACTGGTTGCAGGCGTAAACCGCAGAGTATCGGCATTAAAATAATAGGGATGCAGGCTTCCGTCCGGATACCTCAACCGGACCGTCATGAGGGAAGTATCATTGAGCAACAGGTATTTGGATTCGTCGGTCAGTTTTATCTGAATGTGCGGCTTGGCCGAAACGATGTCGTCGTTCAGGATATGCACGTTGTCAAAAGTAACATCCAGCAAGGGGTTTGTCTGATCGACCTTGACATAGAAGTTTTTGTACAGGAAATTATTGAAATGATACTGCTCAGGCTGGTCGTTAGCAGGATTGACATCCAGGAAAATCGTGTTAAGGCCCTGGTAGTTGCTGGTATTGATATCGTATACAATCTTCAGGGTATCCCCGCTGATGATCGGCCTCCTGCGGGACATGGGTATAACGTGGGTTACGTTGTTCCTGTCGGTAATCGTCAGGTTGATCCGCATGCTGTCGAATGCCGTGACACTGATGTTCTTGAATGCGATGCCGAACTCAAGGGTCTGTCCCAGCTGGACTGTATCCGGAGCAGACAGGTAGACATTGGGCGCGAGGGCACCTTCAGGTACAGGAGAATAGTTAAGTCTCCAGTATTGCAACTGATACGGGGTGGCATGTACCGTGTCAAGGGCTGTGAGTTGCAATTCCAGGTAAGGATATTGTTTGGCGTTGATAGATGAAATATCAAAGTCCTGGTTAGTCAGGTTCAAATTGTACAGCTGGGTCTGGTTGTTCAGGGTATCCACGCCTATCACCGCGAGGCCCACGGTGTCAGTGGAAGGGTTCTCCATGCTGTAGCCTCTCCAGTGAAGCTGTTTCCATTGTTTTGCCGGTCCGAACAACGGGGAAGTCAGGGTTCCCTGCGTATTATTGGATACGAACGTATTCATGTCCAGCAGGATTTTATCAAATATTCCCGTGCTGAACTTCGTCTGGGAAGGGAAGCTGCTTTGCCTGTTTTTCTGGTAGACAAAGATAAAGGCACGCGGGGCATTGAATGAGTCTATCTGGACAAATCCTTGTTGCAGCAGGCGCAAATACATGGAGTTTCCTGAACCCAGGTAAGACGTGTCACCTGCCCAGGTACTTGCATAGGTATTGCTGTTGTAGGCGGTTCCCGATGTGTTTCGGACCACCACATAATACCCGTCCGGAATCAAATCCATAAAGTTTACGATGGCCCTGCGCTTGGCAGTATCCGTAATCGTAAACTGGAAATTATATATCCTGGTCGGACCGCATACCACATCGCTGCCGTACTGACTCGATCCCGGCAAAGCGTTCAGCCAGGGTTTGAAAGTTACCGGGTCAAAAACATTGAAAATGACATTTGATATCCCGCAGACACTGTTGATCAGGTTTACGTTGCCATTCACATCAACGGCAAAATCAGATGCCTGCGAAGCTGCAGTCGGGAAAACCCCGTTGTGAATTCCGAGTTCATCATTGTGCGTGGAAAACTGCCAGATCCTTCCGGGTGACATGAGAATATTTTGACCGGCGGATTGCAGATGCTGGTAATAATGCGACTGGTTATAGCCGGGTCCACTTCTGAAGGAATCGATGTAGATAAAGGAAAACTCATTCCACTGGTTCTGTCCCCCATTGGCCGGAACCACAGAGGTTCTCCAGTAATATACCGTGCTGTCCCGGTAGGTAATGCCCGGGTTAAATTCAAATACTCCCCCGACCGAAGTCAGATTTTTTGTAACCAGCGCAGGAGAATTATACAATTCCGACGTATCGATTTCCAGGATATACTGGCCGGAAGGCGCAAAGGGGTTTGCCGTGGATGCAAACAAGTGTTGGGAAGCGTTATTAATTATGGAATAGTTATACGGATACACCGGTGTCAGGGCATCCTGGTAAACAAATACACCGGTGGTTACGGAGTTGTTTGCGTAGGTCACTTCAGGTACCGTATTGCCCGCATCGACAGTAACCGTAATATAATTCTGTCCTTTGTCCCGGGTGGCGACGATTGGAACCACGATCTGTATTGAATCGCCGTACAGGGTCCCTTTAATCTTTTTTTGCAGCAGGGTGGTCGTAGATCCATCGGGATATTTGCGGGTGACCAGGATGGTGATGGAGTCCGTAATGGCCTTACCCAGGTTAAGGAAGTTTGCCTTGACTGTAAAACTGGTATTGGATACAGAAACAAAATTAGGGGTGACCTGAACCATCTGCGGCTCAATATCATAGTCTGGCAGTTGTTCAGCATTGATCTTAATGGCAGGATCCCCATTCATGTTTATTTCCTCCGCGTGACACCTGGCCAGAAAATCAGTTGGCAGGACATTGATCAGGTTCTGTGCAGCATCAGCGTTAATATTACCGACCCCCTTTCCGTAATCAATCGTACTGAGGTCTTTGTACAATCCATTAAGGTAAACACCCAGGTATACAATGATTCCGAAATGGGTACTGGCGATAAAAGATATGGATCCTTTTTCCTTGGCCAGAACATACTGTTCGGACAGGGTATTTGGACCAGAAAGCCTGCCTGGATCGAAGGTATAATAGTTACCGGCATAACAGCCGTTTACGTAAAACACGGGATACTTTCCAGCATTGTTATAGATGGAGGGGTCGTCCAGGTTGAATCCCAGCGAGGATGCATTGGAGTGGCCAAAATAGTTCATCACGCCGATCCCACTGGAAAACAGCTGGGGAAACTGGGCAGCGGACACCTGATTGTCCTGATTTATGTTGGTACTGCAAAAGGTGTACAGGTTGG
>Ga0318563_10000550_pt1 | contig 15468 bp, 17 predicted proteins | sample GRESIP066b5f19_FD_203689 | JGI IMG/M metagenome (GOLD analysis project Ga0318563, IMG submission 203689) | Tropical soil microbial communities from Luquillo Experimental Forest, Puerto Rico - GRE.SIPMG.066b5f19 | ecosystem: Environmental > Terrestrial > Soil > Tropical forest > Bulk soil... | reverse complement strand
CGCCGCTAGAATCGTCACATGTCGCCGGCGGGGGGGCCGATCCTGCTCGTGGGGGCCGCGCGCCTCGCGACGTCCATCGCCGCGCGGCTGGAGGCCGGCGGCGCCCGCGTCGAGCGCTTGGCGGCTCTCGACGTCTCGGACCGCGCGTCGGCGGCGCGCCTCGGCGGGGCGTCGGTCCTGGTGCTCGCTTCGGACGACGACGCCGGCAACGTCGACGTCGCGCTCGCGGCGCGTGGCGTGCGGCCGGACCTGCCGCTCGTCGTCCGGATGTTCGACGAGTCGCTGGCGGGCTACCTGGCGGCGACCGTCGATCGGCTGACCATCCTCAGCATGTCGCAGCTGGCGGCGCCCGCCTTCGCCGACGCGGCCCTGCGCGCGATCGCAGCCGCGCCGGCCTTGCCGGCGCCGGGCGGGGCGGTGCGCGCCCTGCGCCGGGGCGCGGGGGTCGATCGCGTGCTGCTCGGGGCGCTGGCCGGCCTCGCCGCGGTCGTCGTTCCGGCGACGATCTACTTCGCGCATGCGCTCGACCTGCGCCCGCTCGACGCCCTCTACTTCGTCTGGACGACGATCATGACCGTCGGGTACGGCGACATCAGCCTCAGCCGGGCCTCGGACCCGGCGAAGGTGGTCGGCATGCTGCTGATGCTGGCCGGCGCTGCGTTCGTCGCCACGCTGTTCGCGCTGCTCACGGGCTGGGTGGTGACCCGGCGGCTCGACGTGCAGGCCGGGCGCGTGCAGGTGCGCCACCGCGGGCACGTGGTGATCGCCGGCGCCGGCAAGCTCGGCTACCGGGTGGCGGTGATGCTGGCTGCCAAGGGGAAGCGGGTCGTGCTGATCGAGCGCCGGCGCGACGCCCGCAACCTGTCGGCGCTGCGCGACGCCGGGCACCACGTCGTCGTCGCCGACGCCGCCGACGACAAGGTGCTCGAGCTGGCGGGCGTCCGGCAGGCCGGCGCCGTCTTGGCCCTCACCGACTCCGACGCCGTCAATCTCCGCGTGACGTTGATGGCGCGCGCGCAGGGGAGCGCCGCCAAGGCCGTCATCCGGCTGTTCTCGCCGGAGCTGTCGGCGCACGTCACCGCCCGCGGCGACGGGCTGGCGCTGTCGCCGATCGCGGTCGCTGCCGAGTCGTTCGCCGAGGCGGCGCTGGCCAGCGCGGGGGCGGCGCCGGCGAGCGCGGCCGGCGGGGCGTCAGCATGATGCGCGAACTGGCTCGCCTGCAGGATGCGCTCGCGGCCGTCGTGACGGGCGCTGCGCACGAGGCCGACGCAACGCCGCTCGCCGGGCTCTCCGGCGACGACGTGGCTCGCTACGCGCGCGGGCTCCGCCGGAAGCGCTGGCAGGAGGTCGCGCGCAGCCTGCCCCTGTCAGCGCGCGTGATCGTGGGGCTCGAGGCCCGCTACGACCGCTGGCTCTGCGCGCACCCTCCGGTCGCCTGCGACGGCGTCCTGCCGCCGGGGCTCGCCGAAGCCTCGCGCGCGCTCGCGGATCTGACGCGCGGGCTCGGAGCCGATCCGGGCGAAGCATCGTGGGCGGCGGACCTGCTCGCGTTCGAGGTGGCGGCGGGATGCGCGCGCGCCGACGGCGGGCGCCGCGAGCTCCGTGCCCGCCACGCCGTGCACGAGATCGCCGCCGAGCTGCGCGTCGGCCTGGTCCCCGTGGATCCGCCGCTCGCGCCGCACGCCTACGTCTTCGAGGGGAGCGCGATGAGGTGGAGGCGGCTTCCGTGACGGCGTTCGTCGGCGGGGGGCTCGGCTACCGGCGGGCGCACCGGGCCGCGCTGCTCGGCGCGGGGCCGGGCCCCGCGCTGCTCGAGGTGATGCCCGAGCACTTCTTCGCCGCGCCCGCCGACATCGACGCGCTCGCCGACCGCTACCCGCTGGTGTTCCACTCGGTGGGGCTGTCGGTGGGGACGGCCGTCGCGGACGTGGCCGGCGACGACGTGACGCGCGCCCAGCTCGCCCGCGTGCGCGACCTCGCGCGCCGCGCGCGCCCGCTCTACGTGAGCGACCACCTCGCGTTCACGCGCGCGCCCGGCGGCATCGATCTCGGCCACCTCTGCCCGCTGCCTTGCACCGAGGAGACCTACGCGCTGGTCGCGGCGCGCGTCCGTTCATGGCACGATCGGCTGGGGGTGCCGATCGCGCTGGAGAACATCGCGCACCCGTTCCGCTGGCCCGGGGACACCATGACCGAGGCGAGCTTCTTCCGCCGCCTCGTCGCCGAGACCGGCTGCGGCCTCCTCCTGGACGTGACGAACCTGCTCTACGACGCCCGGAACTTCGGCGGCTGCCCGGCCGCGCTGCTCGAAGAGTACCCGCTCGACGCGGTCTGGGGCGTGCACCTCGCGGGCGGCGTGCGCGGCCCGGACGCGTTCTGGATCGACTCGCACGATCACCCCGTCGACGAGGAGGCCTTCGCGCTGCTCGAGCGGCTGCGCGGCCGCTCGCCGATCCAGGCGCTGATCGTCGAGCGCGACAGCCGCCTCCCGACCATGGGCGAGCTGGCAGGCGAGGCGCGCCGGGCGGCGCAGGTCCTGGAGACCGCGTGAGCCTGGTCGACGACGCCACCGCCGGGTTGCGCGAGGGCCCGCTCGTGGACCTCGGCGGTCTACTCAAGCCGGGCGGCCGCCGCGAGGTGGAGCGGGAGATCGGGCGCGTCGCGACGGCGGGCCGTCACGCCCACGTCGTGGTGGCGCCGCTCGGCGAGGAGCTCGGCCCGCTGCACGAGGTCTGGACCCGGCTCGGCTTCGACGAGGGCCGGGATCTGCTGCTGCTCTTCGACGGGCGCCGCTGGGAGGCCCGCGGCTGGAACCTGTCCCACGCGGCGATCGACGCGGCGCTGGCCCGCGCCGAGGTCGGCCTCCGCCAGTACTACGGGCGGGGGCTGGCGCTCGCGGTCGCCGAGCTCGACGCCGCCGCCGGCGGGCGGGGTGAGGAGCGGCGCTCCGGCTCGTCGCTCGCGTCGGTCGCGCTCGGCGTCGCCGGGCTGGGCGCGGCCGCGGCGGTGGGCTGGGTGATCGCGCGGCGCGTGCGGCGGGGGGGCGAGCGCCGCCGCACGCTCGCCGAGGCGCGCTCCTCCGCCGAGAAGGTGTTCGCCGACGTGCTCATCGCGGCCGACGAGATGCCCGGCCCCGAGGCCGCGGCGCTGCGCGAGAAGGCGACCCGCCTGCGCGATCAGATCGACGCGCTGGCCCCGCCGGCCGTCAAGCAGCTCCCCGCCAAGGAGGAGTCGCTGACCCTGGCCCAGCTGCTGCAAACCGAGAACGAGCTCGAGGCGTTGCGCTCGAGCGTCCTGCAAGCCAAGCGGAGGTCCTGATGCTGAAGAGCGCCATCACCGTCGAGTTGCCCCACGTCGTCGCCGATCGGCACAAGACGGCGGGAGAATGGATCCGCGGCCTGTTCGGCGCCAAGCTCGATCTTAGCGGCGACCACGAGGAGCTGACGATCTCCGCGCTGTCGCTCGTGGCGGGGCTCGTGGAGGGCTTCGCGGCGGCCGGGGTCAAGGACGTGATCTCGTTCATCGTCGACAAGAAGGTCGTCTACATGGACACCAACGAGGTCGACGACGACCTGTCGCTGCTCCTCGCCGCGGGCGAGCAGAAGGGGATCCTCGGCAAGCGCTTCTCGGAGATGCACCTCGTGCTCTCGCACCGCGAGGCAGGGCTGCACGTCCTCGTCGACGTGCGCATCCACAACCGCGTCCTGCTCGGCGAGGAGCAGATGGGCGTCGTCCTCTCGGCCCGGGTCGAGGAGCTGCGGGTCCAGCCCGGAGAGAGCGCGGCCGACTACCGCGCCCGCATCGACGCCTTCATGGCCGACACGGCGCGCACCAACACCGACCGCCTCGCGCTCGACGGCCTCACCCGCCGCATCGCCGACAAGCTCGGCCGCGCGCTCGTGGGCGCGCGGACCACGGCGCACCCTGCGATCGTGCAGATCATCCGGCCGGACGCGCCCCAGCTGGCGCGCTTCCGCCGGCTCCCCTTCGGAGGCGAGGTCGAGGCGCCGCGCTACCGCGCGGTGCCGACCTACCAGCGCGCCGGCGCCTACGCCGATCCGTTCTACTACTACTACTACGACCCGTATTACGACTTCATGAACTGGGCGATGCTCGACTCGATGATGCACAACGCCTACTGGCAGTCGCCCGCCGTACTGGTCGTCAACCCGGCCGGTGACGCGCTCGGCACCGGCGACCATCTCGCGACCGTGACCGACCGCTGGGCCGGGCGCGACGCCGTGACCTTCGACGGCGGCGGCACGGTCGCGGTGTCGGACAGCATCCCCGACTACGATGCCTCCACGAGCCCGGGCTGGTCCGCCGGCGACGCCTCGGCGGGCGGCGGTGACTGGGGCGGCGCCGACGCGTCGGGCGGCGACAGCAGCTCGTCGGATGGCGGTTCATCAGACGGCGGCTCGTCGTCGTCGTGCGGCTCGTCGTGCAGCAGCGGCTCGTCGTGCGGCTCGTCGTGCGGCGGCGGGTGCGGGTCGTGACCGCGCTGGGCTAGTCGCAGGCCGCGACGCGCTGACCGGCGTGCCCGCCGAACCCCGCGCCCCAGCACCAGACCGTGGTGTCGTCGAGCAAGGCGCAGGCGAAGTTGCCGTAGCCGGACCCGGGCCCCCCCGCGATGGCGACCGCGGGCCTGGGCAAGCCGGGGATCTCCTCCGGGAGCTCCACCATGCTGTCCGGCGGGAGCACCACATCGAACTGGCTGAGGTCGTTCCCCGCCCAGCAGAGCACCCGCCCATCCGCGACCAGGGCGCAGAACACGCCGTGCAGGGCCAGGAGCGCGGTGGCGGGAGCGTCGATGCCGAGCACCTTGCGTGCTTCGGGCCCGAGCATCCAGACCTCGCCCGCGGCGGTTCGCACCGCCGATTGCGAGGAGAGGTTCGACGACGACACGATCTCCACGACGTCGGTGGGTCCGCTCCCGGCGTTGGCCCAGGCCGAGTTGCTCGTGTTCGGCCCCTGCAACGGCTCGCAGTCGACCGTGCCACCCGCGGTGACCGCGCAGGTGTGATCCGCGCCGATCGACACGTCGCGGACATCGCCGCGGATCGGCGAAAAGGCGTAGTCCGGTACTGGCTGGCAGCTGAGCGTGCCGTCTGCCGCGACGGCGCAGCCGAGCGGGCCGCCGCCATTGAGGCCGACGATCGCGAGGCCGCCCTCGATCCAGATCGAGGCCTCGCGCGTGTTCGGGGGGAGGAAGTCCCCGACGTCCCCTTCGAGCGGGCAGGAGACGTCGCCCGACGCGAGGCGCAGGCACATCTGCCCGTTGGCGAAGCCCGTCGCGCCCGAGTTCGTCATGGCGCGCGCGGGCCGGATGGAGTCCTGGTACTGCGTCCAGGTCCAGACCGAGCCGTCCGCCTTGAGCACCGCCGCGGTGTCGACGTAGGCGCTGAGCGCGATCGCGCCGCTGCAGTCGTCGCTCCCGCAGCCTGCGTCCGCCAGGCCGAGCCCGGCGAGCAGGAACGCTCGGGCCCACACCGGCCCGCTGGCGCGACGTCGAAGGCCCCCGACCACCACGAACGCCAGTATACTCGCGCTGTCGGCGGCGGATGCGGCACGGGAGTCAAACCTTGGCCATCGCGGCCCTGTGCGGGAGCCTCGGGGCGGCGGCGGTCGCCTGCGGCGGTGGCCCCAAGGCCTGCCATTTCCGCAGCATCTCGGCGCGCGAGCGCGGGGCGTTCGGCGTGGGGCTGGACGGGAGCCTGTGGGGCTGGGGCGATCCCGGGAACGGGGAGATGAACCCGCCGCACGAGGTGCGGTACACCGACGACATCGTCTACGTCGCCACGCGGAACTCCGGGCTGCTGTGCGAGACCCACCAGAGTGGCGCCCGGCTCTGCTGGTTCGTGGAGATCCCGGGCGGCGTCGCGGATCTGACCGCCGCGCTCGACGTGGCGATGAGCGCAGGGATCTGGAACTGCCTCCTCAACGCCGACCGGACCGTCGGCTGCTGGAGCGACCTCGACGAGATGCTGCCCGCTGCCGGTGGGTTCACGGCGCCGGCCGGTCTCGGCGGCGACGTCGTCGAGGTCGGGCTCGGCGGCCCGAACGCGGAGCTCGACGGCTGCGCCGTGAAGCAGGATCAATCGCTCTGGTGTTGGGGCGCGGGGATTCTCGGCGATGGTGCGGCCGCGAGGACAACCGACACCCCCGCGGTCGAGGTCACCGCTCTCCGAGGCCAGGCTCTCGCCGTCGCCAAGGGGACCAACAGCAGCTGCGTCGTCGAGACCGGCGGGGACGTCGCGTGCTGGGGCGACGTGGTCGACACCGCCAACCCGCCACTCGGCCCCGTGCCCGTCACGCTCGACGGGCGCGCGACGGCCATTGCCATGGGGCTCGGTCACGCCTGCGCACGCACCGACGACGGGCAGGTCTGGTGCTGGGGCGCCAACGACGACGGCCAGACCGGGGGCGCCCTGGCCGCCGATACCGCGCCGCAGCTCGTGCCGGTTCCGGGCGGCAACGTCGTCGAGGTCACGGCGGGTGACCACACCACCTGCGCCCTCACGTCCGACGGCTCCGCCTACTGTTGGGGAGCAAACGACAGCATGCAGCTCGGCAACGCGGGCGTCACCGCCACCACCGCGGCGGCGCCGGTCGCCGTCGTCGGCTGCCCCTAGGCTGCGTCGCTGGCGCCCGGGTAGCGGCCGATCTCGACGTAGCGCCCGGCGGTCGCGTCCCAGGTGAACTGCGCGGCGCCGCCCACGCCGTTGGCGCGGACGTCGATGACGACGTAGTCGACGGGGTAGGCGGGCTCGCCGTCCATCTGGGCGGCGGCCTGGTCGGTGTCGCTGAAGTAGGCGCCGACCTCGACGTGCGAGTGGTAGACGATCTTCGCCGGCTCGGGGCCGCGCAGGCTCTTGCCCAGCTTGAACAGATCCGCGGCGCCGAAGTTGTACGCCGTGCGCGCGTCGCGGGTGTGCTTCTGGGGGTCCTCGGCGTGGAGCTCGTTCTGGATGTTGGCGCAGGCGACGGCGCGGCCGGCGGCGCGCTCGTCCTTGGGGCCGAAGACCATGCCGCAGCACTCGTTGGGGTAGTCGCGCCGCGCGTGGGCGTAGATCATGGCCAGCGCCTCGGCGGTCAGGACGGGGTGGGGCGCGGGGATCGGCGCGGCGTCGCTCACGTCGTCTCGGCGGGCTTGGGCTGCACTGGCGCTTCGAAGTAGCGCTCGGCGCGGTCGGGGAACAGCGTGACGACGACGCCGGGCTTGTCGGCGGCGACCAGCTTCTTGGCCAGGCGCAGGCCGCCGGCGAGCGACGCGCCCGACGAGTGCCCGACGAGCAGCCCCTCCTCCTTGGCCAGCCGCTCGGAGACGTCCCAGGCCTCGTCGGTGTCCATGGAGATGACGCCGTCGAGCTCCGCCGGGTGGTAGATGGCGGGGACGAGCGAGCTCTCCATGTGCTTGAGCCCCTCGAGGCCGTGCAGCGCGTCGGACGGCTCGACGGCCCAGACCTCGATGTCGTGGCGGTACTCCTTGAGGCGGCGGCCGACGCCCATCACCGTGCCGCTGGTGCCGATGCCGGTCACGAAGTGCGTGACCCGCCCCTCGGTCTGCTCCCAGATCTCGCGCCCGGTGCCGTTGTAGTGGGCGAGGGGGTTGGAGAGGTTCGAGTACTGGTCGGGGTAGAAGTAGGCGCCGGGGTTCTCGTCGACGATCTTGCGGCACAGACGTATCGCGCCGTCGGAGCCCTCCATCGGGTCGGAGAAGATCAGCTTGGTGCCGTAGGCCTCGGTGATCTTGCGGCGGGCCCACGACACGTTGCCGGGCATCACCAGCGTGACCGGGAAGCCGAGCGCGCCGCCGATGAGCGAGTAGGCGACGCCGGTGTTGCCGCTCGTCGAGTCGATGATCGACTGCCCCGGCTTGAGGAGGCCCGTCCGGATCGCGTCGCGGATCATCTGGTAGGCGGCGCGGTCCTTGACCGAGCCGCCGGGGTTGAGGAACTCGCACTTGGCCCACAGCTCGACGCCCGGCGTGCCGCGCTCGAAGGCCGGCAGGCGGACGATCGGCGTGTCGCCGACGAGGTCGGTGATCTTCTCGGCGACGCGCAGCCGCGCCCGCCGGATGGGGTCGAGCATGAACGTCATCGGGGGCCGATCACCTGCACCAGCAGGTCCGCGCCGTCGAGCGGCAGGCGGAGGTGGCGTGCGAAGCCGCCGCCGCGCTCGGCGCCGGCGAGGATCTGCAGCGCCTCGGCCGCGGCCAGCGCCCCGGCGGCGACGGCGCTCGGACCCTCGGCGGTGGCGCTCGCCTTCACCGGGGCGTCGAGCGGCGCGTCGGGGGCCGGCGGGCGCCGCGGCTTCGACAGCAGGTCGACGAGCTCGGGGCGTGCGCGGACGACGACGCTCGGCAGCCCCAGGCGCGTCCCGGCGGCGAACATGGTGTCGTCGTCGAAGCCCGAGCGGACGACGACGTCGGCGCCGTCGAGCGCGGCGAGCCAGCCGGCGCCGCCCGTAGGGAGCTCGCGGAGCGCGACGACCGTCCCCACGCCCGCCGCGCGCAGGTAGTCGGCGGCCACGGCGGCGGCGAGATCGCCTCCCGCCACGACGACGCGGGCGCGGCAGATCCGCTCCTGCCCGTCGGGGCCGACCTCCGGCAACGCGATCTGGCGTCCGTAGCGGTGCGCGGCCGCGGCGTCCATCGGCGGGGCGCTCACCCTCCCGCGATCGCCGGGACGATCGAGATCTCGTCCGTGTCCTTGACAGGAGTCTCGAGGTTCTTGAGGAAGCGGATGTCCTCGTCGTTGGCGAAGATGTTCACGAAGCGGCGGACCTGGCCGCTGTCGTCGCAGATGCGCTCCTTGATCCCCGGGTACTGCGTCTCGAGGCTGGCGATGAGGGCGCCGACGGTGGCGCCCTGGGCGGTGACCTCCTCCTTCCCTTGCGTCAGCTTGCGGAGGGGCGTCGGGATGCGGATCGTGGCCATGTGGGTCTCCTCTTAGGTCCAGGTCGCGTGCAGGGAATCGAAGTCCGACAGGCGCGGGCCGATGAGCTCCGGCTTGGGGAGCGTCTCCACGAGCGGGTCCTGCGTCTTCATGCCGTTGCCCGTGACGGAGATGACGACCGGCCCGTCGTCCTTGCCGATCTGCCCGCCCTTGATGAGGCGGATCGCGGCGCCCAGCGTGACGCCGCCGGCGGTCTCGGCGAAGATCCCCTCGGTCTCGGCGAGCAGGCGCATCGCCGCGACGATCTCCGCGTCGTCGGGCTTGGCCGCCCAGCCGCCGGAGCCGATGATGGTCTGGCGCGAGTAGAAGCCGTCCGCCGGGTTGCCGATGGCCAGCGACTTGGCGACGCCGGTCGGCGTCTTGACCGGGCGGACCTGCTCCCGGTTCTCGAGCACCATGTCGACGATCGGGGCGCAGCCCGCGCCCTGGGCGCCGTGGATGCGCGTCTTGCGCGCGGGCGCGGCGACCAGGCCCAGCTTCTCGAACTCGCCGAACGCCTTGCCCACCTTGGTGACCAGCGAGCCGCCCGCCATCGGCACCACGATGTGCGCGGGGAGCCGCCAGCCGAGCTGCTCGGCGATCTCGTAGGCGTAGCTCTTCGACCCCTCGGCGTAGAACGGCCGGAGGTTGACGTTGACGAACCCCCAGCCGTACTTGCCCGCGATCTCCGAGCAGAGGCGGTTGACGTCGTCGTACGTCCCCTTGACGCCGATGACGCGGGCGCCATAGATGCTGGTGCCGATCACCTTCGCGGCCTCGAGGTCGTAGGGGATGAGGATCACCGACGGCAGGCCGGCGGCCGCCGCCCAGGCGGCGGTGGCGTTGGCCAGGTTGCCCGTCGACGCGCAGGCGACGGTGCCGATGCCGAACTCGATCGCCTTGGAGACGGCGACGGAGACGACGCGGTCCTTGAACGACAGCGTCGGGAAGCTGACGGCGTCGTTCTTCACCCACACCTCGGCGAGGCCGAGGCGCTTGGCGAGCCGGTCGGCGCGCACGAGCGGCGTCATACCGGTCGCCTGGCCGACCGCGGGCGGGCCGTCGATCGGCAGGAGCTCGGCGTAGCGCCACATCGTGTCGGGGCGCGATTCGATCACGGCGCGGGTCAGCACCTTGCCGATGGCCGCGTAGTCGTAGGCGACCTCGAGCGGGCCGAAGCAGAACTCGCAGACGTGGACCGGCGCCTTGTCGTAGCTCTTGCCGCACTCGCGGCAGCGGAGCCCTTCGACGTAGGAGCGGGTTTGCGGCTTGGTCGTCGACATCGGGGCCGAGCTCACGACGTCACACACCCCGCGTCGGGGTAGTCGGCGGCGGCGAGCGCGTGGATGCGCGCCTCCGCGCCGCACACGGCGCAGGTCGGGTTGGGGTTGAAACGGGTGCTGCGGATGGACATGGTCCGCGAATCATACTGGACGAGGCGCCCGGCGAAAGCGGGAGTTTCACCGGCCAGGATCCGCGCCGCCTCCGTCCCCTGGAGGGCGCCGATGACGCCGGGCACCGGGCCGAGGACGCCGGCCTCCGCGCAGGTGGCCCCCACGTCGGCCGGGGGGGGCTCCTCGAACAGGCAGCGGTAGCACGGGTGGCCGCCGGCGGGGACCGTCAGCAGCTGGCCGCCCATCCCGATGGCGGCGCCATGGACCAGGGACTTGCCGGCCAGCACCGCGGCGTCGTTGGCCAGGAACTTGGTGGCGAAGTTGTCCGAGGCGTCTACGATCACGGCGTAGCGCGCCACCAGCGCCGCGGCGTTCGCCACCCCGAAGCGCGCGGCGTGGGTCTCGACCTGGACGTCCGGAAAGCGGCGAGCCAGCCCGCGGGCGAAGGCCGCGACCTTGAGGGCTCCCTCCTCGGCATCCGCGTCGGCGAACAGAATCTGGCGGTGCAGGTTCGTGAGGTCGACGCGGTCGTCGTCGACCACGCCGAGGCGCCGCACGCCGGCCGCCGCCAGGGCGAGCGCGGCCGGATGGCCGAGGCCGCCGGCGCCGATGATCAGCGCCGACGGCGCCCACGCCGGAGCGTCACTCGAAGTAGGCATCGGAGGAGAAGTAGCGCTCGCCCGTGTCGCAGAGGATCGTGACCACGGTCTTCCCGGGGCCGAGCTCGCGCGCGACGTCGAGCGCGATCTTGACCGAGGCCCCCGCCGAGATGCCGACCAGCAGCCCCTCCCGGCGCGCGAGCTCGAGCTTGGTCCGCTGGGCGTCGGCCTCGGAGATGGTGCGGACCTCGCTCAGCACCGAGCGGTCGAGGATGCCGGGGACGAACCCGGCACCGATGCCGTCGATCCGGTGCTCGCCGGGTGGCCCGCCCGACAGGACCGCGCTCTTGTCCGGCTCGACGGCGACGATGCGCACGTCGGGGCGCTTGGCCCGCAGCACCCGCCCGACGCCGGTGATGGTGCCGCCCGTGCCGACCCCGTGGATGAACGCGTCGGGGACGCGGTTGCCGAGCTGGGCCAGGATCTCGGGGCCCGTCGTCTTGACGTGGGCGTCGACGTTGGCCGGGTTGTTGAACTGCTGGGGCCTGAAGGCCTGCGGGTTACCGGCGCAGATCTCCGCCGCCCGCTCGACGGCCCCCTTCATGACCTGGGCCGCCGGCGTGAGGTGCAGCTCCGCGCCGTACGCGCGCAGGAGCGCCCGCCGTTCCAGCGACATGTTGTCGGGCATCGTGAGGATGAGGCGGTAGCCCTTGGCCGCCGACACGAGGGCCAGCCCCACGCCGGTGTTGCCGGAGGTCGGCTCGACGATCACCGACTCGTGCGGCTTGATCCGCCCGTCGCGCTCGGCGGCCTCGATCATCGACAGCGCGATCCGGTCCTTGAGCGAGCCGCCGGGGTTGAACTGCTCGCACTTGCAGTAGATGTTGGCCATCGACGCATCGGCGAGGTGGCGCAGCCGCACGAGCGGCGTGCCGCCGATGAGATCGAGCATGCTGTTGACGGCGACGGCGGGCATGGCAGCGAGGGTTAGGAAGGCTGGGCAGCTTAGCAGAAATGCCCGCGGCGCTGGCGTCCGCGCCGACCGGAATTACGATCGATCGGGCAAGCCGCCTCTCGAGCTCGCGCGTTCGCGCGCCGGGCCGAGGCGCCGTGCGATGTGCGATGTGGAGGAACGGCAACCGCGTGAAAGCCACCATTCTGCCCCGCGTCTCGGCCGCCGCCTTGCTGGCCGCCATCGGCGCGGTGCCGGGCTGCGCCGATCCGGCGGGCGGGGGCGTCGCCGCCGCCGACGACGGGGCGCTCACCGGCGAGCTGGCGGTCTACGTCGCCGACGCCCCGGGCAGCAGCGAGACCAGCTACGCGCTGCGCGACGGGCAGGGGCGCGAGCGCCCGCTGCTGTTCGACCGCGCGCCTGAGCTCGCGCCCGGCGACCGGGTGAGGGTGTCGGGCGTGGAGACCGGGGAGGGGCTGCGGATCTTCTCGTACGAGCGTCTCCCGATCCCGGACGCGCCGGTGCGGTCGGCGCTGGTCGGCGCCTCGCCGTTCTCCCCGCGCAGCTTCGCCTTCGTGCTCGTGGACATCGGCGGCGGCATCAACATCAGCCCGGACGCCGTCAACGGCATCATGGCCACCAACGTCGATTCTATCCGGAGCTACTACCTCGGCGACTCGTACCAGATGCAGGACATCACCACCACGGTGTTCGGCCCCCTGAGCTTCTCGATGCCCGCCTGCGCCAACAGCGACGCCACCGCGCTCGCCACCACGCTGCGCCCGATGGTGACCTCGGCCGCCGGCGGAGCGAGCTTCCAGCACTACCTCTGGTACCTCGGCAGCCACAACCCGGCCTGCGCCTGGAGCGGCCTGGCCTCGGTGGGGACGGCCTCGGCCCCCTCGCACGACACCTGGTACAACGCCGCCAGCAACTGCGTGGTGCTGGTGCAGGAGCCGGGGCACAACTTCGGCATGCAGCACTCGTCGTCGCTGGCCTGCACGGGGGCGCCGTTCGCCGACGATCCCAACACCTGCCAGGCGAGCGAGTACGGCGACCCGTTCGACCCCATGGGGCAGGGCTGCCGCCAGATGAACGCCTGGCAGAAGTCGTACCAGGGCTGGTTCGGCGGGTGCAACGGCGTGCGGGTGACGTCGACCGGCACCTTCAACCTGGTGCCGTTCGAGCTCGCGTGCGGCGGCGTGCAGTTTCTGCAGATCCAGGCGGTCCGCCCGCGCAGCTTCATGCGCCCCGCGGCGGGCGGCGGCCCCGCGACGACGGAGAACCTCGCCTACTACTACGTCGAGCTGCGGACGCCCGCCGACTTCGACGGCACCCTCGGCCTGAGCGGCCGGACCGCGCTCACGCCCAGCGTGCTCGTGCACGTGGCCGACGATCTGCACGCCCGCACGCTGCCCGGTGTCCACACCTTCCTGCTCGACATGACGCCGACGACGACGGGGACCCGCGGCTTCGCCGACGCCGGGCTCGCCGCCGGGGAGACGTTCACCGACCCCGCGGGCGACCTCAGCATCACGACCAACTCGCTGACCACGAACGGCGCGAGCATCACCGTGACCTACGCCGCCGGCGGCGGGGCGCCGACTTGCCTCGACGGCACCACTTTCTCGCCGCCGGGCCCGGGCGTCGAGTCGTGCAGCGGCGACCCGGCCGCGACTGGAGCGGGCGGCGACACGGGGACCGACCCGAGCGGCGCGGGGGGCGCGACGGGCACCGGCGGCCGCCCGTCCCTCACCGGCTTCGCCGGGGCGTTCGGGACGGGCGGGCCGAGCACCGGCGCCGCCGGCAGCAACGGCGTGATCCCCGCCGGCGACGGTCCCCCGAGCGGGGGCTGCGGCTGCGCGGTCGGCGGCGACCGCGTTCCGGGTCCGCTGCTCGCGTTCGTGCTGGCGGTCGGTGCTACGGCCGCTCGCCGATGTCGACGATCGAGCAGGCCTGGATCGGCTCCATCCCCAGCGCCTCGGCGCGCGCGATGAGCTCGTCGCTCTCGGCGCCCGGGTTGACCCACAGCTCCTTGGGGGCCTTGGCCTTGATCGCGTCCAGCAGCGTCACGCCGACGGCCGGCGGCACGTAGAGGGAGACGCGGTCGAGCGGGCCGGGGACCGCCGCGATCGACGGGTAGCTCGGCAGCCCCTCGATGGTCGCCTCGTTGGGGTTGACCGGATAGACCGTCCAGCCCTGGCGGAGGTAGGCGCGCACCGCCTTGTTTCCGAACTTGTGCGGCGAGCTCGAGGCGCCGACGACCGCGACGGTGGGCATGGCTAGAAGGTGGGCATCGCTAGACGGTGCGCATGGGCTAGAGGGCGGCCCCGGCTTCCTTGCCGCAGACGCCGCAGCGGCCGTCGGCCCCCACCACGCCGACGCAGCTCCCGTCGTCGCAGAGCCGGCGTTGGGGATCGAAGCCCGCGCCGCCGGCCGACGCGGAGGCGCCTTCGCCGTCGTCGTCGTCCCTGTCGTCCCTGTCGTCTTGGACCGCGTCCGAGCCGGCCGGCGCGCCGCCCGCGAGCACGCGCGGCCGGCCGTCGCCGGTCCGCCCGCAGACGCTGCAGCGGCCGTCGGGGCCGATGACGCCGATGCACGAGCCGTCGGGGCAGAGGCGGCGCTTGGGATCGAAGGTTTCGCTCATGGGCTCTGGTCCATTCTGGATCGGATCAGCGGGTGGGGAAACTTCGCGACGACGGGGACGGCTCGACGGTCGCGCTCGGCGGGCCCTCCGCCTCCCGCTGCGCCTCTTCGATGAGGACGTCGATCTGGTCGCCGAGGCCGCCCGGCTCGCTGCCCGGCCGCTTCTCGGGCGTCCGGGGCCGGAACACGAGGTTGAGGATGGCCGTCACCGCCGCGTCGCTGCGGACCGCCCGCGGCACCTCGATCGCGAACGCCCCCTCGCGCAGGCAGCGCTCGATGTCCGCGTGGTTGAGCGTCGACGACTCGATGTTCGCCCGCTCGACCTCGCCCCGCGCCACGTCGATGGCGAGCCGCACCTTGCCGGCCAGGTCGCGCTCGGCCGCCGTCGCCCCCCGCCGGTCGAGGTAGCAGGCGCGCGCCCGCGGCATGTAGGCGAGCGACAGCACGTTGCGCATGACCATCCGGTCCATCGATCCCTTGACCACCGGCTCGGCGGCCACGGCGGCGTGGGGGACCGGCTCGACGAGCGCGACCAGGGCGGGCGCCACGAGCACCCGCGGCCCCGCCGCCGCCGGGGTGGCCAGCGCGCGCAGCCAGGGCTTCGGCACCGCCGGCGTGGCGGGGGTGACGGCGACCCGCTTCCCGCCCGCGATCGCCTCGACCTCCAGCTTGTCGGACAGCCGGCCGGGGAGGGTGATCACGCCCGTCGCCGCGGCGCCGGAGGCCACCGCTTCCGCCAGCGCGCGCGGGTGGCCGCCTGCCGCGAGCCGCAGGGTGGCCAGATCCCCGCCGCGCTCGAGCGCCCCGAGCCCCTCGCGCACCGCCTCGTCGAGGTCGCCGGCGGCGACCTCGCGCGCGACGCCGCCGCGCGCCCCGACGAACGCCCGCAGCGCCTGCCGCGCCCGGGGCGCGACGGGGTCGTCGTCGCCGGGGCGGACGGC
>Ga0318563_10000549_pt1 | contig 15500 bp, 15 predicted proteins | sample GRESIP066b5f19_FD_203689 | JGI IMG/M metagenome (GOLD analysis project Ga0318563, IMG submission 203689) | Tropical soil microbial communities from Luquillo Experimental Forest, Puerto Rico - GRE.SIPMG.066b5f19 | ecosystem: Environmental > Terrestrial > Soil > Tropical forest > Bulk soil... | reverse complement strand
CGACATCAGCGCGGAGCCCTCGGCCCCCGTGACCTGGCCGAGGGCTCCGCGCTGATGTCGACCCGGCTCGGCGAGGGCAAATCGCCGGTATCCCTGGACTCGGCGCCTGCCCGGCTGGAGTTCGAGCTCAACGCGATGCAAAGCCTGCTGCTGCAGCGGGCGACCGACTTCAGGGACGCCCACACGGTCACGGTGAACTCGTGGGCGGAGCTGACCGAGGCGGTCAAGACGGGCTGGGCGCTGGCGTTCCACTGCGGCCAGCCGGGGTGCGAGGAGGACATCAAGGCCGCCACGTCGGCCACCCCGCGGTGCATTCCGGCGGACGGCGCGGCCGAGGAAGGCGTGTGCGTTCGCTGCGATCAGAAGTCCGCGTACGGGAAGCGGCTCATCTTCGGGCGGGCGTATTAGGTCACCCGCCGCGGACGATGAGCGGGCACCGGCACCGGGGTAGCGTGGCGGGCGGGTTGCCGGTCGACCATCGCGGGTAAGGCTGAAACAATGCCAGTTGATCATGTGAACGGGGCCCAGCTGTACTGGGAGCGCGGCGGCAGCGGTCCCCGGTTGTTGTTCTGCAACGGATCGGGCACCACCTTGCAGGCCGTCCGGCCGGTGCTGGATCTGCTGGCTGGCCAGTTCGACCTGCTGGCGTGGGACTACCGTGGCCTGGGCCGCAGCGTCCCTCTGCCTGGCCCTTATGCCATGGCCGATCTCGCCGCTGACGCCGCTGGCCTGCTGGAGATCGCCGGGTGGGATGCCTGCCGGGTGCTCGGGGTGAGCTTCGGCGGGATGGTGGCGCAGGAGTTCGCCGTCACCCGTCCGGACCAGGTGGAGCGCCTCGCCCTGGCCTGCACCTCGCCCGGTGGCGGCGGCGGGTCCTCCTATCCGCTGCAGGATCTGCAGGGGCTCCCGCCCGGGCAGCGGGCCGCCGCGCAGCTCACGCTGGCTGACAGCCGCTGGGATGAGCGCTGGCTGCAGGCCCACCCGGCGGACCGGGCGCTGGCCGGACGCCTGGCCGCGAACCAAGATCAGCAGGACCCGGCCGCCGCCGCCCGCGAGGCCCAGCTGGCGGCGCGCGCCGGCCATGACGTGTGGGACCGGCTCGGCGCGATCACCTGCCCGACTCTGGTCGGCTACGGCAACTACGACGGGATCGCGCCGGCTCAAAACAGCGCCGCGATCACATCACGCATCCGCGGATCCGAGCTGCGCGGCTACGAAGGAGGGCACTTGTTCCTGTTCCAGGACCCGGCCGCGCTACCGGACTTCGAGGCCTTCCTTCAAGCACCGTCGAGCTGATCCCGCGCGGCGGCCGGGGTCGCGGTCAGGAGACCGCGGCCTTGACCAGCTCGGCGATCTTCTTCTCGACCTCGGCGCTCCACCCCTTGAGCGCGTACGCCACCGGCCACAGGTCGCCGTCGTCGAGGTTGGCCGCGTCCTGGAAGCCCAGGGTCGAGTAACGGTACTTGAACTTCCCCGAGTCCTGGAAGAACAGGACGACCTTGCCGTCGGCGTCGGTGTAAGCGGGCATCCCGTACCACGTCTTCGGCAGCAGATCCGGGGCGGCAGCGGTCACCGTCATGTGCACGCGCTCGGCGAGCGCACGATCCTCCGGCGCCATCTCCGCGATCTTGTCGAGCACCTGCTGCAGCCCGTCGGCCTTCTTGGCGCCCTGCTTGCCCTCGGCGCGCAGCTCGGCGGCGCGCGCCTTCATCGCGGCGCGCTCCTCAGCGGTGAAGCCGTCCGGCTCGGTCTTGGCATTATCCGCAGGCATTCCCGCGCTCCCTTCCGGCGTCAGGCCTGGCATGATGCCGGCCATCTACAGGAAGGCTAGGCCCGGCGACACCGGTGACGCTTCTCGAATCCTGACCAGATCGAGGGCCGGCCCCGGCGTCATGAGCGGCGGCGCTGTTCAAGCGGAGGAAGCAGCTGGTCGATGAGGGTCCCGCTCAGCCATTGCTCGTACCGCTCGGGGGGCCAGCCCCGGTCGCCGACCAGCAGCCGGTAGACCTCGGGGGACATGAGCGCGTGGATGATGTCCGCGGCGTCGCCCTCGCTCAGCCCCGGCCGCAGGACGCCAGCGTCGGCGAGCACGCGCGCGATCCCGCCCTGGCCTTGCTGCCGCTGCCGCGTCTGCTCGGCGAGCAGCGCGGCCGCGTCAGGATCGGAGCCCGCCGCGCTGACCAGGATCCGGTAAACGGGCTCGGTCCTCGCCATGATGCCGCGGCTGATGCTGGCGAAACCCGATAGCTGCTTCCTGGGGTCCTGGTCCGCGACGAGCGCGCGGACGTGGGGCCGGTCGGTCAGCGGGACGGCCTCGTCGTCACCGGCTATCGAGACGTTGAACAGCTCCTTGAGGATCCCGAGCTTCGACGAGAACAGCCGGTACACCGTGGCCGGCGGGACGTCCGACAGGTCGCTGATGGCCTCGATCGTCGTCGCGGCGTAGCCGCGCTCGAGGAACAGGGCCCGCGCGGCCGCCACGACCGCGGCGCGGGCCAGGCGGGTCCGCGCCTGGCGGTCCCGGCCGTCATCCGGGCGGCGGCTGGCATCGGTAGCCATGCCGTGAGATTACTACTCTCGATTTGAGAGTGATACTCTCAATTTGAGAGCGCTAGCCGGGAGGAGGCACGCCGATGCCGAGCACCCAGAACCCGGCCGACCCGAACGCTGCCCGATCCGCGTCCACCGGGCTCGGCCGTCTCGCCGCGTGGTGCTACGACCACCGGCGCCGCGTGCTGGTCGGCTGGATCCTGGCCGTGGTGGCCATCGCCGCGCTCGCGCAGTGGGCCGGGAGCCGGCTGGACAACAACTTCTCCCTGGCCAGCTCGCCCTCGCAGCAGGCGCAGGACCTCCTGGCCAGCCGGTTCCCGGCGCAGCAGGGCGACAGCGCCGACGTGGTGCTGCGCTCGCCGAGCCCGCTCGACAGCCCGGCCAACGCCGCGGCCATCGGCCGGCTGGTGCGGTCCCTGCGGCCGCTGGCGCACGTCTCCAGCGTGCAGAGCCCGCTCGCTCCCGGCGCCGGCCGGCAACTGTCGCGCGACCACCGGACCGGCTTCGTGGTGGTCCAGTTCGACGCCGCGGCCGCCGGCCTGCCCGCGAGCGCCGTCCAGCGGGTGATCGACACCGCGGATCGCTTCGCCCGTCCGGGCCTGCAGGTGGCGGTCGGAGGCGCGCCGGTCGAACAGGTGGTCTCGGCGGCACCGGGGTCGAGCGAGATGATCGGGATCCTGGCCGCCGTCGTGGTCATGCTCCTCGCGTTCGGGTCGGTGGTCGCCATGGGCCTGCCGATCCTCACCGCCCTTGTCGGGGTCGGCCTGGGCTTCGGGATCCTCATGGCGCTCAGCCACCTGATCACCGTGCCGACCTTCGGGCCGGACATCATGATCATGATCGGCCTCGGTGTGGGGATCGACTACGCCCTCTTCGTCGTCACCCGCTACCGCCAGGGACTGGCCGAGCGGCGATCGCCCCGGGACGCCACCATCGTGGCGCTGTCCACGGCCGGGCGCGCCGTGCTGTTCGCCGGGGCCACGGTGGTCATCGCCCTGCTCGGGTTGTTCGTGGTGGGCCTGCCGTTCATGGACGGCCTCGCCGCGGCGACGATCGTCGCGGTCGGCCTGGTGCTGGTGGCCGCGCTCACCCTGCTGCCCGCGATCTTCGGCTTCGCGGGCCTGGCCATCGACCGGCTGCACGTCCCCGGCCTGCTCGCCAGGCCCGGCGCCACGACGGGCCGGGGGTTCTGGCGCCGCTGGAGCGAGACCGTGCAGCGGCGGCCCCGGGCCTGCGCGGTCGCCGCGCTGGCCGTGCTGGTGGTGCTGGCGGTGCCGCTGTTCTCCATGCGCCTGGCGTTCAGCGATTCCGGCAACGACCCGGCCTCGCTCACCACCCGGCAGGCCTACGACCTGCTGGCGGAGGGCTTCGGCCCCGGGTTCAGCGGGCCGCTCATCGTCGCCGCGGACCTGCGCGGCCCGAACGCGCAGGCCGGCCTCGCCCGGCTCGACGCGCGCCTGGCCCACGTGCCCGGCGTGGCGTCGGTCAGCCCGCCGGTCGTCAACGCCGGCCGGAACGCCGCGGTCATCGTCGTCTATCCCGCCACCGCGCCGCAGTCCGCGCCGACCGCCGGGCTGGTCGAACGGCTGCGCGGCCAGGTGATCCCGCAGGTCACCGCCCGCAGCGGCGTCACCGCCTTCGTCGGCGGCGAGACCGCCGCGGGAGCCGACACGTCGGCTTACCTGTCCGCCCGGCTGCCCTGGGTGATCGGGATGGTCGTCCTGCTGGCGTTCCTGCTGCTCGTGGTGGTGTTCCGGTCGCTCGTGATCCCGGTCAAGGCCGCGGCGATGAACCTGCTCTCGATCGGCGCGGCGTACGGCGTCATCGTCGCCGTGTACCAGTGGGGATGGCTGGACGGTGTCTTCGGCGCCAGCCGGGCCGGCCCGATCGACCCCTGGATCCCGCTCATGATGTTCACGATCGTGTTCGGCCTGTCCATGGACTACGAGGTCTTCCTGCTCTCGCGGATGCGCGAGGAGTGGGCCCGGACCGGCGACAACTCGACCGCGGTGGCGGACGGGCTCGCCGCCACGGCCAGGGTCATCACCGCCGCAGCCGCCATCATGGTGTGTGTGTTCGGCTCGTTCGTCATCGGCGATCCGTTGCGGATCCTCAGCGTGTTCGGCCTCGGCCTGGCGGTCGCCGTCCTGGTCGACGCCACCGTGGTCCGCATGGTGCTCGTGCCCGCCGTCATGCAGCTGCTGGGGCCCGCCAACTGGTGGCTGCCGTCCTGGCTCGGGCGGGCCACCCCGCGCCTCGCCATCGAGCCGGCCGCGGATCACCTGGCGGACCGCGGCCTGGCCGACGCCCGGAGGCGGTGATGCGCCGGACAACGGCGGCGGCCGTCAGCGGGGCGTGGGGCGTCGCCCTCGGCGTAACCTTCGGCGGGCTGCTTCCGTACCTGCTCGGCGACTGGCACTTCCACCAGCCCCTGCCCGACTGGGCCATCGCGCAGGCGGCGGGAGGGCTGTTCATCGGCGCGGGCCTGGTCCCGATCGTGGCGTCGTTCGTCGAGTTCACCAAGGCGAACGGGACTCCCGTGCCGGTAGCGTCGCCGCCGCGCCTGGTGGTGAGCGGGTTCTACCGTTACGTGCGCAACCCGATCTACGTCGGCTTCCTGGTCATGCTCCTGGGCGAGGCGCTGCTGTTCGGCTCGCTCGGCCTGCTGAAATACGCCGCGGTGGCGTGGTGCATCGGCGCGGCCGCGGTGCACTGGTACGAGGAACCCACGCTGGCCCGCAAGTTCGGGGCTGAGTACCAGGATTACCGGCGCGCCGTGCGGGCCTGGATTCCCCGGCTGCATCCGTGGACGCCCGGTCAGGCCGCCTCGGCCGGGCACGATGCGGCCGGAGGCCGCTAAGAGATCGCCAGACTCATTGGGAGGCGCACATGGCCCGCATCAAGGGGGTCTCCCCCGCCCAGGCCGGCCTCTACGTGCGGATCGCCTGCTACTTCACCCGGCGCAGCCTCGGCAAGCTCACCGGGCGGGAGCCCGAGCGGATGATCGAGCCCCTCGAGGTGTATGCGCACGTGCCCGTGCTGTTCAAGGGCTACGCCAAGCTCGAGCAGGCCACGGCCGCCGACGTGCCCGACGAGCTGTTCGGCCGGCTACGCCAGCATCTCGACGACGGCCAGCTCGTGGAGCTGACGCACCACATCGCCCTGGAGAACATGCGCGGCCGGTTCAACCTGGCGCTCGGCATCGGCCCGGCCGGCTTCAGCGACGGCATGGTCTGCGCGGTCCCCGCGGCGCAGGCCTGACGGGCCGGCGCCCGCTCCGTTCGCCCGGGAGCGAGCCAGGTCGCCAAAAAGAAGGAAGATTCTTTATTGACAGTGGCCGCCACCGCGTGGTCTCCTTGGATACATAACGAATATTCCTTCTCTTTGAGACCGGAGGCCGTCATGATCATCATCGCCTTCGTCGCCGGGCTGCTGGCCTTCCTGGCGACCAGATTCCGGCCCGGCGGCTCCCGCCGGGGCAACCCCTCGGCCGTCAACACCACGGCCGTCACCGCGGTGGTCTGCGTCGCACTCGGGGCCGTCACCGCGGCCATGGCGTCGCTCAACGTGGCGCTGCCGGACCTGGCGCGGTCCACCCAGGCCACCCAGACTCAGCTTGAATGGATCATCGACGCGTACTCGCTGGTCTTCGCGGCGCTCCTGCTGCCGGCCGGCGCTCTTGGCGACCGCTTCGGCCGCCGCCGCGTCCTGATCGCGGGCCTGGTCGTCTTCGGCGGGGCCTCCGCGGTCGCCATGACGGCGTCGTCGGCCAACGAGCTGATCTTCCTGCGCGGCCTGATCGGCGTCGGCGCCGCCCTGGTCATGCCGGCCACGCTGTCCACCATCACCGGCACCTTCCCGGCCGCCGAGCGCACCCGCGCCGTCTCGGTCTGGGCGGCGGTCGCCGGCGGCAGCGCCCTGCTCGGCCTGCTGTGCTCCGGGCTGCTGCTCGAGGAGTTCTCGTGGCGGTCGGCCTTCGCGGTCAACCTGGTCCTGGCCGTGATCGCGATCGCCGGCACGATCCGCTTCGTCCCCGAGTCCTCGCACCCGGGCGCCCCGCGGCTGGACACCGGCGGGGCCCTGCTGGCCATGGTCGGCCTGACCGTCCTGGTGTTCAGCATCATCGAGGCGCCCGAGGCCGGCTGGGCCACGGCCCGGACCATCGGCGGCATCGCGGGCGGGCTGGCCCTCCTGGCGGCCTTCGCCGGCTGGGAACTGCGCCAGCATCACCCGATGCTGGACGTGCGGCACTTCCGCAACCCGCGCCTGTCGGCCGGCAGCCTGTCCATCTTCATCCAGTTCTTCGCGTTCTACGGCTTCACCTTCGTCTCCCTGCAGTACCTGCAGGGCGTGCGGGGCGACAGCCCGCTGCTGGCCGCGGTGTCGCTGATCCCGCTCGCGGCGGTCATGATGCCCACCGGACGGCTCATCCCGAAGCTGGCCGCCCGCTTCGGCGCCCGTAACGTCTGCGTCACCGGGCTGGTACTGGTCGCCGGCGGGCTCGTCATCATCTCCCGGGTCACGACCGGCAGCCCGTACTGGCTCCTGGTGGCCGGGCTGATCCCGCTCGGCATCGGCATGGGCGCCGCGATGACCCCCGCCACGGCCGCGATCACCGAGGGGCTGCCCGCCGCGCAGCAGGGGGTCGGGTCGGCGCTGAACGACCTGTCCCGCGAGGTCGGCGGCGCGCTCGGCATCGCGGTGGTCGGCAGCATCGTGACCGCCGTCTACCGCAGCAACCTGCACCTGAACGGCGTCCCGGCGGGCCTGGCCGACAAGGCCCGCGGCTCCTTCGCCCTGGCCATCCACGCCGGCGGCCCGGTCCGGGCCAGCGCCGGCACCGCGTTCGTCGACGGCATCCACGCCGGGCTGCTGTACGCCGCCGGCGCGGCCCTGTTCGCCGCGGTCACCGTCGCCGTGCTGCTGTCCAGCACCCGGCGCTCCCGGCAGGCCGCCCGCCGCGACCAGTCCGAGCTGGCGCCGGCCGCCCGCTGATCACTACGACCTTACGCAACGGAAAGGCAGCCACTCATGACCAGGAACCCGAAACCCGGTCCGGGCCCCGCCGCCGGCGGCGCGCCGCGGGTGGTGGTCGCCGGAGCCGGGTTCGCCGGGCTGGCGGCGGTGCGCGCGCTGGCCGGGGCGGGGATGCGGGTCACGCTGATCGACCGCAACGTCTACGCCACGTTCCAGCCGCTGCTGTACCAGGTCGCGACCGGCGGGCTGACCAGCAGCGACGTCGCCTACCCGGCGCGTGCCGCGAGCCGCCGGCACGGCGCGGCGTTCCGGCACGGCGAGCTGGCGGGCATCGATCCGGCGGCCAGGCGGATCACGCTGGCCGACGGCGCGACGCTCGGCTACGACTACCTCATCCTGGCCACCGGCGTGGCCGCGGCCTACCACGGCGTCCCCGGGGCTGCCGAGCACAGCCTGAGCCTGTACACCCGCAGCGACGCCATCGTCCTGCGCGACCGGATCATGGCGGACCTGGACCGCCTCAGCCGTACCGGCCTGCGCGAGGACGTCGCGGTGACCGTCGTCGGCGGCGGCGCGACCGGGGTGGAGCTGGCCGGCACGGTGGCCGATCTGCGCGCCGTTACGCTGCCCGCGCTGTTTCCCGAGATCGACCCGGCCCGCGTGCGCATCACGCTCGTTGAGCACGGTCCCGCGCTGCTGGCGCCGTTCCACCCGGCGCTGCGCGAGTACGCCCGCCGCGAGCTGACCGCGCGCGGGGTCGAGGTCCGGCTCGGCACGGCCATCGCCGAGATCCATCCCGGCAAGGTCGGGCTCGCCGACGGCACCGTGCTGCGCAGCGACATCACGGTGTGGGCCGCCGGGGTGGCGGCCCCGGCGGCGGTCCGCGGCTGGGGCCTGCCCCAGGGGAGCGGCGGGCGGCTCCGCACGGCCCCGACCTGCGCGTCGCCGGGCACGACCGGATCTTCGCGGTCGGCGACATCGCGTTCATCGACGGCCAGCCGCTGCCGCAGCTCGCCCAGCCGGCCCTGCAGATGGGCAGGCACGCGGCTGGGCAGGTCCGCCGGCTGGAGGCCGGGCAGCCGGCCGTCCCGTTCCGGTACCGGGACAAGGGCATCATGGCCACCGTCGGGTACCGCTCCGCGGTCCTGCAGCTCCCCCGCCGGGTACGCGCCCGGGGCACGGCCGCCTGGCTGGCCTGGCTGGCGCTGCACCTGATCACCCTGCTCGGCGGGCGCAACCGGGTCTCCGCGCTGATCAACCTGTCCTGGCGCTACCTCACCTGGCGGCGCACCGGCGGCGGCATCATCGGCGACCGGCCGCCGGGCCAGGCGGAGCCTGCCCGCGAGGCGGCCGGGGAGCGTCTCGCCCGGCGGCGGTAACTTGTGCGCCATGGCAACGGATGACGAACCAGCCGCGCAGGGCGGCCCGGAGGATGCGGCGGCCGCCCTGGCCGGCCGGCTGCGTCGCGACATGGTCGGCGCGCTGGAGCTGTTCACCGTGTACCTGGGCGAGCGGCTTGGCCTGTACCGGGCGCTGGCCGCCGACGGCCCGGCGACCTCAACGGAGCTGGCCGGCCGGACCGGCACCGCCGAGCGGTACGTCCGGGAATGGCTGGAGCACCACGCGGCCAGCGCGCTGCTGGAGGTCGACGACCCGGCCGCCGGGCCGCTGGAGCGCCGGTACCGGCTGCCGGCGGCGTACGTGCCGGTCCTGGCCGACCCCGACGACGTGCGTTACCGGGCCTTCAACGGCGTCGAGATCGTGCGCGCCGGGCGGCAGATGGCGCAGCTCGTCGAGGCGTTCCGCACCGGGGGCGCGCCGCCCGCGCTGCCGTGGGCGCCGGAGGGCCGGGCGGAATTCAACCGGGCGGAATTCCTCAACCTGCTGGGAACGCAATGGCTGCCCGGCATCCCCGACGTCGACCGGCGGCTGCGCGGCGAGCCGCCCGCGCGGGTGGCCGACCTGGCGTGCGGCACGGGCTGGTCGAGCATTGCGATGGCGCAGGCCTACCCGCTGGTCCGGGTGGACGGTTTCGACCTGGACCCCGACGCGGTCGCGGCCGCCCGCCGCCACGCCGAGCAGGCCGGGGTGTCCGGGCGGACAACCTTCGCCGTCACCGACGCCTCCGGCCCGGACTGGTCCGGCCGGTACGACCTGGTAACGATCTTCGAGGCGCTGCACGACATGTCCCGCCCGGCGGACGCGCTGCGGGCCGCGCGGGGCATGCTGACCCCGTCAGGCTCGGTCATCATCGCCGACGAGCTGGTCGAGGACGAGTTCACCGCCCCCGCCCCCGAGCTGGAGCGCTTCCACTACGGCTGGAGCGTCGTGGCGTGCCTGCCCGCGGCCATGGGCGACCCGCAGACCTCGGCCACCGGGGCGGTGATGCGCCCCGCCACACTGCGCCGCTACGCCCGGCAGGCCGGCTTCGCCGGCGTGGAAATCCTGCCGCTGGAAACCGACAGCTGGCGTTTCTACCGGCTGACCGCCTGACCCGGCCTGGCGGTGTGCTGGCCGGTATCCCGGCCACGGTGCTGGCGGCCCGTTGCGCCAGGCTGGGTCACACGGTGATGACGATCTTGCCGCGGGCGTGCCCGGTTTCCAGATAGCGCATGGCCTCCGCCACGTCGCCCAGCGGGTAGACCCGGTCGATGACCGGGATGACCTTCCCGGCGTCGAGCAGCTCGCGCAGCACGGCCAGGTCCTGCTTGTTCTGCCGGGCCAGGAAGAAAAGCATCCGCTGGCTCACGACCGGTGACAGCACGGCCATCCGGGCCGAGCGGGCGAGGGGCCCGACCCAGCGGCCCTTGTCCGGGCCGCCCACCGCCACCAGCACGCCCTTCGGGACCAGGACCCGCCTGGTCTGCGACAGGCTCCGGTTTCCGGCTATGTCGATCAGCAGGTCATAGCGCCGCCCGGCCCGGGTGAAGTCCTCCCGGGTGTAGTCGATGACCTGGTCGGCGCCGATCGAGGCCACCATCTTGGCGTTTCCCGTGCTGCACACTCCGGTCACCTCGGCACCGAACGCCTTGGCGATCTGCACCGCGAACGTCCCTACCCCGCCCGACGCGCCGTTGACCAGGACCTTCTGCCCGGCCCGGAGCTGTCCCCGGTCGCGAAGCGCCTGCAGGGCGGTGAACGCCGCCACCGGCACCGACGCCGCCTGCTCGAAGCTGAGGCCGGGCGGCTTGACGAGCACCGCGCCGTCGTGGCGGATGGCGATGTACTCGGCCAGAGTCCCGCGGTCCTCCAGGCCGCCGAACACCTCGTCACCGGGACGGAACCCGGTCACGTTGCCGCCCACCGCCTCGACCGACCCGGCCATGTCGGCGCCGAGCCGGGTGGCGCTGGCCCTGGGCCGGGTCGGCCCGGCCATCAACCGGATCACCTGCGGCGCGCCCCGCATGAAATGCCAGTCCAGCGGGTTGACCGACGCCGCCCGCACCCGGATCAGCAGCTCGTCGTCGCCGACCGCCGGCATGTCGACGTCGGCGAGTTGCAGGACGTCGGGCGGACCGTACCGGTAGTAGCGGATCGCCTTCATGTTGCCCCTATGATCCGGCGCTGCACAGGATCTGCCGCCTTCATGTCATCTCCATCCACGGCACACCGCAAGACCCAGGCGGCCGTGAAGGCTTGAGGCCATGAGCGGATCGAGCCTGTTCTACATCGCGGTCGCGGCGGTTCTCGTGGTGATCCTGCTCATCGCCGGGATGGCTCTGGTGCTCGAGGCCGGGCCGTCCCCGCCCGCACCCGGGCCGGACCAGGCCGAGCCCCGCGACGAACCTAGCCAGCCGGAGAGCGCGCGCTGATCTGGCGCTCCGCGTCGGCGAGCACGTGCACCACGTCCCGGCCGAAGCGGGCGTCGCACGGATGGCGGACCTGCCCGGACTGGGCGTTGGCCGCCAGTTCGGCCAGGGCGGTGCGCAGCGGCGTGACCGGATCGGGCGCCTGCAGGGGCACCGCCGACCGGCCGGCCTGCCCCCACAGGAACAGCTCGCTGAACTCGGCGCCCACCAGCGCGTCCAGGGTCACCGTGGCCGTGCTGGTCACGCTGCTGTCATGGCGCAGGATCAGATGGGTGACGTCGGCCAGCCCGGCCCGGGCCGTCACCGAGCGCACCGGGCCGAGGCTGGCCCACAGCAGCGAGATCACGTGCGGGGCGAGGTCCCACAGGGCACCCTTGTCCCGGCGCCACGGGGTGTTGAACGGGCTCCCCGGCTGCAGGGCCGAGCCCAGCCAGACCGCGCACCCGCCGGCCCAGCCGCCGGCGGCCGTGACCTCGGCCTCCCAGGCCCGCACGTTGTCCTGGAACCGGGCGGTGAAGAAGACCACGGATGCGACCCGGGCCTGCTCCACCGCGTCGGCCAGCGCATCCGCCTCGGCCGCCGTGGCCGCGATGGGCTTTTCCAGCAGCAGGTGCTTGCCCGCCCGGGCCGCGCGGATCGCGATTGGGGCCTGCACGTCCGGCGGCACCGCGAACGCGACCGCGTCGACGCCGGCCAGGAACTCCGGCAGGTCGCGGTGCGCCGTCACGTGATAGCGAGCCGCCAGGTCGGCCGCGGCGTCGGCGTTGCGGCCCCAGACCGCGGCGAACTCGATGCCGTCGGTGGAGGCGAGCGCCCGCGCGTGCGTGATCCGCGCCCAGTGCCCGGTGCCGACCAGGCCGAACCGCAAGGACTGAGCCATCTCATATCCCTTCGCCGCCAGACCGCGTGCCCTGGCCAGGAATGTATGCCCAGCCGCTCCGGTCCCTGACGGCGGCCGGCGGCTGAGCGCGCCGCCGGCTCAGCCCGATGCCAGGCGGGCGGGCACGTCAGCGAGGCTGGCCGGCGCGGACCCGCTGCCGATGCGGAACGTGCTGCTGGTGGCCGAGGTGAGGCCGCTGCTGGTGGCCTTCAGGGTGTAGCTGCCGGACCTCCCGGTGATCTCGCATCCCGCGAACGCGGCCACGCCGGCCGTGGCCGTGACCGGTTGGCGGTGCAGCCCAGGGTCGCCCGGCTGCCCGGCTGCGACGCGATCGCCAGCGTCACCGCGCTGGTGCTGCCGGTGACCACGTTGCCGGACGCGTCCACGACCGAGACCGCGGGCTGGGCCGGCCACGCGGATCCGCCCGGGCCGCCGCCCGGCTGGCTGGTGAACACCAGGCGCGTGGCCGGGCCCGCGGTGACCGTGAGCGCGCCGCTGGTCGCCGAGGTGAGGTTCCTGGCCGTGGCCTTGAGGGTGTAGCTGCCCGCCTTGCCGGTGATCTTGCATCCGGCGAACGACGCGACGCCGGCCGACGCGCTGACCGGGTTGCTCTTGCAGCTCAGGGTCGCCCCGCTGCCCGGCTGCGACGCGATCGCCAGCGTCACCGCGCTGGTGTCGCCGGTCACCACCTTGCCGCTCGCGTCCTCTACCGCCACCGCGGGCTGAGTCGGCCAGGCGGTCCCGTTCGCGCCGCCGCCCGGCTGGGTGGTGAACGCGAGCTGAGTCGCCGCGTCCGTGGTCACCGTGATCGTCTGCTGGACCTGGGGAGCGGCCGCGTAGCCGTTGCCCGCGGCCTGGTTGGCGTCGATCACGCAGGCCCCGGGGGCCAGGTAGCTCACCGTCGAGCCGTTGGTCCCCGACACCGAGCAGACCCCGGCGCCGCTGCCGGCGTCCACGCTGAACACCACCGGGTTGCCGGACGCGCCGCCGGTCGCGGTCAGCGTCGCGTTCTGGCCCACGGTCCCCGGGCCCGGGCTGGGGAAGGTGATGGTCTGGGAGCCCTGGGTGGCGGTACCGGCCACGTCCTGCACCTCCGTCGACCAGAAGGCCGGCAGGGTGCTGTAATTCGGCGGCTCGGCTTCGTCATCGACGTAGATGTTCCCGATGCCGTCGTGCTGGGCGTCGCTGATATCGGCGGCCAGGCCCGCTGACGTGCCCGCGCTGATCACGGCCGAGAACTCCGACGGCGGGTATCCGGCCATCCAGCTCGGGAACGACGCGGCCTGGAACTGTGCCTCGGATCCCTCGAACATCTGCAGGATCTCGTTCGGCCCGAACATATAGCTCTGCGGCACGACCGTGCCCGCGTTGAACATCACGGTCTTGGCGCCAGCGGAGATCGCGTAGTTGTACAGGGACTGGTAGTAGCTGGCTTCGCTCGCCGAAGCGGATGTCCCGTCGAACATGGGACTGGCGACGCCGTACCAGGTAATAGCGTTCTGCAATTCGTTCTCAACGGTGGCCAGCGGCGTCGCGCCGTAGTCGGTCCATATGTAGTAAAGCGGCGTGATGCCCGCGGCCTGCAGCGCCTGGATCGTCGCAGGCCAGGCGGGGTTGGCCGCGTCGGCGGGCTGGCCGTTGCACCCCGAGCCGGACCCGTTCCGTACCCCCACCCCTGGGAACCGTGAATTCCAGATTAAGCCGGGCATCCAGAATTGACTAGGCCCCGATTTCGGGGCATGCCTTTATAGCCATAAACCGTGAATTTAGGTCATGAGCCGGTTGGCCAGGGATCTCGGTATCTGGCGAAAGCTGTCAAACCGGCCCCGCAGCAAATTACGTGATCTGCGCGCTGGCCCGGACTAGTCCGGCGGCTATTCATGACAGCTTATCCGGCTGTCCCCATTCCAGCTGTTCCTGGCCTGCGTCGTAGACCAGCAGGCCGTTTTCGCGCAGCCGGACCCCCGGCGAGGGGCGGTGCTCCGCCAGCCGGCCGTCGTGAAGGAGATGGCGGACCGGCACCCCGCGGGCGATCTGCGCGAAGTCGGCGATGAGCCGCCGGTGGCAGCGCCACCAGACGCTCTCGCTGCACATCACCGCGACCTGCTGGCCCGCGGGCTGAGCGGCCACCTGGGCGAGCACCTCGTCGATGGCGGCCGCGAACTCCGGCTGCCGCATGTAGCCGGCGTACCCGCGGAACGCGTCCTCCCGCCAGGTCACGTCGGGGGAATCGGGCGCCGGCCGCCGGAAGCCGCCCAGCCGTTTCTCCCACCGGTAGGAGATGCCGTGGCCGGGCAGCCACCGCTCTAGCTCAGCCCGGGCCACGTGCGGGTGGCGGCGGCTGCCGGGCGCGATGCGGACGTCGACCAGCGCCGTCACTTCCGCGGCACCCAGGAGCCCCGCGATCCGCTCGGCGCTGGCCGTCCCGTGCCCGAACGTGATCAGCGGCATCGGCCCGAGCCCGTCCGGGGTGATCAGGGGCCGGCCGTGTTCGTCTCGGCGGGCCGGGCGGCGGCCGGCTCGCCGGAGGCCGGCCGGGAAGCGGCGAGCGCGGCCAGGGCGTCGGCGTGCGCCTGGGCATCGACGTCGCCGGTCAGCGAGCGCTGGGCCACGAACCCCAGGCAGATCGACAGGAACAACTGGGCCACCGCGTCCGGCTCGGCGCTGGCGGCCACCACCCCGTCGTCCTGCCACTGCTTGATGATCGGCAGGAACCGTTCCCGGAAGCCCCGCAGGCTAGCCTCCAGGACCGCCCTGAGCTGCGGGTCGGCCTGGGCATAGCTCCAGCCGTGCAGGGCGACCGGCATCCGGTCGACGCCGGCCGCGGCGCCTACCCCGCTGAGCGCGTAGCCCATCCAGGCGGCCAGCAGCTTCTCGAGCAGCTCGGACGGCGGACCCGGCTGCGGGCTGGCCAGGATGGGCGCCGCGGCCGCGCCGATCTCGCTCGTGGCCTGGGTGAAGGCGGCCCCGATAATCTCGTCCTTGCCCTTGAAGTAACGGTAGACGGCGCCGGTCGACAGGCCGGAGCGGGCGATGATCATCTCCATCGACACCGCCTCCAGCCCGTGCTCGAGCACGCAGGCCCGGGCGGCGTCGAGGATCTGCTCGCGCCGGGCCTCCCGGCGCTCCTCGGTGATCCGTGGCATGAGATCAGGTTACCACAAAGAGAAGGAAGATTCACTCTTTACACTGTCGGAATCGGCGATGGTCTCCTTACATCATAAAACGAAGATTCCTTCCAAATGGGGATACCATGAGCACACGCGCCGCCGGCGGTACCGCCG
>Ga0318563_10000546_pt1 | contig 15620 bp, 14 predicted proteins | sample GRESIP066b5f19_FD_203689 | JGI IMG/M metagenome (GOLD analysis project Ga0318563, IMG submission 203689) | Tropical soil microbial communities from Luquillo Experimental Forest, Puerto Rico - GRE.SIPMG.066b5f19 | ecosystem: Environmental > Terrestrial > Soil > Tropical forest > Bulk soil... | reverse complement strand
TCCGAGGTTCCCTTCGGGCCAAAGGCGGCGAAGGGGTCCCCCGCGGCGGGAGCGGGGGGCTCGGGGAAGATCCGGAAGGTGTGCCCGCAGCGGGAGCACCGGACCTTGGTGCCCCGGGCCGTGACCTTGTGGTCAGGGACCTTGAAGCGCGTGTGACACTGCGAGCAGGGGACGATCAAGGACGGGTTCCGACCCTTGTGGAATCCTCGGAGGATAGCAGGCGCCGGTGGCCCCCCCGGCATGTAGGTGCGGCTCGGGCACCTTGTTGCGAGGGCCCGGAAGGTGCTGCTATCCAGTCGGAAACTGGCGCTTCGCTGCAGCGCGGCACGGTCGGCCGAGGACCGGGGCGATCACGTCAACGACACATTGAGCCATGACTGAACCCGAACAGGTCCACCCTCCGCAGGACGACGCGCCGCGCGAGCCGAAGATCATCAAGCGATACACCAACCGGAAGCTCTACGACACGGTGGAGAGCCGCTACGTCACGCTCGACGAGATCGCCGAGATGATCAAGCAGGGCGCGGAAGTGAAGATCGTCGACAACCGCACCAAGGACGACCTCACCTCGGTGACCCTGGCCCAGATCATCTTCGAGGAAGAGAAGAAGAAGAATCAGATGCCGCTCAGCGTGCTGCGGGAGATCATCCGCCGCCCTGGCGATGCGCTGAGCGGGTTCCTGAAGCAGGAGGTCGGCCCCCGGGTGGCATCCATCCGCGAGGAGGCAGAGACCCGGCTGGACAAGCTGCTCCGCCGCGAGGACGGCTCCTCCGGCGACCTGAAGGACGATCTCCTCCGCGCCGGCCAGCGCACCTTCGAAGATCTGCAGCGCCGGGCCGACGAGCGGGTGAAGTCGCTGGTGGAGAACGTGGTGGGAAATCTCCCCGCCCTCGGCGCCGACCTCACCCAGCTCACCCAGCGGCTCTCCGAGCTGGAGCGCCGCATCGACGAGCTGGAGCGGAAGAAGTCCAGCGGAACCTCCGGCACCGGGAGCTGACCCGGGCGCTCAGGCGCCGGGTGTCTCCCCCAGCCGCCACACCGCCTCGGCGACCTCGTTCATCATCGCCGCTCCCTTGCTCCTCGGGGCGTACTCCCAGACCGTCTGCCCGTGGCTCTGGGCCTCGTCGATCGCCACGTTGACCCCCAGGGGCGGGGTGACGCGCCCGGGGAAGTAGGCCTCCAGCCGCTCCCGGACCGCTCCGGCCAGTTGGGTGTGCCGGTGCATCATCGGCACCACTGCCGAGACACGGAGGTGGGGCCGGTGATGCTCCTCCGCCACCCGCTCCACCGTGCGCGCCACCTCGGCGCAGCCATCGAGCGCCAGGTAGGTCAGGGCCACCGGCACCACCACCTCGCTCGCCGCGACCAGCATGTTGGTGACGCTCAGGCCCAGGGACGGCGGGCCGTCGAGCACCACCACCTCGTGGTCGTGCACCGTCTCCTCCAGCCGCTCGGCGAGCCGCTCCTCGCTGTGGAACCCCGGGCCGAGTGCCACCGGCAGCTGGGCCATCTGCTTGTACGAGGGCACCACCTCCAGGCCGGGGATGGCGGTGGGCCGGGCGACCTCTGCCAACTCCATCCCGCGATCGACCAGGAAGTCGAAGGCATTGGGCTCCAGCGTCCGGACGTCGAGCCCCAGGGTCTTCCCGGCGTGGCCCTGGGTGTCGAGGTCCACTAGGAGCACCCGGAGCCGACGCTCCGTGGCCAGCCAGGCGGCGACGTGCACCGCGAGGGTGGTCTTCCCGGTGCCACCCTTCTCGTTGACGAAGGCGATCCGTCGCACCGGGCTGGTCGCTCCCCTCTCAGCCGCCGTTGCCGGGGATCTGACCGACCTTTTCCTCGATCCTTCCGAGCGTGGCCTCGATGTCGGCCACCTTCCGGCGCAACGACTCCACGTCCTCCGCCGAGGGGAGGTTCATCGCCCCCAGCGCGGTGCGGAGGCTCTTGTCCAGCATTCCCTTGGCCGAGAGGGTGCGCTGAATGAGCGTCTGCAGCGCGCCCACGAAGCGCTCGTTGGTGAGCAGCGCCTGGGCGAGCTTGCCCACCCGTTCTTCCCCCGTCTCCACCAGCTTCTTCACGACCGGATTGTTCTTGAGCATGCCTCGACCTCGGGCGGACTTCGCCGTGGCCACCCCGGGGTGTCAAGCGTGGCCTGAGGCTCGTTGACACGGAGGAAGGGGGGTCCTTACGGTCCGGCGCTCCTTCCTTCATGCCCGGCCCGCTGCTCCACAGGCGTCTGTTGGTGGTGACCGGCAAGGGCGGGGTGGGAAAGAGCACCGTCGCCGCGGCCCTGGCGGTCCAGCTGGCCAGGAGCGGCCGGCGGACGCTGCTCTGCGAGGTGAACGGCGGTGACCGGCTGGCCCCGCTCTTCGGCCATGCCCCGGTCGGGCCGACCCTCACCGAGGTCCAGCCCAACCTCCAGCTGGTGGACCTCCGCCCCGCGGAGTCGATGCGGGAGTACGTGCTCCTCAAGATCCGCCTGGAGCGGGTCTACCGGGCGGTGTTCGAGAACCGGATGGTGCGCTACTTCCTCCGCTTCATCCCCTCGCTGGCCGAGACGGTGATGCTGGGGAAGGTGCTCTGGCACGTCCGCCAGCCGCCGGGCAGCCCCGACCACTTCGAGTCGGTGGTGGTCGACGCGCCCTCCACCGGGCATGCCCTCACCTTCCTCGGCGTTCCCCGCACCCTGCTCACCACCCTCCCCGCCGGACCGATGGCCACCGAGGCGCGGTGGATGCAGGAGCTGCTGGTCGACCCGGCGGTGACAGGAGTGGTGCTGGTGAGCTTGCCGGAGGAGCTTCCGGTCCAGGAGACCCTGGAGCTCGGCGAGGCGCTCGGCCGCGGCCTCGGCTTGCCCCTGGGCGCGGTGGTGCTGAACCAGGCGGTGCCCAGCCGCTTCGGGCCCGAGGAACGGGCGGCGCTGGCCGGCCGCCCGGGAGTGGCCGCGCTGGTCGACGACTACGAGGAGGATGCGGCGCACACCACCGATGCCGACCGCCGCCTCTCGGGGATGGAGCTCCCGCTGCTCCACCTGCCCCGCCTCAGCGTCCCCGAGCTGGGCCGCGGCGAGGTGGACGCGCTGGGGGCCAAGCTGGTCCGGGAGCTGGCGGCAGCATGAGCCCCGACCCCTCACTCTCCGAGGCCCTGCGCCGCCGCCGGGTGCTGGTCTGCGTCGGCGCCGGTGGGGTGGGGAAGACCACCCTCTCCGCGGCGCTCGGCCTGCAGGCAGCGGCGATGGGGCGGAGCACCCTGGTGTGCACCATCGATCCCGCCCGGCGGCTGGCCGGGGCGCTGGGGATGCGCTGGCTGGGCAATGCCCCCACCGAGGTCCGCAAGGAGGTGCTCCGCGAGGCGGGGATCGGACTGCGCGCGCCGCTCCAGGCGATGATGCTCGACCTCAAGGCCAGCTGGGACGAGCTGATCGAGCAGCAGGCCCCGGCCGACGAGCGGGAACGGATCCTCCGCAACCGCTTCTACCAGTCGCTCTCCACCGCCCTGGCCGGATCGCAGGAGTACATCGCCCTGGAGAAGCTGGGGCAGCTCCGCGAGCGGTCCGACGCCGAGCTGATCATCCTCGACACCCCGCCCACCGCCCACGCCCTGGACTTCCTCGATGCGCCGTCCCGCATCCTCGACTTCCTGGACAACGACGCCGCCCGGTGGCTCCTCGACCCCGCCCTCCGCGCCAGCCGGCTCTCGCTGCGCCTGGTCCAATGGGGTGGTGGGGTGGCGGCGCGCACCATCGGTCGGATCATCGGAGGGGAGACGTTGGAGGAACTCTCCACCTTCCTCTCGGCGATCAGCGGAATGAACGAAGGATTTCGCGAGCGGGCGCGGAGCGTGCGGGCCCTCCTCGCTTCACCGGACACCGGCTTCGTCCTCGTCGCCGGGCCAGCTCCCGAGCGCCGGGCGGAGGCAGTACGATTTCACACAGTGCTGGGGGAGCGCGGGCTTCAGCGCGACGGGGTGGTGGTCAATCGCGTCCAGGAGCCGCCCCCGGCCTCGGTGGATGCGGAGCTGGAGGGCTTGCCGCAACCGCTTCGCCGCAAGGTCCAGCAGACCCTGGAGGAGACGCGGGCCCTCGCTGAGCGGGACGCGGCGGGGGTGGCCGCCTTGCGAGCAGCCACCGCGCCGGTCCCCCTCCTGGCGGTGCCGCGGTATTCTTCCGAGGTTCACGATCTGCGCGCACTGTGGAGGGCGGGCTCCCACCTGGTCGGGGAGTCCGGGGCGCCAGGGACCGCGGCGATCTTGTAGTCTTTGCTCTCCCCTCTTCCCGTGCGCGCCTCGATCCTCCGGGCCCTTGCCCCGCTCACCCTGCTCCTCCTCGCCCGCTGCGCGACGCCGGCGGCACAGGGAGTGCGTCCGGTGGAGATGCCCGCGCAGGAGGTGCAGGGAGACCTCGCGCTGGCCCGGATGAACGACGAGGAGCTGTTCGCCGCGGGCTCCAGCGCCTTCGCCGCGGGAGATTCGAAGCGCGCCGCGGCCTGCTTCGAGCGACTGGTGATCGCCTTCCCCGAGAGCCCGCACCTGCGCCAGGCGCACTTCAACGCCGGCCTGGCCCTGGAGCGGCTCGAGGACTGGGACGCGGCGCGGCGCCACTTCATCGAGATCGCCGACGCCAGTGGCACCGGCGATGCGCTCGACGCTGCCTTCCACCACGCCGAGACGCTGTACCACCTGGAGCGCTACCCGGAGGCGATCACCCTGCTGGGGAAGATCTCCGCGCGCACCGACCTCCCGGTGGGGCGCCGCCTCGAGGCCCAGGTGCAGCTGGGCGTCTGTCAGGTCGACTCTGGTGACCTCGACACCGGGGAGAAGACGCTGCGCTCGGCGCTGGCCGGGGCGCAGGCGGCCAGCAGTCGCGGAGAGGCGGTCGACGATTACACCCCGGCGCAGGCCCAGTTCTTCCTCGGGGAGATCTACCGGCTCCACTGCGAGGCGGTGACCTTCGACCCCGAGGCCAAGGCGGAACAGCTCTCGCAGACGCTGGAGTACAAGGCGGAGCTGCTGCTCTCCGCCCAGGGCCACTATCTCCGGGCGATCAAGGTGGGGAACGGCTACTGGGCCACTGCCGCCGGCGAGCGGATCGGCAACCTCTACGAGGTGCTCCACCAGCAGATGATGGCCTCCCCGGTCCCCAAGGAGCTGAACGCCGAGGAGGGCGAGGTGTACCGGCAGGAGGTCCGCCGGCGGATCCGGATCCTGCTCACCAAGGCCATCGGGGTGTACGAGAGCACGGTGGCCACCGCGGAGCGGATCGGCACCTCTGGCCCCTTCGTGGACCGGGCACGCGCCAGCCTGGAGCGGATGAAGCAGCTCCTCCTCGCCGAGGCCGACGTCCCGGACCTGCCCGACGACCCACCGCCCGCGCAGACGCAGACGCCGCCGCCCTCGGGTCGAAAGCGGAGCGTCAGCCGTCCAGCGGCGACCCCCCGGGCGACGCCACCGGTGGCCGTCCCCGGCGCGGGCGGGTAGCACCGAAACCACCCGGATCGATTCGGCCCTCGCGGCCCTCTCGAAAAAACGGGGGGTCCCGTCCATCCACGCAGGACCCGGACACTCCTCCGGCCGCCGCCTCCCGTCGGGCTCCCCTCGCCCATCGGCCGCGGTCCGGGCCCCACGCCCGCTGGAGCGCCCCCCATCGCTCCAGCGGCCCCCTCACTGAACTCCCAGGCGCGCCACCGCGTCGGAGGTGATTGCCCGCGCCAGCCTTGCCGCGCGCCGGCCGGCGGCAGTCTTCCCCTCCGGGTCGGCCTGCACCGCCGCGGCCACGTCCGCGAATCCCTCGCGCCGTCCAAGCCGGAGGAGCAGCTCGCCCCGGTTCCCGAGCGCCACCGGATGGGCACGGTCGATCGCCAGCGCAGCGCCATAGGCCCGGAGCGCGTCCTCGGCTCGCTCCAGCTTCTGGTACACCGTCCCCAGCGCGCCGTGCGCCCCGGCGTCCAGCGGATTCATCTCCACCATCGCCTCGAAGATCAGCGCCGCCTCGCGGAGTTGCCCGGCCGCCGCGAGCTCCACACCGGTCCGGGCAATGCGCTCGGCATCCCCGGCGGTGATTCCCTCCACCTCCGCCCAGGTGGCCTCGCCCCGGGCGAAGGCCTGCAGCTTTCGAAGCTCGTCGGCGCGCATCGCTCACCGTCCCATGTTGGCGATGGCGGTCTGGGCCATCGAGGCAAACTTCATCTCCATCGTGGAAAGGAGATTCGAGAGCTGCTCCTTCCGCTTCATCAGCCGCTCGAGCTTGAAGTTCAGGTCGCGGTCCACCTTGTCGAGCTGCGCGACCTTCTTCCGGTCGTCCTTGGCCGACCTCTTGTCGTCGTTGTCGTCGAGCTGGCGGGTCACGGCGAGCATCTGATCATCGGCCCGGTTCTCCAGCACCATCAGGATCAGCTCGATCTTCTCCTCCACGCTCAGGCTCTTGTCGTTGAGGATGTCGGTGAGCGAGGGGTCCTTGGTCTTCGAGGTCTTCTTCGTCGTCGACGAGGTGCTGCTGGTCGAGGCGGTCGAGGACGGCTTGGGCGCGGTGCTGCCCTTGCTCGCCCCGGAGCCCGTGGCGTCCTCGATTGCCAGCTGCAGGTCGTTCCGGGCGATGCCCTTCCGGTCGCCGAAGCTGGTCGACGCCATGAGCCGATCGAGCAAGCTGGGGTGGTCGAGGAGATAGCGCAGCGCCCGCTTGAGGCTCGGCGCGGTCTCCGGCTTCCCCGCAGCCTCCTCCAGCTCCGTGCGGGTGAGGACCTTGTCGCGGGCGAGGCCGTCGACCCATTCGGTGTTCAGGGCGTCGAAGCTGCGGAGCACGGTGCGCAGCGCGGTCAGCTCGTCGGACTCGGCCGGCGCAGGGCCACCACTGGCTCCTCCCCGCGCCTGCTCCAGCGCCAGGTCGACGTCCGACGGAGCGATGCCGACGTCCCCTCCATCGCGTGACCGGCTCAGCCGCTCGAGGAGGTCGGGATGGTCGAGCACGTACCGGGCGGCCCGCTTGAGCTCCAGCGGAGCGTCGGGGTCCTCGGCGGTCTCCCGCAGCTCCTTCTCGGTGATGACCTTGTCCCCGAAGGCGCCAAGGAATCCGTGGTCGCGGTTCAGCGGGTCGAACGCGTCGCGGAGCGTCTGCAGCGCGCGGAGCTCCTCGGCGTCCGTCTCGCCGGTCCCGGTCGCGGTGAGGACGGCCGTGGACGCCCAGCCCTCGCTCCCGCCGTACGCCTCGTCGGCCAGCGGACCGGTGTACTCGGTCTCTGCCGGCTGGCTCGCCAGGTCCTGGAGGAGCTTGGTGCTGTTCTGGAGGATGCTGAAGACGTCCCCGGTGGCGAGGCCGGCCGCGACCTTCAGGGCGTCGGTCAGCACCGGTGGGAGGCCGAGCAGCTTCGCTCCCGCATCGATGACCGCAGTGAATGGCGAGGCGACGGTTCCCACCACGTCCCCGATGAAGTCGAACAGCCCCATCCGCACCCCCGCTGCAGGCAGTTCCAGCGCGTCGCCGACGTTGCACGGCTGGTGCCGCGGCGCCCCGGACGAGGGACTCGGTGCGGGCATCCAGCTCATGGGACGTCCATCCGCCACCGCAGACGCCGGGGTGGCGACTGCTAGAGTCGGCGCGTGACGCGAAGCTTCGGCCTCGACGTGGGCAGCAAGACGGTGGGGGTGGCGGTCTCGGACGCGCTGGGCATCACCGCGCAGCCGGTCACCACCGTTCGCCGGTCGAGCCTGCGTGCCGATCTCGCCCAGCTCCGCCGCCTGGCCGAGGAGCACGAGGTCGGGCACGCCGTGGTCGGGCTGCCGCTGAACATGGATGGCAGCGAGGGACCCAGCGCCGCCGAGGCGCGCAAGGTCGGCGAGGCAGTGGCCAGCGCCCTGAAGATTCCGGTGGAATACTGGGACGAGCGGCTCACCACCGTTGCCGCCGGACGGATGCTGATCGAGGCCGACGTCTCGCGGGCACGGCGCCGGCAGGTGGTCGATCAGGTGGCAGCGGCGCTGATACTCCAGGGCTGGCTCGACGCCCGGCGGCCGCAGGCCACGGGGGAGGACGGATGAAGGGATTCCGAGTGTTCCTGGTGCTCCTGGTGGCGATGGCCGCGGCCGCCGGGGGCTACTGGTGGTGGCGCGAGCAGCGGATCACCCAGTTCGCCGCGACACCCGCCGGCGCCCCCGGGGTGAAGGACGTGCTGATTCCCCCGGGCAGCGGCCCGCACTCGGTGGCGAATCTCCTGGCACGCGAGGGCGTGGTGTCCGATGCCGAGCTGCTCTACGCCTGGCTCCGCCGCGAGCAGCTGGGGCCGAAGCTGAAGGCCGGGGAGTACGAGTTCACGCTCCCGGCCACGCCGGCCGACGTGGTGCAGAAGATCGTCAGCGGTCAGCAGAAGACCTACCACGTGACCATCCCCGAGGGCCTGCGGGTGGACGAGACGCTGCCCCTGCTCGCCGCCTCGCCGCTGAAGCTCCGGCTGGAGAAGCTGACCGCGCTCGCCGCCGACCCCGCGTTCGTGCGGAAGCTGGGGGTGCCCGCCGATCGCCTCGAGGGTTTCCTCTATCCCGACACCTACAGCTTCACCCACGGCTTCACCGAGGAGAGCGTGCTGACCAAGATGGTCTCCCGTGCCCTGGAGGAGCAGAAGGCCGCCAGCGCCCAGCGCAGCCCGGCCGTGACACTGAACCCGCTGCAGACGATGACCCTGGCGTCGATCGTGGAGAAGGAGACCGGCGCGCCCGACGAGCGCCCACGGATCGCCTGTCTCTTCTACAACCGACTGCGGATCGGGATGCCGCTGCAGACCGACCCCACGGTGCTCTATGCGATGATGCTGATCCGCGGGAAGTTCGTGAAGAACATCACCAAGGCCGACCTGAGCACTCCGCACCCGTACAACACGTACACGGTGAAGGGACTGCCGCCCGGCCCGATCGCCAGCCCCGGAGCGGCGTCCCTCAAGGCGGTGAACCAGCCGGCGACGTGCACCGACCTCTACTTCGTGTCGAAGAACGACGGGACGCACGTCTTCTGTCCCAATCTGCAGTGCCACAACGCGGCGGTGCAGAAGTGGCAGGTCGAGTACTGGGCGAACCAGCGACGGAACGGGCGCGAGAACCCCTGAACAGCACGCGTTCGGTGCCCGAACTGGCAAGCCTGGTCGCCCGCTCTGCGGCTAGAGGTGCGAGCGTCCCAAATTGCTTCCCAAATTGACCAGGGGAAGCAAAAGGGACCAGTCACCCGAGGGGGCCAGATGCCCGGCCCGGGCGACCGGCACCAATTGCTTCCCAAATTCGCTTTCGGAAGCATTTTGGGACGCTCGATTGCATGCCTGCTCCGGCGTTCTCCGCTTTCGACGTCTCGCGAGGCCGTCAGCGGAAGCGGCCGGCGGTCGGTCATCGAGCGCCGCCACCCAAACGGCGCTCACGGTTGCTCGTGGGCTACGTCCCGGTGGAGGGGCCGATTGCCCGGCCTAGCCCGTCGCCCGCGAACGCGGCGTTCCTGCAGCACGGAGTCCGGTGACCGGTGACGGCAGCAGTCCGCGCACCACCGAGACGAACTGCTGGATCGGCTCCAGCCCCGCCCGGGCTCTCAGGTGCACCGCGCGCCAGGTCCGCTGCACGCCACGGGGTCCGAGTCTCAGCGTCCGCACCTTCGCGTTGGGCTTCAGCGCCCAGCTGGCCAGCGCCGTCACCCCGCAGCCGGCGGCGACCAGCTCCACCATCGCCTCGGTGAGGGGCACCCGCTGCGTGCGCAGCGGCTCGACTCCACCCGGCCAGAGGAACTTGCCGAAGACGTCCAGCTCCTCCCGCGGCGCGTCGTAGGTGAGCAGCCGTTCGGAGGCGAGGTCCTCCGGCCGCACCGAGGTCTGCCCTGCCAGGCGGTGGCCGATGGGCACCAGCAGCACCAGCTCGTCGCGGAACAGCGGGACGTCCACCAACCGCGGATGGCTGGGTTCGGAGCTGGTCAATGCCAGGTCCAGCTTCCCGTCGAGCAGCGCCTCCACCGGACGCTGCGTCGCCTCCAGCACCACCCGCACCTCGACGTCGGGATGCGTGTCGGCGTATCGCACCAGCGCCCGGCCGAGCCACCCGTAGACGGTGTAGCAGCCGGTGCTGAGGCGGATCAGCTGCTCCCCTTCCCCGCGGCGCGCCGAGGTCTCGGCGCGATCGACCTCGGCCAGCACCTTCCGCGCCGACTCGAGGAACCGCTCCCCGGCGGCGGTGAGCAGCAGGCGACGGTGCCGGCGCTGGAAGAGGGTCGACCCCAGCGCCTCCTCCGCATGCCGGAGCTGGTGGCTCAGCGCCGAGGGGGTGAGGTGCAGCCGGCGGCCAGCGGCGACCAGCGTCCCCTCCTCCGCGGCGGCGACCACCAGCTGATAGTGACGGAGCTCGAGCATTTGCATTGAATCTGCTTCATCCAAGAGCGGAAAACAATGCGCTCCCCTCAGGCAAGGTGGCGGGTTAGACCGGCACCATGCTCACCCTCTTCTATTCACCCGGTGCCTGCTCCCTGGCCTCGCACATCGCCCTGGAGGAGACCGGCACCCCCTTCGAGACGGTGCGGACGGTCATCGCCGAGGGAGCCACCCGGACCCGGGAGTACCTGGCCCTCAATCCCCGGGCGGTGGTCCCCACCTTGAAGGACGGCGACTTCGTCCTCACCGAGAGCATGGCCATCCTCCTCTACCTGGCCCGGCGCTTCCCGGCAGCAGGGCTGCTCCCTGCCGATCCGCAGCTGGCGGCCCGGTGCGCCGAGCTGCTCTCGGTCTTCACCACCAGCGTGCACGTCGCCTTCCGTCAGCTGTGGCGACCGGAGCGCTTCGTCGACGGCGACCCGAACCGGAGCGCGGTACGCCAGGGCGGGCTCGACCGCCTTCCGGGGTGGTTCGACACCATCGAGGGCATCGTCGACGGCCGGAGCTGGGCGGTGGGCGATGCCTTCACCCTCTGCGACACCTATCTGCTGCTGTTCTACCGCTGGGGCGTGCGGGTCGGCACCGCGGAGAACCTCTTCGACATGCGCCGCTATCCAGGGTGGACCCGGCACACCCAGCGGATGCTGGAGCGCCCCTCGGTCCAGCGGGCGATGCGCCGGGAGAACATCATCCTCGGGTGAGCGCTCAGGCCGCGGCGGCGACCGCCGGTTCCGCAGCCGTCGCGGGCGTGGAGAGCCGCTTGAGGATGGGGAGCATCACCACCGAGAGCACGATCCCCGCCACCGCCAGGTATCCCAGCCGCATGAACAGGTTCATGTACAGCGGCAGGCTCGTCGCCGGGTCGGTGACCTCCTGAGGGACACTGGCGAAGTTGGCCACCACGCCCCCCAGGTACTGGGAGATCCCGGTGGCGAGGAACCACACTCCCATCACGAACCCGCGGAGCTTGGGGCCGACGTAGCGCGCCACCATCGCCAGACCCAGGCCGCTGATCAGCAGCTCGCCCAGCGAGAGCAGCCCGTAGCTGAGGACCATCCACCACATGGAGATCTTCGCCGTGGGCCCCACGATCCGTCCGGCAAAGACCAGGAGGAAGAAGGACACGGCGAGGGTCACGAATCCCAGCGCGTACTTGGCGGCCACCGAGAGGTCCCCGCCCCGCTTCCGCGCCAGGTACTCGTAGCCCCAGGCCAGCGGCGGGCTGAGGATGAAGATCCAGATCGGATTAAAGACCTGCACTTGTCCCGCCGGCATCGAGTATCCGAAGAGCCACCTGAGCTCCACGTTCCGGAAAGCGAAGAGGGTCAGCGAGGTCGACATCTGCGCGTAGAAGATGAAGAACACCATGCACTGCACGGTGAGAAGCAGCACTGCCACCACACCCTTCTTCTCCGGCGACGAGCCCTTGACGAAGAGGAGGACGAAGATCCCCAGTGCCACCACGCCCGCGGCGATCACGATCTTCCGCGCCAGGTCGGTGCTCTGGATCACCAGGATGACGAAGACCATCGCCGCCGCGCAGCCCAGCAGGACCAGGGCGAACTTCTTGAGGTCGAGGGGAGCGAAGTCGGGCGGTGATCCCACGTGCGCCAGGTTCCGGCGCATGAAGGCGTAGTTGATGACTCCCAGCATCAGGCCGACGGAGCAGAGAGCGAAGGCCGAGTGCCAGCCGAACCACACCGCGAAGAGGGGGGTGAGGATCTGCGAGAGCGTCGAGCCGACGTTGACCGCCATGTAATACATGGTGAAGGCCGAATCGGTCTTCGCCGGATCGCCCTCGTAGATCTTGGAGACCAGATTCGCCGGGTTGGCCTTGAACACCCCGTTGGCCACTGCGGTGATCCCGAGGGAAATGAACAGTGGAATCTCCCGGATCGCCAGCGCGCCATACCCCACGGCCAGCATCGACGCTCCGAGGATCGCCATTCGCCGCGTCCCGATGACCTTGTCGCCCAGGTAGCCCCCGATGGCCGGGCCGGCGTAGGTCATGGCCACGAAGGCGCTGAAAGTCAGGTTGGCGCGAACGTCGGTGAAGCCGAGCCCCTGCACCATGTAGAGGACGACGACCGCGGTCATCCCGTAGTAGCCGAAGCGCTCCCACATCTCGATCAGCCAGACCACCACGAAGGAGCGGGTCCGGCTCGGCGTGCCCGGGCCGGCGACGGTGGCGCGGGGTTGGGTCGGCTCGGTCATCGGTGTCCCTCCCTCAGTGCGTTCCGGCGCGCCGATAGACGTGCCATGGCGACTGGAAGCCGGGCACCTCCTCCCAGCCGTCCCCGTCGAACGACACGGTATCCCCTTGCTGGAGGAAATCGGGCTGTTTCTCCAGCTCCCCTCCCTCTCGCCGCACCATCGCCCCCGGTCGCTGCTCGGCGAGCTGCTTCCGGAAGATGTCCCACCGGATGCGGGAGAGCTGGGTATCAGCCAGGCCGCTGAAGAAGGCGATCTGCAGGTCCCAGTAGTTGGGGTCGATGTCCAGCACCGCCGAGCCGCCCACCGGAGCCACCTGGGACTTCAGCCACTGGGCCACCTGCATCACCGCCGGCGGGTTGGTCGACACCGGGCTCACCGGGCGCAGCGAGCTGGCCACCCCGTCGTCCTTGCGGAAGGTGAGCACCCCGATGGTCAGCGGGACCGCCACCGCGAGGATCAGCGCCGCCGCCGCCCAGGCCTTCCGCACCGGCGCCGGGCGCCCTTCCACCGTCCGGGCGTAGCCCAGCCCGACGAAGGGGAGGAGCAGCGCCACCTGGGTGACCGCGAAGCGGGCCAGGGGCACGAAGTCCAGCAGGACCACGCTCCGAAACGCGTAGTAGGCGGTGGGAACCAGCGCCACCCAGATCAACCACCGGTACTCGGGCAGCGACTTCCAGGCCCGGACCATTCCCCGCATCCCGAACCAGGCGATGAGCGGTGAGAGGGTGAGCAGCGCCACGCCCGGCCAGAACACGAGGTTCAGCGCCCGGTAGCCAGGATTGCTCCATCGGGCCACTCCGTCTGCCACCCAGGCCTTGTGGAAGCTCTCGATGTAGTGGATGGGAGCGAAGGGATCGCCCTTGGCCTGCTCGTTGCCCTGCATCCACAGCAGCGGGAAGGGCAAGCAGAGCAGGAGGTAGAAGGTGCCGCGGGTGATCGCCGCCACCTTGTCCTTGTCGCCGAAGTACAGCAGCGCGGCGAGGAGCGGCACCAGCATCCAGCAGTCGTACCGGACGGCGCAGGCCAGGTTGAGCACCATCGCGCTGCCGAAGAGCGGGGCGAAGCGGTTCTCGTCCACGCCCTCGGCGAAGAGGGCCAGGCACCACAGCACCAGGAAGAGGCCCACCGACTCGCTCCCGGCGGTGGTGGACATCTGGATGTGCATCCCCCACAGCGCCAGACCGGCCACCGCCCACCATGCCCCGGCGACGCCTCCGAGCCGGCGGGTCAACGACCAGAGCGGGAGAACGGTGAGCACGCCGAAGAGCAGGCTCACCCACCTTCCGGCATCCTCCCGATCCACGCCCAGGGCCAGTGCCCCGGCGACCAGATAGAGGTGGAGCGGGCCGAACTGGTACGCCCCGTCGTCCATGTGGGAGATCCAGTGTGGCGAGGCCAGCCAGCGCTGGGCCAGCTCGGTCCGGATCGCCGCATCCCCGTAGAGATTCTCGCTCCAGGGGAAAACAACCAGCCGGGGCAGGAGCACCAGCGCACACGCCAGCACCAGCGCCCAGGTTGCCCTCGCTTCCTCGGTGGACACGCGGGGAGGTGAGCCGGAGAGGGCAGGTTCTTCGACCACTGCAGACGCAACGGATGGAACGGGCATCGGGATTTCGAGCCCTTCCGCCTACCAGGGAGGCGCCGCCATTGGAAGCCGTGGCCGCGACCCGATAGACTTGCGGGAAAGCAGTCTCCACCCCGCGTCCCGTCGCGCGGGACGGCGCCCCCCGGGCCCCGCGATGGCCCGCGAGCCGTCCGCCCCTTCAGCGCCGGAACCTCGTCGCGCGGTCCGATCCCGCGCCGGTGTCGGAAACATCGAGCAGAATTCCGGGCCTCAGACGAGCGTTCCGCTGAAGGGATCAAGGACGACATGACGAGCGTGGGACAAACCTCCTGGATCAATCGCATCGCCAGCTTCCAGGACAGCAAGCAGTACGCGGAGCTGAACTGGGAAGGGAGCTTCGAGGATTACCTTGCGCTGATCCGCCAGAACCCGCGGGTGACCCGGACCGCCTTCCAGAGGATCTACGACATGATCCTCAGCCACGGGCGCACCGAGTACATCGACAACAAGAAGAAGCTGGTTCGCTACCACTTCTTCAGCGACGAGCGCTTCGGCGGACGCGACGCGATCTTCGGCCTCGACGTCCCGCTGATGAAGCTGGTCAACGTCTTCAAGGCCGCCGCCCAGGCCTACGGCACCGAGAAGCGGGTGATCCTCCTCCACGGTCCGGTGGGCTCGAGCAAGAGCACCATTGCCCGACTCCTGAAAAAGGGCATTGAGGAGTACAGCAAGATCCCCGAGGGCGCGGCCTACACCTTCGCCTGGGTGCTGGACAAGAAGGGCTCCGACGGGTCGACCACCAAGGAGCGGATGAAGTGCCCGATGAACGAGGAGCCGCTCAACCTCATCCCCCGGGAGTGGCGGCCGCGGGTCTTCGCCGAGCTGACCGCGGGCACCGAGTTCCAGATCCCCGAGGGCAACGAGCTCTGTCCCGCCTGCCGCTTCGTCTTCAAAGAGCTGATGACCCAGCACGGGGGTGACTTCGCCCAGGTGATGGACCGGGTTCGGGTCAACCGCCTGATCTTCAGCGAGAAGGACCGGGTGGGGGTCGGCACCTTCCAGCCCAAGGACGAGAAGAACCAGGACTCCACCGAGCTCACCGGCGACATCAACTACCGGAAGATCGCCGAGTACGGCAGCGACTCCGACCCCCGGGCCTTCAACTTCGACGGGGAGTTCAACATCGCCAACCGGGGCATCATCGAGTTCGTCGAGGTGCTGAAGCTGGACGTGGCCTTCCTCTACGACCTGCTGGGGGCCAGCCAGGAGCACAAGATCAAGCCCAAGAAGTTCCCTCAGACCGACATCGACGAGGTGATCATCGGGCACACCAACGAGCCCGAGTACAAGAAGCTGGAGAACAACGAGTTCATGGAGGCGCTGCGGGATCGGACGGTGAAGATCGACATCCCCTACATCACCAAGCTCGCCGAGGAGCAGAAGATCTACGAGAAGGACTTCAA
>Ga0318563_10000543_pt1 | contig 15695 bp, 12 predicted proteins | sample GRESIP066b5f19_FD_203689 | JGI IMG/M metagenome (GOLD analysis project Ga0318563, IMG submission 203689) | Tropical soil microbial communities from Luquillo Experimental Forest, Puerto Rico - GRE.SIPMG.066b5f19 | ecosystem: Environmental > Terrestrial > Soil > Tropical forest > Bulk soil... | reverse complement strand
ATATCAGATACAAGCATAATATCTCTCTGGCTTTTGAAGTATGGCAGTTTTGTTTTATTTATTATTTTATCTTTAGGTATCTTGGCGCTCCCCTTTCCCGAAGAGTCCATCATGATTATTGCGGGCATTCTTATGCGTAAGGGCAAGCTTAATATTTTTGCGACTATATTATTCGCCTATGCGGGAACCATTGCAGGAATTACAATGAGTTATCTAATTGGTCGAAGTATTGGAGTATATTTTATTAAACGCTATGGGATGTGGATAGGAATAAACGAGGGACATTTATTAAAAGCGCATCGCTGGTTTGAGCGCCTAGGAAAGTGGGTTCTTACGGTAGGTTATTTTTTTCCCGGCCTTCGGCACTTAACTGGTTTTTGTGCTGGCAGCACGAATTTAAAATACGCCCATTTTGCTTTTTATGCCTATCTAGGCGCTTTCGTTTGGGTCACGCTTTTTCTTTGTCTGGGATATTTTTTCGGGATCTATGGCCTAGAATTTTTAGAGCAATTTAATACGCATGATCTTGTCTTAATAGGCTTAGGAGTATGGGGGCTCGTCATAATAATTTTTATTATCAGAAAATATATGAATAAATCTTCATAGTGCGTATGAGGCATTGTCATATTCAAGACGAGAAAATATGCATGGGTTTCTTATCGAGCATCGAGTTGACTTATGTATAGTACCACGCTTTATAATCTCTGCACTGCTGGTTATGTCACAAGTTTGGCTATTTTTGCTGTGCATCTTGTAAATACCCGTAACCGATGGCTTCGTCTGGGCGTCTTGCTTGTGGCCTTCTCGCTTCTTATGCAAACAGGTGGCATGCTTTTGCGTTGGATTGAGGCAGGTTATCTAGAAGTAAGCGCGGCAGAGCAAGCAGTGGGGCAAAAGCTTGTAGGCTGGTCTTGGTTTGTTGTTTTCACCCAGCATCCGCCCTGGTCTAATCTTTATGAGATTATGGTCTACATGAGTTGGGGCGTAATAATCGTTACGCTGATGGCCGAGCTTAAATGGCAAATGGCATGGATTCGTCAGCTTGGCATCATGCTTGCACTCTTAGCCCTCGGGATGGCGTCTTTAACCGATGCGTCAATAAGGCCTCTGGTACCAGCGCTTAAAAGTTGGTGGATCATGATTCATGTTATCTCAGCATGTATAGCTTATGCCGCCGGTGCTCTTGCTGCTTTTACGTGCCTATTTGCTTTAATGGCTGATAAGACGAGAGTGCCGCGTTATAAGTTTGCTGGTTTTGCCTTAATAGCTTTTGGCGCTTTATTATTAGCCATAGGCGGAGGGGCGCGTTTAATTAACGAGCAGACCTATTTTGTGAAGCTTCTGGCTATGGCTGGAGAGGGTATAGTGAGCGTCATGGACATGAGCAAAAACCAGGGCATAGCTTTTTTGGTGCCAATGCCTTATGTGAGTTGGCCCTTAATAGGAGCCGTTTTTTTTCATCTACTCGCTGGCCTTAGTATTCTTGTTTTTGGTTTGAATAAATATATCACACGAATCTATGCTGTTGGTTTAAGCCTAACTTTCGTGATACTCGGGCTCATAATTTTCAATGATATAAGACAGGCGCCTCTAGTTCTTAATACCAACCTAGCAAATCATCTGGTGCCCGCTGGACCATGGTTTGTGAGCTTTAAGTCACATCAATGGAGCTTTGGTCTTTTACTTCTTGTCGTAGTCGCTGAGTTATTAATATTTTTATTTTTGACACGCCCTGACGCGCTACGTACGAGACTGCCCTCGGTAGAAGTACTTGAAAATTGCTCATATAAAGCTATTTCGTTGTCGTTTTTCCTCATGACACTTATGTTAATAACCGGCGCTTTATGGGCCCATTATGCATGGGGGCGTTATTGGGCATGGGATCCCAAAGAGACTGGGTCATTGGCTATTTGGCTAAGCTACGCTATCTATCTTCATACGCGTAGGACTGCGGGTCTTTCAGGGCCTTTTAGTTCGGTTTTGGGCGTTTTAGGATTTTTTATTATTATTATTGGCTTTTTGGGTGTGAATTTAGGACTCTTTGCAGAGGGCTTGCATACCTATGGGAATAGCTAATCCAAGGGATTTTTTGTGTTAATAAAAGTACTGCGCAGTGCGTTTTTGTATTCTGTGCCCGAGCTTCATATGATGAAAGACTTAAGTTCTGAAGTGGCCATAGTTGGCCGCTCCAACGTCGGTAAGTCTTCGTTAATAAACGCACTTTGTCATAAGAAAGACTTAGCACGGACTTCAAAAACACCAGGTCGCACACGCCATGCCGTGGTTTATGAACTTAAACTCGCCAAGGGCTTAGAGCATAAGAAAATAACGCTGGTAGATTTGCCTGGCTTTGGATTTGCGAGCATGTCCAAAACAGAAGCGCTTGAGTGTGAGAGGCTTATATTTTCTTATATTAGTCAGCGCGAAAATTTGCGACAGCTTTTCTTGTTATTAGATATTCGGCGCGAACCCGATGACAGAGAGAAACATATAGTTAAGCTTGCCCAAGCTCATAATATAGACTTACAATTTGTTCTTACGAAGTGTGACAAGCTATCAAGCTCAGCTCGTAAGCCAGCTTTAAGAAAGATAGCGAAAGATTTAGGGTTAGACGAGCGCTCTGTGCTTTTGCATTCAACCTACGATGAAAAATTTAAAATAGCATTGCAAGAGCTTATATTTGCGCGTGCGTGACCTGAGATATCGTCACGAATTTCCTCACCGTCGTCGTCTCGCTGCTTGTGAACAGGATCCAGAATCTTGATTTGTTGAGATTATCTGTGGATCCCGCTGACAAGCAGCGGGACGACGAGGCTGGGGAAATTTGCGACGATGGCTCAGGTGCGTGACGCGCAAGAAGTTACTATTTATATATTATTTATTGTGCCAAAGATACAGCATGAGCTTGTTTCATGAGTCTCGAAACACGACGAGACATGGTCTTCTTATGCATGATGCCTTTACGGGCTGAGCGAGCGAGCATGCTTACAGCTTTTTGTACTTCGCCTTCATTAACTTTCGCAGTTTGGTCACTAAGTTCCCGACGGGCCTTTTTAATTTGCGTAGCCAAAGCAGCGCGTGCTGCGCGATTGCGTAAGTTTTTCTTGACAGATTGCAAGTGCCTTTTCAAAGCTGATGGATGATTTGCCATGGTTTAAAAATCCTGTAATTAAAAGTCCCTTCCTATGTAGCCCATCTTTGGCATTTGTCAAACGAGCTTGAATACATACGAAGTTTTCATAATAAAACCTGATTTTTCAGGATCTTCATGAAGCTCATGCCCGGGTAGTACTAAAAGCTTTTGGTGCTTATAATCTACAAAGCGCGGATGTATAGCTTTTAGAGGCCTATCAACGTAGTTAAGAAGCTCCGAGAGTGAATCACAGTGAGCCATGCGTTCAAGAATAGAACGTGTTGGGGGAGCTAAAAAAATGCTTCCCTCTTCGTGGAATTCCAAGGCATGGGCAGGCTTGACCCACTGGGGCTCAGAGCTTTCAAGGCTGGGTGGAAAAACATCGCATTCTAAGCTTTCAGGTATAGTTGCCAAAAAAAACCAGGTGTCAAAGCGCCTCGTTTCGCCGGGAGGTGTTACCCACCAACTAAGAGGCCAAATATTATCAAGATCGGGGCTCTTATTGGCTTGGTTAATAAGAATAGATATCCCCGATTCTTCAAGCGTTTCTCGCGCAGCAGCAGCGAGATGTGCTGCAAGTAACGGAATGGGTTTTAAAAAATAATGACTCATGCGATTGATATTAACCTGATCTCGTGCGAACCAGCTTGCTTGTTGATAATCCTGTTCTTCAAGTTGTCCGCCAGGAAAAACATGGGCATTAGGTAAAAATTGTGCGGTAGCGCTTCTCTTTATGAGCAAAACTTCGCAAGGCCATCGTGAACTCTTTCGGCATAAAACCACGGTCGATGCAGGTTTGGGTTCGAGAGTGTGCATAAATATTAATGCTCCTAAATTGCAAGTTTTGAGTAATGAGGCATTTTCATAGTGCCACGGCAAAGGACTTGCGAGTGCGCTTTGATTCGAAAATTTGCTAACGCAAGGGATAATACGACCACGATGCTGAAACTGAACGACATATTAGATCTGGTGAAATCCTACCACCCCCAACCGGACCTTGATCTTATTCATAAGGCCTATGTATGTTCAGCTAAATATCATGCCGGCCAGGTGAGAAAGAGTGGTGAGCCCTATTTATCCCATCCACTTGAAGTCGCCAAAATTTTAGCTGAACTTAAGCTCGATGAAGCAAGTATTTGTACGGGTCTTTTGCACGATACTGTTGAAGATACCGACGCTACCAAAGAAGAGATCGAAAGAGTATTTGGCGCGGATATTGCGCATCTTGTCGATGGTGTAACCAAGCTCTCACAAATAAAATTTCATAGCAGCGAGGAAAAACAGGCTGAGAATTTTCGCAAAATGCTTGTAGCTATGTCGCGAGATATACGCGTCTTACTGGTTAAGCTTGCCGATCGTTTGCATAATATGCGCACTTTGCAGTATATGCCAGCTGAGAAACAAGAGCGCATTGCCGCTGAAACCATGGAAATCTATGCTCCTTTGGCCAATCGCCTCGGTATAGCGTGGCTTAAAGCTGAGCTTGAAGATCTCAGTTTTAAATATCTAAAACCGTGGGATTATAGAAATCTGCGCGAAAAAATTGGCAAGACCAAAAACGAACGTGCGCGCTTTGTAAACGACGTTATACGCGACTTAGAGAAGATCTTGAACGAAGCAAGCATGCGCAATTTTCTCGTTGAAGGGCGTCCAAAGCACCTATGGTCGCTTTATCGCAAGATGAGTGACAAAGGCTTAGACTATGATGAAATTCATGATCTTATAGCGTTTCGTGTTGTCGTAGATACGCTAGGCCAGTGTTACGAAGCTTTGGGTCACATACATAGCAAATGGCGTCCAATTCCAGGGCGTTTCAAAGACTATATAGCTATGCCTAAGCCTAACGGCTATCGATCGCTGCATACGACTTTGGTAGGCCCTAAAGGCGAGCGTGTCGAGGTGCAAATTCGTACTCATCGTATGCACGAAGTTGCCGAGTCTGGTATTGCTGCCCACTGGAAATACAAAGCCCATGGCGGGTCGCCTTTAGCGCTTGATGAGACTTCTGAAAAGAGCTTTCAATGGCTGCGCCAACTCATGAATTGGCAAAAAGATCTCACGGATCCTAATGAATTTCTTGAGTCAGTCAAAGTCGATTTGTTTTCTGAGGAAGTCTATGTTTTCACGCCGCGTGGCGATGTTATAGAGCTGCCAAGAGGTGCTACACCTGTTGATTTGGCTTTTGCTATTCACTCCGATGTCGGGATGCAGTGTATTGGGGCAAAAGTTAATAATCGTATAGTTCCCTTGCGCTATATTTTAGAAAATGGCGATAATTGCGAAATTATAACGCAAAAAAATCAACGCCCTAAGAAAGACTGGCTCGAATTTGTAAAAACTTCGCGTGCTCGAACTAAGATTCGTGCGACTATGCGTCAACTTGAACGTGAAAGAAGCAAAGAAATTGGTAAAGAGCTTTTAGATCGAGAATTTCGTCGTTATAATACTTCGCTCCAACGTGAGCTTAAAAACGGTAATCTTGAAGAAGCACTCAAAGAAAAACGTGTGGCTAATCTTGAAGAAGCGCTCGCACTCATAGGCTATGGCAAGCTTGAATCAAAATCTCTTGTTGAGTTATGTATTCCTGAAGAAGAGCATCATGTTCGTGGACCTGAGCAGCTGCGCTCACGTATTACGCAGCTCTTTGATAAACTTGCTCGACGCGGCTCAAGCGGCATTCGCGTTGAAGGCATTGACGATGTCTTGGTGCATTATGCTCGTTGTTGTTCACCAGTAAAAGGCGATCCGGTTATTGGTTTTGTTACAAGAGGACGAGGGGTATCGGTTCACCGACGCAATTGTCCAAAAATCATGGAACTTGACGCCGATCGGCGTATAAGTGTCACCTGGATGAGTGAAGCAATGATGGTACGCCTAATTGCTATCACGGTAATTAGTGAAGATCGTGAAGGCATGCTCACTGATTTGTCAGCAGTTTTTTCGAGAATGAATATTAATATTACAGAAGCCAAATGCCGCGGTCTGGGTGATGGCCAAGCTATTAATACTTTTAAATGCGGCGTTACTGATCTTGGACAACTAAATCTAGTTATACGCAAGCTTGCGTCGGTAAAAGGCGTGCATAGTGTAGAGCGCGCAAACGCTGATTAATAGGGCTTGCCGTTGGAGCGCGTATCTGAGACGCCAATAAATTCAAGTTTGCCGTATTTTTTGTTTACTTGTATAGCTTGTACGTCTCCGATGCTCTTAAGCTCTTTTAAATTATGGCCCAATTTTTTTAGTTGTTGGGCTGTTTTATTATTAAAAGCTTTTGGTTCATAGCTAATTATATCTGGCGTCCACTGATGGTGTATACGATAGCTATGTACTGCGTCAGAAAGACTCATGCCGTGGTCAATAAGATTAATTATAGTCTGGAGCGTTGCGTTGATTATGCGGGGGCCCCCGGGGCTGCCGACGACGAGCTTAAGTTCTCCCGCGGGATCAAAGACCAAGGTTGGTGACATAGAAGAAAGCATGGTCTTATGGGCAGCAATAGCATTGGCTTTGTTGCCAACGAGGCCGTAGACGTTTGGCTTATAGGGCATAATAGAAAAATCATCCATTTCGTCGTTGAGAACTATGCCCGTGCCTTGTGCGACAACGCCCGATCCAAAAGAATAATTAATAGTCTGAGTCGTGCTTACTGCCATACCAGTGGAATCGACAATCGAGATATGCGTAGTAGAGGGAGATTCTTGGTGGGAAATTTCCTGAATACTCACGAGTTCTTTCGCTGGAGTTGCATGCTTTAAAGAAATATTACGAGCCCATTGTGCTGCATGTTCTTGAGAACTTAGTTTTTTAAGAGGTACTTTGATAAAATCAGGATCACCCAAATAAAGAGCACGATCGGCAAATGCTCTCTTCATAGTTTCAGCCAATATATGTAAGCTTTGAGGGGATCTTTGGCCCATAGATTTAATATCAAAATAAGAGAGAATATTGAGCATTTCTATAATATGAATGCCTCCCGATGATGGCGGTGGCATTGAGACTACTTTGTGTCCCCGATATAAAGCCTCGATGGGCTCACGCATGATAACTTTGTAATTACTAAGATCCTCTTGGCTTAAGATTCCGTGTCCGCGTTTTATTTCGGCTATTATTTTCGCGCTCACTTCTCCCTGGTAAAACCCCTTAAGCCCATGCTGGGCTATTTGTTCCAAAGTCCAAGCTAAATCACGTTGAATTAATATATGTCCTATTTTAAGCGCTTGGTTATTAGGTACAAACAGAGCTTTGCTGTCTTCAAATTTACTTAAAATATTTTTTCTTTGTTCACAGGCCTGCGCCAAATCAGCATAGACGCTAAAGCCTTCTCGCGCGAGTAAGAGAGCAGGTTCTATAAGTTGTTTGAGAGGCAAAGAACCATGATCAGCGTGTGCTTTGAGAAGACCGGCTACCAGGCCGGGGGTAGCTACCGCGAGGTGACCATTGACCGAAGGATTGGGAATAACGTGACCTGCATAGCTAAGCTCACGAATTTGGTTTTTCTTATCGAGATACATATCTCGTGTAGCTCTACGGGGTGCACGCTCTCTAAAATCATAAGCTTGGACTTTTTTAAACGGCACATGTACGAGCATAAAGCCACCACCGCCAAGGCCGCTTGACTGAGGTCTTAATACTGAAATAGCAAACGATACAGCGATCGCTGCGTCTATAGCATTGCCACCTTGTTCTAATATTTGATGCCCTATAAGGGAAGCTTGAGGATGCGCTGATGCCACCATGCCAAGAGTCGTGCTCTTGGCGCTATAATCATCACGGCTACGAGATTCTGAAGTATTTTTATAAAATTGTGATGTGCGTAAAAAGCTTTGGCAGCTTAAGTTGGCTATAAGAATAAAAAATAGGGCTATTTTCATAAGTTATTTCCTATCATGCAAAGCTTGGATATAACCGTGTAAAAAAGCCTTTATTTCCGGTTTATTACATCTTTTTTTTAATGCTCAGGCAGGTCTATAGAAATTTTATCGTTCCAAGTGAGGCGTAGAGCGTTAAGTATCGCGAGCAGATCAATGGCTTGCTGTAAAAGAGCGCCGCTTACGGGCGAAAGAGCGCCATAAGCTGCAAAAGCCATACCTATAAAACTTAAGGCCATGCCCCCAACGGCGCTTTGAAGCGCTATGACGCGCAAGTTTTTGCTCAGATGTAAGAGTTCGTCGACTTTCGAGAGGGTGTTTTTCATCACCACCGCACCGGCGGCTTCGCGGGTAACGGCGCTTGGTTGCCCAAAAGCTATACCTACTGTTGCGGCTCTCAGGGCAGGGGCATCGTTGATGCCATCGCCCATGAAGAGCGTCGGAGCTTTGAGAACTTCGGCTCGCACAAGTTCAAGTTTTTGCTCAGGGCTTTGTGAAGAAAGTGTTTCAGTAATTGCCAATTTTTTTGCCAAATAGGCCACTTCGGATTCACGATCGCCTGAAACTAACATGATTTTTTTAAAAGCATGAAAAGGACCCAGATGATTAACAAAGCTATAGCTATCGGCCTTAGGTATATCGCGAAAACGAAAAGTAGCCGCGTATTTATTATTTATTAATACCACGCACTCAAGACCAGAAGAACTCAAGGGTAATAGGTCTTTAAGCTCCGGCTGCAAAGCCAAAGCTTTTTGGCGACCGGTAATAAAAATAGCCGATTTATCGACAACGCCAATAAGACCGCCTCCAGGTTTTTCCTGAATATTATGCGCAGCAATAAAATTCATATGGGCATCTTCGGCGGCTCTAATTATTGCCTGAGCCAAAGGATGTGTTGAATAACGTTCGAGGCTCGCAACTTTAAGTAATATATCGTTTTGGTTAAAATTAGGCGCTGTTATAATTTCGGTTAAAACAGGCTGTCCATAGGTTAAAGTGCCCGTTTTATCAAAAATAGCAGTGGTGCACGTAGGCAAGCGCTCAAGCACTATGGGATCGCTAATGATTATTCCTCGGCGAGCAGCCAAAGAAATAGAACTAATTAGAGCTACAGGAATCGCTATTAAAAGCGGACATGGTGTTGCGATTACTAAGACCGATAAAAATCGTAAAGGATCTCCCGTATAGATCCAGGCTATGCCCGCTATGAGCAGAGAAATAGGAGCAAAAAGAGCGCCCAGTTGATCACCGAGACGACGAATACGGGGGCGTTTTTGCTCCGCATCTTCCATGACTTTGATTATGCGCGCGTATCGTGAATCCTGGGGGAGCTTTTCTGCACGTATGATAAGAAGCGTTTCACCGTTAATAGATCCAGAAAGAACGCTGGTACCTGGGGCCTTAGCGACGCTATAGGGCTCGCCTGTTAGATAAGATTCATCCATGAATCCTTGGCCTTCTACAACAATGCCGTCTACTGGTGATGTTTGGTGAGGAGGAATTACGATAAGATCGCCCACACGAATTTCTGAAAAATCGATGTCTTCTATATGATTTCCTCGTTTTCGTCGTGCGCTTGTAGGCATTCTTTGGGCAAGTTCTTCAAGAACTTTGGAAGCACGCTTAAGCGCAAAAGCCTCCAAGGCTTGGCCACCAGCAAGCATGAGTATGACCAGGACGCATGCCAAATATTCACCCAAAATAAAAGCTGCAATGATAGAAATAACAGCTAAGATATCGGCCCCTATAACGCGTTGATAAAGCTTTTTGAGAATTTGCCCAATAAGAGGACCTGAGCCTAAAAAAATTATGAAAAGCAAAGGCCATTGGGCGAACTGAGGACTTTGAAATTTAAGTAAAAAATGCAAGGCTATAGCAATAATGCCCGCGGTGAGCAAAATTAGCTGCCATTTGAACTTGGAAATAAAATAATCTCTCATATCAGTCAGATAGCGTTGGCTTGAGGGCTCTGCAAGATCATGAGTATTTATAAATACGGAGTAGCGATGAAAATTAATCAAAAGACAGCGTTAATAACCGGTGGTGCGCGCCGCGTTGGCCGGGTTTTAGCTGAAAGCTTGGCTCAACGCGGGGTGAATCTCGTGATTCATTATAATAAATCCCAACAAGAAGCCCTCGATCTTCAAGAAAAACTCATAAAAGATTATAAAATATCGGTAGATCTATTTCAGGCTGATCTGTGTGAAATAGCTGAGTTAGAAAAAAAAGCTTCGGATTTAATAGCAAAAAAAACTATACATATTCTTATTAATAATGCTTCGAGCTTTTATCCAACCCCTTTTGGGGAGATATCCCTCAGTGATTGGGATAATTTGGTGAAATCAAATCTCACAGGGCCTTTCTTTTTGACTCAAGTTATTGCCAAAAGCATGCTCGAAGCCAAAGAAGGCAAAATAGTTAATATTGCCGATTGGTCGGCCGAGCGCCCCTATAAGAATTTTATGCCTTATAGCATCGCGAAAGCTGGAGTTGTTGCCATGACTAAGATCTTAGCTCAAAGCCTCGCGCCTTATATTCAAGTGAATACTATATCGCCCGGTGCGATCTTGTTGCCAGAAGATATATCAGATGAGCTTAAGAACAAGCTTATCGAGAAGGCCCCTCTTAAGCGCATAGGCGATCCTAACGATATAGCGCAGGCAATGCTCTTCTTTTTGGAAGGGAGTGACTTTGCGACAGGAGCAAATCTTATTGTTGATGGGGGGAGATTAATTAATTAAAAACGAGCGCCTTAATAATTAAATAATAAGAGCGCTCGATATAATATTTATTTATCTGCTCATTGAAGCGATAAATTCAGCGTTAGTCTTGGTGTCTTTAATTCTGCTCTTCAAGAATTCCATAGAATCGATGACATTAAGCGGATGTACAAGCTGGCGTAAAATCCAAACGCGATTTAATACTTCAGGTGTAAGCAAATGCTCTTCTTTACGTGTACCTGATTTATTAATATCCAAGCATGGGAATAAGCGCTTTTCCATGAGCTTACGGTCGAGCACAATTTCTGCGTTGCCGGTGCCTTTGAATTCTTCAAAAATTACTTCGTCCATACGGCTGCCCGTGTCTATGAGAGAAGTAGCAATGATAGTCAAAGATCCGCCGCGCTCGACGTTACGTGCTGCACCAAAGAAGCGTTTAGGTTTATGCAAGGCGTTTGAATCAACACCGCCGGAGAGAATTTTTCCACTCGGAGGAACGACCGTATTATAGGCACGCCCAAGACGGGTGATATTATCAAGCAAAATAACAACGTCTTTTTTGTTTTCTACGAGGCGCTTCGCTCGCTCAATGACCATTTCAGCAACTTGAACATGGCGTTGAGGTGGCTCATCAAAAGTCGAAGAGATTACTTCGCCCTTAACATGGCGCTTCATATCAGTAACTTCTTCAGGACGCTCGTCAATAAGCAGTACTATTAAGACAACTTCTGGATGATTGGTAGTAATAGCATTGGCAATTTCTTGCATCAAGACTGTCTTACCGGTACGAGGAGGGGCAACGATCAAAGCTCGCTGGCCTTTGCCGATAGGACACAAAATATCAATAATACGAGTTGATATGGCGTCAGGCGTCGTTTCGAGCTTAAATTTTTCTGTGGGATAAAGAGGGGTTAAGTTTTCAAAACTTACTTTGCGTCGATGTTCTTCAGGAGAAACGCCGTTAATAGAATCGATTTTTACCAACGAATAATAACGTTCTTTTTCAGCAGGCGGTCTAATTTGTCCACGCACGGTGTCGCCTGTACGCAGGCCATAAACACGAATTTGCGAAGGTGCTACATAAAAATCATCGCTCGAAGGCTCATAATTATAAGCAGGTTCTCTTAAGAAGCCATAGCCATCGGGAAAGCTTTCTAAAACGCCCTCACCATAAATAGCGCCTTTTTGAGCGGTTTGGGCTTTGAGCATAGCAAAAACCAAATCTTGCTTGCGCACGAGACTTTCAGTAGAAAGCCCAGCTTGCTCTACACGGTCCCGTAAATCTTCAATTTTGGCATGTTTAAGCTCGGAAATATCCAAGATAGGTACATTGGGGTCAATTTCTGGTTGAGCACGCTCATTGCGATTTTGAAAACCTGTAGTAGGGCGTGGCTTCTTGCGCGCGGCATCACGTGGTGCAGAGGAGCGGCTAATTTTTTCTTCATTCATGTTGTGAGATTTCCTCGTGTGGATTTATTGAGCTTCAAAGAGATACTTTGGAGTTTTTCAGAGATATTCCTGAAAAGATTGGACATTTGTTAAGCTTAAAAACCAAAAATCGGTCCAAGCAGAAAGTCCAGCGCCATTATGCTTAAAGAAATCAGAGCTGTCAATAAAAACCGTATTTTTTTTATAAGCCTATAATTTAAATTATGTAAACTTATAATTTTAGGCGGATAATTAAGCTAAAGCTGCTTAGGTCTCTAGCCTTGTGTAGAAGCGACCTAGACTCTTATTCCTTTCTAGATCTGGATTCCTAGGTAAAAGCTCCGACATGAGCACAGGCTAATTAAGACGGTTTCGTGTGGCCCTTAAGATTAACTTTTCTTTTGGGGAGTTTTCTGACGGTGTAAATTTGCTTAGTAATCTGTAAATTCCTAAAAGGAGATATTATGAGCATAAAGAAGTATCGTTTTATAAATCTTGCTCTTCTTGCCATGACGATAGCCTCATGTTCTTTAACCGCGATGGATGAGGCTATCCATGATTCCGAGACTTTTTTTATTCACACGAAAGATTATTGTGGCCAGTATGTAAGGAGAAGCCCGGTTTATGTCGGAGCAAATCACCCTATTCTTACTATAGGAAATTACACCAAAGAAATTTCCGAGCCTTTTAACCCTATGAATACCTTTTGTTGTGCTAAACCTTGTCATCGTATAAAGGAGGGACATGCGCTTATTATTTTTTGCGATGCTAAGCTTACAGAGCTTAAAGTCATCGATGTCCATTCATGGGGATATACGGCAAGTCAACTTATTGATTATGGAAAAAAATGTCTAGACCCACAAAAACTAAGAAGTGCGGAGAAACTATTTGTTATCAAAGGCAACAAATTCATCAGGCCTAAAGCAATGTTTTTTGTGGATAGTTCCAATAAACTTATTCATAGAGATACCTGGCCGCATAAAGGGTTTCCCGTGGGAAAACATGATCCCCGCCTCGGTGAATATTTGTCGGTAGTTGATTTGGCCAGTTTGAAAGAAGTAATAAATGAGAGGGATTATTTTTATGAAATTCCTCATAATAAGCTTCCTCAAGAGGTTAGCCGTTGAATAAATTTAAACATCTTTTGTTGATTTGAAAATTAATTTACTGCAATTAAAAAGATAAGTTGTTGAATTTGATATAATCCTTTGGTGTTATTGGTTTATGAGCTAATTAATTCAAACAAGCCCGCTAGGCTAGATATTTAATCATGTTAATCTTATTGTTTGGTAAATAATATTTATAAATATCGGTGAAAAAGTGCTTAATTTAAAATTCTTATCTATTTTATTGTATCTTTTCTTAATCTGTTCTTCGGTGCGCGCTCTCAATAGCGATGTCGTTAATGAATTATCTAAAGTATATTCCTATGACAAAGATGTGTCAAAAATAATTAAAGATGATTATGAACTCGCTATTTTGTTTGGTGGCGTACCAGAAGATGAAAATATTCTTTTCGAAAATCTCTATAAGAATCACGCCTTGCTTAATCAATTTACTGAGCTTTATTATGTCAGGTTAAATCGGTTATATTCACGCCATAAAGAAGATGTTTTATTAAATCTAAATAGAGAAGATCTAGAAGAAGATATTAAGAGCGTACGTAAAATATATAAGACCCACTTTATCATGGGAGCCTTTACTGATTTTTGTAAGAAGACCTACGACAACTATGTGATTGAGCCTTACGTTGCTGAAAAATATATTGAGAGGTTACTTGGGAATTTGCTCACCGCCCATTTTATTAAAAGTTTCGAGGCCCAGGAGAGCTGTCAGTTTCTTAGTAAAAATCCTGCAGCACTGCAAAAATTGCAAGATACACTGAGTAATAACTATGCTCTTCCATTTCACTTTATTGACCTCGAGCGTAGCACCGTCGTTAAACAATCTGATTTTGGTATTTTTGATTTAAATAATAAGAATAAAGACTGTATTGTTTCATCGCCGTTACTACCATGTATGGCAATTATAATTTATAATTCCAGGTTAGAAACGTATGCTTATCTTCATGTTGACCATCTCACCTCAATAGAAAATATTGTTGGTTCTTTTAACGAACTACATGCATTCACTAGTACTGATTCGATTGAAGTTAAAATAATAACCTATCGTGAAAATCGTTTTGCTGCAGATTTAGAGCATCGATTTTCACCTATTTATTTCGGACATAAAATTGCTCACTTGCCTTTTACGTTGATTGAATTTCTTAGACGCCATATATTTCCTCGCATTGCTAATCTGAGTGTCATGCAAAATGACCAGCGCGCCTTGCATATTGGCGATAAAGAATATCCAGAACTGGTATTATTGCAAAATGCTAAGAGGGATGAGGCAGAGCTAAAATATGCGCTTGAAGAATCGACGAGTTTTTTATACAATCTAGATTATTATGAAGCGTTGTTAAACAGTGAAAAAAATCCGCTCAAAGGCTATTTTGATTACTGCGCTCTGCAAACACAAGACCCAGAACTCCTTGATTTTGATATGAAAAATTACCTGACTCCTCTTAAAACTAACTTTAGTTTTGGAATCGATAAATACAAGCGATGGTTCACCACGAATTTCGCACTTTCAGCACGCGCTCTTCCTTCAAAAAGTTCAGCCTATGACTTAAGCCGCCTGTCCTATAAGACGCGGGGCGGGATTCCAATTAATAGTGGCCATTCTTGGGTTGCTGCGATGCAAAAAATTATAAAATAAATTGGGCATATCTTAGGATACGGCGGCTTATGAGGTGTAGATTTGGTATAAGTACTTTACTCGGACTGCTCCCTATTAACGGTCCATCACTCAGATAAGATCGAGCAAAAAGTTAACGTGGGATAATCATGATGAATAGTCTAGGAAAAGATTTATTGCTAATTTCGTTGCTATTTTCTTTGACAGCTCTTTCAGCCGAAAGCTCATTTGATAGATGTGAAAATCCACAGACGATCGCTTTAATAGAAAGAGCCAAAGCAGTGATAGATATGATTATGTATCAAAATTTGGCGACAGTCGACGAAGATGGCGAGGCCTGGATTGCACCGGTCTATTCGGCCTTTGATGATAAGTATAATTTTTACTGGAAATCATCTCTTACCTGCCAGCATTCTAAAAACATCCGCTTTAAGTCAAACACTTTTACTAGTATTTATGATTCTACTGTAGAGGAAGGGACTGGATTTGGAGTTTATATGCGCGGTAACTCCTATCAATTGGAAGATAAAGATATTGAAGAAATAAATCACGGAATAGCTTTAATGGAGAAAAGAGTTCATAGTTCCGACTTACCGCCAGCGAGCGATTGTTTATTTCCTTTTCCTCGACGAGTTTACAAATTTGTTCCTCAACAAATTTGGGTAAATGCAGTTGTCACCTGGAGTTGCCCCTTCAATACCGAACAACCTAATTTGTTAAATATGCCCGCCTAAATTCCCTTGGGGATTTCATTTTTAGCCCTTTGTGAGGAGCATTTTCGTTATAATCATCAAACCACAACTCCAA
>Ga0318563_10000542_pt1 | contig 15704 bp, 13 predicted proteins | sample GRESIP066b5f19_FD_203689 | JGI IMG/M metagenome (GOLD analysis project Ga0318563, IMG submission 203689) | Tropical soil microbial communities from Luquillo Experimental Forest, Puerto Rico - GRE.SIPMG.066b5f19 | ecosystem: Environmental > Terrestrial > Soil > Tropical forest > Bulk soil... | reverse complement strand
TTACCGTAGGTGTCGTGAGCGACCCGGGTGCCAGCCGAGATGCGGCCGAGCAGAACTTCGCCGACTGCGTGCTCAAGCTGCGGGCTCCCACCCCGGACAGCCCGCTGGGCGGTATCGTGCCCGGCCCTGTCCGGCCCGGCTCCGCGCTCACCGGGCGGCAGTGCCTGGATCTGTTCGACGCCCAGCTGGCCAGCCGCCATCTCGACCTGGCCGCCCGCTGGCTGCGGGAACGCAACGCCGGCTTCTACACCATCGGCTCGTCCGGCCACGAGGGGAACGCGGGGGTCGCGGCGGCGTTGCGGCCAGACGATCCGGCCCTGCTGCACTACCGGTCCGGCGCGTTCTACCTGGCCCGGGCGGCCGCCGCCCGGCCGCCGCGGGACGGCGCCCGGGACGTCATGCTCGGCCTGGTGGCGGCGGCCGCCGAGCCGATCGCGGGCGGCCGGCACAAGGTGATCGGCCACGCCGACCTGCACATCATCCCGCAGACCTCGACCATCGGCTCGCACCTGCCACGGTCGGTCGGGCTGGCCTTCGCGCTGGGCCGGGCGGCCCGGCTGGGCACCGCCGTCCGCTGGCCGGCCGACGCCGTGGTGCTGGCCAGCATGGGCGATGCCTCGCTGAACCACTCCACCGTGGCCGGCGCGCTGAACACGGCCGGCTACTGCAGCTACCAGCGGCTGCCGCTGCCGCTGCTAATCGTGTGCGAGGACAACGGGCTGGGCATCAGCGTCCGGACCCCGGCCGGCTGGGTGGCCGCGGCCGTGGCCGGGCGGCCGGGCATCACCTACTTCCACGCCGACGGGTCCGACCTGGCGGACGTGTACGACACCGCGCTGGCGGCTGCCGCCTGGGCGCGGTACCAGCGGTCGCCCGCGTTCCTGCATATGTCCACCATCCGGCTGGGCGGGCACGCGGGCTCGGACGCCGAGGCCGGCTACCGTGCCAGTGCCGAGATCACCGCCGACCTGGCCCACGACCCGCTGATCGGCACCGCCCGGCTGCTGGTCGAGGCTGGCCTGCTCACCCCGGCCGAGGTGCTGGACCGGTACGAGCGCAGCCGGGCCCGGATGCTGGCACTGGCGGCCGAGGTGGCCGGTGCGCCCCGGCTGGTCTCCGCCGCCCAGGTGATGGCGCCACTGGCGCCGCACTGCCCGGACGCGGTGGCTACCGCCGCGGTCACCGCGACCAGCGACGCGCGGCGGCTGCTGGCCTTCGGCGGCCGGCTGCCGGAGTCGGCTGGCCCCCTGACCCTGGCCCAGACGATCAACGCGGCACTCACCGACCTGCTCGCCGCCCGGCCGTCGATGCTGGTGTTCGGCGAGGACGTGGCCCGCAAGGGCGGCGTGTACGGGGTGACCCGCGGGCTGCTGGCCCGGTTCGGGGCCGGCCGGGTATTCGACACGCTGCTGGACGAGCAGTCCATCCTGGGCCTGGCACTGGGCGCCGGGCTGGCCGGGCTGCTGCCGGTGCCGGAGATCCAGTACCTGGCATACCTGCACAACGCCGCCGACCAGATCCGCGGCGAGGCGGCCACCCTGTCGTTCTTCTCCCAGCGGCAGTACCGCAATCCGCTGGTGGTGCGCATCGCCGGCTATGCCTACCAGCAGGGCTTCGGCGGGCACTTCCACAACGACAACTCGGTGGCGGCGCTGCGCGATATCCCCGGGCTGATCATCGCCTCGCCCGCCCGGCCGGAAGATGCCGCCGCCATGCTGCGCACCTGCCTGGCCGCCGCGGCCAGCGACGGCAGCGTGTGCGTGTTCCTGGAACCGATCGCCCTGTACCACACCCGGGACCTGCACACCGCGGGCGACGGCGGCTGGCGGGCGGCCTACCAGCCGCCGCAGGAGTGGGCGGCCGGGCACGTGCCGATGGGCCGGGGCCGCCGCCATGGCACCGGGACCGACCTCACCATCGTGACGTCCGGGAACGGGCTGCGGCTGAGCCTGCGGGCGGCCGCCCAGCTGGCCGCCGAGGGCATCGGCTGCCGGGTGCTGGACCTGCGCTGGCTGGCGCCGCTGCCGGCGGCCGACATCCTGCGCGAGGCCGACGTGACGGGCCGGGTGCTGGTCGCCGACGAGACCCGGCGGACCGGCGGCATCTCGGAGGCGGTGCTGGCAGTGCTGACCGACGCCGGCTTCGGCGGCCGGGCCGCCCGGGTGGCCAGCGAGGACAGCTTCGTCCCGCTGGGTGACGCGGCCAACACGGTGCTGCTCTCCCAGCGGCAGATCGAGGTGGCCGCCCGGAAACTCCTGGGCTGACCACCCGGGGGCAGGCCTATCCTGCTGGCATGTGCGCTGCCCCGCCGCCCAGCCGCGCCAGCTCCGGTTTCGTCCCCGCTGGTCCCGGCCCAGCTGCCGAAGACCCGCCGGAGCTGGCCGACCTGGGCCGGCTGGCCCGGCGGCTGGTGCGGAAGGCGGTGAGCACGGCGCGGGCCGAGGACACCTCGGTCCGGCGGCTGCTGCAGGATCACCTGGGCGCCGCCGTGGCCACCCTCCCCGTGGCCACGGCCTCCTGGCCCCGCTATGACCACGTGAACGTGCAGGCCGGGCTGGACGCCTGGCTGGCCGGCCCGGGTATGGAGCACCAGGTGTGCGGGCTGACCGGGTTCCGGCACGCGATGTTCGGGCTGTCGGATTTGGCGCAGCCCGGCCCGCAGCATTTCGGCATTGGCGTCGGCAGCGTCACCACCCAGGCACTCCCGGCCGGGCCCGGCGGGCTCACCCGCCCCTGTGTCCAGCGCGCGCTCTATCTGGTCACCGGGCCGGCTGGGCCGCTCGCCCTGCTGATGCTCGGGCCGGAGGAGCACGGGCCGGCCGAGGACGTCACGATGGAACTCGCCTGCGCCGACGCCAGCGCCGGCCAGCGGGCCATCGAGGAGATCCGGCGGCTGGCGCTGGCGAACAACGTCTTCCGCGGTCACGTCATCTCGTTCGGCGGCGAGGTATTTCACCACCACCGGGGCGCGCTGCTGACCTTCCTCGACCGTCCCTCGGTGAGCCGTGATCAGGTGATCCTGCCGCCGGATGTGCTGGACGGCATCGAGCGCCAGGTGCTGGGGGTGGCCCGGCACGCCCACCGGCTGCTGGCCAGCCGCCAGCACCTCAAGCGGGGGGTGCTGCTGTACGGGGCGCCCGGCACCGGCAAGACCCACACCATCCGCTACCTGCTGAGCGAGCTGTCCGGCCGCACCGTGGTGGTGCTGTCCGGGGGCTCGCTCGCCATGATCGACCAGGCCTGCTCGGTGGCCCGCTCGCTGCAGCCATCGATGGTGGTGGTCGAGGACGTCGACCTCATCGCCGAGGAGCGTGAGTACGGCATGGGCCAGCATCCGCTGCTGTTCCAGCTGCTCAATGAGATGGACGGGCTGGGTGAGGATCTGGACGTCACGTTCCTGCTCACCACCAACCGCGCCGACCTGCTGGAACCGGCCCTGGCGCAGCGCCCAGGCCGGGTAGACCATGCCAGCCTGCTGCCCATGCCGGACACGGACGCGCGGCTGCGGCTGCTCCAGCTGTACCAGGGGAACCTGGTGCTGGATCTGGCCGACCCGGACGCGGTGATCAGCCGGACCGCGGGGGTGACCGCTTCGTTCATGAAGGAACTGCTGCGCCGGGCGGCGCTGCGGGCCGCCGACGAGACCGCGGCGGAGGCGGACGGCCCGCTCCGGGTGACCGACGCCCACCTGGCCGCCGCGCTGGATCAGCTGCTCGATGCCAGCAACCAGCTCACCCGGGTACTGCTCGGCGGGTCAGGGCCTGCGGCAGCCCGCCGCACCAGCCGCCCGGGCCGGCCCGGCGGCGCTGATCTCAGCGGGCAGGGGGACGCGGGCTAGCCCTGCTCCGCGAGCTGCGTCTCCAGTTCGCCGAGCACCCGGTAACAGGGCAGCACGCTGCGGACACTGGCGTTCGGCTCGCGGCCCTGCCTGATCGCCGCGATGAACTCGCGGTCCTGCAATTCGATGCCGTTGCTGGAGACGTCCACCCCGGACACGTCGATGACCTCCTCGCGCCCGGTGACCAGATCGTCGTAGCGGGCGAGGTAGGTGCCGTGGTCGCAGATGTACCGGAAGAACGTGCCCAGCGGGCCGTCATTGTTGAAGCTCAGTGACAGCGTGCAGATCCGGCCGAGCGGGGTCGCCAGCTGGATGGACATGTCCATGGCGATGCCCAGCTCGGGGTGAACCGGGCCCTGCACCGCGTGGGCGATCGCGATGTCCTCGCCGGTCTGGTACTGGAACAGGTCGACGGTATGCGCCGCATGATGCCACAGCAGGTGGTCGGTCCAGCTGCGCGGCTGGCCAAGCGCGTTCATGTTGGTCCGCCGGAAGAAGAACGTCTGCACGTCCAGCTGCTGGATGGACAGCCCGCCGGCGGTGATCCGGCGGTGGATCCACTGATGCGACGGGTTGAACCGGCGGGTGTGCCCCACCATGCAGACCAGGCCGGTCTCCCGCTGCACCCGGTCGACCTCCTGCGCCCCGGCCCAGCTGTCGGCCAGCGGGATCTCGACCTGGACATGCTTGCCGGCCCGCATGGCCGCGATGGCCTGCCCGGCGTGCAGCTGGGTCGGGGTGCACAGGATGACGGCGTCCACGTCGTCGCGGGCCAGCACCTCGGCCAGATCGGTCCCGGCGTGCCCGGCGCCGTACTTCCGGGCGACCTCCGCCGCCTGCTCCGGCCGGCGGCTGACCACCGCGGTCACGGTGACCCCGTCGATGACAGCCAGCGCGTCCAGGTGCCTGATGCCGAAGGCGCCGGCCCCGGCGAGTGCGATCCGCATCGGCCTAGCCCTCCCCGCCGGCGGGCCGCAGCACCATGTGCCCAACTGCGGTGTTGGACCCGGGGACGTGGTAGAAGCGGTACAGCTCCTCGACCTCCGGTCCCAGCGCACCCCGCATGATGAGCTGCATCACCAGCTCGATGCCTTCCGAGCCCGCCTCCCGCACGTAACTGATGTGCGGCAGCCGGGCCAGTCCCGCCGGGTCGGTGACCAGCCGGTTCATGAACTCGGTGTCAAACTCTGTGTTGATGAAACCGGCCCGCGGCCCCTGCAGCTGGTGACTCATCCCGCCGGTGCCCCAGACCTGCACAGACAGGCCGGCCGGGAAGCTTTCCACCGCCCGCCGGATCGCCTGGCCGAGAGCGAGGCACCGGTGCCCGGTCGGCGGCGGGTACTGCACCACGTTCACGGCGAGCGGGATGACCCGCACCGGCCACTGCCCGGGCTGGCCGTAGACCAGGGACAGCGGCACGGTGAGGCCGTGGTCGACGTCGAGCTTGTACATCAGGGTGAGGTCGAACTCGTCCAGGATGAGCGACTGCGCCAGGTGGGCGGCCAGATCGGCGTGGCCCTGGACCACCGGCACCGGCCGGGGCCCATACCCCTCATCGGCCGGCGGGAACTCGTCGGCGCAGCCGAGCGCGAAAGTGGGCACAATCTCCGGGGTGAACGCAGACGCGTGGTCGTTGTAGACCAGGATGACCACGTCCGGCAGGTTCGCGGCGGCCCACGCCTTCGTCCACTCGTACCCGGCGAACAGCGGCTGCCAGTAGGGCTCCTGGGTCCGGCCGTGGTCGATCGCGGCACCGATGGCCGGGATGTGGCTGGTGGTCAGTCCGGCGGTGATCCGGGCCATGTCAGGTACCGTCCTTCAGCGAGCGCCAGCCGTCCGGCGAGCGCCCGCCGTTCAGCATCATCTGCTGGTAATCCTCGACGCTCATGCCGGTCATCGTGCTCACCGCCTGCACGTAGCTGAGCCCGTCGGTGGCGAAAATCTTGGCCAGGAAGTAGATGTTGCCGCCCAGTTCCAGCAGCGCGTTGTAGTCGCGGTCGAGCACGGCCCGCTTCTGCGCCTCGATCATCGGCCATTCGTCCAGGTAGGCCCGCTCATCGGCCTTGAACCGCGCCCGGTTCTCCGCCTTCATCAGGCTCATGCAGAACTGGTTCAGGTGGTAGCCCTGCTTCGCCCGCTGGGCGGTGAACACCCGGGTGCCGGGGATGTCATCGAATTGTTCGGTGTAGGCGGTCATCAGGCCTCCCAGTACAGGCGCATGGGGTTGTCCACCAGCAGCTTGCGCTGCAGATCCGGGGCCGGGGCGATATGCGGGACGAGGTCGACCAGGTGGCCGTCATCGGGCATGTGGCTCTTCATGTTGGGGTGCGGCCAGTCGGTGCCCCAGATCACCCGGTCGCTGAACGTCCCGACGATGTGCCGGGCGAAAGGAATCACGTCGGCGTAGTCAGGTGGGCCGGAGATGGATAGCCGTTCCGCGCCGCTGACCTTGCTCCAGACGTTGCGGTGCTCGCGCATGAAGCGGGTGAACTGCGTGAATTCCGGGCCGTCCAGCGGCTGCGACACGTCGGGCCTGCCCATGTGATCGACCACCACCAGGGTGGGCAGGCTGGCGAACAGGTCCCACCGTTCGGCCAGGTCGGGCGCCTCGAAGTAGACCACGATGTGCCAGCCGAGCTGGGCCACCTGGTCGGCCAGGCCGCGGTAGTAGCTGTCCGGCTTGGGGTCGGCCAGCCGCCGGACGAAGTTGAAGCGGATGCCGCGGACCCCGGCTGTGTGCAGGCCGGCCAGCTCGTCCGGGGAGATACCGGGCCGGATGGTGGCCACCCCGCGGGCCCGGTCCCCGGCCGCCAGCAGCGCGTCCACCAGGGCCCGGTTATCGGCGCCGTGACAGGTCGCCTGGACGATGACGTTCCGCTCGAAACCGAGAAAGTCGCGCAGCGCGAACAGCTGATCCTTGCCCGCGTCCACCGGGGTGTATTTCCGCTCCGGCGCGTAGGGGAAGACGTCACCGGGGCCGAACACATGGCAGTGCGCGTCCACCGCGCCCGGCGGTGGCCGGAAGCGGGGCCTGCTCGGGCTGGGGTGGAACGCGAGCCAGCCGGCGTCGGGCGGGAAGGTCGCGGTCATTTACCGTCCTTGCGCGCGCAGGGCCTGGTCGAGACGCGGGTACACCCGCCGGGCGTTGCCTGAGTACACGGCGGCAGCGGCGGCGGCGTCCAGCCCGGCCTGGTCGACATACCGCTTGGTGTCGTCGAAGTAGTACCCGGTCTGCGGGTCCACGCCGCGCACCGCACCTATCATCTCCGACCCGAACAGGATGTTGCCGGTATCGATGACCGAGAGCAGCAGGTCGATGCCGGGCTGGTGATAGACGCAGGTGTCGAAGCAGACGTTGCGCATAACGTGCTCGGCCAGCGGCGGCTTGCCCAGCATGTGGGCCAGCCCCCGGTACCGGCCCCAGTGGTAGGGCACGGCGCCGCCGCCGTGCGGGATGACCAGCTGCAAATCCGGGAAGTCGGCGAACAGGTCGCCCTGGATGAATTGCATGAACGCGGTGGTGTCGGCGTTGAGGTAGTGCGCGCCGGTGGCGTGGAAGACCGGGTTGCGGCTGGCCGAGACGTGCACCATGGCGGGCACGGCCAGCTCGGTCATCTTCTCGTAGATGGGGTACCAGTAACGGTCGGTCAGCGGCGGTGAGTCCCACCAGCCGCCGCTCGGGTCCGGGTTCAGGTTGCAGCCGACGAACCCGAGCCCGGTGACACAGCGCTCCAGCTCGGCGACGCTGGCATCGAGCCCGGCACCGGGTGACTGCGGCAGCTGGCAGACGCCGGCGAAGGTACCCGGGAACAGCGCCACCACCCGGGCGATGAGGTCGTTGCAGGCCTGCGCCCAGGCGATGCTCACCTGCAGGTCGCCCTGGTGATGGGCCATGGCGGAGGCACGCGGCGAGAAGATGGTCAGGTCGGCACCGCGCTCGCGGAGCAGCCGGAGCTGGTTCTGCTCGATCGACTCCCGGATCTGGTCGTCGGAGATGGCCGGGTAGGCCGGCGCCGGACGGCCTTCCGCGAAGGCCACGAGCTGGCGCCGCCGCCAGTCGTTATGCGCCTTCGGGGCGGTTGTGTAGTGCCCGTGACAGTCGATGATCACTGGCGGGCTCCTGGCTGCCATACCGATGACGGCACCAGCACCTCACCGCGCATGAGCATCCGGGCGGTGCGCAGCAGCGCGGACCGGGTCACGCTGACCGTGCCACCGGAGTCCGCCACCTCGATGGTGACCGTGAAGAACCCGGTCGGGTGCTCGACCTCGACCTCGGTGGCACCCTCGTCCCGGCCAGCGATGGCCGCGATGCCGTGTGCCACCGACCCTGGCAGCAGGCAGGCAGTGGCTACCGACACCGCGCCCAGCACCCCGATCGCCTCGTGCACCCGGTGCGGGATGAACGTCCGGGTGGAGATGGCGCCGCCGTGGGCGGGCGGTGACAGCAGGCTCATCTTCGGCACGGTCGCGCGGGTCACATCGCCGAGGTTCATCGGCGGCCCGGCCGCCAGCCGGATCGCCTCCACCCGGCTGGTCAGCGCGGCGTTGCCCTCCAGTTCGGCCGGCGTCTCCTGGCCGGACAGGCCGAAATCGGCCGCTGCCAGGCAGACCACCGGCATCCCATTGTCGATGCAGGTCACCCGGGTGCCTTCGATCACGTCAGTGACGCTGCCGGTGGGCAGGAGCGCGCCGGACGACGAGCCGGCCACGTCGGCGAACTCGATCGGGATGGGGGCGTGGGTGCCAGGCACGCCGTCGATGCGGGCCGGCCCGTCATAGCGGACGCGGCCGTTGGGAGTCTGCACCGCGGCGGTAGCCAGGCTCTGAGTGTTGCGCATCCAGATCCGGACCGGCGTCACCGGGCCGGCCGTGGGCACCAGCCCCCGCTCGATCGCGAACGGGCCGACGGCGGCCAGCATGTTGCCACAGTTCTGGTTGTCGGACACCTCTGCCCGGTCGGGCCAGACCTGGAGAAACAGGTAGTCAACGTCCGCGTCGCCGCGGGCCGACCTGCTCACCACCGCCACCTTCGAGGTGAGCGGGTGGGCGCCGCCCATGCCGTCGATCTGCCGCGTATCCGGGGAGCCCATGGCGGCCAGCAGCACCGCGTCCCTGGTCGCGGTGTCGGCGGGCAGGTCGCCGGCCAGGAACACCAGCCCCTTGGATGTCCCGCCCCGCATGACCGCGCACGGGATGGCGGTCTGGGTCACCGCGGACCCTGGTAGTCCACGTAGGCCAGCCCCCGCTCGGCCAGCCGGCCGCGCATGCCGTACAGGTCAAGGCCCAGCTCTCCCGCGGCCAGCTGGGCGCGCCGGGCCGTTTCCGCGGCCTCCCGCTGCTGGGCCGCTGCCAGTACCGCCGCGGCCTGCTCACGCGGCACCGCCACCACCCCGTCATCGTCGGCGACAATCACATCACCTGGCCGGATGTAGACCCCGGCGCAGACGATGGGGCTCTGCACGTTCCCCGGTGTTTCCTTGACTGTGCCCCGGGCGGAGATCGCCCGCGACCAGACCGGGAAAGCCATCCGGGTCAGGGCGGCCACGTCCCGGGTGCCGGTATCGAGCACCGCCCCGCGCACGCCATGCGCCCGCAGGCTCTCGGCCAGCAGCTCGCCCAGGTAGCCGTCGTCGCACGGGCTGTTGGGGGTGACCACCAGGATGTCGCCGGGCTGTGCCTGCTCGACCGCGACGTGGATCGGCCAGTTGTCACCCGGGGCGACCTCGCAGGTCAGCGCGTTGCCGCCGATCTGGGCGGGCCGGAAGACCGGGCGGATATCCGCCCGCAGCAGCCCGGTGCGGCCCTGAGCCTCGTGCACGGTAGCCACGCCCGCCCGAGCCAGCCCGTCGGCGATGGCAAGGTCGGTCCGGGGCGTATTGCGAACGACTAGCGCCACGTGACTGCTCCTTTCCGGCAGCGCAACCCGGACACCACCGGGCACCGCTCCCGCTCACCCGGCAGCATTAGCGCTCCGTCACAAACCAGGGGCGGCCGCGTGCAGCGCGCGCAATGCGGCCAGCTCGGCCGGAGCCGGGGCGGGCAGCACCGCCGGGCTGGGTGCGACGGCCAGCTCCCAGCCGGTCTGTGCCCGCACCTGGTCAATGGACACCCCGGGGTAGAGCCCGGTCAGGGTCAGCTCGCAGGTGACCGGGTCGGGCTCGAGCACCCCCAGGTCGGTGATGACCCGGCGCGGGCCGGCGCCGGTCAGCCCGAGCCGCTCCCGGTCCCCCGGGCCGCTGCCGTAGCCGACCGAGGTGACAAAGTCGACCCGGTCGACGAAAGAGCGCGGCGACTGCCGGGCCACCACGATCACCTCCCGGCAGCAGGCGGCGATTTCGGAGGCACCGCCGGCCCCCGGCAGCCGGACCTTCGGGCCGGTGTACTGGGCGCCGATGACGGTGGTGTTGATGTTGGCGAACCGGTCGATCTGCCCGGCGCCGAGGAAGCCCGCGTCGATCCGGCCCGGCTGGAGCCAGTAGTTGAAGATCTCCGGCACGCTGACCACGGTGTCGGCGGTCTCGGCCAGCACGCCGTCGCCGATGGACAGCGGCAGCCAGCCAGGCTTGGCGCCGATGGTGCCGGACTCGTAGATGAGCACCAGGCCGGGCGCGTGGGTGGCACGGGCCAGGTTCGCTGCCACGCTGGGCAGCCCGATCCCGACGAAGCAGGTCATACCGTCGCGCAGCGCCCGTGCCGCGCAGCTGGTCATCATCTCGTCCAGGGTGTATCCGGGGGTGCTCATGCCGCCAGCACCTCGGTGGCCAGCCACTGCCGGAAGCGCTCCCGGTCGCGGCTGATCGCGGTCCAGGCCACGTAGTAGTCGTTGTCCCGGCTGGAATAGCCGAGCGCGTAGGAGGGATGGGCGCCGCCCGGCACCGGCGCCACATAGCCAACCGTCCAGCCCGGCAGCACTATCGCGCCAGGCTGGGGGATCAGCTCGGCCACGATCTCCTCGACGGTGACGATGGAACGCCGGGCCGCCAGCACCGCCTCCTTCTGGACCCCGGTGATCCCCCACAGCTGGACGTTCCCGGTCCGGTCGGCGCGCTGCGCGTGAATCACGGCCACGTCCGGCCGCAGCGCGGCCACCGCGGCCAGCGACTCGCCGGTGAAGGGACAGGTGACCCGCCGGACTGCGGGCTGGCCGTTCAGCCCGGGCAGTCCCTCCAGGCCGGTGCCGGCATAGCCACGCAGGACCGCGAACGGGATGCCGGAGGCGCCGGCCACGTAGCGGTTCACCATGCCTGCGTGGCTGTGCTCCTCGGTCTCCAGCGGGGCGGGCCAGCCGTTCTCGATCGCGTCCCGGAACCGGTGCAGCGAGCCGGCCCCGGGGTTGCCGCCCCAGGAGAACACCAGCTTGCTGGCGCAGCCTGCCCCGATCAGCTGGTCGTAGATCACGTCCGGGGTCATCCGGATCAGGGTCAGGTCGTGGCGGCCCTGCCGGATCACTTCATGGCCGGCCGCGAACGGGATCAGGTGCGTGAAGCCTTCCATTGCCACCGCGTCGCCGTCGTGGATCGCCGCGGCCACGGCGTCGGCCAGGGACACGATCTCCGCCATTCCCCTCCTGCCATCTCCGCTGCCGCATGACGATCATGATCGTGCTGTTTTGCCCGCAATCAGCACAGACGTGCGAGATACGGACACTGTAGCGGGGCGCTGGCTGGCTGGTAACTGTCGGCCCAGTGTCCGGTCCTCGCACCGGCCAGGCGGCCGGCCAGTCGCGGCCCTAGGACGGCCGTACATGGCGTGGCGTGGCCTGGCCGCTGCCGGACACCCGCACCGCCAGGCCCACCAGCATCCCGGCCGCGAAGCCGACGATATGGGCCACGTAGGCCACCCCGCCGCCCGCAGCGGCGTGCCCGAGCGAGTCCGTCCACTGCAGCACGAACCACAGGCCGAGTACGATCCAGGCGGGGATGGGCAGCGGGATGAACAGCAGGAACGGCACCAGGCTCCACACCCGCGCCCGCGGGTAGAGCACGAGATAGGCGCCCAGGATGCCGGAGATGGCGCCGGACGCGCCGACCAGCGGCTCGGGTGAGGTCCCGTTCAAGGCGGCAAACCCGTAAGCGGCCACGTACCCGCAGGCCAGGTAGAAGGCCAGGTACCGGATCCGGCCGAAGCGGTCCTCGATGTTGTTCCCGAAGATCAGCAGGAACAGCATGTTGCCCAGCAGGTGCAGCCAGCCGGTGTGCACGAACATGGCGGTCAGCACTGACAGCCACGGGGTTTTGCGGTACGGCCGGCTGGCCAGCACGCAGGCCGGCCCGTTGACGGTGCTGACCTCCTGGCCGGTGGGCACCGGGCGCAGCAGCTGATGACCGGTGATCAGCTCGGTCGGGATCGCGCCCCAGTGGTAGTAGAACGCCTGCTGGTGGCAGCCGGCGGCGGCGGTGGACGGGCCGGTGGGCAGCGTGCCCGGGCTGGCCAGGAAGATCACCACATTGAGCGCGATCAGCGCGTAGGTGACCCACGGGGTGCGCCGCAGCGGGTTCAGGTCGTGGACCGGGATCACCATAGGGCCAGCGTGCCAGCGGCCGCCGCGGGAGGCCATACCGGGCCGGATGCGGCTCGCGGGGCCCCTGCTTCCCCGGAGATTTGCTGGCCCCCGGGGTGTTTACTGATCTGGTGGCTGATGAGGCCGAGCGGATGCCGGTCGCCTTGGTGGCGGGTGCCACCCGGGGTGCGGGCCGGGCGATCGCCGTTGAGCTGGCCCGGGCCGGGTTCTTCGTCTATGCGACCGGCCGCAGCAGCCGGACCTCCGGCCCGTCAGAACTCGGCAGGCCGGAGACGATCGAGGACACCGGCGATCTGGTCAGTGCCGCAGGCGGATCGGGAGCCGCCCGCGTCGTTGACCACGAGGACCCCGCTGCGGTCGCCGAGCTGGTGGCAGCAGTTGAGCGTGAGCACGGCCGCCTGGATGTGCTGGTCAATGACATCTTCGGCGGCGACCGGTACATGGACTGGGACAAGCCGCTGTGGGAACACGACTGGCACGGCGGCCTGCGGATGCTGCAGATGGGTGTTCACACCCACCTGATCACCAGCCGGGCGGCGATCCCGCTGATGCTGCGCACGGCCACCACGCACGGCAGTGACGGCCTGGTGGTGGAGATGACGGACGGCACCTCGCAGGCCAACGCCGAGTTCCGGCGTAACGTCGGTTTCTACTACGACCTGGTGAAGGCGAACGTCGAGCGGATCGTGAAAGGCCTCACCGCCGAACTGGAAGACCACCCTGTGACCGCCGTTGGGGTGACGCCGGGCTGGCTGCGCTCGGAACGGATGCTGGAAAACTTCGGCGTCACCGAGGCCACCTGGCGCCAGGCCTGCGCCAAGACGCCGGGTTTCGCGATCTCCGAGTCGCCCACCTATGTGGCCAAAGGTGTCGCCGCGCTCGCCCGGACAGGCGATGCCGCCCGCTGGGCGGGCGCGATTATCTCCGCACGCCAGCTCGCCGACGCCTACGGCATCACCGACACCGACGGCAGCAGGCCCGACTGCTGGGGCTACCTGGCCGCCTACGGCTGGGAGCGGGACGACGGTGCGGGCATCGACGACTTCCGGTAACGCAGAGGTGGTGTCCCGGTGGTCATGAGCAGAGGGAAGAGCGGAAGGCGGCAGTGCTGCAGATCGACGAGGTAGCCCGGCTGGCCGAGGCGCTGGCAGGTGTGCGCCGTACCACGGCGGACGGGCTGGCCCAGTGGCGATACCACGGCAGGCTGGTCGCCCGCCAGCTCGACGACACCCAGGTGGTGATCCGCGCCGACTTCGACTACCGCGACTCGCTACTACGCCAGTTCCCCGGGACCTTCAGCGTCCCGGCCCGGTATCTCAAGCACATGATGGTCGTCGCTGACCTGGCACAAGGCAACGCCGGTGCCATCGAGGACGCGCTTGAGGCAGCGTGGCAGCTTCAGCGGAGCGCTGACTGACAGCTGCTCTCCATCCAGGTCTCGGGTAGGCAGTTCCGCGGCGGCGGGTTCCGGGGCCGCCGCCTGCCACGTGGGCCGGGCTCAGCTCGTCACACGACCGAGCCCGAACCTGGTACTGGAGCCATTCGGTGTGCCGTTCAGCCAGTCGATCTCGACAACCTGGCGCGTGTTCTGGAGGGCTGGGAGCGTCGTGACGACGGTGAGGGTACTCGTGCTGACGACGTCCCCGGTATCGCCGACGTAGACGTAGCGGCCGGAGAGGTCGTTCAGGACCCAGCCTTCCCGCTCGCAGTATGTCTGGCAAGGGCTTTCCCTGCCGGTGAGGGAACTGAGTGGTATCGCGGCAACGAAGCTTGGTGCCGACGCGGGCAGCCCGCTGACGTCGTAGACCTCGAGCTGGTCCAGGGGGGCGTCCATGACGTAGACCCGCTTCTCATCGGGGGAGAGCGAGATGCCGTGGCTGGGCGCGCTGGAGGCTGTCCAGGCGCAGGAGCCGCCGAAGGGGACGGTGTAGAGCACCTGCCCCGTCGTGAGGCTGAGCACCTGGAACCCGCAGGTTTTGGTGGATGTAGTGAACATGAGCGTGTGCTTGCCGTTGACCGTGAATGGGCGTACTCCGTTGATCGTCGGCCCGGCGCTCAGCGTCACCTGGTTGGTGGCGGGGCTGACCACCCGCACGTAGCCGTAGTTGCTGACGGTGTAGCCGGTCAGGTACACCTGGGTGCCGTCCAGCGACACGATTGTGTTGTGGCCGTTAGTGCCCGTGGTGATAGTGCCGGTTGGTTTCCCGTCGCTCGCGTCGAGGATGGAAGTCTGACCGTCTGAGGCGTCCGCCCCATGCGGCATGTAGATGGTGGCGCCGTCGGGTGTGACCGCGAGCTGGTCGACGCCGAACGTGTAGTTGGCGATCCACGCCACCACGTCGTGCACGAGGTCGTAGGCGAGCAGGCTGCCGTGGCTGCCCGCGCAATTGCTCGTGCCGCACTCGCTCACATACAGCAACCCCCGGCTAGGAGCAAATGCGATGCCCCGCTTGCCCGCCTCCGGGATAGGGAACTGTTTGACCAGCGCGTGGTTATTGTCGATGCCGTAGACGTAGACAGTGCCGTCGTCGACGACGTAGAGCCAGTGCGCGGTGCCGCTCGGGTTGGGAGCAACGCTGACCGGGATCGCTGTCCCGGTCGCTTGCCAGCTTGCGACCTGGAAGGCATGGCCCGCACCGGTGTCCTCGTTCTGGAGTTGCACGCCCACCATGCCTGCTGTCTGCTCGGCGCTATTGCCGTCCGTGGTGTTGAGCAGCCAGGTGGACGGTTCACCGGTGCCCGCCAGCCAGGCGCGGGCGCGGATAACCGTCGGGTTGACGCCCTGGAACTCGACCCGCAGCATGACCTGCGCGCCGTCGGCAGCAGGCAGGCCGGTATCGATGTCACTCACCAGGGAAGTGCCGTCGCTCCGCTGCGCACGGAGATAGATGTCCCCCCGGCCGGCACCCGCCACCACCCCGATCCGGTAGTAGGTGGGGTTGTACGAGGGGGAGTAGCGACCGAGCACGAAGGCGTCGCAGTTGTTGACGCCGCACAGAGGCAGGGCGACTTTCTCCACGACGTCGACGTCCTGCACCGTGAAGCTTGACAGATACGCCCTCTCCGCGGCGCCTGCCCCCACGGCGATGGTGCCAGCCCCCGGCGAGACCGACCAGTTCCAGGGCGAGCCGACGACCGTCCACCAGCCGCCGGTGTCAGCGTTCCCCCAACCGCTCGGCACGGTTCGCTGGAAGCTATCGGCGGCGATCGTGGTGGGCGGCGCCGACGGCGGAAGCGCGGTGGCCTGGTAGCTCTGGAAGGCGAAGGTGTGGGCCGTGGCGGTGTCCTCGTTGCGCGCGCGCACGCCGACCGCCCCGCTGGCCTGCTCGGCGCGGGTGCTGT
>Ga0318563_10000541_pt1 | contig 15716 bp, 11 predicted proteins | sample GRESIP066b5f19_FD_203689 | JGI IMG/M metagenome (GOLD analysis project Ga0318563, IMG submission 203689) | Tropical soil microbial communities from Luquillo Experimental Forest, Puerto Rico - GRE.SIPMG.066b5f19 | ecosystem: Environmental > Terrestrial > Soil > Tropical forest > Bulk soil... | reverse complement strand
GCCGCGCTCGGCGAGGTACATGGTGCCGAGGCCGTCGAAGGTGATCGAGGCAATCTCGACGCCGTCCTGCAGCGCCGGCACCTCCACCTCGAGGCGGGCGTCGCCGGCGAAGGCGCCATCCTGGCCGATGCCGACCGACCACACCTGTGGCCCTTCGGCGACGGCATAGTAAAGGCGGTCCTGCCACACGCCGAGGCCGAAAATCCGCCGCGAGGGCGGCGCGTAGCCCCAGGTCGAGGGATTGGTGGTGTCGAAGGCGGGATTGGTGATGTCGACCGCCGGCAACTGGCCGTCCGGGAGCGGCGTCAGGCCGGCCGCCTGCCGTCCATCCTTGCCGTGATCGAAGGTGCCGCGGTCAACGCCGTCGAGCGTCAGGCGATGGATGAGGCCGGAGATACGGTCGCTGACGAAGAGCTGCTGGGTGCGCGGATCGAACACGAGGCCGCCCAGCGCGGCAACGCCTTGGGCGGCGGAATCGATGGTCGAGAACAGGGTCACCTCGCCGGTGACGCCGTCGATCCGCCAGATCGAGCCCGGGCCCCCGCCCTGGTCGGGCGGACCGAACTGGCCCGGCACGAACTGAGCACCGGCGGCCCCGTTGCGGACCCGCCTGATCACGCCACTCTGGTCGGGGACGTAAATCGAGACGCCATAGGCGGAGGTCGCGGCAAGATAGACGTTCGGCTGCGCCGCACTGTCGAGTGCAGCGCCGAAGACCTGGCCGACCTGCGCCGCGCTGACCGTGAAGGGCTTGGCGGCGGTGGTCAGCTGCCCCTGCGGTCCAAGCGTCGAGAGGTCGACGACACGGGCGGCGGGTCCATTGAGGTCGATCGTGAGATAGTCGGCGGGGTCGGCGCCTTCGGGAGCTTGCCCGGGAGCCGTGCCGGAGAAGCCGGTGACGACGGCGTTGCCGGGATTGACGATTACCGGCGTCCCCTCCTGCGCCTCGCCGGGAACCGCGGCGAGAATCAATCCGGCTGCAGCGAAGGCTGCCTGACCGATGCGCCGAGCGAAGCCCGACCAGCTCGATGCAAAAGCGCGCGACGGCGCGACGGTCGTCACCTCGGCCATTCTGTCCTCCCCGTTCCGCCGCGCCCCGGCGGATCAATGGCTCTAGCGCACAGGCCTCACGGCCGGCGACTCGCCCGTTTTAGCCGAAAACCACCCCGGCCGGCGAGCGCATCAATTGGCCGCCGCCTCTATGGCTTTCAGATGACGGACGTCGGATGAGACCGGACAGATAATCAGAGGGGCATAGCGGCAGGGTCGCCGGTAAAAACTCTGCGAGCCGTCATCGGTCCTCTGTCATCCGGAACCCGCAAGGAGCTCCGCCAGCGCCCGGGCGATGATCTCGGTTGCCGCCCTGAGGTCGCTGAGGCGGAGATGCTCGTCGGCGCCGTGGGCGTTGGCCTCGAGGATGGAGCGCGGGCCGGCGCCGTAGAGGACGGTCGGAATGCCCGCGGCGGCATAGTGGCGCGCATCGGTGTAGAGGGGCACGCCCGTCGGCGCCACGGCGACACCGAGGACGTCGCGCGCATGGACCTCGATCGCGCCGACGAGCCGGCTCACTTGCGGTAGCGGCCGCAGCGGCTCGGCGAGCATGATTCGCCGGCACTCCACTTTCAGGCCGGGCATTGCCGGCGACGCGCCCTTGATCAGGTCAATCAGCGCGCGCTCGACGGCGGCACCGTCTTCCTCGGGGATGATCCGCCGGTCGATGCGGAAGGTGATCCGGTCAGGCACGACATTGGTATTGATGCCGCCCGAGATCAGCCCGACGGTGATTTGCGGAGAGCCGATGCCCTTCTCGGCGCTGACAATCCCGCCAAGCCTCCGCCGCTCGCCGTAGATGGCAGCGAGGATCGGCAGGCTCGCCGCGAGCGCGTCGACGCCCGTCGCCGGCATGGCGGCGTGTGCCTGACGACCGCGGACGATCACCTCCAAGTGGAGAACGCCATTGTGGGCGACGGTGATGGCGTACGAGAAGCCAGCTGAAATGGCGTAGGTCGCCTTGGTAAGCCCTTGCTCGATCAGCCATTTCGGCCCGATCTCGCCGCCCGCCTCCTCGTCATGGGTAAAATGCAGCTCAAGGCCGCCGTCGAGCGGCAGGCCACTGTTTTGCAAAGCCAGCAAAGCAAATGCGTAGGTGGCAAAGTCGGATTTCGATACGGCGACGCCGCGGCCATACAGGGCGCCGTCCTTCTCGACCGCCCCATAGGGATCGACGGTCCACCCCTCCCCCGGCGGGACGACGTCGCCATGCGCATTGAGCGCGATCACCGGGCCTTTGCCCGATCCGAAGGTATGGCGCACGATCAGGTTGGTGGCGCTACTCATGCCGTTCTTGCGGACGAGCGATTCCGGGACGGGATGACGTTCGACCGTGAAGCCGAGCGCCTCAAGGCCTGCGGCCGCGGTCTCCGCGTGCAGGGCGCAGTCGCCGGGCGGGTTGTCGCTCGGCACGCGCACGAGCGATTTGAGGAACTCGACCTCGCCGGGCCAATTGGCGGCGATGATGTCGCGAATGTCTGTCACTGCGTCGGTCCGATCAACGGAATTCCTTCAGATTGCGCCGCGGTTGCCATCGCGTTGTCGCGCGTGGCCAATTCCAGTCCGAGCCGCAAGGCCAACTCCACGTAGGCTGCATCGTAGAATGACAGCCCGTGGCGTCGGGCAATAACCAGGCTGATCTGGGAGTCGGGCGTTTCGAGCCGAACGCTGAGCAAGAGCAGCTGGCGCCACGCGGTGTCCACCTCCAGCGGAGTGAGTCGCTTGCGACGCTCAGCTACCACGACGATGTTGCGGACCTCGTACCACCAAAGCGTTGGGGAGACAGCTGTTTCGGTCCTGATCCTTCGTCCGGCAATTTTCACATGCGGATGTGGAGGCTCTGACAGGAACCAGCTCGCGGTGACAGACGCATCGAGGACGAAGGCCACGACTATTCGCGACCTTCGTTTATCCACTCGCGAACCTCGTCAGGTGTGACGGGCTTGGACCGCTTTCGGATAGCGTCCAGAACAGCCAGCGCTCGACGAACGTTGCGCCTTCGAACCGCTTCTTCGGGAACTAGACGCGCGACTCGGCGACCATGTCGCTTGATAGCGACGGTCTCACCCTGCTCGACGGCATCGAGCAGAGCCGAAAGTTGCGCCTTTGCTTCGGATGCAGGAACTTCGCGCATATCTTTTGGCCAAATATTTTGACCAATCGAATATGGCCTACCGTGAGACGATCGACAAGCTAGATCTGCCGCCCACCCAGTAGTGCAATCGTCCGCACCAGCGCCTCGATCGCCACTCCCTGATCCTCGACCGAAACGAACTCAGCCGGATTGTGGCTGACGCCGCCGCGACAGCGGACGAAGATCATGCCGATGTCGGTCAAGTGGATCATGGCGTGCCCGTCATGGCCGGCGCCCGACATGAGCTCGCGCGGCGTGCCACCGGTGACCTCGCTGATCGCCTGCCCAATCGCCTGTCTCAGTTGCGGCGCGCAGATCGCAACCGGCTTTTCGAGGACAGCGTCCAGGCTGATCGGCAGGCCGCGGCCGGCGGCGACATCGCCGATACCGCGCTTGATCTCGGCGGCCGCAGCCGCACGTGCCGCGTCGCTTGCGGCGCGAAGGTCGAGGCTGAGAGCGACCGAACCGGGAATGACGTTGCTCGCCCCCGGGCTCACGCGGAACTCGCCGACGGTGCCGACCAGCGAGTCCGCCGCCCCCTTGCGGGCGATCGCCTCGACGAGGCTTACGATTTCCGCGGCCGCGGCAAGCGCATCCTTGCGAAGGGCCATCGGCACCGTGCCGGCGTGGCCCGCTTGACCGCTGACCCGGATGCGATAGCGGCCCTGGCTGGCGATGGCACTGACCACACCGAGCGGCTCGCCGGCCGCTTCCAGAACCGGCCCCTGCTCGATATGGACCTCGAGGTAGCCGGCGACGTCGGCGCGCCGATACCGCTCATGCGGCGCCGCTTTCGGATCGCCGCCGAAGGCGAGGAGCGCGTCGCCGATCTTGACGCTGTCGGCGTCGACGAGGTCGAGCATGGCCGGCTCGAGCACGCCGGCGATGGTCGATGAGCCGAACAGCGTCCTCGGAAAGCGCACCCCCTCCTCATCGCCGAAGGCGAGCACTTCCAGGTCGAAGGGCAGCGGAATTCCCCGCTTTTGCACCTCCTCGACGGCGATGATGCCGGCGACCACGCCGAGATTGCCGTCGTAACGGCCGGCGTCGATGACAGTGTCGATATGCGAGCCGATGAGCAGTCGCCGGCGTCTACGCGCGGCCCGGACGCCAAGAGCACCGGACCCGCCATCGGCATCCGCAACGAATAGCCCGTGCATGGTCCCGGCTGCATCCATCCGCACCGCCATGCCGGCGCGGCGCATCCAGTCGCCGACCAAATGCGCAGCCCGCTTGTGCTCGGGCGTCAGGTAGAGCCGCGTCAGCCTATCCGGCTCGGCGCTGATCGAAGCGAGCGCGCCGATCATGGCCTCCGACCGCTCGCCGAGCGAGCGCGTCTCGATCGGCAAAGAAGGCATCCCGCTGGGTGCGGACGTGGACGCGGTCACGGAGCGACGCGGTCCTCGAGCCGGAAACGAATAATTCGCGCCACCTGGCCGAGCGCCGTCTCGAACTCGACCTCGGGCGAATTGTCGATCCGGGCGGCAAAGCCGGCAAGAATGTCGCGCTTGTCGGCGCCACGCACGGCGAAGATGAAGGGGATGCCGTGGCGGGAGCGGTAGAGTTCGTTCAAATGGGTAAAGCGCTCGAATTCCTCGCGCGTCAGACGGTCGAGCCCGGCGCCGCCCTGCTCGCGCCTCGAGTCTTCGGTGAGATCGCCGGCAATCGCTGCGCGCCCGGCAAGGTCCGGATGGGCCAGAAGGAGCGCCTTTTGCCGCTTGTGATCGGCGTGGCCAACCGCATCGCGAAACGCGGCGATCATGGCGCTCCGTGTCCGGAACGGCCGCGCATCCGCCGCCGCCGCGGCCACCCAGGGTGAGTGCTCGGCGATGTCGCCGAATGCGGCAACGAATTCGTCCTCCGACATGGCGTTGACCGCGTCGAGGTGAAGCGGAAAGTCGGTGCTGGACGACTCGTTCATTGCTTCAATGGCTCGTGAGCCAGGCGCCAAGCTTCCGACGCTCGGCATCGGTGATTCCCGTCTCGTTGCCGAGCGGCATCGTATCGGCCCGAACGGCTTGCGCCATGATCTCGACCGAGTGCCGGCGGAGATCGTCGAGCGAGCCGAGGACGACGCCCTTTGGCGGCGCGTCGAAGCCTTCATGGCTCGGATGCTCGGAATGGCACATGACGCAATGCGTGCCGATGATCGCCATCACCTCGCCGTCGCTGACCTCGATGCCGGCGAACGAGGCATTGCCTTTCGGTGCGGTCAGGATGATCGCGGCCACGAGCGCGACCGCCGCGACCGGCAAGGTCCAGGCGATCTTGGCGAAGGGATCGCCGGCATCATGCCGGTTGAGGAAGTGGCGGACCGCCGCACCGATCACGAGAATCAACGCGACCAGCAGCCAGGGGCGCGGATAGCCGGTCAGGAAGGGATAGTGGTTGCTCACCATCATGGCGAGGACCGGCAGCGTCAAATAGTTGTTGTGGACGGAACGCTGCTTCCCTTGGGCGCCGAGCGCCGGGTCCGGCGACCGGCCGGCGATGAGCGCCGCCGCGATCTTCCTCTGATTGGGGATGATCACGCCGAAGACATTGACGGCCATGATCGTGCCGACAAACGCGCCGACATGGATCAACGCGCCGCGTCCGGAGAAGACGTGCGAGAAGATGACGGCGCCGACCATGATCAGCGCGAACACCGTGACGGCTAACACCAGCGGGCTCTTGCCGAGCACCGATTTGCAGATCGCGTCATAGGCAAACCAGCCGCCGGCGAGGCCTAAGAGCGAGATGACGACGGCCTGGGCCGGAAGCAGCGGCATCACGGCGCGGTCGATCAGAAAAGCGTCGGCACGCCAATAGTATTGCAGGACCAAAAGCGCGAAGCCGGTCGCCCAAGTGAGGTAGGCCTCCCACTTGTACCAGACGAGGTCGTCAGGCAGCGTCTTCGGCGCCACCAGATATTTTTCCACGTGATAGAAGCCGCCGCCATGCACTTCCCAGGCGGTGCCGTAGACGCCCTCGTTCATGTGCTCGCGCTTGCGCAGGCTGAGGTCGAGCGCGATGAAGTAAAAGGACGTGCCGATCCAGCCGATGCCGACGACGAGATGCGCCCAGCGGAAGGCGAGGTTCAGCCAGTCGACGAAAAAGGCAGACATTTCCAAGAACAGTTCGGCGCGCCCTCACTGAGGGCGCGCCCGAGGCGCCGCTTTACTGCGGTATCTTGTCGTCGACGCCCTTCACGTACCAGTTCAGGCTGAGAAGCGTCGCATCGTCGATCTTCTCGCCTTCCTTGGCGGCAAGGGTTCCGTCCTGCTTGTAGATCGGGCCCGTGAAGACGAAGAACTGGCCCGACTTGATCTTGTCGATGGTGCCTTGCGCCATCGCCTTGACGTCGTCGGGCATGTTGCCAAGCGGGCCCAGAATGATGTCGTCATCGGCAAAGCCGGCCCAAGTCTGCGTCGACTTCCAGGATCCGTCGAGGACGGCCTTTACGCGCTTCACATAGTACGGACCCCAATTGTCGATCAGCGAGGCAAGATGCGCCTTCGGACCGAATTTCGACATGTCGCTCGATTGGCCGAAAGCGTGCAGGCCGCGCGCTTCGGCAACCTGCATGCCGGCGGGGGAGTCGGTGTGCTGGATGAGGACATCGGCGCCCTGGTCGAATAGGGCCTTGGCGGCGTCGGCCTCCTTGCCCGGATCGAACCAAGTGTTGACCCAGACGATCTTGACCTTGAAGTCCGGGTTCACTGACTGGGCGCCGAGCATGAACGCATTGATGCCCATGATCACCTCGGGAATCGGGAACGAGACGATGTAGCCGGCGGTGCCGCTCTTCGAGATCTTCGCTGCGATCTGGCCCATGACGTAGCGGCCTTCGTACCAGCGAAGATTGTAGGTGGAGACGTTGGCGGCGGTCTTGAAGCCGGTGGCGTGCTCGAACTTCACGTCGGGATACTTGGCCGCGATCTTGATCGTCGGATCCATGAAGCCGAACGAGGTCGTGAAAATGATCTTACAGCCGCCGCGAGCCAGCCGCTCAATCGCCCGCTCGGCATCGGGGCCCTCGGCGACGTTCTCGACAAAGGAGGTCTCGACCTTATCGCCGAGCTCCTTGTCGACCTGTTGCCGACCCATGTCGTGCTGCTGGCTGTAGCCGCCGTCATTGTGCGGTCCGACATAGACGAAACACGCCTTGAGCTTGTCGGCAGCCCCTGCCCCGCCCGCGGCAAATGCCAGGATTGCGGCCGCGCCAACCGCGGCCAGGAATTTCTGCATAGTCACTCTCCCTCTTGTTGCCACCTCACGAAATGACCGGCGGCTTGATCGCGCCAATATAGCAAAACTTGCGCCAGGGTAAGTGTTTAACGGTCGGGAACGAAGGCTTGGCCGAGGCATGCCGGCGTGTTGACGCGGAGGAGGACCCGGTTCCGCGAAATCACCACCAGCACCAGGATCGTCGTAAGATACGGCATCGACGAGAGGAACTGCGACGGAAGGCCGATGCCAATTCCCTGCAGGTAAAGCGCAAGGTAGCTGATCGCGCCGAAGAGAAGGGCGCCAAGCACGACGCGCAGTGGAATCCATGCCGCGAATACCACCAATGCCAGCGCAATCCAACCGCGCCCCGCCGTCATATTCGGCGTCCATTGCGGTGTATAGACCAGGGACAAATAGCCGCCGGCAAGCCCTGCCGCGGCGCCACCGAAGAGAACCGCCAGGAGGCGCACCCGAATGACGGGATAGCCGAGGGCGTGGGCGGAAACGTGGTTGTCGCCGACGGCACGGATGACCAGCCCTGTGCGCGTGCGAAAGAGGACGTACCAGACGCCGATGGCGAGCGCCCATGCGAGGTAGGTGAGGATATCCTGGCCGAACAGGATCGGCCCAAGAAAGGGAATGACGCTGACGCCGGGAATATGGAGGTGCGGCACCCCCAGCCCAGGGACGCCGACAAAAGCGTCGCCGATCAGCGCCGAAAGGCCAAGGCCAGAGAGGGTCAGGGCCAGCCCGGAAGCCACCTGATTGGCGACCAGAACCAGGGTTAGCAGCGCGAACAGCGCCGCCGCCGCCATCCCGGCAAGGACAGCGGCGGCGACACCGAGGAACGGTTGTCCGCTCAGATCGGCAGCGACAAAGCCGCAGACGGCGCCTACCGCCATCATCCCTTCGACGCCGAGGTTGAGGACGCCGGAGCGCTCCGTCACCAGCTCGCCGAGCGCTGCCAAGAGGAGGGGCGTCGCCGCGGTGATGATCGTGAGGATCGGTCCCTCAAGCATTTCCATGAGGTGCCTCCGCGGTGCGCAACGAAGCTTGATGCGCGGGACGGCGTACCAGCCGTATGCGGTAGAAGATCAACGTGTCGCAGGCGAGCACGAAGAACAGGAGCATCCCTTGGAAGACGCGGGTGATCTGCTCGGACACGCCGAGGGCGACCTGCGCCCCCTCGCCACCGAGATAGGACAAGGCGAGGAGGAAGCCGGCAAAGAGGATGCCGATCGGATTGAGCCGGCCGAGGAAGGCGACGATGATCGCGGTGAAGCCGTAGCCGGGCGAGACGCTGATCCTGAGCTTCTCGATCGGTCCGGCGACCTCGCAGATCCCGGCAAGGCCGGCGAGACCACCCGAGATCAGGAAGGTGAACAAGGTCATCCGCGCCTGGCTGAAGCCGGCGAAGGCGCCGGCGCGCGGCGCCTGGCCGAGCGTGGCGATCTGGAAGCCGGTGATCGTCTTGCGGATGAGGAACCAGACAGCGACGACGGCAATCAGCATGAAGACAACATTGAGCTTGATGCTGTCGCCGAGGATGACCGGCAGCAGCTGGCCGTCGTCGAAGGCCCGGCTATCGGGGAAATTGTGGCCGGCGGGATCGCGCCACGGACCGCGCGCGAACCAGTCGAGAACGAGCTGCGCGACGTAGACGAGCATCAGGCTGGTCAGGATCTCGTTGGCGCCGAAGCGCGTCTTGAGAAGAGCGGGAATCGCGCCATAGGCCATTCCGCCGACCGCGCCGAGGATTAGCATGAGCGGCAGGATGGTGGGACCGTGCCAGGCCGGGAAATAGATCGGCAGGGCCGAGCCGAAGATCGCCCCGACGGCGAGCTGGCCTTCTGCGCCGATGTTCCAGCTGTTGGATTGATAGCAGACCGACAGGCCGACGGCGATCAAGATGATCGGTGTCGCCTTGACCACGAGATCCTGCAACGACCAGGACTGGGTCAACGGCTCGATGAAGTAGACATAGAGCGCCTCGAGCGGGGCAACGCCGATCAGCGCGAAGATGATGAAGCCGGCAACGACGGTAAGCCCGATCGCCAGCAACGGCGACAACAATGCCATTTTGGCCGAGCGCTCCGGCCGCCGGATCAGCTCAATGCGCACGCGCCCCGCCCATCAACAGCCCGATGCCTTCGCGCGTGATGCCATGCGCATCGTGCGGCACCGACAGCCGGCCCTGCGAGATCACCGCGACGCGATCGGAGATCTCGAGGATCTCGTCGAGGTCCTGGCTGATCACCAGCACCGCCGATCCGGCCTCGGCGAGATCGATCAGCGCCTGGCGGATAGTGGTCGCGGCACCGGCATCGACCCCCCAGGTCGGCTGGCAGACCACAAGCACGCCGGGCTTGCGGTCGAGCTCACGGCCGACCACAAATTTCTGGAGATTGCCGCCGGAGAGCGCGCTCGCCTCCGGATCCGGGCTGCCTTTGCGCACGTCAAAGGTGGTGCTGACGCGATTGGCGATCGCTCGGGATGCTGCCGTGTTGACTGTGCCGGAGCGGACCAGGCCGTCGCCGGTCGCGTGCCGCGTGAGAATGACGTTTTGCGATAGCCGAAATCGCGGCACCGCACCGTGGCCGAGCCGTTCTTCCGGAACGAAGGCCGCGTTCATCCGCCGTCGCGCGTTGACGCCGCGGCGGCCGCAAGGCACGCCGTCGATCGCGATCGCATCGGCGCGGTCGGCCCGTGCTTCGCCGGAAAGCGCATCGAAGAGCTCGTCCTGGCCGTTGCCGGCGACGCCGGCGATCGAGACGATCTCGCCGCCGCGCACGTCGATCGAGACCCGGTCGAGCGCAACCGCGAACGGGTGCGGTTTCGGCATCGACAGGTTCTTCAAGGACAGCCGCACCGGCGCCGAGGCGGAGACCGGCTGCGGCGCCGAGAGCTCGCGCAGCTCGGCACCGACCATGAGGCTGGCGAGGCGGGCCGCCGTCTCCTTCTGCGGATCGCACTCGGCCACGACCTTGCCGTGGCGAAGGACGGTGGCGTGGTGGCAGAGGGTGCGGACTTCCTCGAGACGATGGCTGATGTAGAGGACGGAGCAGCCTTCCGCGGCGAGGCGCTTCAGGGTGACGAACAGATCGTCCGCCTCCTGCGGCGTCAGCACCGAGGTCGGCTCGTCCATGATGATCAGCTGCGGCTCCTGCAACAGGCAGCGGACGATCTCGACCCGCTGTCGCTCGCCGACCGACAGATCGGCAACGATCGAATCGGCGTGGAGCGGCAGGCCATATTCCGCCGAGACCCTGGTGATGCGCTCGCGGAGGGCGGCCAGCCGGTGGGCGCTGTCGAGAGCGAGCGCAATGTTCTCGGCAACGGTGAGCGCGTCGAACAGCGAGAAATGCTGAAACACCATGCCGATGCCAAGCCGGCGGGCGGCGGCGGGATTGGGAATGGTTACGGCTTTGCCTTTCCAGCGGAGCTCGCCGGAGGTCGGCTGCAGGGCGCCGTAGAGGATCTTGACCAGGGTAGACTTGCCGGCGCCATTCTCGCCGAGGAGAGCATGGATCTCGCCGGGTCGGATAGCGAAGTCGATGTGGTCGTTGGCGCGGAGGGTGGCGAAATCCTTGGTGATCTGGAGCGCGGCCAACGTCGGCTCGCCAGTCGGACGGCCTGATTGGTGGGCGACAGGAGTACTGCGGACTGCGTCCATCAGGTCAGCCGGCGCCGCCGCCGCGGAGGCGCGGATGGTGGGCGGCAGAAACCTCGGTCAGCGCCAACCGCAGGGTTTCGTCGCGAATGATGAGCTGGGCGACCGTCGCGGCGGCGATAGCCGCCGGCAACTTCGAATCGATGCCGAAAACCCCAATCGGGCAGACGAGGTCGGCGATGCGTGCGGTGGGAATGCCGGCCGCCGCCAGCCGCTTCTCGAAGCGAATGCGCTTGGTCCTCGACCCGATCAGCCCGACATAGGGAAACCGGTCGGCGGCGAGAGCTGCATAGACGAGGGCCAAGTCGAGCTGGTGGCTGTGGCTCATCACGAGGACGAAGCTGCCCGCCGGCGCCGCGGCAAACGCCTCGCCCGGATCGTCGAGCCGGCGCGCGTCAATATTCGCGGGGATGTGTGCGGGAAATGCATCCGGGCGAGCGTCGATCCAGGTCGCGGTGAAGGGAAGCGGCGCCAATGCCATGGCGATGGCGCGACCGACATGGCCGGCGCCGAAGAGAAGGAGATGGCGGCGATCGTCACCGAAGCCCTCGGTGATGAGATCGCCGGCAAGCAGCACGCTATCCGGCCGCCGCTCGCTGGGACCGGCCGTACGCACAACCCCGGCGTCGGTGATCCGCCCGCTGGTCGCAAACAGCCCGCCGTCCTCGCGCTCGGCGAGGTCGGCCAGGGCGGTGCGATCCTGTCGATCGAAAACCTCGAAGAGGAGCTCGACCTGACCGCCGCAGCACTGCCCCATGTCGGTACCGAGGATGAGGGTGCGCAACTCGGCCTTCTTCGGCACCGAGCGCGCCAGCGCCGCCTGGGCGACGGCGATGGCGCGCCATTCGAGGGTGCCGCCGCCGATCGTGCCGGAGAAGCCGCCGTCTGGCTGGATGATGACGCGGGCGCCTGCCTCGCGCGGGGTCGAGCCACGGGTCGAAGCAACGGTGACCATGGCGACACGGCCGTGGCTATCGATCGTCTCGAGGAGGCGCGCCCAGACGCGCATCAGATCTCCCCTCCGGTGGTGGCGCGGATCGCGCGCATGATCGCTTCCGGTGTTGCGGGCGCATCAAGCCTAGGCATCACAGCTGGCTTGAGGCTGGCGATCGCGTCGGTTATCGCACAGAAAACCGAAATGGCGAGCATCAATGGCGGCTCGCCAACCGCTTTCGAGCGGTAGATGGCATCTTCGCGATTGCCGCCTGACTCGTGCAGCGCGATGCGAAAATCAGCCGGCACGTCCGACGCCGTTGGTATCTTGTATGTCGAGGGAGCGTGGGTCATCAGCCGACCGGCCGAATCCCATACCAGCTCCTCGCTGGTGAGCCAGCCCATGCCCTGGACAAAGCCGCCTTCGATCTGGCCGATGTCGATCGCCGGATTGAGCGACCTGCCAACGTCGTGGCGGATGTCGACGCGCTCGACCCGCAACTCGCCGGTCATCGTGTCGATCGTCACCTCCGTGCAGGCCGCGCCATAGGCGAAATAGTAGAACGGCCGACCGTTCACCTTCTCGCGGTCCCAGGCAATTTTCGGGGTACGGTAGTAGCCGGTCGCGGACAGCTGGACCCGTGCCTGGTAGGCGGACAGGGCAAGCTCGGCGAGCTCGATCTCGCGATTGCCGATGAGCACGCGCCCCTCGCGGAAAGCGACCCGGTCGCGGCTGACGTTCCACTTCTCCTGGACATGGTCGAAGAGCCGCTCCTTGATCGCGCGGCAGGCGGCAACCGCCGCCTGGGCGTTGAGGTCGGTCCCTGCCGAGGCCGCAGTCGGCGCCGTATTGGGGACCTTTGCCGTCGACGTTGCGGTGATCTTCACCCTGTCGAGGCCGACGCCGAATTCCTCCGCCACGACCTGGGCCACCTTGATGAAGAGCCCCTGGCCCATCTCGGTGCCACCGTGGTTGAGGCTGATCGAGCCGTCGCGATAGAGGTGGACGAGGGCACCGGCCTGGTTCAGCTGGATGAGGGTGAACGAGATGCCGAACTTGACCGGCGTCAGCGCCAGGCCCTTCTTCAGCACGGGGCTGGAAGCGTTGAACTCGGCAATCTGCTTCCGCCGCTCCCGATATTCGCTCGTCCGCTCGAGCTCGTTGACGATCTCGTCGATGATGTTGTCCTCGACGCGCATGTTGTAGGGCGTACGGTCGCGGCCGGCGTTGCCATAGAAATTCGCCTTGCGCACATCGAGCGGGTCGCGGCCGGTCGCATAGGCGATATGGTCCATCATCCGCTCGGCGAAAAGCATGCCCTGCGGGCCGCCAAAACCGCGAAAGGCGGTGTTCGACACGGTATTGGTGCGCATGCGGCGGCTGAGAACGCGCACCACCGGATAGAAATAGGCGTTGTCGGCATGGAACATCGCCCGGTCGACCACGCCGAGCGACAGATCCTCGGAATAGCCGCAGCGTGCGGCGAGCGTCGCGTCGACAGCGCGGATGACGCCGTCCTTGCCGAAGCCGACGTGATAGTCGACGCGGAAGTCATGGCGCTTGCCGGTCATCACCATGTCGTCGTCGCGGTCGAGACGAAGCTTGCACGGTCGGCCGGTCTTCCAGGCGGCAAGCGCCGCCAGCGCCGCCCACTGTGTCGCCTGGCTCTCCTTGCCGCCGAAGCCGCCGCCCATCCGGCGGACCTCGACGGTGACGGCATTGTCATTGAGGCCAAGCATGTGGGCGACGACGTGCTGTACCTCGGTCGGATGCTGGGTCGAGGAATGGACGACCATGTCGCCGTCCTCGCCGGGAATGGCGAGCGCCACCTGGCCCTCGAGGTAGAAATGCTCCTGGCCGCCGATGCGGAACTCGCCGGTGATCTCCTTCGCCGACCGGCTGATCTCGTCGGTCGGATCGCCGCGCTCGAACTTGTAGTCGGGGAGAACCGTGGTGCCGGCGACTAGGGCATCGTCGACATCGATGACCGGCATGCCGGGTGCGCTGACGATCTTGGCGAGGCGGGCGGCACGGCGCGCCTGGTCGCGGGTCTCGGCGACCACGGCGAACAGCACCTGGCCGTAGAACATCACGCGCTCCGGCGTGATGATCGGATCGTCGCCGATCTCCTTCGGGCTCACGTCGTTGACGCCGGGAATATCTTCGGCGGCGAGCGCCGTAATCACGCCGGGCGCCTTCAGCACCGGATCGAGATCGAGCGAGGTCACCCGCCCGGCGGTGATCGGCGCGTATCCGGGCGCCACGTGCAGGGTGCCCGCCGGCTCGCGCATGTCATCGACATAGACGGCTGCGCCGGTCACGTGCTTGATGGCGCTGTCATGCGCCGCCGGCAACCGGACGACGCTGAGCTGCTGGCTGCCGGAGATGATGTCGGCGAGGTCCATCAGGCGACCTTCTCGCGGCGGCCGACGAGGCGTGTTCGCGACGTGCCGGTGCCTGCCGCTTCGATCAGGGCCTTGCCGAGGAGCGCATGCGCGGTCTCGGCGCGGTAGCGCGCCGAGGCGCGATGATCGTCGATCGGCTGAAAATCCTCGCGAAGGGCCGCGAAGGCGCGCGCCCAGGCGCGCGAGTCGCGGAGCGCGGCACCTTGCAGCGCCATTTCGGTGCCCGTCGCCCGTCTCGGCACGCCCGCCATGCCACCATAGGCAACGCGGGCCTCGCGGATCGCGCCCTCCTCGCTGACCGTGAAGCGAAAGGCCCCCATGACCGAGGCAATGTCCTGGTCGAAACGCTTGGAGACCTTGTAGCAGCGGTAGACGTGGCTGGTGTCGAGCTTCGGGATGGACAGGCTGGTAACCAGCTCACCGGGCACGCGGGCCTGCTTGCCGTACTCGATGTAGAGCTCCTCGAGGGGCATCGTGCGGACGCGCTTGCCCTTGCGCAGCTCGACCGTGGCGCCGAGGGCGATCAGCGCCGGCAGCGTGTCGCCGATCGGCGAGCCGTTGGCGACGTTGCCGCAGATCGTGCCGCTCGCTCGCACCTGCTTGGAGCCGAGGCGCCGAAGCAGCTCGCCGAGATCGGGGTCGAGGGCCGCGAAATAGGGCTCGACCTGGGCGTAGGTGGCACTGGCGCCGATGATCAGCTCGTAGCCGGTGTCCTCGATGCGGTCGAGGCCGCGCGCCCGACCGAGATGGATGATCTTCGGCAATTTGCGGAGCTGCTTGGTGATCCACAGGCCGACGTCGGTGGCACCAGCAACGATGGTTGCTTCAGGGTGGCGCTCGTAGAGGTCGGCGAGGCTGTCGAGGCCTCCGGGGGCGGCGAAGAAGCGGTTGTCGTCGCCGATGAAGACGTCCTCGGCATCACTGAGGAAGCCGACGAGCCCGGACGTGTCGCGGATGGCGGCGCCGTGGCGATCCCTGCGCGGGCCGGCACAGGCGGCGATCGCGGCGTCGACGATCGGCCGGTAGCCGGTGCAGCGGCAGAGATTGCCGGCAATCCAGTCGTTGACCTCTTCCCGGCGCACCTTCCCCGAGGTGGCGTGGTAGAGGGCGAACAGGCTCATGACAAAACCCGGCGTGCAGAAGCCGCACTGCGAGGCGTGCTTCTCGACCATCGCCGCCTGCACCGGGTGCAGGGTTCCGTCGGGCTGGACGAGATCCTCGACAGTGACCACCTCGGCACCGTCGACCTGGCCGAGGAGCTGGATGCAGGCATTGACCGGCTCGTAGACGAGCTTGCCGTTGCGCAGACGC
>Ga0318563_10000539_pt1 | contig 15744 bp, 9 predicted proteins | sample GRESIP066b5f19_FD_203689 | JGI IMG/M metagenome (GOLD analysis project Ga0318563, IMG submission 203689) | Tropical soil microbial communities from Luquillo Experimental Forest, Puerto Rico - GRE.SIPMG.066b5f19 | ecosystem: Environmental > Terrestrial > Soil > Tropical forest > Bulk soil... | reverse complement strand
CGCGGAGAGGAGTGAGCTGCGCATCGACTCCGTGCGCGCGCGCAGCTCGGCCGCCTCGGCCTTCCCCGCGAGCCCCGCCCGCTCGAGTGCCAGCGCCCCCTGCCGGGCGAGCGCCTCGAGGAGATGGCTCTGCTCCGCGTCGAGAGGCCGGCCTGCGACCCGCGGCACGTAGGCGATCACGCCGAACCGCTCGGTGTCGGTGGCGAGCGGGACGCACTCCGCCCCCGCCCCCGGAATCGTGTCGGTGCCGAGCCCCGCCGGCCTCCCGTGCTCGTGCACCCAGCGCGCGACCCCGAGATCGCGGGCGTCGAGCGTGGCTGTCCCGGAGTGCGCCGCTTCCGCGAGACCTCCGACGGGCTCGGCGAGAAGGACCACCACGGTTCCGTCGAACGCATCCGCCGCGCGCGAGGCAATCGCGGCCGCGACCGACGGCGCGTCCGCCGCCGCGCCGAGGTCCCGGGCGAGCGCGTAGAGCGCCGAGGTGTGCGCCTCGCGCTGGCGCGCCTCGCGCTCCTGCATGCGGACCCGCCGCGTCCGCTCGGAGAGGAGGAACCCGACCGTGAACATCATCACGAACGTCAGCACGTGCCGCGAGTCCGAGACGGCGAAGGTGAACCGGGGCGGCACGAAGAAGAAGTCGTACCCCGCCACCGACAGCGCGGCGGCCAACGCCGAAGGGCCGCGGCCCACGCGCAGCGCCGTGAGGATGATCGCCACGAGATAGACCATCACGACGTCCGGGAGCGCCAGGTACTGGTCGGCCAGGAAGGCGATCGCGGTGGCGGCCGCGACGAGCTCCCCCGCGAAGAGGTAGTCCGGCCACTCGCTCCGCCGCTCCGGCTCGTCGGAAAGCCTCGGCCCCGACTCCGTGCCCCCCGACATCACGTGCACGTCGATGCCGCCGCTGCCCCGGATCAGATCCTGGAGCATCGACCCCCGGACGAGATCGCGCCAGCGCGAGTGCGTCGGCCGCCCCACGATCAGCCGCGTCGCGTTGTGCCGCCTCGCGTACTGCAGGATCGCGTCCGCGGGCGCGGTGCCGGACAGGCGCGCGATCGACCCGCCGAGCGTTTCGGCGAGGCGCAGGTGGGCGTCGAGGCGCCTTCGGTCGTCGGGGCCGAGCGCGAGCGGCCCCTCCACCCAGACCGCGGTCCACGTCGCCTTCAGCCCCTCGGCCATGCGGCGCGCGGCGCGCACGAGGCTCGCCGAGGTCGGGCTCGGCCCGACGGCCACGACGATCCGCTCCGTCGTCGGCCAGGTCGCCCCGATCGCATGCTCGACCCGGTAGGCCCTCACGTCGGCGTCGACCAGGTCGGCGGTGCGGCGCAGCGCGATCTCGCGCAGGGCGAGCAGGTTCCCGCGCCGGAAGAAGCTCTCGAGCGCGTTCGCGGCCATCTGCGGGACGTAGACCTTCCCCTCGCGCAGGCGCGTGAGCAGCTCCTCCGCGGAAAGGTCGATGAGCTCGATCTCGTCGGCGCGCTCGAGGAGCGCGTCCGGCACGGTCTCGCGGACGCGCACGGTCGTGATCTGCGCGACGACGTCGTTCAGGCTGTCGACGTGCTGGACGTTAAGGGTGGTGTGGACCTCGATCCCCGCATCGAGCAGATCGAGCACGTCCTGCCACCGCTTCGCATGGCGGACGCCGGGGGCGTTGGTGTGGGCGAGCTCGTCGAGGAGGAGGATCGCCGGCTTGCGCGCGAGCGCTCCCTCGAGGTCGAACTCCTGGAGGACGACGCCGCGGTACTCGACGGGACGGCGCGGGAGCAGCTCGAGGCCCGCAAGCAGCGCTTCCGTTTCCGCGCGGCCGTGGGTCTCGACGGCGCCCACGACGACGTCGGTGCCCTCCGCGGCGATCCGGCGGGCGCCCTCGAGCATCGCGTAGGTCTTCCCGACCCCCGGCGCGAATCCGAAATAGACCTTCAGCTTCGCGCGGCGGCTTCTCGCCTCGGTCTGGCTGACGCTCGCGAGCAGCGCGTCCGGGTCCGGTCGAGACGCGGTCTCGGCCATCGCGCGGTTCCTCCTGGCCCGCTGTCCTTGTATCAGAAGGGGACGCATTCGCTCCAGAGCGGACCGGTTCTTGACACGAATCTGATGCGCCGTCGCCTCTAATTGAGAGCGATCGGACACCGGGATCGCTACCGTTTCCGCCGTGGGGAGGAACCGACCGATGAGAGTTCGAAAGACGATCACGCTCGCGGCCCTCGCGGCCGTAACACTCGGCACGGCGGCGGTCGCGGAGGACGCGCCGGCTCCCAAGAAGCCGGAGCCGTTCGCGTTCGCCGATTTCACCTGGCTGACGGGGAACCCTCGGACGACGGAGTCCCCGCTCGACTCGAAGGTCTTCACCGGCGAGTTCCGGGTCGACGTCAACTTCACCCAGAGCTTGAACCATCCGCAGGACCACACGATCGGGGGCTCGAGCGAGATCTTCCGCTCCGGCGAGGTCCAGCTGACCCAGCTCGGCGCCGGTGGCGACCTGCACTGGAACAACGTCCGCGGCCGCGTGATGACCCAGTTCGGCATGTACTCGCAGACCACCCCGCGCAACGACGCGAGCCCGACGGTCGGACAATGGCAGCTCGATAACGCCTATCGGTACGTGTCGGAGGCGTACGGCGGGTACCACTTCGACGCGTTGAACGGCATCAACGTCGACGCCGGGATCTTCATGTCGTACGTCGGCCTGTTCAGCTACTACCAGTTCGACAACTGGGCGTACCAGCCCTCGTACGTGTCGTCGAACACGCCGTGGTTCTTCAACGGGGTGAGGATCCAGATCTTCCCCTCCGACAAGCTGAAGATCGAGCCGTGGATCGTCAACGGCTGGCAGTCGTACGGGAAGTTCAACGACGCCCCGGGGTTCGGCGTGCAGATCCTCTGGCGGCCGAACGGGTCGATCTCGGTCCTCGGCAACCAATACTACGGAACCGACACCCTCGGCGTCTCCGACCGGAAGCGCCTCCACACGGACGACAGCGTGCAGTGGAAGTACCTCGACCGGCCGGGGCGCGCGCTCGACAAGGCGGCGATGACCTTCACCGTCGATGCCGGGTGCGAATACGGGGGCGGCGTGAGCTGCCGGAACGGCTCCGCGGCGAGCCCGTCGCAGTACTTCCTCGGGTTCATGACCTACCAGCGCCTCTGGTTCGACAAGGACCGCTACGCGGTCACCGTGGGCGGCGGGGCGATCAACAATCCCGGGCGCTACCTGGTTCTGCTGCCCCCGATCAACGGGGCCACCGCGGCCTCGGGGACGCCGTACTTCACCGAGGCCCCGGGCAACGAGTTCCGCGCCTGGGACGCCTCGGCGACGTTCGACTGGATGCCCCGTCAGTTCATCACCTTCCGGGCCGAGTTCAATCACCGGTACGCCAACGTGCCCTACTTCTCCGGATCCGGAGGCATCACGCCGACGGGCGGGAACACCGGCCCCCCCGGATCGATCGTTCCCAATTTCACGCCCGATCTCGTCAAGACCGAAAATCGCTACACGCTCGCGATCCTGGTCAAGATCTGAAGGCCGCCATGAAGGACGTCGTGTTCCTGCTCCTGACCCTCGTCTTCTTCGGCGTGTCCTGGCTCTACGTTCGCGCGTGCGAGCGGGTCTGAGGAGGCGCCGTGAGCGTCGAGTACGTCGTCGGGTTGCTCCTCGCGATCGCGCTGCTCGGCTATCTCGTTTACGCGTTGCTGAAGCCCGAGAAGTTCTAGTGAGGACCGCGTGACCCTCAACGGGTGGCTCCAGATTCTCGTCTTCGCCGGCGCGATCCTCGCGCTCACGAAGCCGATGGGCGCGTACTTGCACCGCGTCATGGAAAGCGACCGCCATCCGCTCTCCCGCCCCTTGGGCTGGCTGGAGCGCGGGATCCTGCGGTTCTGCCGCGTCGACGGCGCCGAGCAGACCTGGCCGCAGTACGCGATCGCGGTGCTCGTCTTCTCCGCCGCGACGCTGATCGTGGCGTATCTGATCCAGCGCCTCCAGCTCTTGCTTCCCTGGAACCCGCAGCATCTCGGCCCGGTGGAGCCGGGCTCGTCGTTCAACACGGCGGCCAGCTTCACCACCAACACGAACTGGCAGGGGTATTCCGGCGAGACGACGATGAGCTACCTGTCCCAGATGGCCGGTCTCGCCTGGCACAACTTCATCTCGGCCGCCGCGGGGATCGGGGTCGCGATGGCGCTCGCGCGCGGCCTCACGCGCGCGGGGGACGGGAAGGGGCCCGGGACGATCGGGAACTTCTGGGTGGACCTGACGCGCGCCACCGTCCACGTGCTCCTGCCGCTGTCCTTCGTGTTCGCCCTCGTGCTCGTCTCGCAGGGCGTGATCCAGAACCTCTCGCCGTATCGCGAGATCGCGACCGTCGAGGGCGGCAAGCAGGTCCTCGCGATGGGCCCCGTGGCCTCCCAGGAAGCGATCAAGCAGCTCGGGACGAACGGCGGAGGGTTCTTCAACGCGAATGCCGCCCACCCGTTCGAAAATCCCACGCCCCTGTCGAACTTCGTCTCCATGCTCCTGATCTTCTTGATCCCCGCGGGGCTGACGCACACCTTCGGCCGGATGGCGCGCGACCGCCGCCAGGGATGGTCGATCTTCGGCGCGATGGCCGCCCTCTTCTTCGCGGGGGTGCTGGTCGCGTACGCCGCGGAGGCGGCGGGAAGCCCCCTTCTCGAGCGCGCCGGCGCCGCGCACGGTCCCGGGAACATGGAGGGGAAGGAGGTCCGGTTCGGCGTCGCCAGCTCGGCCCTGTACGCGACCGTGACGACCGACGCGTCCTGCGGCGCCGTGAACGCGATGCACGACAGCTTCACCCCGCTGGGCGGGCTCGTTCCGCTCTTCAACATCCAGCTCGGCGAGGTTGTCTTCGGAGGGGTCGGCGCCGGACTGTACGGGATGCTCGTCATGGCCGTGCTCGCGGTCTTCATCGCCGGCCTGATGGTGGGCCGGACCCCGGAATACCTCGGGAAGAAGATCGAGACCCGCGAGGTCAAGCTGGCGATGCTCTACGTGCTCGTCTTCCCGCTGGTGATCCTCGTCGCGGCCGCCTGGTCCGCGGTCGCCCCCTACGGCCTCTCTTCCCTCGCGAACGCGGGACCGCACGGCCTCTCGGAGATCCTCTACGCGTACACGTCGGCGGCGGGGAACAACGGATCCGCCTTCGCCGGCTTGAACGCGAACACCGGCTGGTACAACGTGACGCTCGGCCTCGTCATGCTCGCCGGACGGTTCTGGATGATCGTTCCGGCCCTCGCGATCGCCGGGGTCCTGGCGGGGAAGAAGGCCGCGCCGCCCTCCCCCGGAACGCTGCCGACGACGGGCCCCCTCTTCTCCGGGCTGCTCGTAGGCGTGATCGTCATCGTCGGCGCGCTGACGTTCTTCCCCGCGCTGTCCCTCGGCCCCGTCGTCGAGCACTTCCTGGCGGCGGCGGGAAAGGTGTACTGAGATGAGCCGCCGCGACGTCCGCGCCGTCTCCGCCTGGGAAGGCCCGCTGATCCGCGCGGCGATCGCCGACAGCCTGCGGCGCCTCGACCCGCGGGTGACGATCCGCAATCCCGTGATGTTCGTCGTCGAGGTCGGGAGCGTCCTGACCACGCTCGTCGGGATCCGGGATCTCGTGGCCCCGACGGCCGGAGCGCAATCCCCCGCCTTCACCCTCCAGGTCGCCGCGTGGCTGTGGTTCACCGTGGTCTTCGCCAACTTCGCCGAGGCGCTCGCCGAGGGGCGCGGGAAGGCGCAGGCGGCCGCGCTGCGCGGGCTCCGGCAGGAGACGACCGCGCGCAAGCGCCTCGGGGGGAAGGAGCTGAAGGTCCCGGCGTCGACGAGTCGGCGATCACGGGAGAATCCGCCCCCGTGATTCGAGAAAGCGGCGGCGACCGCTCCGCCGTGACGGGAGGCACCCGCGTTCTCTCCGACCGGATCGTCGTGCGGATCGGCGTCGATCCCGGCGAGTCGTTCCTCGACCGGATGATCGGACTCGTGGAGGGGGCGAAGCGCCAGAAGACCCCGAACGAGATCGCGCTCCACGTCTTGCTGTCCGGGATGACGATCATCTTTCTCATCGCGTGCGTGACCCTCGTCCCGTTCGGGACCTACTCCGGCCTGAGCTTTCCGGTGCCTCAGATCGTCGCGCTCCTCGTCTGCCTCATCCCCACGACGATCGGCGGATTGCTCTCCGCGATCGGGATCGCCGGGATGGACCGGCTGATCCGCCACAACGTCATTCCGACGAGCGGGCGGGCGGTCGAGGCCGCCGGGGACGTCGACACGATTCTCCTCGACAAGACGGGGACGATCACGCTCGGGAACCGCATGGCGACCGAGATGATCCCCGCGGCGGGGGTCCGCGTGGAGGAGCTCGCCGACGCGGCGCAGCTCGCGAGCCTTGCCGACGAGACCCCCGAAGGTCGATCCATCGTCGTGCTCGCGAAGGACCGCTACGGCCTGCGCGGGCGCGAGCTGACGCACCCCGAGGCCCGCTTCGTGAAGTTCTCGGCGCAGACCCGGATGAGCGGGTGCGACCTGAACGGGCGCATCGTGCGCAAGGGCGCGGTGGAGGCGATCGCCGGCCACGTCGCCTCGCTCGGCGGCAGCCTCGCTCCGGAGGTCGAGGCTGCGGCGGCGACGATCGCGAAGTCCGGCGGCACCCCGCTGGCCGTGGCGGACGGCGCGCGGGTCCTCGGGCTCGTGCACCTGAAAGACATCGTCAAGGGCGGTCTCAAGGAGCGCTTCGCGCTCTTCCGCGGGATGGGCCTCAGAACGATCATGATCACGGGAGACAACCCCCTCACCGCGGCCGCGATCGCCGCGGAAGCGGGGGTCGACACGTTCCTCGCCCAGGCGACGCCCGAGACGAAGCTGAGGCTCATACGGGACGAGCAGGCGAAGGGAAAGCTCGTCGCGATGACGGGCGACGGCACCAACGACGCCCCCGCCCTCGCCCAGGCCGATGTCGCGATCGCGATGAACACGGGGACGCAGGCCGCCCGCGAGGCGGGGAACATGGTCGATCTCGACAGCAATCCAACCAAGCTCCTCGAAGTCGTCGAGGTCGGAAAGCAGCTCCTGATGACGCGCGGGTGCCTCACCACGTTCTCGATCGCGAACGACGTCGCGAAGTACTTCGCGATCCTCCCCGCGATGTTCATGACGGCCTTCCCGCAGATCGCCCCGCTGAACGTCATGCGCCTGGCGAGCCCGCCGAGCGCGATCCTGTCCGCCGTGATCTTCAACGCGCTCGTGATCGTGCTGCTCATCCCGCTCGCGCTGCGTGGCGTGCGCTACCGGCCGCTTCCGGCCGCGACCCTGCTCCGCCGCTCGCTCCTGATCTACGGCGTCGGAGGCGTCGTCACGCCGTTTCTCGGGATCAAGCTCATCGACTTGGTCCTCGTCGCGCTGGGCCTGTCATGAAGACGATCTGGGTCGCCGTCCGGATGACGCTCGCGACGATCGTCCTGACGGGCCTCGTCTACCCCCTGGCCGTCACCGCCGTCGCGCGCGTCGCGTTTCCCCGGCGGGCTTCGGGGAGCCTCGTCGAGAGCCGGGGCCGCGTCGTCGGCTCCGCGCTGATCGGCCAGCGGTTCACCGGCCCCGGATACTTCCAGCCGCGCCCCTCGGCCGCCGGAGACGGGTACGATGCGGCGGCGTCCTCCGGATCGAACCTGGGGCCGACCTCGAAGGCCTTGCGCGATCGCGTCGTCGCCGAGGTGGAGCGATTGCGGCAGGCGAACCCGGAGGCGCCGCGGGAGGTCCCGATCGACCTCGTGACCGCCTCCGGAAGCGGCCTCGACCCGCACATCTCCCCGGAAGCCGCGGAGTGGCAGGTGCCGCGCGTGGCGCGCGAGCGCGGGGTCGATCCGGCGCGGATCCGCGCGCTCGTCGCGGCCCGCACGGAAGGACGCACGCTCGGCCTCCTCGGCGAGCCGCGGGTCAACGTCCTGCTCCTGAACCTCGACCTGGACCGGGAGCCCGGAGCCTCCTAGACGGAGTCGGGATCGCCCGGCATTGTCGGCGGTCGGCCCCCGAACTATTTGGCCGTTCCTACGAAACTCGCCCTTGCCTTCGAAAGCGCGAGACGTACATCACACGTCTCAATGACGCGAGGCGTCCCCCGGCGACCTCGCAGGAGGCTCCACCGATGTTGCGCTCCCCCCGCGCTCTCCGGCTCGCAATAGCGCTCTTCTTCCTGCTCGCCGTTTCGCCCGGCGCTCGCGCGCTGATCCACACGGGCGGCGTGACCACGGGCACGATCGCCGGCGTCGACGTGTACGACACGACGAATCCCGCGAGCCCCGTGCTGACGGATCAAACCGAGACTCTGTCGCCGACGGGCGCGTTCACGCTCGTCCACGATTCGCTGTTCGTGGCGACCGGGCTCAACGTGCGCCGGTACGACAGCCGCGACATCTCGGGACCCGCGCTCGGCACCTGGGCGGCGGGAAGCCAGGTCCTGGCACTCGCGGACGGCCCGCAGCGCGGCCTCGTGCTCGTCCTCGATTCGTCGCAGCTCTCGCTCGTCCGGTTCCCGGACGCCGGCGCGCCCGTGCTCGTCTGGTCGATGCCGATCGACGAGAGCGCCGCGGGATCGAATCCCGGACGGATCGTGCTCCGCGACGGCGGCCGCGCCTATGTCGCCGACGCCTCGATCCCCGGCATCCGGGTGATCCTGGTGGACCCGCTTCAGGCGCCCGTGACGCTCGCGACCTACGCGAGCCCGGACGGCGTCATCCACGATATGTCGCTCTGGGGCGGGCGGTTGACGCTCGCGACGGACGCCGGCGTGACGGTCGTCGGCGTGACCGGCGCGGACCAGCCCACGCTGTCCCGCCTCGGGTTCCTTCCCACGAGCCAGCCGCCCTCGCGCGTCGACGCGAACTCGCGGTACGCGCTCGTCGGAAACGGCCAGGACGTCACGGTCGTTGACGTCGATCCCGCCAGCGCCGGGTTCCTTTCCGGCACACTCGATCAGTGGCATGCCGCGTCGAGCGTTGATGCCGTGCGCCTCGACAAGGCCGACCGGGCCTACGTGCTCCTGCCCGGCGGGTACGAGATCCTGGGGGTTGGGTCGTTCGGGGGCCGGTAGGCGGCCCGGCCCGCGTCCATGAAGGGCGCGGGCCGGCCCGTCATCGGTTCCCCCTCACGTCGTACTCGAAGTCGGTCCCCGGCACCGCCTGCGGATCGTCGTAAGCGAACCCCGTCAGCGTCGCGATCGGCTGGAACGCCCCGATTCCGCGCGGCCTACGATAAAGGGTGTAGCTCGACGGCGGCGACGCCTCTCCCCACGGCGGCGCGGTCCAGCTGATGTGGAGGCCGATCGAGATCCGGTCCACCTTCAGCGTCGCCTGTCCGATCGCCTGAGAGCTGTTGAGCTCCTCGGTCTCGCACTGGGCCGTCACGCACTGGTCGAACGTCCTCCCCGGATTCGCAAGCAGGGCGTTCGCATCGTCGATCGACTGGCCGGCGTACGTGTGATTGGTGCAGGACGACTGGATCGGCTGGCCGAGGAGCAGGCCGCCCCGGCAGTGGTTGAGCAGCGCCCCCATGAGCTGCGACTCGGCCTGCTTGCACTTGTCGCTCGAGTCGTCGAAGTGCATCACCGTGCAGATGTCGCCGACCGACTTGACCCACGCGAAATCGGACCAGTCGTTGACGCAGTCGGCGTTGGCCTGGGTGAGCTGGTCGCCCGGGAACGGGGCGTCGCACAACCGCTTGAAGTACCCGATCGTCCGGATCTCGGAACAACCGCCGGCAGGGAAGGGGCCGCCGACGCAGACTCCGCCGCTGCACTGGTCGCCGATGGTGCAGATGACGCCGTCCTCGCAGGCGACGGAGTTGTTCGTGTGCGTGCACCCGGTGGACGGGTTGCAGCCGTCGTCGGTGCATGCGTTGTGATCGTCGCAGACCGTGGGCGAGCCGCTCACGCACACGCCCGACTGGCAGGCGTCGCCGCTCGTGCACGCGTTCCCGTCGCTGCACGCGGTGCCGTTCGCCTTGGCCGGGCTCGAGCACGCACCGGTCGCGGGATTGCACGCGCCGGCGGAATGGCACTGGTCGCTCGCCGTGCAGGTCACCGGGCTCGACCCGGTGCACGTCCCGGACTGGCAGGTATCGGTCTGCGTGCACAGGTTCCCGTCGTCGCACGCCGTTCCGTTCGGCTTCACGGGGTTCGAGCACGTCCCGGTCGCCGTGCTGCACGTTCCGGGCAGGTGGCACTGGTCGCTCGCCGTGCAGGTCACCGGGCTCGACCCGGTGCACGTCCCTGACTGGCAGGTATCGGTCTGCGTGCAGGGGTTCCCGTCGTCGCAGATCGTCCCGTTCGCCTTCGCCGGGCTCGAGCACGCCCCGGTCGCCGGGTCGCACGCGCCGGCGGAGTGGCACGAATCGCTCGCGGTGCAGGAGACGGGGTTCGATCCCGTGCACGTCCCCGACTGGCAAGTGTCGGTCTGGGTGCAGGCGTTCCCGTCGTTGCACGACGAGCCGTTCGCCTTGGGCGGATTGGAGCAGGAGCCCGTAGCGGGGTTGCAGGCCCCGGCGTCGTGGCACTGGTCGCTCGCCGTGCAGGTGATCCCGTTCGACCCCGTGCACGTTCCCGACTGGCAGGTGTCGGACTGCGTGCACGGGTTGCCGTCGTCGCAGGTGGTCCCGTTCGGCTTCGCCGGGTTCGAGCACACGCCGGTCGTCGTGTCGCACGTTCCGGGCAGGTGGCACTGATCGCTCGCCGTGCACGACACCGGGTTCGATCCCGTGCAAGCTCCGCCCTGGCAGGTGTCGGACTGCGTACAGGCGTTTCCGTCGCTGCACGACGTCCCGTTCGGCTTCGCCGGGTTCGAGCAGACACCGGTCGCCGAATTGCACGTCCCCGCGTCGTGGCACTGGTCGCTCGCCGTGCACGTCACGGGATTCGACCCGGTACAGACTCCCGACTGGCAGGTGTCGGTCTGGGTGCAGGCGTTCCCGTCGTTGCACGACGCGCCGTTCGCCTTTGGAGGATTCGAGCAGACTCCCGTGGCGGGATTGCAGGCGCCCGGGTCGTGACACTGGTCGCTCGCCGTGCAGACCGTCCCATTCGATCCGACGCACGTCCCCGCCTGGCAGGTGTCGGTCAGCGTGCACGGATTGCCGTCGTCGCAGGCGGTCCCGTTCGCCTTCGTCGGGTTCGAGCAGACGCCGGTCGACGGGTCGCACGTGCCGGCGACGTGACACTGGTCGCTCGCGGTGCAAATCACCGGGTTCGATCCCGAGCAGGTCCCGCCCTGGCAGGTGTCGGTCTGCGTGCAAGCGTTTCCGTCGCTGCACGCCGTGCCGTTCGGCTTCGCCGGGTTCGAGCAGCTCCCCGTCGCGGGATTGCAGACGCCGGCATCGTGACACTGATCGCTCGCCGTGCAGGTCACCGGATTCGAGCCGGTGCAGGTCCCGGACAGGCACGTATCGGTCTGCGTGCACGCGTTCCCGTCGTTGCACGCGCTCCCGTCGGCCTTGGCCGGGTTGGAGCAGGTGCCGGTGGCGGGATCGCACGTGCCCGCGACGTGGCACTGATCGCTCGCCGTGCAGGTCACCGGATTCGAGCCCGTGCAGGTTCCGGTCTGGCAGGTGTCGGTCTGGGTGCACGCATTCCCGTCGTCGCAGGCGGTCCCGTTGGCCTTCGAGGGATTGGAGCAGACCCCGGTCGCCGGGTTGCAGGTGCCGGCGGTGTGGCATTGATCGGTCGCCGTGCACGTCACGGGATTTGCGCCGGTGCAGGTGCCGCCCTGGCAGGTATCGCTCTGGGTGCAGGCGTTCCCGTCGCTGCAGGCCGTTCCGTCCGGCTTCGCCGGGTTCGAGCAGGTTCCGGTCGCCGGATCGCACGTCCCGGCGTCGTGGCACTGATCGCTCGCGGTGCAGCTCACGGGGTTCGATCCCGTGCAGAGCCCCGCCTGGCAAGTATCGGTTTGGGTGCAGGCGTTGCCGTCGTTGCAGGCCGTTCCGTCCGGCTTCGCCGGGTTCGAGCAGATGCCGTTGGCGGGATTGCAGGTGCCCGCGACGTGGCACTGATCGCTCGCCGTGCACGTCACCGGATTCGTGCCGGTGCACGTTCCCGACTGGCAGGTGTCGGTCTGCGTGCAGGCGTTCCCGTCGCTGCAGGCCGTTCCGTTCGCCTTCGAGGGATTCGAGCAGACCCCGGTCGCCGGGTTGCACGTCCCGGCGTCGTGGCACTGGTCGAGCGGCGTGCACACGACGGGGTCGGTGCCCGTGCAGACGCCGGCGACGCATACGTCGCTCCGCGTGCAACCGTTGCCGTCGTTGCAGGTCGTTCCGTTGGCGACGTTGGTGTGAACGCATCCCGCCACCGGGTCGCAGGTATCGACGGTGCACGGATTCGAGTCGTCGCAGTTCAGGGGGGTCCCGGGGACGCACGCGCCGGAGACGCAGGTCTCATGGCCGTTGCAGACGTTCCCGTCGTCGCACAGGCCCGTGCCTTCGTCGATCTGACCGTCGCAATTGTTGTCCTTCCCGTCGCAGATCTCGGGACTGCCCGCGCCGACCGAGACGGTCGCCTGCGCATTGACGGCCGGGACGTTGACCGCGGCGGCGACCGCCGTGTTGGTGAACGGCGCGGTGGCGCACGTGGGGGCCGCATTGCTCGAGATCTGGACCGTCACGGATTTGCTCGGGGGCAGACGGGGAATCGTGATGTGGAGCGGGTTCGTCGTCACGACCGACCAGGTGACCCCCGGGTCGTCCGAGGAGACCTGGATCGTGATCCCGGTGAACTGGGACGGAAACGCCGTGTCGTCGATCGTCATCCCCTTCGCGGAGACGAGGCCGGTGTTCTTCACCGTGATCGTGTGGACGACGCTCGACGTCGTGTTCGCTGGCAGCACGGCCGGGGCGACGGTCTTCGTGACGGAGAACGTCGTGTACGGGAGGAACGTGCAGTTGATGTGGTCCTTGTTGTACTGGTTCGCGTCCGTAGCAGTGGCCGGGAAGAACAGACAGTCGCCGAGGTCAGCGGACGACGAGATGATGCCCTTCGCCACCAGCACCGCGACCGGAACGGCGAAATCGACGAAGTAGTCCGGGTCACCGCCGAAGTTCGAGCCGTCGGTCGCGACGGCGACGCGCGCGAGCGGCGTCGTGTTCACCGTCGTCGGTCCGGCGAAGTCGTACCGCTGCGCGTAGAGGCGCGTCTCCGACGGGTCGTTGAACGTCGGGTTGAACGAGATGTTCACGGCCGGGTCGTTCTTCCAGACTTCGACGGTGTCCCCCGCCTGGCCTCCCGAATTGCCGTAGTCGTCCGGCGCTCCCTTGCCGTTGAGCGAGAGCTCGAACTGGTACTGGAACGCGTTCCCCGAAGGGACCTGGAGCAGCATGACCCAGGCGGACTGGGCGAAACCGTTCGGCCCGGACGGGTCGCCGTTGACGCGGAAGCGGAAATAGACGTAGGTGTCGTCCCAGGCCATGTACGTCGTCGGGTGCGTCGCGTCGCCCACGATGTCGACGGCGTTCGGGCTCTCATCTCCTGCGGGATCCCCGCCCGTGTCGCAGATCAGGGTCTGGAAGGACACCGCGTCGAAGTCCGGGCTATTCCCCGTGGCGAGTGCCTTCGGCGACGCGCCGACCGACTTCTGGGAGACGTTCGCCGCCGCGAGCCCGTCGGACCAGGCCAGCGCGGACGCCGCCACGGCGATCGCCGCGGGCAGACAGAAAAACGCCCCGAGATTCCCGATCGTGCGGAATCGGCCCATGTCGTGCCCCTCTCGCCGCATACCCCAAGGTCCGCAATTCGCGGACTGCACGGCGGGGGCGGAATCTAGGTTCCGGAAATGGGAGCGGCAAGGAAGGGGGAGCGCGAGGATCGGCCGGCGGGGTTACCAGTCCTTTCGGTACCCCAGGCCCCAGCTCTTGTGCGTGGCATCGTAGTAAGGAGTCATGCGGCTGTACCAATCGCCGCCGTGCAGCCCCTGCTGGGCCATCACGGCCTCGCCGATGCTGTGGCCGAGCGTGGCGCCGAAGATGACGTCCGAGGGGAAATGCTGGCCGAGGGCGACCCGGGCGACGCCGATCAAGCCCGCGGTCCCGTAGGCGACCCACGGGACCCACTTCTCCTTGCGGTACTCCTCCGCGAAGACGGTGGAGATGGAGAACGCGACCGCGGCGTGCCCCGACGGGAACGAGCCGCTCCGGGGCTGCCCGTACTGGAAGAACTGCCCGTGGCTGTCGGGGCCGGGGCGCACTCGGGCCGCGACGGTCTTGAGGGCGATCGTCCAGAGTCCCACGTCCATCAGCGCCTCGCCGGACAGACTCGCCGTCTCGGCGAGATGGTCGTTTTCCGCATGGCGCGAGGACAGGTACGTGATGCCGAGCGCCGCGGCGATGACCGGAGCGTTTCCGAGCGTCGTCAGCCTGTGCGCGGCGGTGATCTGGCCGTTGTTCCTGTCCATCATGAACTCGGTCTGGCTGCGCGTGTCGATCCCCTCGTGCGGGCCCTGGTCGGACGTCGCGGCAAGCACCAGGGCGCCGAGGAGGGGCCCCGTGAACCAAGGACGCTTGACCTCTTGCGGGAACCAGTCGACGACCAGGAACTTCTGGTCGTAAGCGAAACGCTTGAAGATGTTCGTCCGCCAGTACGGCTTGTCTTGCTCGGGCTCGCCGGACTTCGCCGACGCGCGGAGAGGGACCGCGACGGCGAGTGTGACGAGAATGGCGAGAGGGAGCAGGCGCGATCGTGGCCGGGGGGAATCCGTCGTCATCCGTCCTCCAGGGTAAACCCTACTCCGGTTTCGCCCCGACGCAAGGGACCCCTCCGGCATGCGCGGAATCCGCGCCGCGGCGGGGCAACCGGGGGATAATGCGCGGACGCGCATGGACTGGCTGACGAGTTACCGCAAGGAGTGGCTGAGGCCGGACGTCCTCGCGGGGCTGACGACCGCGGCGGTGGTGATCCCCAAAGCGCTGGCCTACGCCACGATCGCCGGCCTCCCGGTCCAGGTCGGGCTGTACACGGTCCTGGTGCCGATGGCGGTCTATGCGCTCGTCGGCACGTCGCGCGTCCTCTCCGTAAGCACGTCGACGACGCTGGCGATCCTGGTCGGCGCGGAGCTCGCACAGGTGGCCTCGGGCGCGGACGCGGGCGCGCTGATCGCGGCCTCGGCCGCGATCTCGTTTCTGGCCGGCATCATCCTCGTCGCCGCGGCGCTCCTCCGGCTGGGCTTCGTCGCGAGCTTCATCTCGGAGCCGGTCCTCATCGGATTCAAGGCCGGCGTCGGGCTGGTGATCGTCGTCGACCAGATCCCTAAGCTCCTCGGGATCCACTTCCACAAGGGGACGTTCCTGTCCAACGTCGGATCGATCGTCGCGGGGCTCCCCCGCACTTCGGGCATCACGCTCGCCGTCGGAGCGATCATGATCGTGCTGCTCGTCGGGATCGAGCACTTCTGGCCCAAGCTTCCGGCTCCCCTGTTCGCCGTCGGAGCAGGAATCGCCGGGACGGCGCTGCTCGGCCTGAGCGCCCGCGGCGTCGAGACCGTCGGCGACATCCCCCGGGGCGTTCCCTCCCTCCACATGCCCGACGTCTCGATGTTCCACACGCTCTGGCCCGCGGCCGCGGGGATCGCGCTGATGAGCTTCACCGAGACGATCGCCGCCGGCCGCGCCTTCGTCGCGAGCGGGGAGCCCACGCCGAAGCCGAACCGGGAGCTGCTGGCGACCGGGCTCGGCAGCGTGTGCGGGGCCTTCTTCGGCAGCATGGCCTCGGGCGGCGGCACCTCGCAGAC
>Ga0318563_10000535_pt1 | contig 15844 bp, 15 predicted proteins | sample GRESIP066b5f19_FD_203689 | JGI IMG/M metagenome (GOLD analysis project Ga0318563, IMG submission 203689) | Tropical soil microbial communities from Luquillo Experimental Forest, Puerto Rico - GRE.SIPMG.066b5f19 | ecosystem: Environmental > Terrestrial > Soil > Tropical forest > Bulk soil... | reverse complement strand
GCGAGCACCGTGTGCGCAGCCTCGACGGGCCCGATCTCGAAGTTGCGCAGCCGATGTGAGTAGAGCGCCGCTGCCGAGTAGCCGTCGATCAGGGTTCCGTCGAAGTCGAAGAAGGCGGCGATTTGCGGGCCGAACGGGCCGGTACGGATCTCCTCAAGCAACGTGTCGAGCGTGGTCAATGGACTGCCCTCCAGATAGTGCAGGCCCCAGCTCCGGGTAGCCCAGGGTGGTCGGACACAGCCAGGTTAACGTAATTTGGTCTATCCATTCAAGCATTTGTGATCTAGGCTAGTGCCCAGTTCAGGGAGGTGAGTCGAGGATGGAGCGTAGGCAACCTCGAGTAGCTGTGCTGGGCGGCGGCTCCTGGGGGACGACGGTGGCGTCGATCGTGGCCAGGAGCGCCCCTACGGTGCTTTGGGCCCGCTCGCCGGAGGTGGCGGAGGAAGTCGACAGGCGGTGCCGGAACACCCGCTACCTGGGCGACATCCCGCTGACTGACGGCCTGCGGGCGACCGACTCGCTGGCACAGGCCGTGCAGGACGCCGACGTCCTGGTCATGGGTGTTCCCTCGCACGGCTTCCGGGGAGTCCTCGAGCAGGTTGTGTCCCACGTGCGTCCGTGGATCCCGGTCGTCAGTCTGGTCAAGGGGCTGGAACAGGTCACCGACCGCCGGATGACCGAGATCGTGGCAGAGGTGCTGCCGGGCCACCCGGCCGGCGTGCTCGCGGGGCCCAACATCGCCAAGGAGGTCATGGCCGGCTACGCCGCTGCCGCCACGATCGCCATGCCGGACCAGAACCTGGCGGCCCGGTTGGCCGACCTGTTCCGCACCACGCGGTTTCGGATCTACTCCACGACCGACGTGGTGGGCGTGGAGATCGCCGGCGCGCTGAAGAACGTCTTCGCGATCGCGGCCGGGATGGCCGACGGGGCCGGGGCCGGCTACAACACCAAGGCGATGGTGCTCACCCGGGCGGTGCGGGAGATGCGCCGTCTCGGTGAGGCGCTCGGCGGTGAGCCGCTGACCTTTTCGGGCCTAGCTGGCACGGGCGACCTCATCGTGACCTGTTTCAGCCCGCTGAGCCGCAACCGGCATGTCGGCGAGGAACTGGGCCGGGGCAAGCCCATTGGTGAGGTGCTTGCCGGGATGAAGCAGGTCGCGGAGGGTGTCAAGGCCGCCCCGGTGGCCATGAAGCTGGCGGCCGAGGCCGGGGTGGACGTGCCGATCGCCCAAGAGGTGGACAACGTGCTCTGGCACGGCGCCACCGTCCAGGATGCCTACCGCGGCCTGCTCAGGCTCGCGCCCGGACACGAACTTCACGGGGAGGGCTGGTGAAGGGCCGACGCTCGGACTCACCGCTGATCCGGCTGCTCACCAGGTCCGCTCTGATCGCGGTGGTGTGGGCGGCTGCCGTCGCACTGCTGCGGCGCCGTCGGCGCCCGGCACCGGAGGCGGTGCTGGAGGCCGTTCCGGTGACCCCCTCGTACGCCGGCGGTTCCGGAACGCCGCTGGTGCTCCTGCATGGCGTCGGCGCCACGTGGCGGGTGTGGCGCCCGGTGCTGCCGCTGCTGGAGCGCTGGCACGCGGTGTTCGCGCCGACCCTGCCCGGCCACTGTGGAGCGGAGCGGCTCGCCGCGGGCGTGGTCCCGTCCGTCCACGCGCTCGCCGACGGGGTAGTCGAGCAGCTCGATCGAGCCGGGATCGATCGGGCGCACATCGTCGGCAACTCGCTCGGCGGCTGGATCGCCCTGGAGCTGGCCCGCCGCGGACGGGCCCGGTCGGTCGTCGTGTTCGGCCCCGCCGGCGCCTGGCGGTCGGCGGCGCGCATGACCGCCGTCGCCGCCGGAATACGCCTCTCGTTCGTCCTGCTCGCCAGGCAGGCCAGCCACGCGGACGCGATCGCCGGTCGGCGGTGGGCGCGGCGGCTGCTGCTCGTGACGCAGGTCGAACACCCCGACCGCGTCGACCCGGCCGAGTTCGCGGCCTCGATCCGGGCGATGAAGGACTCCCCGGTGGTCGGCCCGCTGCTGCGGGTGATCACGAAACACCCGCTGGAATACCTGCCGGCGGACCTGGGCTGCCCGATCCGGGTGGTCTGGGCGGAGCGAGACCGGATCATCCCGTTCGAGCACAACGGCCTGCCCCTGCTGGAACGCGTCCCGGGCGCCGAGCTCGTCCGGCTGGCCGGCGTGGGCCACGTTCCGATGTCCGACGACCCCCAGCAGGTCGCCCGCATCATTCTCGAGGTCACCGGTGCCGCCGACCGCACCGGCGAGAAGGATCGCGGGCCCACCTCGATAGCGCCAGGAGTTCAACCGAGCGAGGCGAGCTGAATGCCACAAGCTGTGAACGGTGCCGCGTGGGGCGGCCCGGCGGACATGAGCGCCTGGGAGGCGCTCATGTGGCGGGCTGAGGCCGACCCCCGTACCCGGTCGACAGGGGTGCTGCTGGAGATCCTTGACAAGGAGCCGGACTGGGATCGGCTGGTCGCCGCGCACGACCGCGTCAGCCAGCAGATCCCCCGGCTGCGCGAGCGGGCCGTCGAACCGCTGCTGCCCCTGTTCCCGCCGGCCTGGTCACCCGATCCGCACTTCGATCTCGGCTACCACCTCCAGCGGGTGCGGCTACCCGGGCCAGGCACGATGCGCCAACTGCTCGACCTGGCCCAGGGGATCCTGGCGCGGCCGCTGGACAAGGCACGGCCGCCGTGGGAGGCCGTACTCGTCGAGGGCCTCCAGGACGGGCGGGCCGGCTACCTGCTCAAGGTCCACCACAGCCTGTCCGACGGCATCGGCCTGATCCAGCTGCTCACGCTCGCGCACAGCCGCGCCCCCGAGCCCGGTGAGTACCAGCTCGCACCGCCGGTTGCACAGCGGCCGCTGCTGACCCCTAAAAGCCTGCTGGCCAGCCGCCTGCGCCAACAGTTCGCGGATGCCCCCTCCGAGGTGATCAGGCGCGGCGGTGACTCCCTCAAGCTCATCGGCCGTACGGTACGGCACCCCGCCGCTGTCGCCGGCGACACGCTGCGGTTCGGTCGCTCGTTGCGCCGCGTCCTCACGCCCCCGCCGACCGAACGGTCGCCGCTGCTGCACGGCAGCGGCGGCTTCGGCTACCGGTTCGTCCTGCACGATGTGCCGTTGAGCGACCTGAAGGCCGCCGGGAAGGCGGCTGGCGGCTCGGTGAACGACGCCTTCCTGGCCGGGCTGCTCGGGGCGTTCCGGCGCTACCACGAGCACTACGGCATCCCGGTCGACCTGATGCCGATCGGGATCCCAGTCTCGCTGCGCACCAGCGACGACCCGATGGGCGGCAACCGGTTCGCCGGGGCGAGATTCGCCGCCCCGGTCGGCGAACCCGACCCACGCACCCGTATCGAGATCATCCGCGAGTTCGTCGTCACCGCCCGGGCCGAACCGGCCATCGGCTTCCTCGAGCTCGTCGCGCCAGCACTGAGCCGGCTCCCGGCGGCCGCGGTCATCGAGCTCGCCGCCGGAATGACGAACGTGTCGGACGTCCAGGCGTCCAACATTCCCGGGATGGGGCACCCGGTGTACATGGCCGGCGCCCGGGTGACCGGCCTGTACCCGCTCGGCCCTCGGCCGGGGGTCGCCGCCATGATCGCGATGATCTCCTACGACGGCACCTGCTGCATCGGCCTGAACGTCGACCCGGACGTGATCGGCGACCTTGAGGTCTTCGAATCCTGCCTGCGGGAAGGGTTCGACGAAGTGCTCGCCCTGCGCAAGGAGCAGTAGGCCCTGGATGCGACCGGGCGATGGCTGCCCAGCGCGGCAAATGATCAACCAGGACAGGAGAATCCGATGAAACCGTCGATACGTTTCACCTATCCAGCGAAGGACGGCGCTGAGATCGTCGGCTACCGGTGGGACCCGGCCGGCAAACCGCGCGGCGCGGTACAACTCACCCATGGCATGGGTGAGCATGTGCGGCGCTACGACGCCCTCGCGCGCGCCCTCACAGATCGCGGTCTGGTGGCCTACGGCCAGGACCACCGGGGCCACGGCGCCACCGCGCGGTCCGAGGAGGAGCTCGGCCAGCTCGGGGCGGACGGCTGGAGGCAGCTGGTCACCGACATCGACCTGCTCGTGTCCCGCATCCACGACGAGCAGCCCGGCCTGCCGCTCGTGTTGCTCGCGCACAGCATGGGCTCCTTCGCCGTCCAGCAGTACCTGCTCGATCACAGCGACCGGGTCGACGCCGTCGTGCTGACCGGGACCACCGCGCTGGATCAGCTCGAGCCCGCCCTCGACCTCGACAAGCCCATCGACCTCACCGCGTTCAACGCCGCTTTCCAGCCGGCGCGGACCGAGTCCGACTGGCTGTCCCGGGACGAGGCGATCGTCGACGCCTACATCGCCGACCCTCGGTGCGGGTTCGGGATCGACACCGACGCCGCCAAGGACATGTTCGCCGGAGCTCGCCGGATGGCCGAACCCGGCCAGGTGGGCGCCGTGCGCCCCGACCTCCCTCTCTATATCGCCGCGGGCGAGCTGGACCCGGTCAACGCCAACCTCGCCCTGCTGAACGTCCTCGTCGACCGCTACCGCGCCGCCGGGCTCACCGACGTCACCGTGCGCACCTACCCAGGCGCCCGGCACGAGATCCTCAACGAGACCAACCGCGACGAGGTGGTGGCCGGCATTCTCGACTGGATCGATCAGGTACTCGGCAGGCCATGATCGCAGGGTTGTCGGCATGGCCGCCAGCTCCAGGGAGGTACCCGGCGATGATGATGCCGCTTCCTGAGCAGCCCTCATGGGGCCGCAGCCAGTTCCCGCCGATCGGGGACTACGGGTTCCTGTCGGACTGCGAGACGACCGCTCTGGTCGCGCCCGACGGCGGCGTCGAGTGGCTGTGCCTTCCCCTCATGGATTCCCCCAGCGTGTTCGGGGCGATTCTCGACCGCGGCGCCGGCTCGTTCCGCATCAGCCCGGACGGCGTCGAGGTGCCGGCCGCCCGGCGCTACATCCCGGGGACGATGGTCCTCGAGACGAGCTGGTGGACACCGGGCGGCTGGCTGGTGGTCACCGACGCACTGCTGATGGGGCCCTGGCACCACGACCACGAGCGCTCGGCCACCCACCGGCGGGCGCCCACCGACTACGACGCCGACCACGTGTTGCTGCGCCTGCTCCGCTGCGTCAACGGGCAGGTGCAGGTCCGCATGTCCTGTAACCCTGTATTCGACTACGGTCGGCGCCCGGCGCTATGGGAGTACGCCGACGAGGGGTACTGCGAGGCACTCGCCGGTGCCGGGGGCGCCGAGCGGTCGTTGCGGCTGACCACCGATCTGGCCGTCGGATTCGAAGGACCGCTTGCCACCGCGCGTACGTTGCTCAAGGAGGGGCAGGCTCGCTTTGTCGCGCTGTCGTGGAGCGAGCACGCGCCGCCGCGTACCTTCAAGGAGGCCGACGCCCGGCTCACCTGGACCGCCCACCACTGGCAGCACTGGCTGGATCGCGGCCGGTTCCCCGATCATCCGTGGCGGAGCTTCCTGCAGCGCAGCGCGCTCACCCTGAAGGGGCTGACGTTCGCGCCCACCGGGGCGGTCATAGCGGCCGCGACGACGTCGCTGCCGGAGACCCCGGCCGGGGGGCGGAACTGGGACTACCGCTACACCTGGATCCGCGACACCGCGGCGACGCTGTGGGCGCTGTACGCGCTCGGCTTCGACTGGGAGGCCAACGACTTCTTCCACTTCGTCGCCGATGTGGCCGCAGCGGAGGGCGGTGACCTGCAGATCATGTACGGCGTGGATGGCGAGCGGGCGCTGCAGGAGTCGACGCTGGATCACCTGTCGGGGTATGACGGCGCGCGGCCGGTCCGCATCGGCAACGCCGCGTACGCCCAGCGCCAGCACGACGTGTGGGGCGCCGTGGTCGGCGCCATCGACCTCTATACCCGCGCGCACGAACGGGTCGATGACCGGCTCTGGGCCATCGTGCAGACCCAGGTGCGACGCGCCCTCGAACACTGGCAGGAGCCCGATCAGGGCATCTGGGAGGTCCGCTCGGGACCTCAGCACTTCACCTTTTCCAAGGTCGCCTGCTGGGTGGCCGCCGATGCCGGGGCCCGGCTCGCCGATGGTCGAGGCGAGAAGAAGCTGGCCGCGGAATGGCGCACCGCGGCCGAGCAGATCCGCGCCGACGTGCTCGCCCACGCCGTCGACGAGCGAGGCGTCTTCACCCAGCACTACGGCGGCAAGGCGCTCGACGCGTCGGTGCTGCTGATCCCCCTTCTCCGCTTCCTGCCCGCCGACGACGAACGGGTGCGCAACACCGTGCTCGCGATCGCCAACGAGCTGACCGAGGACGAACTGGTGCTGCGGTACCGGGTGGGCGAGACGGAGGACGGGCTGACCGGGGAGGAGGGCACGTTCACCATCTGCTCGTTCTGGCTGGTCTCTGCGCTGGTGCAGATCGGCGAGCTGGCCAAGGCCCGGGCGCTGTGCGAGAAGCTGCTGTCGTACGCCAGCCCGCTGCAGCTCTACGCCGAGGAGATCGACCCGCACACCGGCCGTCAGCTCGGCAACTTCCCGCAGGCGTTCACCCACCTGGCGCTCATCACCGCGGTCACCGCGGTCATCAGAGCCGAGCGTGCGCAGCCTCGATGAGCCGCCGCCTCATGTCCCAGGACTGGCCGCAGTTGCAGCCATCAGTTCTCGGGCACCTCAATCGTGGTCCGCTCTTCGACCTCCATGACCGCCTCGGCATAAGAGTGAACGTGGCGGCTCATCCGCCGCCCGGCCGCGTCGGAGTCCTTGGCCCGGATTGCCTCGGTGACCGCGCGGTGGGCCCGCAGGGTGGTCAGGCGCACATCGTCGTCGACGAAGCCCCGGTTGTCGGTGGATGCGTAGATGGCTCGGGACAGGGCCCGCATGAAGCCCATCAGCAGTTCGTTGTGGCCGGCGGCGGCGACCGCCACGTGCCAGTCCACGTTGGCCCGCAGGAATTCGGCGAGCATGTCGGCGGTGGCCATGGCCTCGTTCGCTGCTTCAAGGCGCCTGAGGTCCTCGTCGGTGCGGTGCTTCGCGGCGAGCTGCGCGCAGAACGGCTCGATCGCCTCGCGGGTCTCGAGCAGCGCCGGGATCCGGATCTGCCGGGCCCGGATCAAGAGTTCCACCGAGTCGGCCATCGAATCGTGGCCAGGCCGGGACACGTACGCCCCGCCGGCGCGTCCGGTCTTGATCCGGATGAGTCCCTGCACCTCCAGGATGCGCAGCGCCTCGCGGACGGTGGCGCGGCTCATCCGGGTCTGCTTGACCAGCTCGCGCTCGGGCGGCAGCGCCGTATCCTCAGGGAAGTCGCCGCGGAGAATCCGTTCGCGCAGGTCGTCGGCCAGTACGTCCTTCGCCTTTGGCACCTGCAAGGGCGTCAGCCGGACGGCGCGCCTCCTTGGCCCGGACTCCGGAATCGCTGGTTCAGCGGCCATGAAATGCCTCCGCAGTCGGATATTTGGTCATACCTAAGTTAGCATTCGCCAACCTCATCGGCATCATCGGAGCGGAAAGTGGGCTAACGAGCCGACTTACTATATGGCCTAACCATTAACACATAGCTTAAGATGGGTTCAGGACCGAGGCCATCACGGGTGAGGAGTAAGCGATGAAGAGCCTGGACACCGAGTACGAGACTCTCGCGCTCGACGAGGCAACGCCCGGCGTCGTGGTCGTTACCCTGAACCGGCCCGACCGGTACAACGCGATGACGAACACGATGTTCGATGAGCTTGAGCGGCTAGCGCTCGCCCTGGACCATGAGCACGGCTGCCGGGTCGTCGTGCTAACCGGGGCGGGCAAGGCGTTCTGCTCGGGCTATGACCTCGCCGATGCCGACGAGTTGCCGAGCCTCGGCGCGCTGGGGATGCTGGACCGGCAGGAACGGGCCGCCCGGGCGCTGCTCGCGGTCCGGGGCATGCGGGTTCCGGTGATCGCGGCGGTCAACGGACCCGCTGCCGGTGGAGGGCTGTCGCTGGCGCTCGCCGCGGACATCCGGTTCGCGTCGGCCAGCGCGAAGTTCAACGCCGCGTTCGTCCGGATCGGCCTGTCGGCTGGCGACCTCGGCGCGTCCTGGCTGCTCACCCGGCTGATCGGGCCGGCCCGTGCCAGCGAGATCTGCTTCACGGGCCGGATGGTGGCGGCCGATGAGGCGCTGACGATCGGTCTGGTGAACCGGGTCAGCGAGCCGGACCGGCTGCTTGACGACGTGCTCGCCCTGGCCGCATCGATCGTCGCGAACTCGCCGGGCGGCGTGCAGCTCTCCAAGCGGGCGTTGCAGGCGAACCTGGAGATCTCGTCGTACGCCGCGGCGCTGGAGCTTGAGAACCGCGGTCAGGCGCTCCTCACCCGGAGCGCGGACATGCCCGAGGCGCTAGCCGCGTTCAAGGAGAAGCGGCCCGCAGTCTTCACCGGAGCCTGATCGCGATGACGGCGTCGACCATGACCGCATCCGCGGAATTCCCCGACCTGCAGACGCTGGCCTTCGAGGTGCCTGAGGCGGGCATCGGCGTACTCCGGGTCAACCGCCCGGAGCGGATGAACTCCCAGACCGTGCGGATGTTCACCGAGTACGGCCTGGCCGCCCGCGCGCTGCGGGATAGCCGGCTGCGTGCGCTCATCCTCACCGGGGCCGGCGAGCGCGCGTTCTGCGCCGGCTTCGACCTCGACGAGATTGACGTGATCACCCGGATGGGGGTGCGCGAGTTCCTCGAGTTCCAGGAGACCGCGACCGGCGGCATCCAGGCGATCCGGCACCTGCCCTTCCCGGTCATCGCCGCTGTCCACGGGGCGGCCATCGGCGGCGGCCTGGCCCTCGCGCTGGCGGCCGACATCCGCCTGGTCTCGCCTACGGCGAAGTTCAGCGCCGCGTTCCTGAGGGTCGGGCTGTCAATGGGCGAGCTGGGCACGTCGTACAACCTCAGCAGGCTGATCGGCCCCGGAAGGGCGGCCGAGATCGGCTACAGCGGGCGCATCGTAGGCGCGGCGGAGGCCGTCGCGATCGGGCTGGCCAACCGCGTCGTTCCCGCCGACCGCCTGTGCGACGAGGCAGTCGCGCTGGCCAGGCTGATCGCCGCGAACTCGCCCGGCGGCGTCCGGATGTCCAAGCGCGCGATCCAGCGCAACCAGGAGATCACGTCGTACGCCGCGGCGCTGGAGCTTGAGAACCGCGGCCAGGCGCTGCTCACCCGGACCACAGACATGCCCGAGGCGCTGGCCGCGTTCAAACAGAAGCGCGCGCCCCGCTTCACCGGGAGGTGAGCAGGCACCGATGCGCTGGGACTGGACGCCGGAAACAAGGGCGAAGCTGGCCGCGTTCCTCGAGGCGCGCGGGCTGACGCGGGGAGACGTCACGACCCGGCCGATCGGCGACGGGCATTCCAATCTGACCTTTCTGGTCTCCGACGGATCACGCCGGGTTGTCGTCCGTCGCCCGCCGCCTCCGCCGACCCCGCCGGGCGCCCATGACATGCTGCGCGAGGCACGTCTCATCGGGGCACTCGCGGGCACGGCGGTGCCGGTCCCGCGGCTGCTCGCCACCGCCCGGGCCGGCGAGGTCATCGACGTGCCGTGCTACGTCATGAGCTTTGCCGTCGGCCCCGTGGTCACGACCGGCACGCCGTCCCCCCTGGACTCGCCCGCGCTCCGGCGGCGGATCGGCCATGCGCTTGCCGACACGCTCGCGGACCTGCACGCCGTGGACTGGCGGTCCGCGGGACTGGCTGGCCTCGGGCGTCCGGAGGGCTTCAATGAGCGCCACCGCCGCCGGATCGGCGGTCTGGTGGCGGACGATGACGGGAAGCCGCCGCCGCATTTCGCGGAGATCGACGCCTGGCTGGCCGCGCACGTGCCTGCCGAGTCGGGGGCGTCGGTCATCCACAACGACTACCGGATCGGCAACGTCGTCCTCCGCGTCGACCGGCCCGGCGAGATCGCCGCCGTACTGGACTGGGAGCTGGCGACGCTCGGCGATCCGCTTCTCGACGTTGGCTACTTCCTCGCCTCGGTGCCGGAGCCGGGCGGCCCGCTGACGCCCACCGAGGAGCTCGGCGTCGCGATGCTGGAGAGCGGGTACCCGACCCGCAAGGAGCTCGCCGACCGGTATGCCGAACGGACGGGAGCCAACCTCGCCAGCCTCGACTGGTACACCGCGCTGGCGCTGTGGAAGCTCGCGGCGCTCTACGAGTACGGACGACGCCGAGCCGTCCGCGGTGTGGGGGATCCCTACTACGCCGACCCGGCACTGGTGCGGTCGTTTCTGGAGGCCGCCCACCGCGCCGCCGGACTGCCGCCTCCGCGCGGACAGCGCATGGAGGGTTTATGGAGGGCTTCCACGACGAGCTGGTGGGGCCGGAGGCCACGGATCTTCCCGAGCGGTTCTTCGACCGGTTCGTGTTCAACCTGCACCGGACGGATGCGACCACGCCGTCGATCATCTTCGGCCTCGGGATCTACCCGGCACGCGATACCGTCGACGGGTTCGCGATCCTCACTACCGGGACCGAGCAGCGCAACGTCCGTTTCGCCAGCGAGCTGAGCGCCACCGGCCGGTCGAGCTGCGGTCCGCTTTCCTGGCGGGTCGTCGAGCCGATGACGACCTGGCACGTGGCCCTCGGCCCGAACCCGGCCAGCCTGGAGTTCGACCTGACCTGGCGGGCCCGCGCGCCCGCCTGGCACGGCGACGTGACTGTCATCAACTCCGGCGGCAGGACCACGATGTTCGAGCACCTCTTCCAGTCCGGGTGGTACGACGGGACGCTCGCCATCGACGGGGTCGAGGCGCGGATCGATGGCTGGTACGGCCAGCGCGACCGATCCCGCGGCGTGCGCACCATGAGCGGCGGGCAGGGCCTGCACGTCTGGTACCAGGCGCAGTTCCCGGACCGCTCGGTCGGCTTCCTGCTCGTCGAGGACCGCGCGGGCGGCCGGGTGCTGCTCGAGGGCGCGGTAATGCACACCGACGGCGGCCTGGACCCGGTCGTCGACGTACGCCATCACCTGAAGTTCGACCAGCTCGACCTGAGGTCCGGCACCGTCGAGGTGACCACCGAGGGCGGCAGGGTATACACGATCGAGACCGATGCGTCCGCCCGCGGTGCGCTGATGGCCGGCGGCGGGTATGGCGGGCGCCACGGCAAGGCCCTCGGGCGTGACCACCTTGAGTCGGACGTCTACCCGTTCGATGGCACGGTCACGCAGCTCACGCTGGACTCGTCGCTGACCGACCGGCTGGCGACGTTCGATTGGGAGGGCACGCCCGGGATCGGGATCTTCGAGTTCGCGCTGACGCGGAGCAGGTCGTACTCCTACCGGCCGACGCTCGCCGGGTGAGCGGTTTCAGACCGAGCGCTGGGCCTTGCTCGCGGCCGTGGCGGCCAGGCTCTTTTCCTTGATCTGCTGCCAGTCCGCATCCGTCAGCGAGGTGAGTCCCGCGAAGGTGCCGGGACCGGCGAGCATCTGGCCGCCGTCCATCGCGATCGTCTGGCCGGTCAGGTAGTCGCACGCGTCCGACAGCAGGAACATCATCAGGTTGGCCAGCTCCTCGATCGTGCCCGCCCGGCCGGCTGGCACCTGGTCGGCCTGCGTGGCGCCGACGGAGCTGCTCTCGGTCGGGTTGAGCATCTCCCAGGCGTAGTCGGTAGGGATCGGTCCCGGCGCCACCGCGTTCACCCGGATGCCGTACTTCGCCCACTCGACCGCCAGCGACATCGTCATCGAGTGCACCGCCGCCTTCGCCATCGCGGACGGCACCACGTACGCCGACCCGGTCCACACCCAGGTGGTGAGCGTGGACAGCACGCTGCCGGGGAGCCCGTCGCGGATCCACCGCTTGCCCGCGGCCAGCGTCGTGTGGAACGACCCGTTCATGACGGTGCCCGTGATGGCCTCGAAAGCGCGCGGGCTGAGCCCTTGGGTCTGGGCGATGAAGTTCGCCGCGGCGTTGTTCACGACGCCGGTAAGCGGGCCGTGTTCGGACCAGATCGACTCCATCGTTGCGTCGACCTGGTCGAACCGGCGCACGTCGACGGTGTGCACATGCACACTGCCGGGACGGGCTGCTGATACTTCCTCCGCAGCCTCCTTCAGCACGGCCGCCCGGCGGCCCCACAGGTGTACGACGGCACCGTGGCCGACCAGATGGCGGGCGACCCCACGGCCCAGGCCGGAGCCGCCGCCTGTGATCAGAATGCGCTTGCCGTCGAGCAGCACACTGGAGAATGCCTGCATGTCAGTTCCCGCGGTAGGCGGAGAAGTCGGGACTGCGCTTCTCGTTGAACGCGGTGATCCCTTCCCTGGCCTCGGCGGTCTCGCCGAACATCTTGAGGCTGGAGTAGGCCATCTGGCCGATGCCGGCGAAGTGCTCGGTGTCGGTGTTGAACGACTGCTTGAGCACCTTGAGCGCGGTCGGGGAAAGCTTGAGGATCTCGTCCGCCCAAGCCCGAACTTCCTTGTGAAGCTGGTCCGCCGGCACCACCTTGTTGGCCAGGCCCCATTCGACGGCCTGCTGAGCCGAGTACTTGCGACAGAGGAACCAGATCTCGCGAGCCCGCTTCTCACCCACGGCCCGGGCCATCAGGCCTGTGCCGAAACCGGCATCGAACGAGCCGACCCGCGGGCCGTTCTGGCCGAACGTCGCGTTCTCGGCGGCGATGGTCAGGTCACACAACAGGTGCAGGATGTGTCCCCCGCCGATGGCGAACCCGTTGACCGCCGCGATCACCGGCTTCGGTACGTCGCGGATCACGCGGTGCAGCGAGTCCACCTCGAACAGCCCGCTCTCCGAAGGACCGTAGTCGCCCGTCGCCATCCGCTGCTTCTGGTCGCCGCCGGTGCAGAACGCCTTATCGCCCGCGCCAGTGAGGGCAATGACGCCGACCTCATCGCTGACCCAGGCCCGCTTGAACGCCCACACGAGTTCGTCGACGGTGCGCGCGCGGAAGGAGTTGTAGCGCTCCGACCGGTTGATCGTGATCCAGGCGAGGCCATCCTCGGCCTCGTACGTCACGTCGGTGAAGTCGTCCATCGCCCTCGTCCCTCCTCGTTGGCTGGCGTCGGCTCGGGCGCCTCTGTGCGGCGAGACTGCATGACGGCAGCAGATTCGGCCTGACCATTTGCAATTCTAGTGGCGCAAACAAGCGTTATCAAGGGAGCGCCCCGGTGACGTGTCGTCTCCTCTCGTTTGACATCGGCGATTTGGCCTGACCATAATACCGTGAACTGCGACGCCCCGACGCATGCCGGGTGACCGATGCGCGCTGTCGTGCAGGGGCGTTTTGGTGGCCTGGAGGGTAACGGGAGATGCGCTAGCAAGAGGGTGGGAGGCCCCATGAAGATCGTCGTCTGCGCGAAGTTCGTCCCGGATGCCACCGCAGGCCGTCGTTTCTGCCCCGAGGACAACACGGTGGACCGGGCCAGTGTCGTCGGGCTGTTGTCTGAGCTGGACGAGAACGCCATCGAGGCCGCGCTGGCCATCAAGGAGGCGCGGTCCGGTGATGGCTCTGACGTAGAGGTGACTGTGCTCACGGTCGGGCCAGAGCAGGCCGCGGACGCGGTGAAGAAAGCGCTGCAGATGGGCGCCGACACTGGGGTGCACGTGGTGGACAACGCGATACGCGGTTCGGACGCGGCGGCGACCTCGCTGGTGCTGGCGAAGGCGCTGGGCAAGCTGGAGCACGACCTGGTGGTGTTCGGAATGGAGTCCACCGACGGCGCGATGGGCGTGGTTCCCGCGATGGTCGCCGAGCGGCTCGGCCTGCCGGCGGTCACGCTGGGCTCGGAGGTGAGCGTGCACGGCTCGACGGTACGGATCCGCCGGGATGGTGACGCCTCAAGCGACACGATCGAGGGCACGTTGCCGCTGGTGCTGAGCGTTACCGATGCGGCGAACGAGCCGCGGTACCCGTCGTTCAAGGGGATCATGGCGGCGAAGAAGAAGCCGGTGCAGACCTGGGCGCTGTCCGACCTCGGCGTGTCGGCCGATGAGGTCGGCGGTTCGGTGGCGTGGTCACAGGTGACCGGGGTGACCGCGCGGCCGCCGCGGACCGCGGGCACGATCGTCACGGACTCCGACGGCACGGGTGCCGCGCAGCTCGTCGAGTTCCTGTCCGTCAACAAGTTCCTCTGAGGAGCAGCAGAGTCATGTCGAACATTCTGGTTCTCGCCGACCACGTCGGTGGCACGGTCCGCAAGACTACGGCGGAACTGCTCACCATCGCCCGCCGCCTCGGCGAGCCGGTGGTGGTCTATATCGGGGACGGTGTCGAGTCGGCTCTGCCGGCGCTGGCTCGCCGCGGCGCGGCGAAGGTGATCGCGCTGACCAACCCGGAACTGTCGCAGTACCTGGTCGCACCGAAGGCCGAGGCGCTGCAGCAGGTAGCGCAGAAGGTGCAGCCGACGGCGATCCTGATCTCGTCGAGCTCGGAGGGCAAGGAGATCGCCGCCCGGCTCGCGGTGAAGCTGGAGTCCGGCTTGATCACCGACGCCGTTGACGTGCAGTCCGGTGACGGTGGCCCGGTAACCACGCAGTCGGTGTTCGCCGGAAACTACACGGTTCAGGCCAAGGTGACCAAGGGCACGCCGATCATCACGGTTAAGCCGAACGCCGCCACCCCCGAGGCCGCGCAGACTGCCGGTACACAGCCAGACGTGGAGGAGTTCGACGTGTCGATCTCGGACGCGGCAAAGACCGCGCGGATCACGGCGTCGAGGCCGCGGGAGGCGACGGGTCGTCCGGAGCTGACCGAGGCCGCGATCGTGGTGTCCGGTGGCCGTGGCACCAGTGGGGACTTCGGCCCCATTGAGGCGTTCGCCGACGCCCTCGGTGCGGCGGTGGGTGCATCCCGGGCCGCGGTGGACTCCGGCTGGTACCCGCACGCCTACCAGGTCGGCCAGACCGGCAAGACCGTCGCGCCGCAACTGTACGTTGCGGCTGGCATCTCCGGCGCGATCCAGCACCGGGCCGGCATGCAGACCTCGAAGACGATCGTCGCGATCAACACGGACGCCGAGGCCCCGATCTTCGAACTCGCCGACCTCGGCGTGGTCGGTGACCTGCACAAGGTCCTCCCGGCTGCCACCGACGGTGTCAAAGCCGCAAGGGCTGACCCTCAGGCATGATCGTGGCCTACATCCCTTGCCGATTTGGTCATACCATTTTACCATCGGCATGTGAGGTTGGTTGAAGGAAAGACGGCCGCCATGGGTGCACCGATCAAGGCTGTCCGCGGCCGGTACACCGAGGAGCGGGTCGACAGGTTCTACGCCGCGGGCTACTGGCAGCCGACCAGCTTCACCATGCTGCTCGCCGGGCAGGCCGCACGGCGCGCCGAGCAGACGTTCGTCTTCGGCAGCACGACGAGCCTGAAGTCGGATCCAGGAGGTGAGTGACGGATGGATCTCTCGGATGCGCCGGACGAGGCGCGGTTCCGGCAGGACCTGCGCGGCTGGCTGGAGAAGAGCCTGCCCGAACTGCCCTGGCCTGAGCCCGCGGACCTGGCGGCAAAGGCGCCCTTCTGGCGGAAGTGGCAGTCCATGCTCTTTGAGGCGGGATATGCGGGACTGACCTGGCCGCGCGAGTATGCCGGGCAGGGGCTGGATGAGCGGCTGCGGGCGATCTTCGGCGAGGAGTGCGACCGGGCCGGCGCGCCGGAGCGGCTCAACACCATCGGGGAGGACTTCGCCGGGCCGACCATCGCGCGCTTCGGGTCGGAGGCCCAGAAGCAGCGCTTCCTGCGGCCAATTCTCACCGGCGAGGAGATCTGGTGCCAGCTCTTCTCCGAGCCCGAGTCGGGATCCGACCTCGCCTCGCTGCGTACGAAGGCTACGAA
>Ga0318563_10000532_pt1 | contig 15895 bp, 11 predicted proteins | sample GRESIP066b5f19_FD_203689 | JGI IMG/M metagenome (GOLD analysis project Ga0318563, IMG submission 203689) | Tropical soil microbial communities from Luquillo Experimental Forest, Puerto Rico - GRE.SIPMG.066b5f19 | ecosystem: Environmental > Terrestrial > Soil > Tropical forest > Bulk soil... | reverse complement strand
GTCCGGACGATCGCCAAGGAGGCGCGCGATCACGGCGCCTACCGCTGCGCGCCGCGCGAGCTGGCGCTGGCCGAGACGCACGTGGAGTTCGCCTCGCGCGAGCTCGACCAAGGGGACTACTTCCGTGCCCGCGATCACGTGGAGATTGCTGACCGAAACGCCCGCGCTGCCTACAAACTATCCGTGGGCAAGTGCGACGTACCGGGCGACCGCGATCACGACGGGATCCTCGACTCGGTCGACAAGTGCCCCGACGATCCAGAGGACAAGGACGGCTTCCAGGACGCCGACGGCTGTCCCGATCCGGACAACGATCAGGACGGCATCCCGGACACTGCCGACAAGTGCCCGAACCAGCCCGAGGACAAGGACGGCTTCCAGGACGACGACGGTTGCCCCGATCCGGACAACGACAAGGACACCGTCCCCGACACCGAGGACAAGTGCCCGAACGATCCGGGCCCGCCCGACAACAACGGCTGCCCCAAGAAGTACGAGCACATCGTCGTCACGCAGGAGAAGATCGAGCTCAAGCAGAAGATCTTCTTCGACACCGACAAGTCGACCATCCAGCCGCGCAGCTTCGCCCTGCTCGACGAGGTGGGGAGCGTGCTCCGGTCGCGGCCGACGATGACCGTGCGTATCGAGGGTCACACCGACTCGCGCGGCACGCGCGCGCACAACATGAAGCTGTCGGCGGCCCGTGCGGCCTCGGTGCGGCAACATCTTATGGGGCTGGGCATCGACCCGGCGCGCATGGATGCCCAGGGGTACGGACCCGACCAGCCGATCGAGACCAACAAGACGGCCGCGGGGCGGGAGAAGAACCGGCGCGTCGAATTCATCATCACGCAGCAATAGCGAGCAATCGCGAGGTAAAGAGCAATGACTCGGTCCAAGCAGTACGCCCTGGTGCTCAGCACGTTTGCCGTCGTCGTCGCGGTCGCGCTCCCCGCGCGCCGCGCCGCGGCCCAGGACCAGGGGGCGATCGACAAGCTGGTCCAGATGAACAAGCGCGCGCTCGAGGACTACGACACCCTCGAGTGGGACTCCGCCAAGCGCACGCTGCTCGACGCGCTCATGGCGGGGAAGAAGGCGGGGCTCGACAACCACCCGGTCATGGCCCGGACCTACGTCCACCTCGGCGCGGTGTACATCACCGGGTTCAAGAACCGCGACAAGGCCATCCAGAGCTTCATCCGCGCGCTGGAGATCGATCCCAGCATCCAGCTCACGAAGGGGATCGCGAGCGCGGAGGTCAACGACGCGTTCGCCGAGGCCCAGCGCAAGGCCGGCGGCGGCGCCAGCGCCGGAGGCGGCGGCGACGAGAACCGCCCCCCCCCGCCCAAGCGGCGCCGTGGCCCGGTCATGGACGACGAAGGGGGCGGCGCCCCGCCGCCGCCCAGCGGGCGGCGACGCCGGCCGAGCAGCGACGACGAGGAGTCGGGTGAGCCCGACCTGCCCGTCCGGATCGCCGCGCTCGACTGCCCGGAGCCCGAGGAGGCCATCCTCGAGAAGTCCGTCGTCCTGCGCTGTGCGCTCTCCCCCAAGCTCCCCGTCACCAAGGTGTTCCTGCTCTACCGGGCGCCCGGCAAGGAGGACTACGCCGAGGTGGAGATGACCAAGACGCCCAAGGGCTGGTACCAGGGCAAGATCCCGAAGAAGGCCGTCGTGGGCAAGTCGATCCAGTACTACTTCGAGGGGCGCAACGACGACGCCAAGGTCATCGTCGCCAACGGCGGCCACGACAGCCCGAACATCCTGCTCATCGTCGAGCAGGCCGGCGCCGCCAAGGAAGGCGAGGCGGGCAGCGAAGGGGAGGAGGAGAACCCGCTCGACGAGGACGGCCGGCCGAAGAAGCCGAAGATCTACCTCGGCCACCGCGACACCAGCAACGAGGGCCTCGACATCCGCTTCGGCAAGCGGAAGTTCTGGGTCGGTCTCGGGTTCGGCTCCGGCTACGGCTACGCGAAGGGGAACGGCCTCGAGGCCGTCAACCAGTCGACGGACGTCGGCGGCGGCTGCAACTCGGGCACGCCGGGCTTCCACTGCTTGCAGAGCGCCTTCCAGCCCGGGCTCGCCTGGGCGGGCTGGTTCACGATCGAGCCGGAGTTCGGCTACATGCTCACCCCCAACGTCGCGCTCGCCGCGACGGGCCGCTTCCAGTACATCGTCCAGCCGTCGAAGTATTCGCACTACGCCGCGACGGGCGCGCTCTCCGGGCTGCTCAAGCTCATCTACTACTCGCAGCAGAGCCAGGTCCGCTTCTTCGGCGCCGCCCTCCTGGGCGGCGGCGAGGGGGCCCGGTTCGTGGTCTACCCGGGCCAGGGCACAGGCCTGCCGTACGCCGACTTCCAGGACACCGTGCGCGCGGGTCCGGTGCTCGGCGGCCTCGGCGCCGGCCTCTACGTCGAGGCCTCGAAGGCCGTCTCGTTCGTCGTCGAGCTCGACGGGCTCGCCGGGTTCCCGCAGTTCGGCTTCGTGGGCGACGCCACCGCCTCCCTACAGCTGAATTTCTACGGCTCGGGCGCGCCGACGCACTCGTCGCTCACGGATAAGGAGTAGGCGGGACGATTACGGTCGCCCGGCGCGCGGCGGGGTCGCGCGCCGTGAGCGTCGCGATCAGCTCCACCCAGGCCGGCGCGCGGACGGCGAGCGCGGCGACCGCGTCGGGCGGGGGCCCGTCGGCGCGGGCGCCCCGCAAGAGCTCGGCGTGGGTGCGGAGCGGTCGCCCCCCGAGCGCCTCCCAGAGGATGGCCCCCGTGGCCCATAGATCGGTGGCCGGCGAGCTCGGCGCCCCCTGGAACTGCTCGGGCGCGAGGTAGAGCGGCGTTCCCCCCGGGCCGGAGAGGGCCCGGCGCGCGTCGGCGGCGAGCTCGGCGGCGCCGAAGTCGGCGAGCACCACCTCGCCCGGGCGGCGGAGCAACAGGTTCGAGGGCTTGAGATCGCCGTGCACGATGCCCCGGGCGTGGACGTAGGCGAGCGCGCCGAGCAGGCTGCGCACGGTCGCCGCGAGCTCGCCAGCCGGCAGGCCGTCCGGGTGATCGCGGAGGCGCTCGCGCAGCGTGGCGCCGGGGACGAACTCCATCGCCAGCGCCCGCGCCTCCTCGTCGACGTCGTAGATGGCGACGACGCCGGGGTGGCGGACCGCGGCGGCGAGGCGGGCCTCGGCGAAGAAGCGCCGCCGCGCGCCGGCCCGCGCCGCGGCGGCGAGCTGGGGGTGCAAGACCTTCAACGCGAGCTCGAGGTCGAGCGCCCCATCGCGCGCGAGGTAGACGGTCGCGGTCGCACCCCGGCCGAGCTCGCGCAGCAGGCGGTACCGGCTGGTCTCGATCCCCTCGGGCGAGACCAGCGTGCCGGTCTCGTCGAAGGCAGCCGGGGGCGCCTGGGGAGCCAAGCGGGCGAGGTGGGCGCGCGCCTCCGGGTCGTCGATGTCGTGGGCCAGGATCCGCTCCCAGCGGGTCGTCGCCGCGATCGGCGCCCCCTCCGCCTCGTCGAGGTCCGCGAGCTGCCGGATCACCTGCCGCCCGATCGGATCGTCGGTGCCGAGCGCCTCGAGCGGCGCGAGCGCGGCGCGCGCCGCGGGGGCGTCGCCCGACGACGCCAGCAGCCGTCCGAAGCGAAGGCGGGCCGCCTGGTCCCCGGGGTGGTGGGCGAGGTGATCACGCAGGGCGAGGGCCGCCGCCGCGAGATCGCCGGCGCGCGCCGCGCGCTCCGCCTCCTCGAGCAGCCGCTCGGCGGTGCGGGACGGCGGCCCCTTCATGCGCGCCCCCGGGGCGCGGGCCCCGCTCCCCTCACTCGACCTCCAGCCTGAAGGCGCGGGGACCGGCGACCTCGACCACGTCGCCGTGGAGCAGATCGCAGCTCGGGCCGATGAAGTGGCCCTCGACGCGCACCTGCAGGTCGGGGCGCCGGAGGAGCCGCGGGCCGCCACTCTCGAAGTCGAGGCCCAATCCCTCCGCCGCCGGGAAGGCGAGCTCGAGCGGGACGGGCGCGATCCCCACCAGCGCGCGCAGCGGCCGGTCGAGCCCGCTCGTCCCTTCGAACACGACGGTGCGCTCGGTCGCGGCGTAGCGGAGGGGGACGGTGGCGCCGAGCCCGAGCTCGCCGCTGCCGCGCAGCACGAGCCGGCCCTCGAGGCGCGCGCCCGCGATCCGGACTCCGCCCCGCGAGCCGGCGTCCTCGATGCTGATGCCGCCGTCGGCGGCCGCGAGCAGCGCGTGCCGGCGCGACACGGCCGGGTCGCGCAGCGGAACCTCGGCGGCGCGGTCGCGGCCGAGGGCGGCGGGGAGCCCCGCCACGCGCACCGGGGGACCGCCGGTCACGCGCAGCGTGACGGCGCGCCCGGCGCAGAGCCGCCCCTCGATCCGCGCGGCGGCCGCGAGCGCCGTCGGGATCTCCTCGACGCGCGCCCCGGCGAGGGCGGCGAGCGCCGCGCGCCGCTCGCCCCCGGTGAGCAGCGCCTCGAAGCGGCGCATCGCCTCGACGGCCTCGCGGCGGCCCGACACGCGGCGCTCGTCGCGGGCGAGGGCCGCCTCCATCCGCTCGAGATCGCCGAGCGCGCCCCAGGCCTCCGCGGCGCGGGGGTCGTCGCCGAGCTCCTCGTACGCGCGCGCCGCGCGCCGGTGATCGCCCGCCTCGGCGAGGAGCGACGCCGCCCGCTCGAAGGCGCCCCGCTCCAGCTCCCCGAGCGGCGGCCGGCTCGTGCGCGCGAGCAGGGCCTCGGCGGCGGCCAACCGGAGCGCGCGCAGCTCGTCGGCGAGCGCGGTGCGGGGCTTCGCCCGCCCCCCCTTGGCGAGCGCCGTGTGAACCAGCCGGGTCGCGGCGTCGAGGTCCGGCAGGCCGACATGCGCGAGCCCGCCGTCGTCGCCGATCGCCGACAGCACGTCGGTGAGGATCTCCCAGCTCTGCTCGCGCACGAGCCGCCCCACGAGCCCCACGAGGTCGCGGCCGCCCAGGATGGTCAGCTCCGGATCGAGCACCCGCCGCGTGCGCGTCACCTCTAGATGCTAACAGGTCGGGAGGGCGTTAAGCTTGCTGGATGCTCCAGCGGGTCGTGCTCGGGCAGGTGCGCTTCAATCTCCCGGGCCTGGGGGTCGACGCGCGCGGCGTCGTCGGGGGCAAGCAGCTGTGCGCTCGGTTCGCGGCCATCGACCGGCTGGTGTCGTTCCTGCGGGTGCTCTCGGCCGAGCAGAGCCTCGACGATCTGCAGCCCGGCCTGCGCATCGTCACCGCGCGCGGCGGGGCGGGGACGCGCGAGGCGATCGTGCTGTTGCCGTTCGCGTCGCCGGCGCTCGGGGACGTGGTTGCTCAGGCGGTGCGCCTCGCGGGCGGGCAGACGTTCACCGGCACCGGGCGGCACTTCGTCCAGTTTCGAGACGCGCGGGCTCCGCTCGGCTACGACGTGGCGGCGCCCGTCGAGGGGGCGGGCGACCTCATCCTCCACGGCGCCGAGCAGGGGGTCCCCTACAAGATCGAGAGCGAGCTCGCGCTCGCCACGCTGCTCACCCGCCTGTCGCTGGTCCGCGTGTTCGGTCCCGCGGCGGCGCTGCCGGCGGGGCCGCTCATGCTGACGGCGCGGCGAGGCCTGGGGGCGGTCGTCGCGGGCTACCTCCACCGCGCGACGCGCGCCGCGGGGCTGCGGGCCTCGGCGGCGCTCTGCGAAGGGGGGACGGCGAGCGCGTTTTCGCCCGGGGCCTCGTTCTGGCTCTACCGGATCGAGGACGTCCCGCCGCGCATGCAGGGCTTGCTCGCGCGCACGCCGGGCCTCGAGCTCTACGTCCCCGTGACCGACAACGTCGCCGTCGCCGCCGGCTACCGCCATCCCGTCCACCTCGAGTCGTGCCGGGGGAGCTTCGCCCGCGACAAGCTCCACCTGTTCTCGCCGCGCGGCGTGACGGAGGTGGCGCCGCTGCCGGTGCTGGCGGCGCTCGACGACATCGTCCGGATCCGCGTCCCGGCGCCGCTGACCGCCGCCCTCGGCGACGCGGCCGGGGGCGCCGCTGACCGGGGGCGTTCGCCGTCGCCGGCGCGGCCGGAGAGCCGTCCCGATCTCGCCGTCACGCTGAGGCTCGAGCCCAGCGGCGCGAACACGGGGCGGCCGGTGGCGGCGCTCATCCCGTGGTCACGGGTCCCCTGGCTCCAGCGCCTGTTCTACGCCATGCCTCCCACGGTCATCCGCGCGCACCGGGTGGCGCTCCTCGAACGCGGCGTGCTGCTCCAGGCCGCCGAGGTGCTGGCCGGGATCCCGTTCGGGACGCTGCTCGAAACGGCGGCCCCCGACGTCCTCGTGCCGCTCGGGACGCGGCTCGTGCCGGCCGTGTCGCGCGAGCTCGTGGCCGAGCGGCTGGGCGCGACCGGGGGGGCGCTGGTCATCTTCCCGGACCGGGCCGCGAGGCCCGTCCGGATCCTGCCCGAGGCGCTCGTGCCGCTCGAGCCGCGACTGCTCGAGGCGGTCGACCCGGCCGTCGCGGAGCTGGCGGCGGCCCGACCGGTCGATCCGCCGTTCGAGGCGAGCGTCCAGATCGAGAACCAGCCGCTCGGCCCCATGCCGCTGTGGGGGCTCGGCCGCCGAGGCCGGTAGGGCAGGGAGGGGATGCGGCGCTTCCTGTCGGCCTTCGTCGTCCCGCTGGTGCGCGGCGGGGCGGTGCACGTCGGGCGGCCGCTCGGACCGGAGGCGCTGGATCGCCTCGCGCGCGCTGCCGCGGCCGCCGAGCCCGAGGCCGCCGCCACGCTCGCGGCGAGCCGGCTGGCCGTCGCCGCTCGGCTCCTGCCCACCTCGTCGCCGCCCGCGCTCGACGAGACGAGCCTTCGGCTGGCCGGGGCGCTGCACGACCTCCTGGCGCTCAGCCACCCCGGGCTCGGCGGTCCCGGGATCATCAATCGGCAGCAGCGGATCGCCTACGCCGCGTTCGCGCTGGCCGCGGTCGGCCCGCCGCCCTCGGCGCGCGAGGCGGTCGACCGGCACTCGCTGCTCGCACGGCTCCCCGAGATCGCGCGCGTCGACAGCACCGTGCACTTCTGGCTCGGGCGGCAGCTCTACCTCGGCCGCACGCCGCCCCGCCGCGTGATCGCCTGGCCGACGCTCCGGCGCGTCCGGGTCGAGCGCCGCGATCGGAGCTGGTTGCGCGAGATCGGGATCCCCGCCGTCGCCAGGCGCGCGTTTCTGGCGCTGTCGGCCGCGAGCCCGATCGGCGAGGCCCTCGATCCGCTCCGGCTCGAGCCGCCGCTCTCCTGGGGGCGGATCCTGCCGATCCTGCGCTTCCCTGCGCTGGCGCGGATCGTCGCCGGGCGGATGCTCGAGCTCGGGGTCGATCGCGCCGGCGACGCGCTCGCCGAGGCGCTGTACCGCTTCGCCTCGTTCCACGATCCCCCCGTCGGCCTCCCCGCCTCGGGCGACGCGATCGGGTTCGCGCTCCGCTTCCTCTCGCACCTGGTCTGGCTGGACGTCCTCTACGGTCCACCCCCGGACAAGCGGCCGAGCGCCGAGGGCGAGGGGGTGCGTGCCGGCGTGCGCTCCGAGGGACCAGGGATCGACCTCAGTGTGATCCTGACGGCGGCGGCGCGGACCCGGCTGTCGCTGGTCTGGCCGCGCGACGTGCCGAGCACCGGCGATCTCGCGGACGCCTTCCGTGCCCGGCTCGGGCGGCTGGCCGCCCGCGCCGAGGAACACGGCATGCCGCGCTTCCCCGCCGCGCTCGTGCTCGCCGAGATCGCAACGGCCCCGGCCACCGCGGCCTAACCCTGTTCGGGTTCTGGGTCGAAGCTTGCGGTATGATTAGGGGCTTTGTCCGTCAGCGAGCCCCTCACCACGCCCCGACTCGCGCCACCGGACGCGGAGCTCTTGCGCGTCGCGGCCAAGGTGCGCGAGGTCGGTCACGCCCTCGACGAGCGCTACCTCGACAAGGCCGAGCTCGTCCGCCTCCTGCTGGTCACGCTGGTCGCGGGCGAGCACATGCTGATCGTCGGCCCACCGGGCACCGCCAAGTCGGCGCTGGTCCGGCAGCTGGCCCGCCTCGTCGACGCACGGTACTTCGAGTACCTCCTGACGCGGTTCTCGGAGCCGAACGAGATCTTCGGGCCCATCGACATCAAGGCCTTCCGCGAGGGGACCTACGTCCGCCGCGTCGAGGCCATGCTGCCCGACGCGGACATCGTCTTCCTCGACGAGATCTTCAAGTCGAACTCGGCCATCCTCAACTCGCTGCTCAGCATCCTCAACGAGCGCCGGTTCTTCACCGGCAGCGCCAGCATCAAGGTCCCGCTGTCGTCGCTCTACGGCGCCACCAACGAGGTGCCGAACGACGATGCGCTCGGCGCGGTGTTCGATCGTTTCCTCGTGCGCGCCTCGTCCGAGAACCTGGACAGCTTTCACTTCCACGGGCTGGTCGAGCGGGGCCTCGCCGCCGAGGTGGAGAGCATGAACGAGCGCGACCCGGCCGCCGGCCCCTCGCGCGCGGCGCCGGCGCCGGCGCTGGTCTCGCTCGCCGAGATCCGGACGCTGCAGGCGCGGCTGGCCCGCCAGCTCAGCTTCCCGGAAGAGTTCGTCGCCCGGTACAAGGGGCTCGTCTTCCAGATCCGCTCCGAGGGGGTGACGCTGTCCGACCGGCGGGTGGTCAAGCTTCTCAAGCTGTGCGCGGCGAGCGCGCTCATCGACGGGCGGCCGGCCGTCGACGACGGCGACCTGTTCGTGCTGCGCCACGTCTGGAACAGCGTCGATCAGATCGCGCTCGTCGACGACATCGTGGCCCCGGTGCTCGAGCGCCACCGGCGCGAGCACCCCGAGGCGCGGGCGCGCCGCTCGAGCGCCGGCGATCTCGACGGCATCCTCGCCGAGCTGGGCGTCATCCGCGGCGTCCTGCTCGGGGGCGAGCCGCTCTCGGACGTGCAGCTGTTCTCGCAGCTCCGCAACCTCCAGGACATCCGGGCCGCGCTGCAGGCGATCGGCACGGAGACGGCCCAGACCATGGCGGGCGAGGTCGACAAGCTGCTCGAGGGCGTGTTCGAGTCGTCCAAGTGGAACGGCTGACCCGCCCCGGGGCGACGCGTCCGCCGCGCCCGCCGCGCCAGCGGCGCGCGTTCTCCACGCTCGGCGGTCCGGTCGAGCTGGGCGGCGACGCGGGGCCGGCTCGCCTGCTCGGCAAGCTCTACGCCGTCGACCCGGCGCTCGAGCGGGCGCTCACCCACGGGTTCCACAGCTACGCCGGGCGGATGCACCCGTCGATCGCGCGCGGCGCCGTCGCGGCGCTGTCCGCGGCGGGCGAGCTGGTCGTCGATCCGTTCTGCGGCAGCGGCACCGTGCTCGTCGAGGCGATGGGGCTCGGGCGGCGGGCGACCGGCGTCGACGCCAGCCCGCTCGGGATCGAGATCGCGCGCGTCCGCACCACGCTGCTCGGGCCGACGGGCCGCGAGCTGCTGGTCGCCGAGGCGGCCCGGATCGCCGAGGAGTCGGGCGAGCGCGCGCGCAAGCGCCAGCGGCCGGAGATCCCGGCCTGGGCCCGGGGCGAGATCGCCCATTTCTTCCCGCACGTCCTCTTCGAGCTCTACGGGCTGCGCGAGCTGGTTTTCGCGGGGGGCGCGGGGAACGAGGCGGTGGCGCGGGCGCTGCGGCTCTGCCTCTCCTCGATCCTCGTCAAGTTCATGAAGGCCGGCCCGTCGGCGCCGCGCGACGGCGCCAGCAAGCGGATCGCGCGCGGCCTGCCGTCGCGCATGCTCGCCGATAGAGCCGCGGAGCTCGCGCGCGGGCTGGCCGCGCTCGAGCGCCGGACGCCGGCGGGGACGCCCCGGCCCGAGATCGTCGAGGGGGACGCCCGCGAGCTGCCGCTGCCCGACGGGGCCGCGGCCCTGGTCGTCTCCTCGCCCCCCTACGCCGGCACCTACGACTACGCGGCGGTCCACGACGCCCGGTTCCGGTGGCTGGAGCTGTCGCCGAAGCGCTACCGGCGGGCTCAGCTCGGCGCCCGGGCCAGCAGCGAGCTGGGGGAGGTCGCCGGCGCGGCGTGGCGCGCGGCGCAGACGCGCTGGATCGGGGAGATCGCGCGCGTGCTCCGTCCCGGCGGGCAGGCCCTGCTGATGGTCGGCGACGGCGTCGTCGACGGCCGGCCCGAGAGCGCGCCGGACGGCGTCGCCGCGGCGGGCGCGGCCGCGGGCCTCGAGCCGGTGGCGCGGGCGTCGCAGGCCCGGCCCCTCCACGACCGCCGCCTGGCCGCGATCTTCGCCGAGCGGCCGCGGCGCGAGCACCTGCTCCTGCTCGTCAAGCGCGGTACCCTCTAGGGGATGGCCGAGGACGAGCGCAGCGAGGCGGAGCTCCGACGCCAGCTGGCGACGCTCAGCTACGCGCAGGTTCGCCCGTCGACGGCGGCGGACGCCGTCGCCTCGGCGGGGTGGTGGAACCTGCTGGCGCGGCTGGGGTTCCGGCTCCCCCTCGCCGTGGTCCACGATCTCGGGCTGCTCCTGGCGGGCGGGCGCTTCGGGCGGCCGCGTGAGGTTCACCGCGAGGGGATGCCCGGCGGTCACGGCGCGCCGATCATGGGGCGGTACCAGTCGCTGCTCGCCCACTTCGCGGAGGCGGAGACCATCGCCGAGCTCGGGGCCTCGCCGCTCGGCGACGAGACGCTGGCGGTGATCCTCGCCCGCGTGATCGGCGATCTCTACCTGCGCTGGCCGGGGCGGCCGCGGCTGGAGATCGCGGCGCTCCTCCCGGCGAGCTCGCCCGCCTACGAGCTCGGCAGCGCCGCGCTCGCCGAGGCCCACGACCCCTCCTGGGCGCTCGGCTTCATCCAGCGCCTGGTGGAGAACGAGCGCGCGCTGCTCGCCCGCCTCGAGCAGGTGGAGGCGGGGACGCTGCGCCTCCTGGGCCTGTTCGAGGTGGACGGCGGCGCGGCCGACCTCGCCGATCTCTACCGGCTGGTCGGGAGCGCGGGGGCGGCGGATGTCGTCGACTTCTCGCTGCAGCTGCTGCCGTCGCTGCTCGAGACCAAGCGCCGCCCGGCCGCGCAGCGCTTCTCCATCGACGGCTACGCCTCCGTCGAGCGGCGCGGCCACGTCGACGCGCTCCTCCCCGCGGAGCTGGCCCACGACGACGAGCTGTTCACGATGAAGATGCTGTCCGACGATCTGCTCTACTACGGTCACGAGCGGCAGCACGAGGCGCCGCGGCGGCTGCACTACCTGCTCGTCGACGGCAGCGCGTCGATGCGCGGCGCGCGCGAGGTGTTCGCCCGCGGTCTGGCGCTGGCGCTGGCGAAGAAGCTGTCGCTGGTCGGCGGCCGCACGACGGAGGTCTGGCTCCGGTTCTTCGACAGCCGCCTCCACCCGCGGCTCGATCTCGGGCGGATGGCCAGACGCGATCTGCCGCGCGTGCTCGGTTTTCGCTCGGAGCGCGGGCGGAACTACGCGCGGGTGTTCGCCGATCTCCTGGCGGAGGTCCGCCGGCTGTCGCGCGACGAGGGGCGCAGTGTCGCGGTCACCTTCATCACCCACGGCGGCTGCCACATCCCCGTCGAGACGATGCAGGCGCTCAGCGCCGAGGCCCACCTCTACGGCATCTTCGTCCTCCCCACGCGCCCGCTCGAGCTCGACTACCTCCCCCACCTCCAGCGCCACCAGGTGGTGACGGCGGCCTCGCTCGCGCGCACCGGCGACCGGCGCCGCCGCGCCCTCGAGATCGTCGACGACGCTGCGGTCCCCTGAGGTTGACCGTGTCCAAGGCCGACGACATCCGTAATCGCCAGCGCGCCGAGCAGGCGCTGCGCAAGGGGAAGCCGCGCGAGGCCCTGGGGATCTACCGCCAGCTCCTGGAGAACGTGCTCGCCGAGGGGGGCGTGTACGAGGCCTGGCTCGCCGGCATGGCCGCCACCTACCTCGCCCTCGGGCGCAAGCGCGAGGCGGGCTACGCGCTCATGGGGCTGGGACGCTTCGAGGAGGCCCAGCGCCAGTTCCCCTCCGCCGAGCGGCCGCTCGAGTGGGCCATCTGCGCGGCGCGGCTGGGGCGGCACGCGGAGGCGGCGCGCGCGCTGGCCGAGGCGGGCCACCCGGCGCTGGCGGCCATCGAGCTCAACGAAGCGAAGGCCAGCGCGGCGGCCCGCCTCGAGTGGGAGCGGGTGATCGCCGATCCGCGCCTCGTCGGGCGCCCCTACGAGACGGCGCTGGCCCACTTCAACCTCGGCGAGGCGCTGCTGCGCCTCGAGGACCGCGCCGGCGCGACGCGCGAGCTCGGCGTCGCCGAGCGGATGCTGGAGGCGGTGGCCGACGACTTCGAATCGCGCGGCGAGCGCGAGCGAGCCTTCGACTGCTACGGCGTGCTCTTGCGCCTCGGGCGGGACACGGGGTCCTTCGAGACCGTCGCCGAGGGGACCCTCAACGGCATCCGCCTGCAGGGGGACAGCCGGGAGATCGCCGCCCAGTACTACGACGACTTTCTCGGCTACGCGATCGAGCAGAGGGAGTGGTACGCGGCCGCCACCCTGGCGCGCGAGGCCGCGGACCACAGCCTCCGGACCGGGCTCCCCTACGATCGGCACTACCTCGGGCGGGCGGCGGACCTCTGGCTCGAGACGGCGCGCGCCAACCAGGCGGCCAATGGTCCGGTCGACCTGACCGCGAACGCCTACCACGCGGCCATCGACGCGGCGTCGTCGCTGGGCGACCTGGCGTTCTGCGGCCGGATCTACGCCGAGCTGGCGGAGCTGCCGCTCCCCGGCCAGCGCCGGCGCCGCTATCGCGCGCTCGCGCGGCGTTACGACGAGCCCGTCGCGCCGCGCGCGCCGGCGCCGGGCCTGTCGAAGTACAGCCGGCGCCCCGACGGGGACGTCTACCCGGACGTCTGGATCCAAGACCTCGTGGAGTGGGAGCTCGACGGCGATCCCACCGCCGTCCTCGCCCGCCTGCTGGCGTCGATCCCGGAGCGGAGCGCCATGGCGCGCTACGCCGTGCGGGCGCTCCTCATCTGCAACGCGCCGGGCTTCTCGCTGGCCGAGCCCACCCACGCCGCCGAGCTCGCCGTCGCGCTCGGGCGCGTCAGCTACTACCACCTCCTCCGCCCCCTCGAGCGGCTCTACGAACACCCGGCGCCAGAGGTGCGCGGCGCGGTCATGCGTGGCGCGGCGTACGTCTGGGCTCCGCGCAGCTTCGATCTCGTCCGCAAGGGGCTCGCCGACCCGGTGCCGGCGGTGGCGGACGAGGCGCTGCGCGCGATCCGAGAGATGTGGTTCCGGGGCGGCCTGGAGCCGCTCATCCGCATCTTCCGCGAATCAACCGAGGAGCGGACGCGCGTCGCGGCCCTCGAGACCATCGCGCGCATCGAGGGGACGTCGGACGTGGCGCTCGTGCTGCTGGACGCCGCTCGGCAAGAGACCGGCCCCATCCGTAGGACCGCCGAAGCGCTGCTCGAGAAGCTGAGCGGGGAAGAGGCGGTGACCGTCATCCGCCAGGCGCGCGACCTCGAGGTGGGAGAGCGCTACGAGACCCTCGATCGCATCCTGCGCGCCGTCGGCGGCGGCCGCTGACGACGGGCTGCCGACGCGGCCGGCCCCCGGTCAGCGGCGCCGGCGGCCCAGGGTCACGACCGTCAGGAGGCCGAGCACCGCCAGCCCGAGCCCGAGCATTCCGCGCTGACTGGTGGGTGCGTTCTGCTTGAGCCACAGCACCAGCATCAGGGCCGCCGCCCCGATCACCAGCCAGCGCAGGTTGCGCTGACTCGACGCGATCCGAGCGGCTTGCTCGCGCCGGATCCGCTCCAGCTCGCCACGGGCCCACTCGACGTCGACGGGCTCGCCACGCTTCTGGCGCTCGATCTGCTCCTCGAGGTAGGCCTGACGATCGCTGGGGTCCGCCACCCCTTCACTATAGCCGGGCCTAGGGAGAGGGGCTCGCCCCCCGGGCGGCGTCGCCGGCGATCGTGGCCGCTAGCGCGGCCGCCACGCTAGGGTCGGCGAGGGCGAGCCCGAGCTCGCGGTCGTGGTCCAGCGACGTGGGCGTGAGGTTCGCCGAGCCGACGTAGGCCGTCCGCCCGTCAGCCGAGACCGCCTTCGCGTGGACGGGGGGCCCGTCCAGGGCCCGCACGTCGATCCCCGCCGCAGCCAGGCTGAGGAACACGCTCGGTGCGCCCGCGGCCGGACCCGGCCAGACGACGGTCACGCCCACGCCCCGCCCCCGGGCGGCGATCAGCGCCGCCACGACGGTCGGATCGGTCAGCTCCTCGGTCTCGAGGGCGAGGGACGAACCAGCGCCCTCGATGAGGCCCGTCAGCGCGGGGCGGCTCGCGTCGGGCGAGGTCACGACCCGCGCCGCCGCTCCCGCCTGGCCTCCGGTCTGGTCCGCGGCGAGGACCGCCTCCGCCGCCGCCACGTCCGCGGGGTCGTCGTCGACGAGGACGTACTCCCGGTTGCCGGCGAGGCCGGCCCCGGTGAGGTTGAGCGTCATGACCACCAGCCGCGCATGGTCGACCGTGAAGGCCTTGGCGTGCGTGTACGTGTACCGAGGCGTCGCCCAGCGCGCCCGGGCGCCGGCGGCCGCCAGACGATCGAACGCCGCCTGGTTCGCCCCCTCGTCCTGGTAGGGCGCGGGCTCGAGCGTCACCCGGACGTCGCAGCCGGCGCGCGCCCGCCCCTCGAGCGCGGCGATCGCGTCCTCGTCGGTGAGGAGGTACATGTCCATCCAGAGGCTCGCCTGCGCTCCCGCCAGGAGATCGAGGACCGCGGACCGCCCGGCCTCCGGCAGGACCAGGAGGCGCACCGGTGCGCCAGCGGCGACGGGCACCGCGGGGAGCGAACCGAGATCGCAGGCCGGGGCGAGGGCGGTAACGGCCGCGAGGGCGGCAAAGATCCAGGGGTTCGCGGGCACGCCCGGTTATCGGACCGGGCGTGCCGCGAGTTGCGACGCGCGCGCTAGTTGCAGTTCGTGAGCGTGAAGGTCACGACCGAGCCGGCGGTCTTGCCGATGGCGGCCCCGCCCGTGCAGCTGTTGCCGTTGGTGCCGAAGTTGGCCGCCTTGGTCACGGTCCCGCCGGCTGCCGCCGCACAGTTGACCTGCGTCCCCGCGGTGCCGATGGCGCCGGAGATGAGCTCCTCGCCCGCGGCCTTGAGCGGCCCGCCGGTCACGGTGTTCCCCATGGCCACGCAGAGGCCGGCGGTGCCGTTACGCCCGAGGACGGTCGTGGGGGTCTGCATCCAGTTGGCGCCGAAGTTGGCCGCGGTCCCGAGGTCGATGTTCGTGACGTCGAGGCCGGCGGCGCCCGCGCCGTTGCGGACGTCGACGCCGAACTGGGTGTTAGCTCCGAAGACGCTGCTCCGCACGCTCACGTGCGACCCGCCATAGATGTCGGCGCCGTTGACCGTGTTGCCCCAGGAGACGAGCCCCGTGATCGTGTTGGTCGCCAGCCCGGTCGTGCCCGGCGTCTGGTTGATGCGGATGCCGGCGGTGTTGTTGACGCCGGCCGCGCCGTTGAGGTTGGTGAGGACCGTACCGTTGCCGTTCGGAGGCGTCGTCGCCGAGCCGGTGATGGTCACCGAGCCGCCGGTCGTCACCTCGATGCCGTTGAGCGTATTGCTGGTGAACTGCGTGGTGGTCTGGCCCGAGGGGACGTTGATGTTGGCCACGCCGGCCGCCGTCACCACGCCGCCCGCGATGGTGCCGTTCACGAGGAGGCCGTCGCGCTGGATGTTCAAGGCGCCGTTGACGAGGCCGGCGTTCTTGACCACCACGCCGGCGCCGATGTTGAGCACGCCGTTCGTCACCACGATGGCGTGATCGCGCGTGTTCTGGATGGTGAGGTTGGAGAGCGAGACCGAGTTGCCGGCGCCCGGCTGAACCGCGATGGCGCGGCCCGACAGGTTGCCGTTGCCGTCGAGGGTCAGCGGCGCGGCCGGGTTCCCCTGGATCCCCGACCCGGAGTTGG
>Ga0318563_10000531_pt1 | contig 15936 bp, 9 predicted proteins | sample GRESIP066b5f19_FD_203689 | JGI IMG/M metagenome (GOLD analysis project Ga0318563, IMG submission 203689) | Tropical soil microbial communities from Luquillo Experimental Forest, Puerto Rico - GRE.SIPMG.066b5f19 | ecosystem: Environmental > Terrestrial > Soil > Tropical forest > Bulk soil... | reverse complement strand
GCTGAACAAATTCTTTATAGTTTATACCAATGTAGGCGACGGGCTTTTTTCGATTGCCGCAGTGGTCCTTTTGCTGCTTTTACGCAGGTTTAATATAGCCTGGCAGGTGCTTGCAGCCTATGCTATTTCGGGATTGTTGGCCCAGCTCCTGAAAAATCTGATCTATAGCCCCCGGCCGAAAGAGTATTTCAAAATGAAGGAGCATATTTACCTCATCGACGGAATTACCAATACTGGCAGCAGCAGTTTCCCTTCAGGCCACACTGCCTCCATCTTCGCCCTGGTCACCATGCTGGCTTTTTTTGGAAAAGACAAGAAGCTATGTGCTCTTTACCTGGTTCCGGCCATTCTGGTAGGCTATTCCCGTATTTACCTGGCCCAGCATTTTTTGCTGGATGTGCTTTCGGGATCCCTGATCGGTGTCCTCACCGCTTTTTTTGTATATTATGTCTTTACCTATAAATTCAAGGGCCTGAAAAAGAACAGCCATGTGAAGCTGGCTGATCACTGAGAGGTCCAGGACCGGGCCCTCGTATCCTGGATCGTTCATTTCTGTTTATTGCTAAATCAACCTTTTGCTGGAGTACATGGCCAAATAAATGTTTGTGAACTACCGAAAAAATATATTCCTGCTTATTATCCTGTCCACGGCTGTCCGCTGCTCGATTGCGGGATTTCTCGAATTTGGAAACGACGAGGTCTATTACTGGACTTATGCCCAGCACCTTCAGTGGAATTATTTTGACCATCCACCTGGGGTTGCTGTCCTGATCAGACTCAGCACACTCAACCTCCTCATACAAAATGAATTTTTTATCCGGCTTGGGGCCATTTTATTCGCTGCCGTCAATACCTGGGTCATATATCTGACCGGGAAGAAGATCCAGGATGAAAAAACAGGATGGTATGCAGCCTTACTCTACACCTCCTCCTTTTATTGCAGCGTCATAGCGGGAACCTTTATCCTTCCCGATTCTCCACAGTTGTTTTTCTGGGTGATGAGTATTTATCTGATGACCCTCATCATAGATGAATCGGTTTCGGCCGCAAAAAGAAACCGGCTCCTGCTCGTTTTGGGAATTACCATCGGATGCTGCGTCATGAGTAAGATCCACGGGATTTTTCTCTGGGCTGGTTTTGGGGCCTATATTCTTTTTTTTCAGCAAAGACTCCTCCGGTCCCCTGCGCTTTATCTGGCTGCTGCGATTACACTCATAATTCTGTCGCCGATCATCATCTGGAATATCCAGAACCATTTTGTTACCTATTCCTTTCATGGCAGGAGGGTAGGATTTTTCGGAAAGCACCTCGACACCGACAGTTTTCTTCAACAACTGTTCGGGTCCATCTTCTACAATAATCCGGTCAACTTTGTGCTCTATATAATCGCGCTGGTAGGGATTGCCAGGATGAAAATCAATCTTCCGTCCAGGTATGTTTCTCTGTTCCTTCTTCTGGGTCTTCCTCTCATCGGCATTCTTTTGCTGGTATCCCTTTTTAATGAAACCCTTCCACACTGGTCGGGTCCAGCCTACATCAGTATTCTTTTGCTCACGGCGGGTTATTTTGCCGCCCGGGAACCTTCAAGCAGGCTGATTCCCACGGGGATACTGGTGGCCAATCTTTTTTTCCTGGGGATCGTTGTGGTAGGCATCCCGGTTATCAGGTATATTCCTGCCAGGCTTGGTGATGGGGAACAGAGAATGCTCGGCAAGGGGGATGTAACCCTGGATATGGTTGGCTGGGATCGTTTTTCCCGCAGATTTGATTCGCTCTACCGCGTTGATGTGAGCCGTGGACTCATGAAAAAAGATGCCTTTATCATTTCGGATTTCTGGTATCCGGCTGCGCACCTGGATTATTACCTGGCCCGACCCAACCACATTCCGTTTATGGCGATCGGGGGGATAACCGATATACATCAATATGCCTGGCTCAATGTGACGCGACCTGCAATCATGCCAGGTTCCGATGCCTATTTTATTTTTCCCTCTAATTATTATGGACCACCCAAACCGCAGTTGAGGAGCTATTTTGACCAGGTTGACGACAGCGTTCTGTTTACCCAGGAGCGTACAGGCGTCCGGGTCAGAAACTTCGTCATCTACCGGCTTCATGGCTACAGGGGGGGCTTGAACAAGAATGGTGTTTTTGAATAAGTCTCCTTTCCGTCCATCCCCAAATCCTGGTTACACTCAGAACCTTTGGCTATTTCATCATCCTTTCAAAAAAATCTGCGCTGGTATGATAACCATTGATCCAGGTTTTTGTGAGCAGAAAGTCATGAATCTCGTCGGGAATGATCAGCTGCTCAAAATAAACATGGCCCTTCCTGAGTTGTTCAATCATTTCAACCGTCTGGCTGAATGGTACATTGCGGTCATCGTCCCCATGAATAAAGAGTACCGGTGATTTCCAGCCTTCTGCAAAATATACCGGCGATGAGGAAATTGCTTTTTGAGAAATGGCCGTACGGGCTGAAATATCAAAATCTGCAATCCGGTTTTTCATCTGTTCACTCCAGTCATGAACTCCGTGGATATCCACCCCGCAGGCAAATACATCTGAATTTCGGGCCAGACCCATAGCCGTTAAAAAGCCCCCGTAGGAGCCACCCCAGAGACCAATTCTTTTCCCATCCACATCCTGCCTTCCCCGCAGGTAAAGGCCGGCCGCAATGACATCATTGTATTCACTGGCGCCATTGGCACCATATTCCAGTGCTTCCCTGAAATCAAGACCATACCCTATACCGCTCCGGTAGTTTACTGCCAGGACAATATACCCCTTGGATACATAGTACTGGTTCATGGCGTAATCATTTGAATAATAGTTCATGTAATGGAATCCCACAAGCATTTGTCTCCTCGAACCCCCATGAAGAAAAAGAAGAGCCGGGTATTTTTTCCCGGGCTGATAACCGGCAGGAAGAAATATTTCGGCATGGATTTCTATCCCGTCCTTTGCCTTAAAACTCACAACCTGGGGTGTGACCAGCGATTGTGCCGGGAATTCAGCGGGAAAAAGTTCGGGTCCGAGCTGTAGAATTCTCCCGTCTTCCCGGATAATGGACGGCCAGGCTGGCATCGTGGCCGTCGACCGAAGGACCGCAATTCCGGCACTGGTATTGACGGGCGACCATTCTATGCCATCGCCTTGGGAATGATGGACCGGTTCCCCTCCGCTTATTCTTACCGAGCAGATATGACGGCGATGGCTATCCCCGATATTCGTATTATAGATGATCGACCGGTGATCACTGGAGAGGGCCATGTATTCTACTTCGCCATCACCAGGAGTGAGCAGGCGGGGACTGGTTTTCCGGAAAATGTCTATTGCATAGAGGTGTTGCCATCCGTCTTTTTCCCAGGGAAAAACAAGCTGGTCATCCGCAGCCCATAAAAGAAAATTGTCCGCATTGGGAAAATCCAGAAATAGCACACTTCCCTTTCCTTCGGATGCTTTCCAGAGCTCCCTGGCTGTTGCTTTTTGCACATCCAGTAACCGGATACTCCAGGGGACATAGGCGCGCATGGCCGTAAATGGCGGAACCTGTCTCATCCCGGGCGTACGTATATAGGCAATCCACCTGCCGTCAGGGCTCCACACCGGTTCGATATCCCTGTCCACGGAAGGATCCGGATACGTAAGGGCTTTTTGGTCCATATCATAGATTCCGAGGAGAGAATGATCCCCCCTGTGACTGATAAAGCTGACTTTTTTGCCATCCGGACTCCAGCGGGGATCCGAGATGCTTCCTCTTGCTTCAAAACACTGCTCCGGGGATTTGGCAGTATCTATAAGGGATGCCCGCCAGAGTTTCCCGGAGGACAGATAGACAATGGTACGGTTATCAGGGGAAGCAACCGCCTGATCACCAGCCCCTATCCGGCGAAGGCCACTCCCGTCTGTGCTGACTACCCAAACAAACTGCCCCGTTTTGACCTGCAGCATAGCCGGGTTAGCGGCCTCACCGGCCGGATTATTGGTGTTGCCTTCGGTAAATAACAGGCTGCGGCCATCACGGGTGAAAGAAAGGCTTCCGATTTCCAGGCCATTGTCCGATATGCGGTTGGTCAGCTTTCTTGGCTTGAATTCCGGGGCATCTGCAACAAAAACATTTCGGACGCCCTTGTCATTAAAAACCCAGGCGATGTGTTTGCCGTCCAGAGAGCCGGTTAAGGATGTGGGGAATGCCGGTGAGAGCAGGTTTTCAATAGTCATTTGGGCGCAAAGACCGGGAATGATCAGCGTGGAGCTGATAAAAGCAGTTAGTTTTCTCATGCCGTTAAGGTAAACAAACCGATCCGAATTGCAGGAGGAATTTTTCAGCGACAGGTACTTCCGCGGTCCAGGCAGCTGACTGCGGAATTATTTCCAGGATAGGGGAAGGAATAAGCGGAAACCCGTAGGCCTAAAATCCGGGCACTCGCGTTTGTTCCTTTCGGTTATACATTTCAGGGTTTTTATATTTTAATCAGATTTGCTATTTTGTCATTATGAAAACCCTCAACCTGTCTGTTCTGCTCTGCTTGACCATGGTTGCCAGATCCCAGAAAGAAGAGTCTTTCTATGTATTTGATGCGGACTGGAAACCAACCAAGGTAAAACACGCTGTATATCTGCTTCGTATCCACCAGGTAAATGATACCTGCTGGCAGTGGGATTATTACAACAACCTGGGTCCACTCATAAAAGTTCAACGTTTCCGCGACCAGCAAGGAAAACTACTCCATGGGCTTTCATACTACTATGATGCACATGGCAACATTGATTCCACCGGCCTATATCGAAACGGGAGAAAAAACGGGGAGTTCCGGCGCTTTAAAGGAGACAGCTTACGCTTGGTGACCACGTATATCTACCGGGAAGATTCATTAATTGAGGTAATTTATCCCGCGAAACAAAAGAAGGATTCGGTGGTTAAATATGCTGATGAAAAAGAATCCGATTACCCGGGAGGCGTCAGGGCATGGTCAGGGTATCTAAACAAAAACCTCAGGTATCCGGACCGAGCCGTGAATTTTGAAATTCAGGGGGACGTTACGATTATGTTCATAGTGGACAAGGAAGGAAACGTCATTGATCCTATTGTTGCGCATTCAGTTGAATATTCCCTGGATGAAGAGACTCTCCGGATCATCAGCGAATCTGGAAAATGGACGCCGGCCTTTCAAAATGGAAAGTTTGTCAAATCCTATAAACAGCAGCCGATCAGATTTAGGCTAGAGAAACGCTGATTTGATTTTTTCAGGATTACCTGAATCACCAAGAAGGACTTGGCCTCAGGATCTGACTGGCTAGCGGATCAGCACCACGGTACCTTTTTTGAATATGACTTTTCCTGTATAATCCACTCCCTCCACCATCCAGACAAAAGTACCGCTGTCCTGGAGTTTGCCGTCTATTTTCCCATCCCATCCCCGGCCTGTCTGCGCACAGGTATAAATCAACTGTCCCCAGCGATTATAAACATTGAAAAACTTCAGGGTGCTGATGCCTACCGCAATCGGCCTGAAAATATTGTTGATCTTGTTCCCGGGTGTGAACGCATTGGGAACAAAAATATCAGGAGGGGTTTTAAAAACTGTGACCGAAACCTTGTTTTCTCCATAGCAACCTATGGCATCCGTGGCTCTTACGAAATAGGTAATCTTGTCGACCGTGGGGCCGTACACGCCAACGGGGTCAGCAATGTATGCATCATTCAAATCGATGGCCGGGCTCCAGGTGAAATTATTGGCCGCAGAATCATTGGAGAAAGCATTTAGCTGCAAGGGCTCACCCACAACAACTGAAGTGTCCTGGTTTACCCCGACGATAATTTGAGGAAAGACTTGAATATGGAAGGTATCGGTAAGAAGATTGGGACATCCCTTGTTTTGGACGCTCAGCACATAGTCGCTGGTTTCTTTGGGAGCAGCCCGGGATTGAAGGAAAAAAGGAGAACTATTGACCAGACCACTGCCGGGATTTTGCAAAGATTCCGGATTGGCCCAGGTATAGTCTGTGCCGACCTGGATCAACGCACTGAGTTGTGCGGTAGATCCATAACATATGCTGGTGTCTGCCGGATCAAATTCTGCCTTCGGGTACGCGACGGGAAACAACTTCACAGCCGCAACAGAGCTGGTGTCTGCCGGGCAAACACCGCTTTTCACGATAGACCTGTAATACGTTGTTGAGCTGATGTTGGTAACGCTGTAGGATGTGTCAGATCTGGACGGGCTGAACCCCTGCCAGATGACATTGTCCTGGGAACTCTGCCAGTTGATGACCTGACCCCAGGAACCGGTCAGGGATAGCATGTCCCCAACTGTTTGGTTTAGACAAAAATTATCTACGGTGGGACTCATGGTGCCTCCCTTGCTTTTCTGATCTACAGTCACCGTTGCCACAGAACTGATATCCATACTACAAAGACTTCCATTCTGCACCGATGCCCGATACATTGTCGTGGAGTCCAGGCTTTGGTAATTGAAGACGGCCGCAGAATCCGGGATAACGGTCCAGGTTACCCCATCGGTGGATGAAGACCAGTTCAGAATACTTCCTCTGTAACCTTTCAGGGTCAAGGTTCCGGAGTTAAAGCCGGCACAGACAACACTGTCGTTGGTTACATTGCCGGGGAGGGTAGGCAAGGTGGTCGTAACCTGGATGGTATCTTTTAAGTTGGCGCAGCTGTTTTGTTCACCGGCGATGATCATGCCTCCCACGGGTCCTGGTGTTACCAGGATGGAATTTGCGATGCTGTCCCCATCGTTTTGAATGGTCCAGCCGCTGGGGACGGTCCAGTTAAAATTTGCACCGGTTAGTGCTGGAACCGTGTAGGTGGCCAGAGTGTTGGTACAGGCGACCAGGGGGCCTGAGATGGTTAACCCGGAACAAACATTTCGAACGGCAACATATGCGTAGGCAAAATGGGCCCCGGGAACACAATTGTCGGCCTCAAAGGTCAGAATGACTTTCTTCCCGCGAAAAGGAGACAGGTCAAAGGTCACTTCAGTCCAGTCTTTTGTCCAGATGTCGTGCAAATGGGTATTCGTATATGCATCGAGATTGGGAGAAGGAACGTCACTTAACGTAAAGCCTTCTGCCATTGCCCTGGCGGTATCGAGGATCTGGTCTTCCCCGTTACTGTTCACATTATTCCCCCTGGTCGGAAGAAAATATTTTGGGGAGGCGCAGCTGATGACGCTGTCAGTCAACGCACCGGTTCTGGGAATGGTTACCGTTGATGAAAAATCAGGCTGGCTGTTTGATCCATGCCGGCCATTTTCCAGGATCAGCGCATAGGCATAGGTCATCGTATATGGCTGGCCAACCGGAGTGGCAGGTACCGAGATGACATAACTTACGCCCCTTACGTAGCCACCAGTGGTTATTGAAGTAGAGCCTAACAGGATGGAATACCCGTACTGGTAACCGTTAATGGTGGGTATTTCGGCGAACCCTCCGAACAGATCCCGGCCCGGGGTCGTAAGAACCTGGATCCCGGTTACGGATGGCAGACGATATTCAGAAATCTGACTCACGCCAATGGTTCCGTACGGAGAATTCTGGGTGGAATCATAATAAAAACGGACGGAGGGTACATTCTGGTCATTTCCCCGGTTGCCGGTATAAGCTTCCCAATGGGTCAGGTTATCCAGCGAAAAATTAATATTTAGGGGACAAGTCTGCTGGGTAAAAGCACCCGGACCAGTCAAAATACTTAGCCCGATAACCAATATGAATAAACTGTTCTTCATAATGTCTTCAGATAAAGACTACGATCAAGGACTATATGCTGACAGGTTGGGAAAGGAATTTAAGAATTCAATATGGTTGTAAGTAATGTCAATTTTCGGGGAGGCATTGGGTCCCAGGGATATCAATATAAGAAAATATTGCCAATTCCTATAGCAGGACTCCGCAGGAAACAAACTGTACTGTGACCCTAAAACCCGGTTTGTCCGGAACTGATTTCCTGTTCAGCACAGATGTACAAGCCGGGCTGAAGTTCCCGGGGTTTCACCGTCAGGGAGAATCAAGGCAGGGTGGCCATTGGGAAAAGCGTGCCCTCCGGGCTCATGAACGCGAATTCAATCTCTCTTAGCATCAAGGGTAAAACCGATGGTCGTGCCGACATCAGGGGTACTCCTGACATGTATGGCCTGGCCGTGTGCTTCGATAATGTGTTTGCAGATGGCCAGTCCCAGACCCGTGCCTCCTTTGTCGCGGCTGCGTGCCGCATCCGTTCTGTAAAAGCGCTCAAATATTCGCATGAGGTGCTCTTCTTCAATCCCGATCCCGTCGTCACTGATCTCGATGAGTACATGACGCTCGTCAGTTCTGTATATACTGGCCATGATCGAGCCATTGAAACTTCCGTACTTGATGGCATTTTCCACCAGGTTGATCAGGACCATCCGGACTTTTTCCTTGTCAGCAAACACGGTGATGGGAGATTCACAACCTTTCTTAATAAATGGTTTAATTTCCTTTTCGGTTACCTTGATGGAAAGTGATTCAAAAACCTCCCGGATGAGGTCATGGACGACAAAATTCTGTTTGTATAACAGCTGCTCACCCCGCTCCAGCCTTGAGATCTCGTCCAGATCGTTCATCAGATTGACCAGGCGGTCCACGTTTTTTGCCGCATTTTCAAGAAACTTCTTTCTGACGGAAACGTCATCCATGGCTCCCCCGAGAAGTGTGTCAACATATCCCTGTATGGCAAATATGGGAGTCTTAAATTCGTGAGCGAGATTCTGAAGAAATTCCTTGCGGTAAGCCTCATTCTTTTTTAGAAGTTCGATTTCCTCGTTTCTCTTTTCTCCCCATCTTTCCACATCCTCCCTGACCTCATCGATGCTCTTCTGGGGGAGAATGTATTTAAAATAAACTTCTTCCTTTCGGGTAGCCTTTGTCTGGTGAATCAGTTTATAAATGAGCTTTATCTTGCGGTAAATGAACTTTTCCAGCGTAAACAACATTAAGCCATAACTTCCCCCCAGGATGATCAGCAGCGAAGTCAGGCCGACTTTCCAGTTTCCGGTCAGGGCGTAAATTCCAAGTGAGATAGGGATGGCAAGCAGGGCCGCTGTATAGGCTGATAATTGCTTGGGAGATAGATTCTTTGTCGATAACATATGAAGGACAGGGCAGGGACCAGGGACCTGGGATGTTCCATGATCTATTTCTCAAAGATCGAATTTATAACCGACACCTTTTACTGTTCTGATGCAATCCAATCCGAGTTTTTGCCGGACCTTGCGTATATGAACGTCGATCGTCCGGTCCCCCACTATAACGTCATTCCCCCATACCTGGTTGAGTATTTCATTCCTCAAGAAAACTCTTCCCGGTCTGGAGGCCAGCAGGTAAAGCAGTTCAAATTCTTTCTTGGCCAGGGTAACATCCTTATTGTCAACCACTACCTCAAATTTGTCAGGGTCAATTGTCAGGTTCTCAATTTTGAGGACCTTATCGGTCGGTTCCTTGTGCAGCCTCCGGAATAAGGCGTTTACCCGGCTGACCAACACCTTTGGGCTGATGGGCTTGCTCACATAGTCGTCAGCCCCGCTTTCCAGGCCTTTAACGTGTGACGTTTCATCATTCAGTGCGGTTAGGAAAATGATCAGGGTGTCCTTAAAAGTCGGCTGGGACCGGAGGATTTCACAGACCTCCACCCCATTCTTTTTGGGCATCATGATGTCCAGGATAATAAGGTCAGGATGCCCTGATTTGGACTTGGTGAGGGCCTCATCCCCGTCTTTTGCAGAGATTACTTCATAGCCTTCTTTAACCAGGTTGTACTGAACCACTTCCAGGATATCCTGCTCGTCATCAGCTATCAGGATCTTCTTGCCTTTAGAATCCATTTAACAAAAAATTTAAGCAAACCTATATAAATAACTCTTTGCGGTCAGGCAGGGAGGCCAAGTTTACAATTTTTTAATATAGAAATAATCTTAAGAGCAAACTGGCTGCTTGGTTTAACCAAGGGATACCCTAAAAAAGCCCGCAACCGGTGATATTAGATTTTTTATCTAAGAAACGGTTCAGCCCTCAAATAGTTTGGATTGGGGGTAATAATATGGAATACTCTTCAGTTATTACAGCGGAGGCATGCTGAAGGGTATGGGTAAAATCCGTCCGTATGCCGGATTTTGAACCCGTTAACCATCAAATGATAGTATTTTTGACTAACTGATTAGCCTCCAGGGGTGTCCAATGAAAGAAAGTCTGCTTATAATCCTGCTTATTGCCTGCCTCACCAATCCAAACACCGGTCTTGCCCAGTCCAGTTCCTATCCGTTTAAGGTACAGCGGGACCGGATGCTCTGGCACGACAATATTGATAGGGAGCAAAAAAGGTCTCTGGCCCTGGACGGGAAGGCAGATGACAGCATCAATCTCACCAGAGATCCCCAAACCAATCTGAAGATCTCGGACGCCCTGATCAGGCAGGTGGATGAACTTCAGCAAAAAATCGAACTGGATTCAATCCTTAGCGGGCAATCGAAGATAAAATACCTGAGGTCTTTGGAGTCCCTGCTGAAGGGATATAACAATAATTATCAAAAAAAGGATTATCCTCCTTCCATGGCCCCCGCCCTTGTAGAGGCATTCAGAAAGGCCATGCAGCTGGATCGCCAGAATAAAAGCATCTTACCGGTCGTCGAACAAAACAGCTACGGGGTAGGGATGATCCTTGTGGACTGCTTCCTTCTACCGTCAGAAAATGTAGGAGTCAAGCCTTCCCGGAGCCTTCTTGTTGGGAAATACCTTGAGCTTCACCCCGATGATATCCTGCGGGTGCTCAGTTCCAACCCGGACCTTCCCCTCGCAGACAGCCTGATCGTGGTGGCAGGGCACCGGGATATCAGGAAACTCTATGATTATGCGGCGGCCAATACAGCCCTGGCCGTAAGAATTAGAAACAGCAGCGATTCCCTGGTCAGAATGGTAGCCAGGCTCGCCAATAGCAAAAGCGGCCAGCTTTATTTCCCCTTCCTGGATGATCTTGTCCGGCAAAAGATTACCCTTGATGAGATCAACAAGGTAAAAGACAATGACCTGGAATATTACCGTCTGCTCGTCCGGACCAGGATGGAATATGCTGCCAGGCTACTTCCCCCCGAAAGGGATACTGCCCTGGAAATGGATGCCCTGACAAAAATGCTCGCCAACAAGGGCAAGGATGTTTTTGTCCGCGAGATCAATGCTTTGCACTCGGTGAATAATCCGGCAGTCAGATTCAAAATCCTGGAGCCCCTCACAGCAGAAGAATTGTATTACTTAATTGTCCTCAGCGAGGATGAAATTTATACGTCCAGCTACCTGGGAGTGTATGACCGCATTTTTCAGAGAATGAGCCATCCTCGTGGAGACAGTCTGATTTTGAGCCTCCATGGGGACTATTTCCGAAAATTTATCAAAATGGCGGCTGCCTATAACAAACTGGATCATTTTCTGTCTACAATGGAAAAGGAAAACGCCAGTACCATCATGAAGGCTTTTATCATCGGCCTGGAAAGGGCAAATGAAGAGGAAGCCGTCGATGTGGCAGACTCCTACAGCAGCATCATCGAAAAGAATCCGCAGCTCGGGAGATTTGTGCTGAGCGAGGTAAAATGGAATCATGAGCGCAATGTGGAGAACCGCAACAGGAAAGGGATAGTCGTCTATAATCTGCTGCAAACGCTCTTTGAATCTGCAGATACCAGCAATAGGACTGACCTTTCCGCCCGTCTGGGAATCTCTCCCATTTATTCTGTTGATTACAGATCTTTGACCGACGACAGCGGACGGGTTATCCAGCAGGTATTCTTTTATGGCGACGAAGACAAGGATGGCCAGCAGTCTTTCTCGGATTTCATGACGCTTTTCCAGCACAAGCCGGAATGGAAGGTTACGGAAAACCCAACAAAGGAATGGGTCACTATCAATTCCGTGAAAGGGAGACCCGTCATGATTTTTGCCAACAAACCACTGTTAGGTCCTGACGACCCGGACGACAAGGCACAACATCACCTGGATGATTATCTCTATGACAGAAAGCTAAAACCTACAATATATATCCATCGTGGCCATAGTTACCATGTCCGCTACACCCTCAAACAGATCGAACCTTCCGCACGAATCGTGATTCTCGGATCCTGCGGAGGCTACAACAACCTCAATGATATCCTGACCATATCCAGCGACGCCCATATTATTTCTTCCAAACAGGTCGGCACCAAGACTGTAAATGAACCCATCCTCCAGGCCATTGACAAGGAGCTCCTGGAAGGCAAGAGTATTGATTGGCTGAATATGTGGAAGGAATTGTCCGGCCGGTTTCAGAAGGACCCGGTCGCCAGGGAACGCTTTGACGATTATATTCCGCCTTATAAGAATCTGGGGGCCATCTTTATCAAGGCCTACCGCAAGGCGATGGGGGATGAAGAATGAACAGCAGACCCATACCCCCCAGGCCTGTTGAGCAGGGCAGGGTTCCTGCAGGTTTTCCGCATGGATTCATACCGGAATCCCAAATTCACTGCCTCAGACATCGCTGCGGCCTTGAACTCTCCTTATCTTTGCTCCTTATATGTCTGACCGGGTAAAAGGAAAAAGGATTTTTGACTTTAGCTTGCTGAAAAGGGTATTCCAATATGCCGCACCCTACCAGCGACGGGTATATGTCTCGATCGTACTGGCCATACTGCTGGCCATTCTTTCCCCCCTTCGTCCCTATTTCATTCAACTCACCGTAAATAACTATATCCGAAACGGTATTGTCAACAACAGTGGCGGGGGCAGGGTAATCACACTGCTTTATTATATCACGCTATTCCAGATTGGACTGCTGCTGCTGGAAACTGTTTTCCGGTTTTATTTTTCTTTTATCACAGCCTGGCTTGGCCAGACCGTGGTTAAGGACCTCCGGGTGGCCGTATATAAACATATCCTGGGATTCAATCTGTCCCAGTTTGATAAAACGCCCATCGGGACCCTTACCACCCGAACGATCAATGATATTGAAGCCATTAATGATATTTTTTCAGACGGGCTGATCCCCATTATTGCGGACCTTCTGTCCATTGTTTCCATTCTCATTTTCATGTTTCGTGATGACTGGAAGTTAACCCTGGTATGCCTGGCGCCGTTCCCATTTCTGATTGTTGCTACCTATTTTTTCAAGGAAAGTGTCAACAGGTCCTTTATTCGGGTGCGCAATGCCGTGGCAGCCCTCAACGCTTTCGTACAGGAACACATTACCGGAATGCAGATAGTGCAGTCATTTGCAGCCGAAAACAGGGAATTTGCAAAATTCAGGAAGATCAACCGGGAGCACCGCAATGCCAATATCCGGGCCATTTTTGCCTATTCGGTTTTCTTTCCCATCGTGGAAATAGTGCTCGCCATTTCAACGGGCCTGCTGGTCTGGTGGACGGCAAGTCAGGCTATGCGTCTGCCCATGGAGCAGACCGAGGCCATCACCGGGAAGATCGTTGCATTTTTCCTGTACCTGAACCTCCTGTTCCGGCCGCTCAGGGTTATCGCGGACAAGTTTAATGTATTGCAAATGGGTATGGTTGCCAGTGAGCGGGTATTCCGGGTACTTGACAATACCGACACAGCAACGACAGACGGCCGCTTTGCACCGGGCAGGATCAGGGGAAAAATAGAATTTGACCACGTTTCCTTTGCCTATGCCGATGACAGTTATGTGCTTAATGACATATCCTTCCAGGTTCAGCCGGGAGAAACTCTTGCCATTGTAGGCCATACGGGTAGCGGGAAGACATCTATCATCAGTTTGCTCAACAGGCTTTATCACATCCAGAAAGGTGACATTAGGATTGACGACGTCCGGATTGAAGATTACCAGCTGGAAAATCTTCGGTCCAATATCGGGGTTGTCCTGCAGGATGTGTTTCTTTTTTCCGGTTCTGTCCTGGATAACATTACCATGCGCAATAATTCGATATCGCGGAAAAAGGTCATAGAGGCGGCCAGAATGATCGGCATGCATGATTTCATTATGAAGCTTCCTGGAGGGTACGATTACGATGTTATGGAAAGAGGCAGCAGCCTATCCCTGGGACAACGGCAGTTGTTGTCATTTATACGGGCGCTTCTTTACGATCCATCCATACTTATCCTGGACGAGGCCACATCCTCCGTTGACACCGAATCGGAACAACTGATTCAGCAGGCCATCGACAAACTGATTGCCGGGAGGACTTCCATCGTCATTGCCCACCGCCTTTCTACCATCCGCAAAGCAAATAAGATCATCGTACTGGATAAAGGGGAGATCAGGGAAATAGGCACACACGAAGAACTGATCAAACAAAATGGATTTTATTTCAAACTGCACCAGTTGCAATTTGAAAAACATCTCAAAACTGCGTGACAGGCAGAAATATATTACAACAAACGCTGATTTAAAGGGCCCGGATTGGTTTCGGAAACGACAGAGTACAGACTGGAATTCAGCCAGTCGGAGTTCTTCAGGATACATTTTATATTTTGAACCCACCCCCGTATCTTTGCGGCAAATTTCAGGAACGGTATGTTGCGCAAAAGCTTCAAATCTTTATTGGTAGCGGGTTTCAGCCTCATCGCCCTGCTTTTTTCAAATGTTTCCAGTGCCCAACAGGGAGGTGAAAAGAAGGATGAAAAAAAACTAGACCCGGCCAAGATTATCATGGAGCACGTTTCTGATGGCCATGAGTTTCACTTCTTTACAACAGCCAAGCACCCGGTCACCATTCCTCTTCCCGTAATCCTGTACAGCCCTTCCAAAGGATTGTCGGTATTCATGTCTTCTGCCTTTGATCATGGAAAGGAAATACATGAAGGCTACCGGTTGCTTGAAGATGAGTTTATGGTCGAACACAAACTCGATGAAAAAAAGGATGCCAAAGGCAAACCAGTTTTCGAGGCTGGAAAAATATATGCCGCCGACAGCCAGGGCATGCCCGACCCGTCCATAAAAGTCTATGATTTTTCCATTACCCGGAATGTAACCCAGCTTTTGATTTCGCTTATTTTGCTGACCTGGCTGATGACCACTGTGGCCAAACAGTACAAAACCGGACAGGGCGTGAAAACGGCACCAACCGGCTTTCAGAATGCAGTTGAACCCGTGATTACCTTTGTCCGTGATGAAGTGGGCAAACCCAACCTCGGGCACAAATATGAACAATACATGCCGTATCTGCTCACGGTTTTCTTCTTCATCCTGATTAATAATCTGCTGGGTCTTATTCCGGGCTCCGCCAATGTATCCGGAAATATTGCTTTCACAGCCATGCTGGGGATAATTTCCTTTCTGTTGATCCTGTTCAGTTCCAATTCACATTACTGGTCCCATATCTTCAACCCGCCGGTTCCCTTTGCCATTAAATTCATCATGGTACCGATTGAGATCATGGGAATTTTCACCAAGCCCTTCGCCCTGATCATACGTTTGTTCGCCAACATGATTTCGGGTCACATTATTATTTTGAGTTTTATCATTCTGATATTCATTTTCGGGGCAATGAACAGCAGCCTGGGTTTCGGAACATCCCCCCTGTTTGTCCTATTTGCCGTATTTATCTATTTCCTGGAGATCCTGGTGGCCTTTATCCAGGCCTTCATTTTTGCCAACTTGACCGCTGTTTTTATTGGCCAGGCCTTTGAAGGGGGGCACGGAGATGTACCCGGTCACGAAGATCCGATTGTAGTATAGTAAGATTTTTATCATAAAACCCAAGTATCATGAATTTAATGACCATTTTGCTGGAAGTACAGCCAGGTTATGGAGCCATTGGTGCAGGTCTTGCCGCTGTGGGCGCCGGTATCGGCGTTGGACAGATCGGTAAAGGCGCTGTGGAAGCCATTGCCCGCCAGCCGGAAGCTTCCAATGACATTCGTGCCAACATGATCCTGGCTGCTGCCCTTGTTGAAGGG
>Ga0318563_10000530_pt1 | contig 15954 bp, 16 predicted proteins | sample GRESIP066b5f19_FD_203689 | JGI IMG/M metagenome (GOLD analysis project Ga0318563, IMG submission 203689) | Tropical soil microbial communities from Luquillo Experimental Forest, Puerto Rico - GRE.SIPMG.066b5f19 | ecosystem: Environmental > Terrestrial > Soil > Tropical forest > Bulk soil... | reverse complement strand
GTGGATCCAGCGGTGCATGCGGATCACGTAGGTCATCATCGCGCCGGTTAGCTCGACATACTCTTCCTTCGTCTTCAGATCGTCGAGCGCGTCCGAATACATTTGGCCGGTCGTGTGCATGTTCGTTAGGCCGAGATCCGTCAAGAACTCGAAGGCGTTGAAGGTGGCGGTGAGGAACTCGCGCGTCATGCGGTTCAGCGTGCCGAGCTCGACATCCGGATATTGCGAGATCTTGAGGAAGCGATACATCACGTCGGCGCCGACCAGCATCAGATAGGCTTCGAGGTGGACGAGCACGGAGAATGACTGCTTGCCGCTGCCCGCGCCGCTGTCGATGACGCCCCAGCGGATTTTCTGGACCTCGACGGGTTCGTGCAGCCAAACCCGGTCGATCTCCTTGTCGATGAGCGCCTTCGCCGTGCGCCACGATCCCTCAAACTTGGCGATGTGCGACATCAGGCGGCCCTCCTTATGGTGACGTTGACGATCTCGCGGCATGGCTGCGCCACACTTTTGCTCCACACCGCCGCGCCGAGGGCCTGAAGCGTCGGGAGGTCGGAATCGACCACCTGGGCGAACTGGTTGATGTTGGCGCTTTCGGTGATGCGGCCGTAGCACATGCAGATGGTCTGGCCGGGCGCGTAAAGGTAGACGGAGCCGAGCTTCCGCGGGACCATGTTGTTGCGCCCGAGATGCACGATGCGGGTTGGCGCCCAGATGGTCTCGCCCGAGACCACGACGTGGCCGAACACGCTACTCAATGGCAAATGAGCCAGCACGGCGGCGACCACGTCAGGATTGGCGTCAGCCATGAGCGTCGCCCTGAACGACAGCTCGAGATCCGGTGCTTCTATGGTGAGGAAATCATGGGACATTGGGGTCACCTCCTATCGCGAACACCCTATGAATATTTCAATACATAATCAATCATAATGTAAACAAATATACAGACGTTCATCCCGTCTCCAAATCGAGCCCGTAGATCGCGACCGCGGCCTCGCGCGAAATGCGATCCTCTCGCAGGTCGCGCAACACGAGCGCCCGGTCGCGCTCCTTCGGATCGCCGTAACCGCCTCCCGAGGCGGCGACCATGCCGGCCCACTGGCCGGGGGCGAGCCGACCGGCGCGCCGATGAAGCGAAACACCCTCGGGGAGCTCCACGCGCGCGACAGATCCGGAGCGACCGCCATCGAGCCCGAAAGGCGGCACCACACTGTTGGTGCCGCCGGCCGAGATCGTCGCCACATGGTCGAGAATGCGCGCTCTGCGGCGCATGGTCATGCCGCCGCGAAAACGCCCGGGCCCACCGGAATCGCGCACGAGCTCGTAGCATTCGATCAGGATCGGATGCTCGCTTTCCAGCGCCTCGATCGGGAGGTTCGCGGTGTTGGTGATGTTCACCTGCACGCCGTCGAGCCCATCCCTGCCGGATCGTGCGCCCATGCCGCCCCCATGCATCTCGTTGTAGACGTAGAACCGCTTGGTGCGCGGGTGGATGCCGCTCGTGGTCAGGAGCGTTCCACCAGTCGAAGCGGCGGCGACACGCTCCGGCACCACCGGCGCGAGCGCAGCAAAGATCATATCGACGAGACGCCCCGCAATATCGGTGCGGCTGTAGACGGGTGCCGGCGCCACCGCGTTGAGCACGCTGCCCTCTTGCGCAGTGGCGCTGATCGGCCGGTAGAACCCGTCATTGACGGGGATGTCGGGGTCGATGAGCGCCTTGACGGCAAAGTAGATCGTCGCCAGCAATGCGGTCTTCACCATGTTGATCGGTGCGCGCATCTGCGCCGGCGCATCGGGGAAGTCGAAGGCGATCTCGTCGCCCCGCACCGTGACGACGACAGTGAGGTCGAGGATCTTGTCGATCAGGTTGGTGTCGAAGTCATGCCGGAACGTGTAGGCGCCGTCCGGAATGCCGGCGATCCCGGCGCGCGTCCGGCGCTCCGTGAAATCGAGGAGGTCCCGCGCCGCAGCGGCAACCAATCCGGCCCCGTATTTGTCGCACAGGGCCCGGAAGCGCTGCACGCCGAGGCGGTTCGCCGCCATCTGGGCGCGCAGATCGTTCACCCGCTCACGCGGCACCTGGCAGTTCAGCAGGATGAGATCCTGCACGTCCTTCTGGAGGACACCCGCGCGATAGAGCCGCACCGGTGGGATGCGCAGGCCCTCCTGGAAGATATGCGCATGACTGCGATCGACGAAATCGGAATGGTGCGCGAGATTTGCGACCCATGCGACGAGGCTGCCGTCATGGAAGACCGGCTCCATCAGCACGAAATCGTTGAGATGCGTTCCTCCGCCCGTATAGGCGTCGTTGCCGATGAAGGCATCGCCCGGCTGCAGGTCCGACAGGTCCTGATGAGCGAGCACATGCTCGGCAATGCCGAGGAGCGACCCGAGATGCATCGGGATGTGCTCAGCGAGCGCAAGCGTCTTGCCCTCTTGGTCGAACACGGCCGTGGAGCAATCCTGCCGCTCCTTGATGTTGGTCGAATAGGCGGCACGGATCACCGCTTTTCCCATCTCCTCGGCGATGGTGGAAAGCGCGCTGCCGATCACGGCGACAGTGATCGGGTCGGTGGTGGAGCGCCGCGCCGGCGCAATGGGTTGTGCATTGAGTGCGGCAGGCATCGTCATCCTTCGACGATCAGGTTGAGGTAGCGGTCGACCGTCGCGGTCTGGCCGGGCGGCACGAGCGTGGTGGAATCCATCTGCTCGACGATTGCTGGCCCGTGCAGCCTATGGCCCGGACCGAGCCGCTCGCGGTCGTAGACTGGGCAGTCGACGAAACCGCCGGCCTCCGGCAGCCAGACTCGGCGCCGAGTCGCAATGGCATCGCTCGCCGCCGTAATCGCCGCAGGGTATTCGGCAATTTTCGCCTTCGGCACCTGCCCGACCGCCTCCAGCCGAAGCGTCGTCAGGTGGATGGGCTCGTTCTCCGAGATATAGCCGTAAGTCTGTCTGTGCACCCGCTCGAAGCCGAAGCACAGCTCGCCAATCGCATCCTCGTGAAGAGCGCCCGGCGGACATTCCACGTTAAGCTCGAAGCCCTGCCCGCCATAACGCAGGTCGACCGAGCGGACGACCTTACGGTCGGCAGGCGCAATGCTTTCGGCGGCGAACCACGCGGCGGCCTGCGTCTCCAGCTCGGCGAAGCCGGCTTCGATCTGCTCCACCCGATCGGCGGCGAGGGGCTGCAGCCGTGTCGCCGAAAAGTTGGTCTTGAGATCGGTCAGCAAGAGCCCGAGCGCACACATGATGCCGGGGTATTTCGGGATCACGACCCGGGGCATCTCCAGCGCTCGCGCCAACCGCGCGGCATGGATGGGGCCGGCGCCGCCGAAGCCAAACAACACATAATCGCGCGGATCGTAGCCGCGTTCCACCGAGATGACGCGGATGGCCTTCGCCATGTTGGCGACGACGACGCTCACGATGCCCTGTGCGGTCTCCATGGCATCGAGCCCGAGCCGCGCACCGAGCCGTCCGATGGCCGCCTCGGCCTTCGCCCGATCGATGGGAAGCCGGCCGTTGAGCAGATATGTGGGGTTCAGTGCCTGCAGCACGACATTAGCGTCGGTGACGGTCGGCTCGTCCTCATTGCCGCGCCCGTAGCAGATCGGCCCCGGATCGGCTGCGGCGCTGCGCGGCCCGACATGCAAGAGGCCACCGGCATCGACGGAGGCGATCGAGCCGCCTCCAGCCCCGACCGTGTGGATGTCCAGCATCGGCAGCTTCAACGGGTAACCGTGCACGACCGCGTCGTTCGACATGTTCGGCCGGCCATCCCCGATCAGCGACACGTCCGTCGATGTGCCTCCCATGTCGAAGGTGATGATGTCGCGGAAGCCCGCGACCTTGCCGAGCGTCGTCGCCCCCATGACACCGGCCGCCGGGCCCGACAGCACAGTGCGTGCCGGAAAGCGCTGCGCCTGTTCCGACGAGATTACACCGCCATTCGATTGCGTGAGATGCAGCCGGGCCTCGATGCCGATATCGGCGAGCCGCGGCTGCAGCCGGCTGAGATATTCGCGCATGATCGGACCGAGATAGGCGTTGACCACCGTGGTCGAGAATCGCTCATACTCGCGGAATTCCGGTGCGACCTCGTGCGACACACTGAAGAACACGCCGGGAATCTCCTCCTCGACGATGGCTCGGATGCGCGCTTCGTGGCCAGGAGCGATGAAGCTGAAAAGACAGCAGATCGCGATGGCGCGCACGCCCTCCTCTCGCAGGCGCCTCGCGGCGGCGCGCACCTCGTCCTCATCGAGGGCCTGCAGGACGCTGCCGTCGAAGAGGACACGCTCGCTGACCTCCAGCCGATGGTCGCGCCGCGCCAGGATGCGCGGCTTCTCCGTCTGCAGATCGTAGAGCGAATCCCGCTTCTGCCGCCTGATCTCGATCACGTCGCGGAAGCCGCGCGTTGTGATCATGCCGGTCTGCGCACCACGACCGACGATCAGCGCGTTGGTCGCGACCGTCGTCCCGTGACCGAGATAGGAGACATCGATCCTCTCATTTGCGCTGGCTTTCACGGAGGCGAGCCCCTGCTCGATGCCGCTGGCGATGCCGAGAGACGGGTCTTGCGGCGTGCTGCTCACCTTCCAGACACTGATGGTCTGGGCGTCGGCGTCGTAGAGGCAGATATCTGTGAAGGTTCCACCGGAATCAACGCCGACACGCAAGGAGCGAGCGGAGCGTGCTGGCAAGGACATCGATGCAGGAAAGGACATGGGAACGATGTCTTTCGTTTCGAGCCGCGGGTAGACAGGCCTGCTATTGCGGGGACACATCCATGTGAAAAACAGGCTCCGACAGCTTCCGGATGGTGCCGTCCGCCAAGGCCCCCTGGATGGCCTTGTCGAACAACGCCCTGAGCGCGCTGTCTTCTTTGCGAAGGCCAATTCCCGCGCCCTTGCCGACCACGCCACCTTGGAAGCACGGGCCAGCGATCGTTATGCCGCTATTGCCCTGCTTGGCAGCGGCACCGAGCAAGGCGTCCTTGGAGCCGATGATGACATCAACGCGGCCGCTGACGAGGTCGAGGTCGCGAGCATCCGGCGTCTTATACTGACGCGTCAACGTCACTCCCTTGAGATAGGTATCGACAAACGCCACGGACGTGCCGGCGGACAGCGTGCCGATCGACTTGTCCTTGAGCGCAGCCTTGACCGGCTCGAGCGCCTTGGCGGCGGCGGCTTCATCGCCGAGCGGCACGATCCGGTCATCGCGCGGCAGCTTCCCGGCGATGTCGCTGTCCTTGAGGGTGGCGAAGGTGTAGCAAAGCGCCGCGTAAGGTGCCGAGAAGGCAATCACCTCCTCGCGTTTCGGCGTGATGGCGACATCATCGACAATGGCGTCGTATTTCCCGCTGGTCAGGGCCGGAATCATACTGTCGAACGACTGCGTGGCGATCGTGCATTTGACTTGCATTCGGTCGCAGAGGTTGTGGATAAGGTCGATCTCGAACCCGGCCACGGTTCCGTCGGGCTTGGTGTAATTCCACGGCACGAAGCCGCCCTCCGTGACGATGCGGACTTCCGTCCATTTCTTGTCATCGGCCTTTGCGCTAAGGCTGACCAGCCCGACGGCGGCCGCTCCCGTGAATAGCCATGCTCTCAGTCGCGATGCTTTCATCGGCGTTTCCTCGTTGTGGTGGACGAATAACTGCGGAGTTTCACCTGCCGGCGAATTGTCGGAACCGCTCTGATCGGGCGGCGCCAAAGACGATGTCGGGCGGCCCTTCCTCCTCGACGACGCCACGGTGCAGAAAGACGACGCGGCTCGATACATCGCGGGCGAAGCCCATCTCATGGGTGACGACGAGCATCGTGCGCCCCTCCTCGGCAAGCGCGCGCATTACCCGCAACACCTCGCCCACGAGCTCGGGGTCGAGCGCCGATGTCGGCTCATCGAACAGCATGACGGCGGGATGCATGGCAAGCGCCCGGGCGATCGCAGCCCGCTGCTGCTGCCCGCCGGAGAGATGCGCGGGATAGTGGTCGCGCTTGTCGGCAATGCCGACCTTGGCAAGCAGTTCCTGCGCCTCGGCGATGCACTCCGCCCGCGGCCGCTTCTGCACATGGACAGGCGCCTCGATGACATTTTCGAGCACCGTCATGTGCGACCAGAGATTGAAGCTCTGGAACACCACGCCGATACGCGCGCGGATGCGGTCCACCTGGCGCCGATCGGCGGGCTGGCGCGCCCCGTTCCGAGACGGAACGAGCCGAACCGTCTCGCCGGCGACAGTGACCGTGCCGGCGTCGGGTATCTCGAGCATGTTGATGCAGCGCAGGAGTGTCGACTTGCCCGACCCCGACGATCCGAGGATGGAGATAACTTCACCCTCCGCTGCCTGCAGCGACACGCCGCGCAACACCTCGAGCCCGGCGAAGCGCTTGCGCAGCTCGCGCAGATCAACTGTGGGCGGCCTTTCGCCGTTCATGCCGAAGCTCCACTCGGATACGGTGCTGGCGCCGTCGGCGGCGGGCGCAGATGCCGTGTTAGGCGATATTCCATCGCCTTCACGGCGCGCGTGAGCAGGAAGGTGATCGCCAAGTAGAGCGCGCCGGCCGCCACGAAGGCGCCGATCGGCCTGTAGGTCTCCGACGCGATCGAAGCCGCGATGCCGGTGATCTCCATCAGCGTCACCAGCGAGGCGAGCGAGGTCGCCTTGACCATGGCGATCGCCTCGTTGCCATAGGCCGGCAGTGCCTGCCGGATAGCCAGCGGCAGCATGATACGGCGCATGTAGAGCAGCCGCGACATGCCGCAGGCGAGCGCTGCCTCCCTCTCCTTGTGGCCGACCGACAAGAGGCCGCCGCGGATGATCTCGGCCGCATAGGCCGCGCTGTTGAAGGAGAGCGCGATCAACGCGCACCAATAGGGCTCGCGCAGGACCGGCCAGAGCGGACCGTTCCGGACCGCGGCGAATTGCCCGAGACCGTAATAGATCAGGAAGAGCAGCACCAGGAGCGGCGTGCTGCGCATGAGCTGCACGTAGAGCCAGGCGAAGGCGACAAGCGGCCAGCGCCCGGAGAGCCGCATCAACGCGATGCAAAGACCGATGCAGCCGCCGGCGGCAACGGAAAGGGTGGCGAGCTCCAGCGTGAGCGGGATGCCAGCGATCAGGCGCTCCAGCGTCTCGAAGATGAAGGGAAGGTTCATCATGTCCTGCGCACACCGCGCGAGTAATGCCGCTCGCCCGCCTCGACGAGGAGACCGGAGCCCATCGCCAGCACAATGTAGAGAATGGCCGCGGCGATATAGAAATCGAAGGGCATCCGCGTGGATCCCGCGGCCACCTGCGCCTGCCGCATCAGCTCGGCCACGCCGGTCGCCGAGAGCAGCGAGGACTCTTTCAGCAGGCCGAGCCACACATTGCCCATTCCTGGCAGCGCATGGCGCAACGTCAGCGGCGCGATGATGCGCCGGAAGCGCAGGAAAGGCGGCATGCCGCAGGCGCGCGCCGCCTCGATCTCGCCAGGCGACACCGCTCGGAAGGCGCCGCGGAACACCTCGGTGCTCTGAGCCCCAGAGATGATGCCGATGGCGATCGTGCCGGCGACAAAGCCCGGCAGCGCGAAGTAGCCCTCCTGCCCAAAGAGGCCAGCGACTGAAGTCAGCACCGAGCTGCTGCCGAAATAGAGCAGATAGATGACGAGCAGGTCGGGCACGCCGCGAAGCACGGTCGTGTAGGTCTCGGCCAATCCTTGCAGCAGCCGCCCGCCGGACAGCTTGGCCCAGGCGCCGAACGCGCCGATGAGCGCGCCGAGACCGAGACCGCATAGGGCTGCCGCCAGCGTGACGACGGCGCCCGACAACAGGACGGCGCCCCATCCCTGTGACCCGAAGCCGACAACACCGAGGAAGCCCGGCTCTGCCAAGGCTCTAGCCTGCACACCGCTGCCGTAGCCGCCCGACTGGGAAGGCGAACGTATCGAGCGTGCTGTACTCCCGCGGCAATGGCCTGTCCGGTCGCCTGTCTGTCATTGCGATCGTAACCTCCCCGTGCGCCCAGCACGCGGCCGGAGCGGCATCATTAGCTGAAGCGTAGCGCGAGTGAATTGGAATTTCAAGCGTTAACATAGGCGAAATTTTCAATACATACCGTGCCGGTCGGCCAAGACCTGCTGTCGCGGTGCTAGGCCGGTGTGGTGGAAGTCTCGGTCGTGCTCTGGGATCAGCGCCCCGTGAGTCACCCGCGGCGCCTCATGGCCCGCTCCCATTGCCGTGAGCGGGTGGAATATTCGTCCGGAGCCGGGAGTCTTTGAGATCAGCCACGGATGATCACTCCCCCGGTCAATCCCCGCCGTGGTCAGGACCTCGCCTGCCGCCGCCCAATGGCGGGCGAGGTCCCCCTCGCCGGACCGTTGGCTTCCAGTCGGCATGCACTCTCATCCTGACCGCCGCCGGCCTCCGGCCGGCATTCACCGCCAACGCCGTAGCATCGCGCGTTGCGGGCGTACAGGTCCCGGCACGCGAGGTTTTTAGCTAAGATGCCGGCTGGAAGCCGGCGGCCCAATCACCCGGCGGTCCATTCGTCGTGCCTGATGCTTTCGCTCGGCAAGGCGCATATATCTGGCTTCATTGGGCTTGGCCGTGGAGGCGATGATGCGCAAGGCCATTCACGCCCTGTCCAGCGGGCTCTGCCTCGCCTGGCTCGTGAACGTCTGCATCGCCGAGGCAGGGTCGCCGGAACTGGATCAGACGTTGCAAGGCTTCGACTCGGTCGCTGGTAGGCTCCAGGTCGCCGAAGCGGTCGGCACCGCATTGGCGCTCGAGCGCGGCGGCAGCGGCCAGTGTCTGTTCGCCATCGACGCGACCGCCGCTGAGCAGCTGAGCGCCTGGCTGGAGCAGCCATCTGCCCGGACACGAGACACCAGCCTTTTCCGAAGGCGTCGCGAGCAGGTCGAACGAATCATGGGGGCTCTGATCGAGGTCGACCCCATGATCGTGTGCGACGCGGCGTCCGAAAACATCCCCGCCTCGCTCGACCTCATCAAGCGGCGTTGATGATCGGCGAGTTGTCGGTTGAGGGCAGTGACGGGTCGCAAGTGACGCGTCGCACCATGCGCGACCCATCTGCGGATTGGCCGCCTACCAGTGACGGCAGACCCCGCCATGCCATGTCCCATAGCAGGCGACGCCACCCCGATAGACGGGCCGGCGAACGACGGCAGCGCCGCGATAGACTGGTGGGTGCCGTGCCACCACGGCGCCGCGCGGCCCGGCGCAACCGGCCCCGCGGACGCCGCGGGCGCAGACGACCGCGCCGGCTTCGGTCGTGGAGAAGGCGCAGTATCCCGCCACGAGGGCGGCAACCGGAATCAGGCGCTTCATCATCCTCTCCCTGATTAAGCAGGGTCGCTGAGCAACGGCACGGGCAAGTTCAAGTTTGTCTCGCTGCCATCTGGGAGCTTCCCATGGGCGTGCGGCAGCATCAATCGGCGCGGCCGGCACTTCTGCCCTGTCGCCGGGTCCGGCACCTCTAGTTCCCATTATCGCTGGAGGGTGAGTCGCGATTCAATGCTGTATGAGCAGCATACCGCTCAGGACTTGCCGAATTCGTCGTGGCGGCGCCACCAATAGCCTTTCTCATTGCGGCCTTCCGGAGCGCGGTCGAGCCACTGATAGGCGCCCCAGAGGCCGTCGAGCCCGCGCGCAAAGGCCGAATAGGTAGCCGAAGTACCCTCTCACTTGGGGACTGATCCGCCGCTTACGATTTGGCTGGCGGTGCCGAAGCTCGTGCCGAGATAGGCTCCGATCAATCTTAGCGTGAAGACGATCAGGATCGCCCCGAGAGCGGCGATCACGCCATACTCGATCGAGGTGGCGGCGGTCTCATCCTTGCAAAATCGGGACAAGCTTGGGCTCATAGGCGAGCCCTAAAGGGGTTCAATCTCCCGGCCGGTAAAGGCGATAGCTCGGAATTTAGTGCTCGTTCGGAGTGAACTGCTCCAACGCGGGACGGTGACCGACCCCAGCGCCGCCTTGGCCCGCTTCGATTTCACCGGAACCACCACAAACATCACAAAAACGCTGCCCGGTCCCGTTGCACTCCTTGCAGTTGCCGATTTCGATACCGCAAATCGACTGTTTGCTACTGCCACCACAAAGGGTGCAGGAAATAATCCTTTGGCCTCGGCATTTGGGGCACAGAAATCTATTTGGCATCAGCTGCCTCCCCCGAGCTACACTAGAGAGAATTCTCTCTTTGACGAGTTGTAGACGAGATGTCGCCCACTCAGGAGCGGAATTTCAAGATGCGGCAGATCGCCATGATACACTTGGATTGGCGGGCCGAGCACGAGAGGATGCCTCCTCAAGACATCATTCCAAACGGTCGGGAAATCCAAACCCTCCCGTGCGGCGGCAGAGCATTTGCGCATCAAGTCGTAGACCGTATCGTCCATATGACGGCGCGCCGCGTAGCGTGTTGAGGGATTCTTACCTAGCTACCCCACGAAGGCGCAGCCTTGATCCAGGTCAACACGGACGTAGCGTTTTGTCGCTCAACGAGCCCCGCGCAGGTCCGGGCTGAGGGGAGATGCGCCGCGGCTGTGGTCGCCACGTTCAGCTTGTGGTCGTCCTTCATGGCTATCTAGAGGCGAGGCTTGCTCGAAGCTGGATCGACCGACAGGAAGGCCTAGCAGCGTTCCAGCGGGGTATCTCAAGTCCTCAGTGCTCACTGCAATAGCCTGGAAAGTCTACGAGTCGCTTCGTGGCGATCGGATTGCCTTCTATCGCCTGATTGACAAGCTGGGCACACCGCGAGATTGGCTTGTGTAGATAGTAGTCGGCCGCATTGGACGCGCAGGCGGAGCAAAGACCCATGCCGAGGAGCTTGTTGTCGAGATCGTCGTATCTGAGGGTGTCGGCAGAATTCTTTGAACGATAGACATCTACGTCATACATTATTTCGTCGGGGTCATTCTTGTCGTCATAGCGCTTGCCAATCTTACAGTTCGTAAGGCGCAAGGCTTCGACCTTGTGTCCCTTGACCGTGAGGTGCGTGGGATAGCAATAGCCGCCGTGGGAACAGAAGGAGGTGACGCCGGTCTTCTTGTTGACCCGATATTGAGTGACCGCAGGGTCGTGCTCCCCCTGAGAGAGGATAGACGTCGGGTCCTCCATAGCCGGAACGTCCCGCAGTGCCACGGCTTCGCAAACGTCAGCAGCATGCGAACTGCCGGCGAATAATATCGAAGAGATAGTGATGGCCACTCCGGCGCAGACTTTCCACCTGATCATTGGTGTCCTCCCCCGCTACCGATCGCCGACAATACCACAGACAGGCGAGGCTTCAATAAATTGCTGCCAGATCAATCAAATCCGCAAGCGCGGCCGGCATCTGCTGAGCTTCGCACAGTCGGATGGAGAGGTGGGGTGGAGGGTGAGATTTAGATGTCGTCAAAACCGCTGTTGCCGCGAATCGCTCTAGCTACCTCGACCGTGCGCTGAGCGAGCGCCGTATGACGTACTGTCATAGCAGCGTTTCGACCAAGCTATTCGGTTGAAACGACATAATTATTTGAGGGTGATAATTCTACGGCTCGGCTGTAACTTCGAACGCTATTCTGTGCCCTATTCTTAGGGCCGGAATGGCTCGAGACAAACAGCAAGGCACGCGTCTGGGCGAGCCCGACCTCGTCGCGCAACCACACCACCAGCCCCGACCAAGTCTTCGACGGCTTCGAGATTCAGATGTCGCGGCGATCGATAACGGCCCAGGCGTTCTCTTGCTGCGATCGTCGTGACGTCGAAGGCGATTCGGCACCACGGCGGGGAGAAAGCCTACCGATTCCAGGGCCGGACGGCTCTATTCGCTGAGCCCCAATGATCGATTCAAGGTTGCAGAGCAGCTGCAAAGTGCTGGTATCAATCTGCGTGCGGGCGCGGGCCACATTGTTGCGCGGCGCCGCGCTGCGTCCGCTCAGGACTTGCCGTATTCGTCGTGGCGGCGCCACCAATAGCCTTTCTCGTTGCGCCCTTTCGGAGCGCGGTCGAGCCATTGATAGGCGCCCCAGAGGCCGTCGAGCCCGCGCGCAAAGGCCGAATAGCTGTGATAGACGACGCCATCCTCGAGCATGAAGGCGCTCATCCCGGGCCGCTCGCGCATGAAGTTCGCATGGTCGGTGCCGACGAGCGTGGCGACCTGACTGGATTCCCTCCTATCGAAGGGCGCGGCGGGTCGATAATTGTAGCTCGCGGTCCCGTCACGCTGCTGCTCCTCGGTGATCGAGACCGTGAAGTCGAAGTTGAAGTCGCTGCCGAAGGAGGAGGCCCAGGGGAAGTCCCATCCCATGCGCTGCTGATAGGCCTGCAGCTTCGCGAGCGGCGCCTGCGAGATCGCCCAGAGCATCACGTCATGGTTCGCGAGGTGATGGGTAAAGCCGTTGAAGCCATCGGCGATCGATGAGCAAGACGGGCAGCCCGCCTTGTAGTTCGGTCCGAACATGAAGTGGTAGACGAGGAGCTGCGAGCGCCCCCTGAAGAGATCGGCGAGCGTGGCGCTCCCCTCGGGCGTCTCGAAGCGATAGGGCTTGTCGATCCGCACCCATGGCAGTTGCTGGCGCTGCTGCGCCAGCTCGTCGCTGCGCCGCGTCAGCTCCTTTTCTGCCGCGAGCAGCTCCATGCGCGCTGCGAGCCACTCTTCGCGTGTTCCGACCACATGCGTCGTCATCGCCTCGCTCCCTTCATCGTGCTGCACTGTGTCCGCCCCATGCGGACACGATCCGCCGATCGCCGGCCGCGGGGTAGATTACGACCGGGCCTCGAAGGGTGGGAGTGACAAGTGTGGCGGGATTCCAAGGGACCCGCCGAGTCGCACCCTGGGAATCCTTCACATTGTCGTGCTCGGACGAGCGGGCTCGAGGCGACCTGCGGCGAGAGCCGACGAAGGACCGGCCTGGAACTTCGATCGTTGCTCCGAGTTGAATCCATGTTGCCTAATGGCTTTGGAAAGGAACGGTCATGCGCTACTTGGCGATATTGGCCGCCTGTGCGGCCTTCGCCCTGGGACAACCAGCATTCGTGCCAGCCCAGGGCGCCGCGAATCCCTCGACAACGGAGCCGCCCAGCGGTGAACCCAGCCGTGTATTCACGACCATTGTGGTCACTGAGCTCGACAGCCTCCCGAATTCCGTCCGGGAAGAGGTCAAAGCTGCAATCTCACACCGAAAGAGCGAGGAGCTCGACGGTTTGCGGCGTTCGATCGACGCCATTCCGCAAGCGTCGGCAGCCCTGAAGGCGAAGGGCAAGAGCGCCGCCGAAGTCATCGCGGCTGCGATCGACAACGAGGGCACACTTCTGCTGATCACGACGACCGCCGTCTAACCTCGATCCGGCACCTGCGCCGGCTGCGTGGCCTCGCCGGAGGCAAGCCTCGGCGTTGCCGCGACACACACGAGGCCGATCGACCGCCGGGCTTACCGGCGTACCACCGTGCTCTCCCTGACGGCTTACCGCAACCAATGCATCGCATCGGTGTATCTCACCCGGCCCGTGGTGCTCAGCGGGGGCGCAGTGTCGTCAAAGCCGGACCAGCCGGTCTCACGATATTGGGCCCCCCTCGCGTCAGGATCGACCGCCCCATTTCTCATCAGGGCCACCCTTGCAGCAGGCTCGCGAGCATCAACGGTGCGGACGACAACGAGGGTCCCTCCCCGCCTTATGCCCTCGGCGTAGATGTGCGCATGCTTGGCGGTGATGCCTGCCCCAACCAATAGGCCGAGGAAGCCGCCCGCAAGGGCACCCGCGGCCACTCTGGCCGCGGTGGAGGCGAGCCAGCCGGCCGCGACCACGGCGCCAAGCCCTGGAATGGTCATCATGCCCATCCGCGCCAACAGCCTTGCGCCGCCGCCGACCACTCCGCCGAAACGTGCGGCCGCGGCTCGCCGCATCGTTGCATCGCCGTATCGTGGAAGCAGAGTGGAGCTCCAATGGTCGTCGGCATTGTTGCCTACGAGGGCAATCTGGCTCGCGGGGATACCCGCTTTCTCGAGCTCACGGACCGCATTCCTCGCGACCTCATCGTCGTCGAAGAACCCGCTGATCACGCGCGTCATGACATTCTCCTCTAAGCTCTGCTCCTCCAAGTAGAAGGCGCCGAAACAGTGCAGTCATATGGACAATGTTCACGTCGATAGCCTCGACATTCGAAGCGACACCATCGACATACATGTGGTCTTGCATCGGGTTGCTCAGTAAAGCGTACCTATGGAAAGGTAATGCGATCCCTTGGTGCCGATACGGCGCGAGGCCACAGGTCTGGTCGCCCCAGCCCGCAAACGGCCATTCGGCGCAGCCTCCGCGGACGCCACCGATCCGCGGTGACGCTGCAGCGCGGGCTTTGCGGGCAGCACCTTCTCGGTGTCATGCAGCGGAATGAGAAGTGGCCATAATGCCCATTGCGGCAGCGCTGAGCCGCCGGGCCCGATCGGTGTTGGCGGCCAATGCGGCAAATCGGCCCGCTGAAAGGCCGAAGGATTTCGGCCGACAACCTCGACCGCAAATGCCGATGCTGATATCAGCAAAACCGCAAAAATCGCTGCTGTGATCGCGGACTTCATGGCTCATCCTCGAATTTATTCATCCGAAGTGACCACCGCCGATAGATCAACGCTATTTGGGCGGGAGAAGTTCCAATTTCCTTTGCGGAAGCCGTCAATCTCTTTGCGAAGTCTCGAGTTCGGCGCGCCGAGAAGCGTCTCCTCGACTCTCCCGGTGACTCACCTCGTCGCCCTCTCGTCAGAAGGCTTGCATCGGCGCGAAGAAACAGAAGGCAGGAGTTTGGCCGCCATCCGGATACGTCTTGTAGAAAATCCAGTATTCACCGTCTTGGGACGGCAACTCGCGGCCATATGGCAGGACGGACCGAAAGCCGTCGACGTGCCAACCATCCGACATGGCATGGACCTGCTCAGGGATCAGGTGATGGGCATCTTCCGGCCCGCAACAGGAGTTCTTGACCCAGATCGGAACCGGATTGCCGTTCGCCCATTCGTCATGTGCGAGAGAGGGCGCAGCAAAACCAGGCGCAGAAATGAGAAAGATCAGCACAGATATCAGGCGCATATCCGCAACTCATCCTGAGCGGCCATCTATCACTTGCCATCTATCACTTGCCATCTATCACTTGGCGGACGGCCATCCACATAGGAACGTCATGTAAGTCGGTTCGGTTCCTTCGGAGCGACGCAAACGCGCATAGCCAGCCATCGGCACTGCTCCGGAGCGCTCGCGAACACCAAATGGACCGCCACCACCGGCGGGGGGCACCGCGAGTCTCAACACTATAAATCCGATGATCGTGAATTGACGCTCTGAATATTCCGAGCAATTGGCAACATATGTGTCTTCAGTCACACGCACATGCGCCACGAGCCGCCGAGCCTTGGGCCACGAATTGGGGCCACGAAATGACCGCGAAAGAACCTTGTCATACCCGCATTTTGGCATTGCCGACGGTCACGACCACCCTAAATGGTTGAGTGTGCACCGGTGATCCGCCGGATGTTTTGGCGTGCTCGGACCGGGAGGACGCGATACAAGCGCCCGCGTCACAAGCGCCCGCGTCGCGGCGCACTGTCCGCGTCATCCGACTGCAAACTCGCCCCCTCTGGAGGCGATTGGAGGCATTCGATCGGTGATCGGAGCGATTCTGCGAGGTCAGCCCGCATGGATACATCTCATTTCATAGAGGCATCCCCAGGCATTCGCCTGAACTTCGTCGATTGGGGCCAAGGCAAACCGCTCGTGCTGCTTCATGGGTGGCCATTCGACCTGCAATCATTCGAATACCAATTGATGGCGCTGCCCGAGCAAGGCATCCGCTGCCTGGCCTATGATCGGCGCGGCTTCGGCAGATCGACGAAGGCCTGGCAGGGATACGACTACGACACGCTCTCCGACGATCTCGCGGCCTTCATCGAAAGGCTCGAT
>Ga0318563_10000525_pt1 | contig 16010 bp, 12 predicted proteins | sample GRESIP066b5f19_FD_203689 | JGI IMG/M metagenome (GOLD analysis project Ga0318563, IMG submission 203689) | Tropical soil microbial communities from Luquillo Experimental Forest, Puerto Rico - GRE.SIPMG.066b5f19 | ecosystem: Environmental > Terrestrial > Soil > Tropical forest > Bulk soil... | reverse complement strand
GCCTCCGTCTCCGTTGGGGTCGAGGAGGTTACAGGCCGCCACCAGCAACAGCAGGGCGACGGGGAGCGAGGTCCAGGGTCGGGCAGTCAGCATCGGTTGCGAGTGCAAGTCTATGGACGCCCTCCGCTCCCGGCGAGGCCCGCTCCACGCATCGCCGGCGCGCCGGGTACGAGGAGGTGGGCCGGCTCCGGACAGCGACGGAGATGAAAAGGCGTCCCTGCCGGGGCGGACATGACACACTCCGCCGCCGTTTCTGACGGGAGGGGAGCCCATGCGAAGCCTCGTGTGCGCGGGATTGCTGGTCTCCGCGGTGGCGGTGGGAGCCGATCCGCCTCCCAAGCCGGCCCCGGTCATCGCGGTGAAGACCGGGCGGCTGCTCGATCCCGCCCAGCAAAGGATCGTCAACGGGGCGGTGGTGGTCATCCAGAACGGGCGCATCCAGTCGGTCGGCTCGACGGTGCCCGCCGGAGCCCAGGTGGTCGACGCCTCGGCGCTCACCGTCTCGCCCGGCTTCATCGACGCGCACGCCCACGTGCTCCTCCAGGGCGACGCCACCGAGAAGGAATACGACGACCAGATCCTCAAGGAGTCCACCGTCTACCGGGCGCTGCGGGCCACCAAGGCGATGCGCATCGCCCTGGAGCACGGCTTCACCACCCTCCGGGACATCGGGAACGAGGGCACCGGCTTCGCCGACGTCGACCTCCGCAAGGCCGAGGCGGCTGGAGTGATCATCGGCCCGCGGCTCTTCGTGGCCACCAAGGCCCTTGCTCCCACCGGGGCCTACGGCGTGGGTCGTCAGGAATTCAGCTGGGAGCTCGGGTGGCCCAAGGGCGTCGAGCTCTGCGACGGCGCCGACGGGTGCCGGCGCGCGGTGCGTGACCAGATCTCCAAGGGCGCCGACTGGATCAAGGTCTACGCCGAGCGTGGGTACTTCAAGCAGCCCGACGGTCAGATCCGCGGTCTCCCCAACTTCACCGAGGAGGAGCTGAAGGCCATCGTCGATCAGGCGCACCGCACCCGGCGCAGGGTGGCCGCCCACAGCATCACCCCCACCGGGCACGCCATCGCCCTCGCTGCCGGAGTGGACAGCATCGAGCACGGACATGTGCTGGACGAGGCGAGCATCAAGATCATGGCCCAGAAGAAGGTCTACCTCTGCCCGACGCTCACCGTCCTCGACTACGTCGCCCCGCCGCGGAGCAAGACCAACCCCATCTGGAACGAGCTGCTGAAGGCCTCGGCCGAGTCGTTCAAGAAGGCGCTCCAGGCCGGCATCCCGATCGCCCTCGGCAGCGACGTCGGCGGGTTTCCCTGGGAGGAGATCAACAACGCCGAGGAATTCCGTCGCTACGTGGAGCGGGGGATGACTCCCTGGCAGGCGCTGCGCTCGGGCACGGTCACCGCCGCGGCGCTCCTGGGCAAGGAGAGCGAGCTGGGCACGGTGGCGGTGGGTGCCCGGGCCGACCTGGTGGGGATGAAGGAGGATCCGCTGAAGGACATCACCGCCACCGAGCGGGTCTCCTTCGTGATGAAGGACGGTGTGGTCGTCGTTCCGCCCCGCCCCTGACCCAAGCCCGGGCCTTTGCTGGCAGGTCAGGAAGCTGCGCACCCGAGTCAGCGGTGACCTGAGACGCTCCCCGCAACCAGCCTTGGGGTGGCCGGGTTTGATCTCCCTGTCGAGGGCGCGGCACTCAGGCTGCGCTCCTCCCAGGAGAGAACGATGAAGACCGCGTGGAAGGCAGTGCTGATCGGCGCCGCCCTGTCGTCGCTGGCGTTCGGCGCCGAGGTCGACCGCCGCGAGGTGCGCCAGCAGGAGCGCATCGGCGAGGGCGTGGAGAGCGGCCAGCTCACTCCACACGAGACCGCCAAGCTGGAGCGCAAGGAAGGCCGGATCGAGAACGAGATCAAGACCGACCGCGCCGCCAACGGTGGGAAGCTCACCCCCGGCGAGAAGGCGAGCATCAACCGCCAGCAGGACCGGGTGAGCCGGCAGATCTACCGCCAGAAGCACGACGCGCAGCACCGCTAGGCGGACAGGGAGCAGCACCCGGGGCAGGAGGTGGCGTTCGGGACGACGCCCTTCCTGCTCCCGGTTTTTTCGGGCCCGGCGCGCTCAGCCCGCGCCGACCGCTCCACCCTCCGGCGAGGGAAGGGCATCGAACTCGTCGTCGAGGAAGAGCAAGGGATTGTTCCGCACTGCCTCCCGGGCCTCGTCTCGTGCCTGGATCGCCTCACCGGTCGTGCCGGAACGGGCGAGGAGCTGTGCGCGGACGACGAGCACCCGTGGCTCACCCGGAGCGGCTTTCGCGGCCGCGGCGAGGAGAGCCTCGGCACGCAGTGTCTCCCCGCGCGACAGCGCCACCCGGGCTCGCAGGGCGAGGGCATTGGCACCCACCTGCCCCGGGACGCGCTCGATCGCCGCTGCCGCCGCATCCCCCTCGTCGAGTCGTCCCAGCGCCATCAGCGCCCCTGCCACCGAGAGGTGCGCCGCCGGATCCGCCGGCAGCCGCTTCGCGGCGGAACGGGCCAGCTCCAGCGCTCGTTCCGGATCTCTGGCCCGGAGCAGGCCGGAGAGGGTGAGGAATGCCGCCGGGGGAACGCGTTTCCCGGCGACGATCGACTCGAGCTCCGCGGTCCCGACCTCGCGCTGCCTGGCTGCGACGGCAGCGACCGCGGCAAGGTAGCGAAGGGCCGGGTCGGTGCACTTCCTGGACAGCACCTTGCCTCTGGCTCCGAGGAAGTCTCCCCGGGCAAGCAGCTCCACCACCGTGCCGGGGAGCTTTCGACTTCCCCGCATGAGCAATCCGCCGGCCACCATCGCTGCGAACCCGCCCAAGGTGGAGGCCAGGCCCACCCAGGGAAAGGCCTTCCACAGGAAGCGACGAAATGCCGGGTCCTGGATGCCGAGGATGACACCGGGGGCTTTGACCCCCAGCAGCGCCACCGCGATCACCATGCCCAGTCCGCCCCAGAACCACCAGCGCCCCCGCACCCGGAACGGCAGCCGGCGCCGGGCGGCGAGGCGCGCCGGGAGGAACACCCGGAGGAGGATCGACAGCTGGAGCACGGCAGGGAGGACCAGGACGCCGAGCCCGGCGGCGAGCGCTCCCTGGCGGAGCAGCATCACCCCGATGGCGAGGCAAGCGAGCCAGACCGCCGCCGCTCCCCAGGCAGCGCGGCGATGCAGGGCCAGAGAAGGTTCCGGCGGCGGGAGGGCCGGAAGCTCCGCGGCGGGGGCATACCGGCGCAGATGGGCGAGCCGGGAGGCCCGGGAGGGATGGGTCGCCACGGCGTGCACCAGCACCGACCGCCACCCGGTGAGTGGAACGGGAAGGGTGGTGTGGATCTTGTCCAGGGCGCTGGACATCGCGGCGAACCCCACCGCGCGGGCGGCATGGAGATCACACCACCGCTCGTTGGGGCGGCTGACGGCCGCATAGACCGGTCCCACCATTCCCCAGCAACCGAGGGCCACCAGCCAGGGTGCGCCGGAGACTTCCATGGGATCGGACAGGCCGAGGAGGAGCACCCCGAGGGCGATCGACCCGGCGAAGGCAGTCGGAATGAGCCACAGCGAGCCGTTCACGATGTGCGCCAGCTCGTGCCCGAGGACCGCGTCTGCCTCGGCAGGCTTCAGCCGCTGGAGGATCCCGTCGCTGATCAGCAGCGAAGGCCGCAGCGGCGAGACTGCCGCAGCGAAAGAGTGGAGCTGCCCCAGCGTCCCCAGGAGGCGAACCGGGGGTGGAGGGATGCCCATCTGGGCCGCGGTGGCGACCACCCGGTCCACCACCGGCCCCGCCGATGAGATGGGAGGGGCCTCGCCGCGCCCGACCAGCCGCAGCGGGACCACCATCCGCATACACATCAGGACCGCGAACGCCCAGGCCGTCACCGCCCCCACCGGGGTGAAGGGAAGGTCCAGGGCCTCCAGCAGCACCCACGCCCCGATCGGCAGCGAGGCGATGATCCCCAGCCCCACGGAGACGGCGAGCCATCGGGCCCAGCTGGCTCCGGTCTGGGAGCGCTGGCGAAGGCCCATCAGCGCGATAAGCACCGCGCTGACCAGCGGGCTCGACGCGGCCAGCGCGTGGGCACTCATCCGGCCACCAGACTAGCCCGACCGGCGCGGGCGGCGAGAATCAGTGGCCCTCGACGTCCTTCCGGGGGTTCCCCACCATCGTCGACGGCACCACCGCCTTGTCGAACTGCTCGGCGGTGACGTGCCCCGAGGCCAGCGCCGCCTCACGGAGGGTGGTTCCGGTCTCGTGGGCCCGGTGGGCGATCTCCGCTGCCTTGTCGTAGCCGATCGCCGGGCTGAGCGCGGTGACCAGCATCAGCGACTCGCCGACGTAGCGATCGATCCGCGCCCGGTCGAGGGTGATCTGCTCCAGGCTGTGCTCCCGCCAGCGGTCGCAGACGTCGGCGAGGATGGTGGAGGAGTGGAGCACGTTCTTGATGATGATCGGCCGCATGGCGTTGAGCTCGAAGTTCCCCTGCGACCCGGCGAAGGCCACCGCGGTGTCGTTGCCGATCACCTGGATGCCCACCATCACCACCGCCTCTTCCTGGGTGGGGTTCACCTTTCCCGGCATGATCGACGAGCCCGGCTCGTTGGCGGGGAGGTTCAGCTCGTGGATGCCGGCCCGGGGCCCGCACCCCAGCCAGCGGACGTCGTTGGCGATCTTGATCAACGGCACCGCCAGGCCACGCAGGGAGGCGCTCACCGCCACCATCGAGTCCAGCGAGGCGATGGCGGCGAACTTGTTCCGGGCCTCGACGAAGGGATGGCCGGTGAGCCGGGCGATCTCCCGGGCGATGCGCTCACCGAAGTCGGGCGGAGCGGTGATCCCCGTCCCCACCGCAGTGCCCCCGGTGGCGAGCGGGTAGAGCCCCTTCATCGCCTGTCGGACTCCGGCGACCGCGTCCTCCATCTGGGTGGCGTAGCCCGACCACTCCTGGCCCACCGTGAGCGGAGTGGCGTCCTGGAGGTGGGTGCGGCCGATCTTCACCACCTCCGCCCACTGCCGGGCCCTGCTCCAGAGGGTCTTCACCAGCGCTTCCATGCTGGGGAGGAGGTGGTTGGCGAGCTCCAGCACCGTCGCCACGTGCATCGCCGCGGGGAAGGTGTCGTTGGACGACTGGGACATGTTCACGTGGTCGTTGGGATGGACCGGGGTCTGCGTCCCCACCGTCCCGCCGGCGAGCTGGATGGCCCGGTTGGCGATGACCTCGTTGACGTTCATGTTCGACTGGGTGCCAGAGCCGGTCTGCCAGACGAAGAGGGGGAACTCGGGATCGAGCTTCCCGGCGATGACCTCGTCAGCGGCGCGGTCGATCAAGGTGGCCTTGTCCTTCGGGAGCCGGCCCAGCTCGGCGTTCACCCTCGCCGCGGCCTTCTTCACCATCCCGTAGGCCCGGTACACCGCGGTGGGCATCCGGTCGTCCCCGATCGAGAAGTGGTGCAACGAGCGCTGGGTCTGCGCGCCCCACAGGCGTTCCGCCGGGACCCGCACCGCGCCCATCGAATCGGTCTCGACCCGGAACCGCCCGCCCTCGACCAGCGTGCCTGCCTTCTCCGACGTCGTGCCGTGCGCCATGGGATGCCTCCTGCACGAGTCCTATGCGCGATCCTGCGCTGCGACGCCACCGATCAGCGACCGGCAGTGCAGCTGGACTCCATCCGGCTTCTCTCTCGCAGAAGCCCCGCCAGGTCAGCCTGGCTCACCCGGTCGGGGAGCACGTCGATGGCCCGCTGGAAGGTGGCCAGCGCCTCGGGACACTGCTCGACCCGGGCGAGCACCCCGGCCAGGGTGGTGAAGACCGTGGGATTCCATGGCGCGAGGGCCACCGCCCGACGTGCGCTCTCCAGGGCCGGCGGGTACCGCCCCAGCCTGGCTTCCTCCAGGGCGAAGGCGGTCAGGGCGTCGACCTCGTCGGGAGCGAGCGACACCGCGTGCCGTGCCGCCTCCTCGCGCCCCTCCGGAGGGCCGCCCTCGTCGCGCTCGATGCGGGCCAGCAGCACCGCCGCCTCCGGGCTCCGGGGATACCTCGCCACCAGCGCCTCCGCGGCAGCACGCCGGGAATTTGGGTCGGGCTGGAGATCGGCGAGTAGGACCTGTGGCAGCGCCTCGTCGGGGGCGAGCTGGGCGGCGCGGTCCAGCTCCTGGCGCCGGCGTGCCGCTCGCTCCTCGGCGTCGGGCGGACCGGCGCCCACTTGCCACAGCTCGGCGAGGACCAGATGCACCTCCCACGGGGCGAGCGCCCGTTCTGCGAGCGAGATGGTGGGAGGGGTGTAGCGGTGGAACTCGGTGGGGAGCGAGCCGACCACCAGCCAGCGGTGAAGCGTGTCCAGCAGTCGCTCCTCGTCGAGGCCCGCCCGGGCCTGGGGCCATGCCGTCCGCCAGGGAGCCCCGCCGGCCAGCGCTGTCTCCAGCGCCCGCATCCGCCGTGGTTCCTCGGCGCGGAGGAGGTGGATCCACAGCCGAGCCGAGCGGTAGTAGCCCTGGGCCTCCTCGAAGCCCGCCGTTTCCCAGTTCAGCGTCTCCAGGGTGGTGAGCGGCAGCACGCCCCGGGCCCGGGCCTCGGCGATCAGCGTGGGGCCCGGGGCACCGAAGCGAACGCCGGTCTCCCCGACCAGCTCCACCGTTTCCAGGTAAGCGGCCAGCCCCTCGTCGAACCAGCGGGGGACCAGCGGCATCCGCCAGCGGTTGACGTCATGCGCCACCTCGTGCGCCAGCACCACCACGTCGGGGCTTCCGTCGCCGAAGGGGACGCCGACTCCGGCAGTGACCAGCAGCGGACCGCGGCGGGTGGTGGTGGCCAACCCCACCCAGCTGCTGTAGGTCCGTAGCTCGGCAGGATCGTGCAGGACCACCGCGTCGGTCGATCCGGGGACCTCCATCGGTTCGGGCCACGAAGCGCCGATGGCCGCACGGAGCGTCTCCAGCCGGCGCACCGTGGTCCGTGCATCGTCGACGGAGAGATTGGTCCGCAGTCGAAAATGCGTCGACCGAACCTCGCGCCAGTCGGTGGCTGCCGGGGTGCGTGGTCCGTGCGCGCAGCCTGAACAGACGGCGAGCAGAAGTGCTGCCCAGGCTGGACGCATCGTGAATTTTCGAGCTTACTGGAAGGTAGATGCCCCGCGATTGTCACTGCAGCGAGCGCGCGGTCCGAAGGAAAAGAGCGTTGCATGCCCCGCGCTGAACGCAGCCCCACGCCAATCCGCGCCGTTCCCGAAGAGCCTGCCCTCTACCTGAACCGCGAGCTGTCGTGGCTGGCCTTCAACCACCGGGTGCTCGAGGAGGCAGAGGACCCCAGCTGGCCGCTGCTGGAGCGCCTGAAGTTCCTGGCGATCACCTTCTCCAACCTGGACGAGTTCTTCATGATCCGGGTGGCGGGCCTGCACGATCAGCTGGAGCAGGCCGAGGCGGAACGAAGCCCCGACGGCCTCACCCCGCGGCAGCAGCTCTCGCGCATCCGCGAGGTGGTGCGCAAGCTCCTCAAGTCGGCCACCGAGCTGCTGGAGAAGCAGCTCCTGCCAGCGCTGGCGAAGCACGAGATCCGCATCCGCGACTGGAAGTCGCTGGGCAAGGGGAGCCAGGAGCGGGCCAAGGCCTACTTCCGCGAGTCGGTGTTCCCGGTGCTGACCCCGCTGGCGGTGGATCCGGGCCATCCTTTCCCCTTCATCTCCAACCTCTCGCTCTCGCTGGCGGTGGAGGCCGCCGATCCCGAGAGCGGGGAGCGGCGCTTCGCCCGGGTGAAGGTCCCGGAGATCCTTCCCCGCTTCGTCCCCCTGGAGCGATTCAGCGAGGACCCGGAGGAGACCCGGGCCGGGGAGTTCCTCCCCCTCGAGGCGCTGATCTCCGCCAACCTCGACCAGCTCTTTCCGGGGATGCAGATCGTCGGCTGCTATCCCTTCCGCATCACCCGGGACATGGACATCGAGATCATGCAGGAGGAGGCGCACGACCTCCTGGTGACCATCGACCGGGAGATCCGCCGCCGGAAGTTCGGGGCGGTGGTCCGCCTGGAGGTGCACCCCGACACGCCCCAGCGAATCCGGGAGTTTCTCCTCTCCAAGCTGGAGATCGAGGAGGACGACCTCTACGAGGAGCCGGGGATCCTCGGGGCCGCGGCCCTGATGTCGGTGGCGATGCTTCCCCGCGCCGACCTGCACGACACGCCCTTCGTCCAGAACCTCAACCACGCTCTGGCCGACGCCGAGGATCCCTTCACCGTCATCCGCCAGGGCGACATCCTCCTTCACCACCCCTACGACTCGTTCCAGCCGGTGCTGCAGTTCCTCCGTCGGGCCGCCGAGGACCCGAACGTGCTGGCGATCAAGATGACGCTGTACCGCACCGGCTCGAACTCGGAGATCGTCAAGGCGCTGATCGCCGCGGCCGAGAACGGCAAGCAGGTGGCGGTGGCGATCGAGCTCAAGGCTCGTTTCGACGAGCAGAACAACATCGTCTGGGCCCGGCAGCTGGAGCGGGCCGGGGTGCACGTCTTCTACGGCTCGGTGGGGCTGAAGACCCACGCCAAGGTGATCCTGGTGGTCCGCCGGGAAGGCGAGCAGATCCGCCGCTACGTCCACCTCTCCACCGGCAACTACAACGTCAGCACCTCGCGGCTCTACACCGACCTAGGGATGTTCAGCGCCGACCAGGTGCTCGGCGAAGACGTCTCGGAGGTGTTCAACGCCCTCTCCGGCTTCGCCAAGGTGTCGCAGTACCGGAAGCTGGCGGTGGCCCCGGTCACCCTCGCTCCGACCATCCTGGCCAAGATCAACGAGCAGACCGACGCCGCCCGGGCGGGGAAGCCGGCGCGGATCTACGCCAAGATGAACGCCCTGGTGGACCTGCCGGTCATCGACGCGCTCTACGCGGCGAGCAAGGCCGGGGTGCAGATCGACCTCTGCATCCGTGGCATCTGCTGCCTCCGCCCGGGGCTCCCCGGCATCTCGGAGAACATCCGGGTCTTCAGCGTGGTGGGCCGTTTCCTCGAGCACTGCCGGGTGTTCGCCTTCGGCAGCGGGGAGGAGGAGCAGCTCTACCTCGCCTCGGCGGACTGGATGCCCCGAAACCTCTATCGGCGGGTGGAGCTGATGTTCCCGGTGGGCGACCCGCTGCTCAAGAGCCGGATCTACCGCGAGGTGATCGAGCCCTCGCTCACCGACAACAGCCGGGCCCAGGACCTCCAGTCCGACGGGGACTACGTCCGCCGGCGGCCCGCGCCCGGCGAGCCAGTCCGCGATGCGCAGCTGGCAGTGCTCGAGCCGCTGCTTCGCCAGCCGCTTCACGCGGTCCAGAACAGCTGAGCGCGCGCCGCCGTTCAGCGCGGGCCGAGCACGAAGTCCTCCACCGTCCGGACAAAGGCCTCGGTCTCCTCGAAGGCGCGACCCTCCCGGCGACCTTCGTCGACGTGGCGCGGCAGGATCGAACTGGCGGGAGTGGGCGGTCTAGCCGGCCTCGGCCTGCAGCGGCCGCCAGCCGATGTCGAAGGGGAGGGGACCTCCGATGCCCGGTACCTCCCGCCAGCGATGACCGCGGGCGTCCAGCTCGAAGCACCGCCCTTCCTCGTTCCAGAAGACGCGGATCCGCCGCCCGTGCTCGATGCGCTCACCCCCGCGTTCCATGCGGAGGAAGTCGGTCAGCGGCCGGGTCTCGTCGAGCTCCAGGGCAAGCACGGGCAACGCTCTCCAGTGGACGGACGCCTCCATGGGTATGGACCTGGGGGCGGTCCCGCCACTCTTCCTGATGCAGATCCGCACCTTTCCGTTACACCGCCGACGTCCGCCGCGCCGGAGCCCCCGTCCCGATCGAGGTATCAAACACCTCGTCAGGGGGTACGCTGCGCCGGCCGATGCGGCTCCACCTGATCGACGGGACCTACGAGCTGTTCCGCGCGCATTTCTCCAAGCGGCCGCCGCATTCTGGGCCGAAGGGGGAGGACCTCAAGGCGACCGTGGGTCTGGTCTCGTCCTTGCTCAATCTCCTCTCCGACCCGGCCGAGCGCCCCACCCACCTCGCGGTGGCGTTCGACAATCCCATCCGCTCCTTCCGGAACGAGCTGTTCGATGGTTACAAGACCGAGGTGGGTGTCCCCGAGGAGCTGCTCGCCCAGTTCGACCTCGTCGAGCTCGCCACCGCGGCGCTGGGCGTGAAGGTGTGGTCGATGCGGGAGTTCGAGGCCGACGACGCCCTGGCCAGCGGCGCGGCCCGCTTCGCCAGCGAGGTGGAGCAGGTGCGCATCCTCACCCCGGACAAGGACCTCGGGCAGTGCCTCTCCGGCACCCGGGTGGTCCAGGTCGATCGGATGCGGAACAAGGTCATCGACGAGACCGCGCTCCGGGCGCTGCGCGGCATCGGTCCGTCGAGCATCCCCGACTGGCTGGCCCTGGTGGGCGACGACGCCGACGGGATTCCCGGGTTGAGCGGCTTCGGGGAGAAGGGCGCCGCGGCGGTGCTCGCCGCCTTCGAGCATCTGGAGGCGATCCCCGACGACGCGCGGCGCTGGCCGGCGACCATTCGTTCGCGCGACACGCTGGCCCACACCCTCGCCACGTCTCGCGAGGAGGCGCTGCTCTACCGGACGCTGGCCACCCTGCGCCGCGACGCCCCGATCGACGCCCAGTTGTCGGCGCTGGAGCACCGAGGAGTGCCCCGCGAGCCCTTCCTCCTCTTCTGCGAGCAGGTCGGGTCTTCCTCGCTCCCGGCGCGGGTGGAGCGGTGGGCGGCGTGACCGACGGCGCGGCCCAGCCCGGGGGCGAGCTGCCCGCAGGAGTGCCCTCGCTCCGGCGACCGCCGAAGCCGGGGTGGATCCTGTGGGTGCGCGCGGCGGTGCTCCTGCTCTCGGTGGGGCTCTTCGTCCGTGTCCTGTGGATGGCCGACCTCCCCAGCGTCGGCCGGTTGCTGGCGCACATCGGCCCGCTGGTGGTGGTGGCGGTCATCCCCTACGGCCTGACCGTGGTGGCGGACACCGCGGGATGGCGGGCCATCCTCCTCGGCTTCGAGGCCCGGGTGGCACTGAAGAAGCTCCTCGGGGTCCGGCTGTCCACCGAGGCGGTGCACATCAGCTTCCCCGGTGGCCCGATCCTCGCCGAGGGCCTCAAGGTGTGGTTCCTCTCCCAGCGCGCCGGGGTTCCGGTGGCGGAGAGCACCGCCAGCCTCACGGTGAAGAAGGTGCTGCAGATCGGCACCCAGGGCATCTACGTCCTCGTCGCCGCGGCGGTGGCCGGCCCGTGGCTCCACCAGCTCACCGTGTCGCTGGGCGACGTGGTGCCGCTGCGGCCGCTGATGGTCGGCATCGGGGTCTTCCTCTGTCTGGTCGCCGCCGGCGCCGTGGCGGTGCTCCTCTCCGGCCGGGTCGCCGAGCGGCTGTGGTCGCTTCTTTTCCGGGTCCCCTCTCGGCGGATGAGGGCCTGGGTGACGACGCACCAGTCGACCTTCCTGGCCATCGACACCCATGCCCGCGAGGTTCTCCGCTCCCACGTCTGGGGCCTGCTGGTGGCCGCGGCGTGGATCCTCCTCGGCTGGTTCATCGAGGCCGGCGAGAGCTGGGTCCTCCTCCGGCTGCTGGGCATCGACTTGCCGTACAGCGCGGTACTGGCCTTCGAGCCGGTGGTCTCCTTCACCCGGAGCGCGGCGTTCTTCGTCCCCGCGGGCCTCGGGGTGCAGGACGGGGGCTACATGGCGATGCTCCAGGGCTTCGGAATCCCCGATGCGACCAACCGGGCGGCAGCGTTCGTCCTCCTCAAGCGCTTCAAGGAGGTCTTCTGGATCGTCGTGGGGTGGACGCTGTTCTTCGCCACCCGCCGCTCGGGACCGCCAGCGGCGGTGGTGTCGCCGGACCCCGGCCGCTCGGCGCTTCCCGGGGCGCCCTAGGCTTGCAACCGCGCCGGGGGGGAGGGGGTCTTCCATTCGGGCGGAGCCGTGGTACACGACCCGCCCCGCCCGCCTCATGGTTGCAGTCGCACTGTACGGCACTCGCCACGCTGGTTCCGACGCCGAAGGCACCGGTTTGCCCTGGGTGAGCGCCGGGAGGGTCCGGTGAGCACCCCGCTCGCGGGTCGGGTGGCGGTGGTCACCGGAGCGCTGGGCTTGCTCGGGCGGGAGCATTGCCGGGCCCTGGCCGACGCCGGTGGGCGGGTGGTCCTCACCGATCTCGATGGCGCCGCCTGCGCCCGGGTTGCCCCGGAGTACGGTCCGGACGCGCTCGGGATCGGGGCGGACATCACCTCCGAGGCCTCGGTGAAGGCCCTGCGAGACGCGGTGCTCAAGGCCACCGGACGCATCGACGTCCTGGTGAACAACGCGGCGATCAACGACAAGTTCGAGGACCCGGCGAAGGCCCGGGAGCAATCGCGCTTCGAGTCCTATCCGGTGGCGCTGTTCCGCCAGTCGCTGGAGGTCAACGTCACTGGGACCTTCCTCTGCGCCCAGGTGCTGGGCAGCGAGATGGCCCGGGTGGGGCGGGGGAGCATCATCAACGTCTCCTCCACCTACGGGCTGGTGGCGCCCGACCAGTCGCTGTACCGGAAGCCGGACGGGACGCAGGCCTTCTGGAAGACCGCCGCGTACCCGACCACCAAAGGCGCGGTGCTGGCCTTCACCCGCTTCCTCGCCGCCTACTGGGGTCCGGCGGGAGTGCGGGTGAATGCGCTCTGCCCCGGCGGGGTGGAGGCCGGCCAAGAGCCGTGGTTCGTCGAGGCCTACAGCCAGCGCACCCCGCTGGGGCGGATGGCCACGCCGGCGGACTACCGCGGCGCGGTGGTGTTCCTCGCCAGCGATGCTTCGGCGTACATGACCGGGTCGAGCCTGGTGGTCGACGGCGGGTGGACCGCGTGGTGACCTCGGCCCGCGGCGCGCGCCTCCGCAGGGGCGGCCTCTCTCCGGCGGAGCTGGTCCGGCGGGCCCGTGCGGTGCGGCTGGTGCTCACCGACAGTGACGGCGTGCTCACCGACACCGGCGTCTACTACTCGGAGCGCGGCGAGGAGCTGAAGCGCTTCAGCATCCGGGACGGGATGGGTGTGGAGCGCCTCCGTCAGGCCGGGATCGAGACCGGCATCGTCACCGGCGAGTTGTCGCCCTCTGTCGTCCGGCGGGCCGAGAAGCTCGCCCTGCCAACCGTGCTGCTGGGGGTGAAGGACAAGCTCGGGGCCGTCCGGGGGCTGTGCGCCGAGCGCGGTCTGGGCCTCGACGAGGTCGCTTACATCGGCGACGACGTCAACGATCTCGCAGTCTTGGCCGAGGTCTCCCGCCGCGGCCTCACCGCCTCCCCGTCCGATGGCTTGCCGTCGGTCCGGGCGGTCGTTACCCACGTCTGCGCCGCGCCGGGCGGCCACGGGGCATTTCGCGAGTTTGCCGAGTGGATCCTGTCCCACCGGGCGGAAGCACCACCTTCCAGAAGGAGCCGTCAAACATGAACCAGGCCACGGTTCGCATCGGAGACCAGTTCGTGGGTGAGGGCCACCCCGTCTTCGTCATTGCGGAGATCGGCATCAACCACAACGGGTCGCTCGACCTCGCCCGTCGCCTCATCGACGGGGCGGTGCTGGCCGGCGCCGACGCGGTGAAGTTCCAGAAGCGCACTCCGGAGATCTGCGTCCCCCGCGACCAGTGGGACATCAAGCGCGAGACCCCCTGGGGTCAGATGACGTACATCGACTACCGGCACAAGCTGGAGTTCGGCGCCGAGGACTACGCCGCCATCGATCGCCATTGCCGCGAGCGGGGCATCCTCTGGTTCGCCAGCTGCTGGGACGAGGAGGCGGTGGACTTCATGGAGCAGTTCGAGCCCCCGGCCTACAAGGCGGCCTCGGCCTCCCTCACCGATCATTCTCTGTTGAGAAAGATGAAGGCCACCGGTCGCCCGCTGATCCTCTCCACCGGGATGTCCACCTGGGAAGAGGTGGAGAGCGGCGTGGCGGCGGCCGGGGAGGACAAGCTGCTCATCGCCCACTCCGAGTCGACCTACCCCTGCCCGGTGCACCAGCTGAACCTCAAGGTCATCCACACCTTGAAGCGGCGCTGGCCCCACATTCCGGTCGGGTACTCGGGTCATGAGACCGGCCTGGTTCCCACCTGGGGTGCAGTGGCCCTGGGGGCCACGCACATCGAGCGGCACATCACCCTCGACCGTGCGATGTGGGGGAGCGACCAGGCAGCCTCGGTGGAGGTCGGCGGCTTCGTCCGTCTGGTGACTGGCATCCGGGACATCGAGCAGTCCCTGGGCGATGGCATCAAGCGACTGCACGACAGCGAGCTGGCCCAGAAGAAGAAGCTCCGCCGGGTGCAAGTCGCCCCGCCCGCGCCCACCGAGAGCGACGACCAGCACCTGGTCTGAGACGGAAGTCGCCGCGCCGCCTCACCGCGCGGCGGTCAACGGCCCTCCCCCTGAAGCGGGGGGACGGAGAGCACGCGCCGGGCGGTCTCCCCGCTGACCCACCGACCGAGGGCTGGTCAATCCCCGGCACGCGGGTTATGTGCGTCGCCTCGCCTCCCCCGCGAGGGGCGGCCCGTGCTACCGCACCGATCCCCGCCGCCGACGGGGAGGGGAGTCCGCGATTTGCCGCAGGGAAGTTTCATCGAGCGGTTGCTGCTCCGCCTCGCGGCGTGGCAGCTCCGCGCGCCCTGGCAGGTACTGCTCCTCGGGCTGGTCCTGACCGCCACCGGCCTGTGGCTCTCCCGCGGTCTCGAGCTTCGCACCCGCTTCGACCAGCTGCTCCCCGATGACCAGCCGTCGGTCATCGAGCTGAAGCACCTGAGTCAGCGCACGGCCGGCAGCTCCAGCATCTTCGTCCTCCTCGAGGGGGCCGACCGCGACACCCTGCGCCGGGTTGGCGGCGAGCTGCTCCCGCCGCTGCGCGCGGTGGGCGGACCGTGGGTGGTGAGCGCCGAGGACGGAGTGCAGACCGCCCGGGCATACCTCCTCCCCCGTTCCGGTCTCTTCGCCACCGTGGACGATCTGAAAAAGCTCGATGCCGAGCTCGACACCCAGCGGAAGAAGGCGGTGGGAAAGGCGCTCGACCTCGGCCTGGAGGACGAGGACGAGCAACCGGCCAAGGTGAGCTTCGAGGAGCTGAAACAGAAGTTCCTCGGCGGCAAGTCGGAGACGCTGGAGGCGGCGAAGGACCGCTACCCGGACGGGTACTTCCAGTCCAAGGACGGCAAGGCCCTGGTGGTCCTGGTGCGCACCGGAATCACCAGCGGAGATCTCGAGCGGTCACGCGAGGCGCTGGCCAAGGTGAAGGAGACCGTGGCCAAAGCGCTCCCCGACCCCGGCGCCCAGGGGATCCAGGTCGGTTACGCCGGAGATCTGGTCACCGGGCTGTTCGAGTACAGCGCAATCCTCAACGACCTGGTGAGCGTGGGCATCACCGGGGTGGCGCTGATCCTCGGGGTGATCTTCATCTATTACCGCCGCTTCCGGGTCCTGGTGCCCATGGCGGTGACCCTGATCGCCGGACTGTCGTTCACCTTCGGCCTGACCCGGCTGGCGATCGGGCACCTCAACGTCATCACCGGGTTCCTGGTGTCGATCGTCGCCGGCAACGGGATCAACTTCGGAATCCTCTACGTGGCGCGCTTCCTCGAGGAGCGGAGGCACGGCTCGGACCTCCCCACCGCGATCACCAAGACCCATCTGGCGACCTGGGTGGGAACGCTCACCGCGGCGCTGGCTGCGGCCGCCGCCTATGGGAGCCTGGCGGTCACCCAGTTCCACGGCTTCAAGCACTTCGCCTTCATCGGCACCTTCGGGATGCTGCTCTGCTGGGTGGCGACCTACCTCCTCACGCCCCCGGTGCTGATCCTCCAGGACCGTCGCTGGCCCATCCACCGCGCCGGGACGAGCGACAACTGGTTCCAGCGCTGGCGCCAGCGCAACGCCGCCTACGAGAAGCCCTTCGTCTACCTGGTGGAGCGGGCACCCCGGGCGACGGCGCTGGTCTCACTGGCGATCGCCGCGGTCGGCGCGGTCGCCTTCGTCATCTGGCTGGTCAACGA
>Ga0318563_10000521_pt1 | contig 16055 bp, 14 predicted proteins | sample GRESIP066b5f19_FD_203689 | JGI IMG/M metagenome (GOLD analysis project Ga0318563, IMG submission 203689) | Tropical soil microbial communities from Luquillo Experimental Forest, Puerto Rico - GRE.SIPMG.066b5f19 | ecosystem: Environmental > Terrestrial > Soil > Tropical forest > Bulk soil... | reverse complement strand
CCGCGATGCAGGTGGGATCGAGCGGCGCCCAGGGCTCGGGCCGCGCCAGGTTGAGCGTCGCGAACACCTCGCCGGGCCGGCCGCTCGGCCGCACCACGATCGCGTCCGCGCCGGGCGGCAGGGCACCTGCGCGCACGCCGCCCGCGAGCGCCGCGCCCAGCTTCAGCCGCGCGAATCCGGCGAGCTGCTCGGTCTCGACGCCCTCGAGCCGGAACACGTACGAGGGGATCTGCAGCTCCTCGGGCGCGGCCATCTCGGTAGCGGCACCCCCGAGCTCGGCCGCGGCCGCGTCGCCGCTGGTGTCGATCACCACCGCGGCGTCGAGCTCCGCCGCCCCGGCATCGCTCTTCAGCCACAGCCGCGAGCGCTCCCCGAGCTCCGCCCTCGCCAGCTCCGCACCCAGCCGCAGCTCGAGCCCGCGCTCCGCTCGACACAGATCGGTGTAGATCGCCGCGAGCGCGTCCGGCCGCACCGGCAGGTACCACACCTTGCCCGCGCGCTCGGGCTCGCCACCCGCGCGCGCCGCGACCTCGGCCGGGAGCCCCGCGTGCGCGAGCTGCGGCTCATCGTCGTCCGCCGCGAAGTAGAGCCCGCAGATGGTGTGGACCAGCGCCTGCGCGGCGTTCCCGCCCAGCCGCGCCGCGCGCTCCACCAGCACCGTGCGCGCCCCCGCACGCGCCGACGCAACCGCCGCGGCCACACCCGCGCTGCCGCCGCCGATCACCGCCACGTCGCAGGGGACCGCGCTCACGCGTCCTCTCCGACCAGGTCCGCGCGCAGGCGCTGCTGGAAGCGCACCAGCTCGAAGCCCGAGAACACGCCCGCCTGGCGCACGTGGGTCGCGTTCAGCCGGCCTTCGCGGATGGAGAAGATCGTCGCCGAGCCCGGCGAAGGCGGGACCGACGGCGAGTGGAAGCCGTTCAGGATCGGCGCGCCCAGGAACGTGTCCATGCCGGCGAGGAACTCGTCGGTGAAGCCGAAGAAGAAGGAGCACAGCTCGCCCGCGAACTCGCGCCGCGCCATGCCGGCGTAGAAGCGCTGCGGCAGCCAGCGCGCGTAGTCCATCGCGGCCGAGCCGGCCTCGACCATGCCTTCCTTGATCGATGCCAGCCGCTGCGCCTTCAGCTCCGTCAGCAACGCATCGAGGTCGGCGCACGCGTCAGGGAACACCTGGAACCAGAGCAGCGACACGTGCGTGCCGAACAGGTCACCGCCCGAGCCCTTGGTGCGCAGGTTTACTGGCAGCGGCACCACGAAGCTCTGCGGGTCGGTGCCGCGCAGCTGGTACACCGCGTGGTGTGCGCGGATGCTGGCGGCCAGGTAGAACAGCATCGGCGTGAGGAAGCCAGCCTGCTTGCGCGCGCGGTCGACGATGCGCGCGGTGTCCTCGCGCGAGAAGCTGGTGACCTCGACCTCGAGCCGCTGCGGCGTGCGCGCGAGCGGACCCGCGAGCGAGCGCGGCGCGCGCGCGCCGAAGCCGTGCATGCGCCCGCGCCAGCGCATCGCCTGCTCGCCGCGCGTGCGCGCGTCGGCGCGCACCGGCCGCTCGGCGCTGGGCGGCAGGTCGGTCGCCGCGCGCGCGCCGCGCGCCACCTCGTCGAGCCAGCGCAGGAAGCGCTCGCTGCCCGAGCCGTCGAAGAGCGGGTGGAACCAGGTCAGAGCCAGGTCGCTCCCCGCGGTGCCCGCCTCGTAGCGCACCACGTCGAAGCGCACGAGCTGCCCGCGCCGCGCGTCGACCCGCTCGTTCAGCCGCTCCGCGAACAAGGGCGGCGCGCCGCCCGAATCCAGGGCCTGGCGCGGGGCGTCGCGGATCTCGACCCGCGGTGGCGCAGCCTCGCTCGCCTTCCCGATCCGGTACACCGGCGGGAGGATGCCCCAGGGCCGGCCGATCGGCGCGCGCAGGATCGGCTGCACCTCGGCCACCTCGGCCAACAGCTTCGCGAACGCGCCCGCATCGAAGCCGGGACCGAGCCGCAGCACCAGCTGCGCCAGGTGGCTCGCCCCGGCCGTGCGCCGCACCTCGGAGTCGAAGGCGCGCAGGAAGCAGTCCGCCCCCGAGAGCGGGAGATCAGGCGTGGGCGATCTGGGCATGGACGCAGGCCGCGAGGCTCTCGGCGCTCGCGAGCGTCTCCTCGGTGAGCAGGCTCTCGTCGACCCAGACTCCTGTGCTCTCCTCGATCGCGAGCAGGAGCTGCGTGACCGCGAGCGAGTCCAGACCCGCGTCGATCAGGCTCGAGGTCGGCGTGAACTCGTCGCCGACACTGAGCAGGTCTTCGCGCAGAATCCGGTAGACGCGCTCGGTGAGCGCTTCGCGGGTCCACTCCATGCCGTCGCTGTTTCGCATCGCCTCCCGAAGGTTGTCAAGGTGCGTTGAAACACTGTCCGCGAGGGACTATGGTGCGGCGCGATGGGGGAGCGAATTCGCAGGGTCGCGATCGTCGGCGGCGGTCCAGCGGGCGCAGCCCTGGCCGCGTACCTGGTGCGCACGGGCATCGCCGCCGCGTTCTTCACCCGCGGCAAGCGCCCGCCCATCATCGTGGGCGAGTCGCTCGTGCCCGCCATCGTACCGTTCTTGCGCGACCTCGGCATCGAGGACGAGGTCGCGGCGTACAGCATGTACAAGCCGGGCGCGACCTTCACCTTCCACCCGATCGCGCAGATGAGCTTCCGCTTCGCGGACCGCCGCGGCGCGAAGACGCCCTACTCCTACAACGTGCCGCGCGACCGGCTCGACGCCTCGATCGCGGCGGCCGCGGAGCGCGCGGGCGCGGTGCGGATCGACCACTCGGCGCAGTTCGCCCGCGAGGGCGAGCGCGTGCGGCTCGACCCGGAATCGACCGCGCTCGCGCGAACGGCGCTGGGTGGCGAGCCCGACTTCGTGGTCGACGCCACCGGCCGCGCGCGCAGCCTGGCCCGGCTGCTCGAGCTCGAGACCGTCGAAGGCCCGCGCAAGGACACCGCGCTCCACGCGCACTGCACCGGCGTGCAGACCGTGCTGCCCGGGAACGTGCACTCCGACCGGCTCGAGCGCGGCTGGGCCTGGCGCATCCCGCTGCCGGGCCGCGTCTCGGTGGGGCTGGTCGTGCCGGCGGAGCACATCGCCCGCTTCGGCAACAGCGCCGAGGAGCAGTTCGACACATTCCTGTGTAAAGACGAGTCCGCGCGCCAGTGGGGCGAGAAGGCGGAGCGGGTTACGCCCGTGGTGCGCTACACCAACTACCAGCTGCGCGCGACCCGCGCGGCCGCGCCCGGCTGGGCGCTGGTCGGCGACGCGCTCGGCTTCATCGACCCGGTGCTGTCGAGCGGGATGCTGCTCTGCCTGGACGGCGCGCGCGCGCTCGCCAGGGCGATCGCCGACGGCTCCGAGCGCGCCTTCCGCCGCTACCAGGCGCGCTCGTTCCGCAACCTCGACGACTGGGCGCGGATCGTCGACGCGTACTACAGCGGCCGGCTCTTCACGCTGTTCAAGGTGGGCGAATACGTGCGGCACACCTGGCTCGGCCGGCTGACCGACTGGCACTTCCGCAAGCACCTGCCGCGCGTCTTCACCGGCGAGGCCACGGACAGCCGCTACAGCATGAGCGTGGTCGACTTCATGCTGAAGTACGGCCTGGCCGGCAACGACCCCGCCGAGTTCAGCGTGCGGTGAGGTTCCGGCGCGAAGCCCGCTTCGACCGCTACGACGCTGTCGTCGTCGGCAGCGGCATGGGCGGGCTCACCGCCGCCGCGCTGCTCGCGCGCGCCGGCCAGCGCGTGCTGGTGGCCGAGCGCCACGACCGCCCCGGCGGGTACGCGCACGCCTTCCGCCGCGGCAGCTACCTGTTCGACTCGGCCGTGCATCTGGTCGGCGGCTGCGAGCCCACCGCGTTCGAGGGCGGCGGGCTGCTCCACCGCGTGCTCAGCGCCGTGGGCGCGCGCGCCGAGCTCGAGTTCACGCGCATCGACCCGCTCTACACCGCGGTCTACCCCGGGCTCGAGCTCGAGGCGCGCACCGGCCTCGACGAGTTCATCGCCAGCCACGCGCGCGCGTTCCCCGCCGAGCGCAAGGGTCTCGAGGATCTGGTCTCGGAGTGTCTCGCCATCCGCGACGAAGCGCGCCGCGCGACCGAGCTCGACTCGCCCTTCGACGTGATGCGCGCGCCCGGCCACTTCCCCACGCTGCTGCGCTACCGCCGCGCGACGCTCGCGCGCGTGATGGAGGAGCACCTCGACGATCCGCGCGCGAAGGCCGTGTTCGCCACCTTCTGGCCGTACCTCGGGCTCCCGCCCTCGCGCGTGTCGTTCCTCTACTTCGCGACCATGCTGCTCTCGTACGCCGCCGAGGGCGCGTACTACTGCAAGGGGAGCTTCCAGCGTGTCGCCCGCGCGCTGGCGAGCGCGGTCGAGCGCGCCGGCGGCGAGGTGCTGTTCCGCAGCCCGGTGCGCCGCATCCTGGTCGAGCGCGGCCGCGCCGCCGGCATCGTGCTCGAGAACGGCCAGCGCATCGCCGCGCCCGTCGTCGTCTCGAACGCCGACCTGCGCCAGACGGTGGAGGAGCTCTGCGGCGAGGCCCGCTTCCCCGCGCGCTGGCGCCGCGCGCTCGCGCGGCTCGAGCCCTCGGTCTCGGCCTTCGTCACCTACGCAGCGACCGACCTCGACCTGCGCACGCTCGGCGCCACCCACGAGACCTTCGTGTACGAGAGCTGGGACCACGACGAGGCCTACGCCAGCACGCTCGCGGGCCGTCCCGGCTGGTGGAGCGCGACCGTGCCGACGCTCGCCGACCCGAGCCTCGCGCCGCCGGGCACGCACCTCCTGATCCTGACCGCGCTCGTCCCCTACGGCGCCTCGCGCGCGTGGCGATCCGAGAAGGCTGCGTACGTCGAGCGCATGCTGCGCGCCGCCGAGTCGCGCTTCCCCGGGCTGCGCCAGCACCTGCGCTTCGTGGAGGGCGGGACCCCGCGCACGCTCGAGCGCTACACGCGCAACAGCGACGGCGCGATCTACGGCTGGGCGCTCGGCCCCGACCAGATCGGCCCCGGCCGCCCCGCCAACGTGACTCCCCTCCCCGGCTTGTATCTCGCCGGTCACTGGGCACAGCCGGGTGGCGGCGTTTACGGCGTGGTCACCTCGGGCGTGAACGCCGCGCGCGCGATCCTGGGCCTGGGCACCGACGGCGACCTGTGGCGGGAGCTCGAGCGATGACGGCAACGTGGTTCGACGGCGCGCGCTTCGGCATGTTCGTGCACTGGGGTCACTCGTCGCAGCAGGGGGTCGAGCTCTCCTGGCCGCTCGTCGGCGGCGTCGGCGCCCTGCCCGGCGCCGGCGACGTGCCCGCCGAGCGCTACCACGCCACCGCCGCCACCTTCGCGCCGCGCCCCGGCGCCGCGACCGACTGGCTCGCGCGCGCCAAGCGCGCCGGCATGCGCTACGCGGTGCTCACCGCCAAGCACCACGACGGCTTCGCGCTCTGGCCCACCAAGGCGCCCGGCGGCTTCTCGATCGCGCAGTCCGCCTACCGCGGCGACCTGGTGCGCGAGTTCGTCGACGCCACGCGCGCCGCCGGCCTGCGCGTCGGGCTCTACTACTCGCTCCTCGACTGGCACCACCCCGACTATCCGCCCTTCCGCGACGAGCACCGCCCCTACCGCTTCGGCCGCGTGCCGCGCCCGAGCGACGCCCAGTGGGCGCGCTTCCTCGAGTTCCAGTTCGCGCAGCTGCGCGAGCTCCTCGGCGGCAGCTACGGCCAGATCGACCTCTTGTGGTTCGACGGCGGCTGGGAGCGCATGGCCGAGGAGTGGCGCGCCAGGGACTTCGCCGCGCTCGCGCGCGAGCTCCAGCCCGAGATCCTGCTCAACGACCGCCTGCCCGGTGAAGGCGACTTCGACACTCCCGAGCAGTTCATCCCGCCCCAGCCCCCCGCTCGCCGCTGGGAGACCTGCATGACCATGAACGAGAGCTGGGCTACAACCCGAGTGACTCGCGCTACAAGTCGGAGCGCGCGCTGGTGCACGGCTTGTGCGAGGTGGCGAGCCGCGGGGGGAACCTGCTCCTGAACGTGAGCCCGCGCGCGGATGGGTCACTGCCGCCGGAGCAGACGGCCCGGCTCGACGGCTTGGCGCGCTGGATGGGCGCGCATGCGGTGAGCATCCACGACACGGAGCCCGGACTCGAGCCGTGGCAGTTCTACGGGCCGTCGACACGGCGTGGGGACCGCGTGTACCTGCACGTGGTGATGAAGCCGTACGAGACGGTGACCGTGCGCGGCGTGCCGATCAAGCGGGTGCGCGCCGCGCGGGTGGTCGGGAGCGGGCGCGCGCTCGAATTCGACAAGCGCTGCTCGGTGCTGGATCGGATGTTCAACGCGGATCCGATGGGAGAGATCGCGATCCGCGTGCCGGAGAGCGAGGTCGATCCGGTGGCGACGGTGCTCGAGCTGGAGATTGCGGGGGAGTCATAAGGGCCATCAATCACCCTACGCGGAAGATCCGAGAGATGATCGATGGCTTTCGGATCCCTCACGGTGACGCACTCGAAGAGTGCTTGCTGTTCAACCAAGGTACTGAGCCCTCTGTCATTGATGCGGCGATCTTCATCTCCACAAAGCAGTCGGAATCGTTCTATTCGGACATCCTTCAATTCTGGGTCAGAGCGTTCTTCTGCTTTGTGGAGGATATGAGGTTGGGAACCTTCTTCCGGGACGCAGCGACCCTCGTCGAGTGCGAGGAGATCTCCGTAGAAGAGTTCAGGGATTCCTATCTCGGATTGATCGACGCTCGCTCGCCGGATTCGCACTTTGCTGAGAGGCAACAGTATCCGGAGTCCCGGATGGAGCTTTACAACAGGAGCTTTTTCCAAGCCTACGTCGTTCTCGACCGCCCCACGATCAAATCGGCTGTTGCAGCATCTGACGGTGAATTCGTCGCTTACTTCCAGACTGTGCCGAAGGCACACAACTGAGAGCCGCACCTCGACAGACTCATGATGGCGTCAATCGCTACATCCCAGCCGGCCGCTTTGCCCGACAAGATCGGCGGCGTGCTCCGGCTCTTCGCCGCGCACGGAAGCCCTCGCATCCTGGCCGCGGCCCTCGCCGCCGCACTGCTGGTGCGCGCCTTCCTGGGCGCCTTCGGCCGGTGGGATCTCGTCGTGGTGGCGGCGATCGCAGTGTTTTGGCCGCTCCAGGAGTGGCTGATCCACGTCTTCATCCTCCACGCCGAGCCCGGGCGCGGGATCGCGCGCCTCGACCCTCGCACGGCGCGCCTGCACCGAGCCCATCACCTCGATCCCTGGCAGCCCGAGCTGCTCTTCATTCCCCGGCACACGTTCCTGTTCGCGCTCCCAATCCTGTTCGGGATCTACGCTGCGCTGCTCCCCACCTGGCCGCTGGCCTTCACGGCCATCGCCACACACCTCGCGCTCGCGCTCCACTACGAGTGGGTGCATCTCCTGGTCCACACGCGCTACCGCCCGCGCAGCGCCGTCTACCGCCGCCTCTGGCGCAACCATCGCCTGCACCACTTCAAGAACGAGAAGCTCTGGTTCGGCGTCACCATGCTGAGCGGAGATTGGTTGCTGCGCACGGCAGCGGACCCGGGCGCCGTGGCTACCTCGCCGGACTGTCGCACGCTCGGGCGCGAGGAGGATCTCGGCGCGGAAGGTGTTTCCAGGCATCCGCAAGGGATGACGGAGTCATCAGCCCGCTAGCGGTCCTGGATCCCAATCGCGCGAGCAGGATCCACCGAGGCCCAGAAAGCTCCCGCCGCCAGGTAGAGCACCGAGATGCTTGCGAGCGGCAGCCCCCACGACCCGAGCCTCTGAACCAAGAACCCCATCACGACCGGGCACAACGCGCCGCCGATGTTGCCGAACGTGTTCATCGTCCCACCGACGGTCGCTGAGTGAGTCCCCCCGATCTCGACGCACACCGCCCAGGCCGGCGCAACTCCCACGGCGGCCAGCGCCGCGGCGGACGCGAGCAGAAGCGCCGCGACGAGTGGCTCGGTCGTAAGCGCGGCGCCGCACACTGCTCCAGCCGCGAGCGGTAGCCCCACCAGACCCGGTAGAGCCGATCCGCGACGTTTCCCGAACCTAGGCCGCAAGTGATCCGCCGCGAACCCGCCCGTGAGCGAGCCCAACCCGATTCCCAGCAGCGGCAGCGCCGCGAGCCACCCCACCTGCTGCAGGTCAAACCCCCGCGCGCGCAATAGATAGGTCGGCAGCCAGGTGATGTAGAAGTACCAGCCGTAGATCGCGCAGAAGTACATCCCGCACAGCGCGATCAACGTCCGGTTCGTAGCCAAGGCCCGCCACGGCACAGGGGCATGCGGCGCGGTGTGCGCCCCGCCCTCTTCGATCAGGGCGAGCTCAGCGGGGTTCACGCTCGGGTGGGCGCGTGGGTCGTCGCGGAACCACATCCAGAACAGCGCGGACCATACGAGCCCTACCGCGCCGAACACCGCGAACGAGAGGCGCCATCCGATCCTCGTGAGCAGCGCCACGACGAGCGGCTGCGTCACCGCGCCGCCGAACGCGGCCGCCATCAGCTGCACGCCGAAGCTGCGGCCGTGCAGGCGCGCGGGGAGCCAGCGGCCGTAGATGCGCGCGCACGAGGGGAGTGCGCCGGCCTCGCCTGCGCCGAACAGGAAGCGCACGGCGGCGAGCGACGCGAAGCCGCCGGTGAAGCCGGTGGCGGCGGTCATCGCGGACCACCACACCACGATGCGCGAGAGCGCGACGCGCGCGCCGAAGCGGTCGGCGAGCCAGCCGCTGGGGATCTCGAACAGTGCGTAGGCGAGTGTGAAGGCGCTGAACACCAGGCTCATCTGCGCGTCGGACAGGCCGAGCTCTCCCTGGATCGAGGGCGCGGCGGTGGAGATGCAGACGCGGTCGAGGTACGCGATCGCAATCATCACCAGGGTGAAGGCGAACGCGCCGTAGCGCGCGTTCGTGGGGCGCGCGGTCACGGCAGCTTCCACCGCCACCGCGGCAGCCTACTCCGCCAGCTTGTTGATGTGCTGAGCGAGCGCGACGTCGTTCGCTGTGATGCCGCCCGCGTCGTGCGTGGTGAGGTCGATGGTCACGCGGTTCCACACGTTCGACCACTCGGGGTGGTGGTCTGCCTTCTCGGCCGCCAGCGCGACGCGGGTCATGAAGCCGAAGGCGGCGCTGAAGTCGGCGAAGCGGAGCTCGCGGTGGAGCTTGCCATTCAACAGCGACCAGCCGGGCAGGCCGGCGAGCGCGCTCTCGACTTCGGCGGGGCTCAGCTTGGCGGGGCGGGCCACGGGACGAGCCTCCCATTTCCGTGCGACGGGCGTCAATCGGCGGGCGTTTTCGCTAGCGTACCGGGCCGATGGATGAAGCTCGCTCGCCCGCCGCGAAGTCGGCCGCGCGCGGCCGCTGGCTGGCGGTGGCAGCGCTGCTGGGTCTGGCCGTCGCCGGCTGGGCCGCGTTCCAGTGGGAGCAGCTGCTCGTCGCCCACCGCGGGGGCGAGGTGTTCTGCGTGGGGGGCGGCAGCCACTGCGTGGAGGTGTGGGACTCCCCGTTCGCGAACGCGGTCCACGCGTACACGGCGCTGCCGGTCGCGGGCTGGGGCGTGGTGTGGGGGATCGCGGCGTTCGCAGTGCCGCTGGTCGCGCGCGTGCGCAGCGGGCGGCGGCGCGTGGCGGAGCCTTGGGTGGGCGGCACGATCGCGCTCGCGTTCGCGGGCGCGCTCGGCGTGCTGGTGCTGCTCGCGGCGTCGTACGCGTTCGGCCATTTCTGCTCGACCTGCGGCCTGACCTACGTGCTCGTGCTCGCCTACGCGGGCGTGGCGCTCTTCGGGCTGGGCTTCGTGGCGGGCGCCGAGCTGACGCGCGGGGCGCTGCTCGCGCTGGGGATCGCGGCGATCGCCTACGCGGTCTTGTTCGTGCCGGGATTGCGCACGCCGCGGAACCTCGAGGCGGCGGGTGCGCAGGCGGTGAAGGGCGCGGCGGCGCCTGCGGCGCCCGCGGTGATGACCGAGGGCACGCCCGAGGAGCGCGAGATCGTGCGCTTCATCCAGAGCCTGCAGCCCGACGTGCAGCAGCTGCTCTCGGATACGCTCGCGGCGTACCAGGCGGCGCCGATCTGGAGCCCGCCGCCGGCGCGCACGGTGATGGGCGCGGCCGAGCCGCGGCTCGCGCTGACCGAGTGGACCGACACACTCTGCAGTCACTGCGCGCAGATGTACGAGGTGCTGGTGCAGCTGCGCGAGCGCTTCGGGCCGAACGCGTGGTCGCTGTCGCCGCACCAGTACCCGCTCGACCCGCTGTGCAACCCGAACGTGCACGTCGAGCAGAGCCAGCCGATCCGCTGCCTGGCCGCGAAGGTGGAGATCTGCAGCGAGGGCAAGCCCGGCGAGTTCGAGTTCATGGGCGAGCTGTTCCGCAACCAGGCGAAGCTCGACGACGCCATGCTGTGGAGGTTCGCGGAGGCGGTCGGGCCGAAGGCCGAGTTCGAGGCCTGCGCGAACTCGCCCGACACCGCGAAGAAGCTCGCCGACGACATGAAGTGGGCGACCGACCACGGCATCCAGGGCACGCCGCTCCTGCTGATCGGCGGGCGGCAGGCGATCGCTTTCCCGCCGCTCATCTACGTGCTCGCGCTCTCGCACGGCGCGGTCACGAGCCCGGCGTACGCGGGGCTGCCGACGCCGCAGCCGCTGCCCTGGCAGAAGTAGCCGCTAGCGGCGCGGGGTCGCGGGTGTGGGCGGCCGCTCCTCGAGCACGTTCTCGAGCCGGTGGCGGATCGCGCCCTTCCACTCGGGGTGCGTGAGGATCCAGAAGCGGTTCTCGCGGATCGCGGCGAGCACCAGGTCGCCGACCTTGCGCGGCGCGAGGCCGCTGGTGAGCAGGCTCTCGACCTGCTTGCGGCGGATCTCGGACTCGGGCGTGGTGCGCACCTGGGGCCGGCTGCGGCGCACGGCGTCGGGCTGGTTGCGCTCGGACGAGCGCAGGATCTCGGTGTTGATCCAGCCCGGGCAGAGCACCGACACGTGCACCTCGGGGTTCACCGCGGCGAGCTCGTTGTAGAGCGCCTCGGACAGCGCCACCACCGCGTGCTTGGTCACGCCGTAGAGCGCGTTGCCGGCGCCGCTGATCAGCCCCGCCATCGAGGCGGTGTTCACGATGTGGCCCTCGCCCTCCTCGAGCAGGATCGGCGTGAAGGTGCGCACGCCGTGGACCACGCCCATCAGGTTCACGCCGACGATCCACTCCCAGTCGTGCAGCGTGCTTTCCCAGGTGGGGATGCCGCCGTGCGCGACGCCCGCGTTGTTGCAGACCACGTGCACGGCGCCGAAGCGGTCGAGCGCGCGGCGCGAGAGCGCGTCGACGTCGGCCTGTTTGGCCACGTCGGTGCGCACGGGCACGACCTCGACGCCGCTCTTCTCGAGCGCGCGCGCGGTCTCGGCCACGCGCACCTCGTCGACATCGGCGAGCACGATGCGCATGCCCGCCGCGCCGAAGGCCTCGGCCATGCCGCGGCCGATGCCGCTGGCGCCGCCGGTGACGACCGCGACCTTTCCCCTCAGATCCTGCATGGAGCCATTATCGCACGCGTTAGAATCGGGCGATGCCAGTGGTGAAGGCGCTCGCCTGGTCCGCGGTGGCGCTCGCGGGCGCCGTCGCGCTGGGCACGGTCGCCCTCTCTCGTGGCGAGGCGCTGTCGAGCGCGTGGTTCCTGGTGGCGGCGCTATGCACCTACGCGGTCGGCTACCGCTTCTACTCCGCGTTCCTGGCCGCGCGCGCGCTGCAGCTCGACGACGCGCGCGTCACTCCCGCGTGTCGCCGCGCGGACGGCAAGGACTTCGTGCCCACGCACCGCTGGGTGGCGTTCGGCCACCACTTCGCGGCGATCGCCGGGCCGGGGCCGCTGGTCGGTCCGATCCTGGCCGCGCAGTTCGGCTACCTGCCTGGCGTGCTCTACATCCTGATCGGCGTGGTGCTGGGCGGCGCGGTGCAGGACTTCACCATCCTGGTCGCGTCGCTGCGCCGCGACGGCAAGAGCCTGGGCCAGATGGTGCGCGAGGAGATCGGCCCGGTCGGCGGCGCCGCGGCGCTCGCGGGCGTGCTGGCGATCATGGTGATCCTGATCGGGGTGCTCGGGCTGGTGGTGGTGAACGCCATGTTCGGCAGCCCGTGGGCGACCTCGACGGTGGCGGCGACGATCCCGATCGCGCTGCTGATGGGGCTGTACATGGTGCACGTGCGGCCGGGGCGCGTGCTCGAGGCGTCACTGATCGGTGTCGGCCTGGTGCTGCTGGCGGTCGCGGGCGGGCGCTGGGTGGACCAGAGCGCGCTGCGGGGGTTCTTCGACCTGGACAAGCGCGAGCTGGCGCTCGCGATCATCGCCTACGGCTTCGTGGCGAGCGTGCTGCCGGTGTGGCTGCTGCTCGCGCCGCGCGACTACCTGTCGGCGTTCGTGAAGATCGGCACGGTGGTGCTGCTCGCGGCAGGGCTGTTGTGGGTGCGGCCCGAGGTGCGGCTGCCGGCGCTCACCCGCTTCGTGGATGGCACCGGGCCGGTGTTCTCGGGCAAGGTCTTCCCGTTCTGCTTCATCACCATCGCCTGCGGCGCGATGTCGGGCTTCCACGCGCTGATCTCGAGCGGCACCACACCGAAGCTGCTCGAGCGCGAGAGCGACGCGCGCGTGATCGGCTACGGGGCGATGCTGATGGAGAGCTTCGTCGCGATCATGGCGCTGCTCTCGGCGGCGGTGATGGAGCCGGGCGTGTACTTCGCCATGAACGCGCCCGCCGCGCTGATCGGCGCCGACCCCGCGCACGCGGCGCAAGTGATCTCGGGCTGGGGCTTCGCGCTCGACCCGGGCTCCTTCGCGGAGCTGACGCGCTCGGTCGGCGAGCAGACGCTGCTCTCGCGCACGGGCGGCGCGCCGAGCCTGGCGATCGGCATGGCCGAGATCTTTTCGCGCGCGCTCGGCGGCGATGCGCTGCGCGCGCTCTGGTACCACTTCGCGATCATGTTCGAGGCGCTGTTCATCCTGACCACGCTCGACGCCGGCACGCGCGTCGGCCGCTTCATGATCCAGGACCTGCTCGGGAACTTCTGGCCGCCGCTGGGCCGCACGAGCTCGCTGCCCGCGAACCTGCTCGCGTCGGGGCTGATCGTCGTGGGCTGGGGCTACTTCCTCTACCAGGGCGTGATCGATCCGCTGGGCGGGATCAATTCGCTCTGGCCGCTGTTCGGCATCGCCAACCAGCTGCTCGCCGCTACGGCGCTCGCGCTGGTGACGACGCTGTTCGTGAAGTCCGACCGGCCGCGCTTCGCGTTCCTGACGCTGGCGCCGCTCGTCTGGCTGCTCGCGGTGACCATGACCGCCGGCTGGCAGAAGATCTTCGCGGCGGACCGGCACATCGGCTTCCTGGCGCAGGCGGAGTTTCTCGCCGGCCAGATCGCCCAGGGCGCGGTGTCTGCCGAGAAGCTGCGGGAGACTCACACGCTGATCTTCAACAACCGGCTCGACGCGGGAGTCACGGCGCTGTTCATGTTCCTGGTCGCCGTGGTGGTGCTCGACGCGGCGCGGGTGTGGTGGCGCACGCTGCGCGGACCGGAAGGCGTGGCGCGCCCGGTGGTGGCGTCGTGAAGGCACTCGTCCAGGCCTGGCGCGCGCTCCGCGCCTTCGCCCGCGGCTTCGTGGGCCTGCCGGCGCCAGCGCACAGCGCCGCCTGCGCGCGAGCGGAGCTCGCGGAGGCGGCTGGGCGGCGGGGCCGCTGCTGCTAGTGCTGTTGCTGCTGGGGCCGCCCGTGCGGCTCACCGCCACCGCCGTGGTGCGGCTGCGGCGCGGCGTGCTGCTCCGCGTGTGGCGCCGGAGGCGCCGGTCGCGGCTCCGCATTCCCATGGCCGCGGAACACGCGGTTCGCGGGCTCGCCCGGGAGCTCGCGCGGCGACGGCGCCTGCGTGCGCGCATGCTGCATGTTGCTCCGCGCCGGCGCCTCGGGCCGCGCTGGCGGCGCGGTGTGCGGCACCTCGCTCTCCCGCTGCGCCGCGTGGTTCGAGCCGAAGCGCGGCGGCTCCGGCGGTGACTGGCGCTCGCCGCCAGTCTCGCGGCCGAACGGCGGGCGATTCGACAGCGTCTCGGCCGCCTTGCGGCGGTCGGGCGCCACCACGTGCACCTGCTGCTGCGCCGGAGCGCGCGGGTTCTGCACGGGCAGCTTCTGGCTTTGCGTCTGCGCGCGCGCCTGCGCGCGGCCGGCGTCCTCGCGCACCGGCGGCGTGGTGTGGTCGAAGCCCAGGTTGTTCGTCTTGCGCGGCTCGCGCGTCGCGACGACGCGGCGCTCAAACGCGCTCCGCGGCGGCCGCTCGTTGGCGACCTTGGTGGTGGGTGCCAGGCTCGCGGCGGTCGGCTTCATGGTCAGGTTGCCGTGCATCGGCTCGAACTTGGCGAACTGCTTCTGGTCGAAGTGCTGCGCGTGCACCATGCCGTGACCGAACTCGCCGCTGCCCACGCCGACGACGGCGCCCTGGTGCTGCGCGTTCGCCCAGCCGTGCACCTCGTTCACGTTCACGATCGTGGTCTTGTTGATCACCACGTTGTTCACGACGTGCGGACCGCCCCAGCCGACCCAGTGCGGCGAGCCGCGGAAGCCGGCCCCGCCCCACCAGGGCACGCACGGCTCGCCCCAGCCCAGGGCGACCCAGCCGACGTTGGCGTGGCCGAAGCTCACGCCGATCGAGAACGACGGCCCGTTGAAGAAGGCCACGAGCGCCGGCGCGTAGGCCGGGTGCACGACCAGCGGACCGGGGGCCCAGCCCCAGAAGCCGCCGACGAAGACCCAGCGGCCGTAGTGGAACGGCGCCCAGCCCCACGGCGCGGTGTCGACCCAGGTCCAGCCGTAGAACGGGTCGTAGACCCACGAGCCGGTGGTGTACGGCGCCCAGCCCGGTGCGACGGCCGTCGGCACCCACACCGAGCCGTACTGCGGCACGACGCGCCAGTCGCCGTTGTGGTCGAGGTCGTCGGTGCCGTACTCGCCGTACGGCACGTAGCGCGAGCTCACCGAGTCGATCAGGTGGTCGGTGCGCGTGTAGTTCCACTGGTCCCACGCGTCGAGCTCGGGCGCCGCGTAGGTCGCCAGCTGCGGCTGGTCGGTGCCGGTGAGCACGACCTCCTCGCTCGAGGCCACCGCGCCGGACTGCCCGTTCGCGGGCGTGACCGTCGCGCGGCCGCCGCGGCGGCTGGTGAAGGTGGTGTTCTCGTCGCTGACGTCGATCCGGTAGTAGCCCGGATGCTCGACGGTGAAGGCGGCCTGTGGCGTGTCGACCTCGACGGTCATGCCCGTCTTGATGCTGCGCAGGTCGAGCGACGCGTGGCCGCTCACGATGCGCAGCTGCAGGAAGTCGGGCTCGATGTCGGAGAAGCCGAACTGGGTGTCCTCGCCGGCGCGCACGAACGCCCGGGGAGCGACCTGGACCTCGATATTGGCGCGCTCGCCGGCGTAGAGCTGGTCGTTCGGGGCGAGCGGCGTGTTGATCTGCGCCGGCGTCCAGTCGTCGGCGCCGCTGCGCCAGAACGAGACCTCGCCGTCGGTGAAGCTGAGCCGCGGTGGCGTGCGGTCCTCGCCGTTGCCCTGCGCGGCGCCGGGAGCTGGCGCGCCCGGCGGCGGGGCCGGCGCGGGAGCGGGCTCGGGCGATGCGGGCGGAGCGGCTTCGCCTTCGCTCGGTGCCGGCGCAGGAGCGGCCTCGGCGGGCGGCGGAGCCGGTGGCTCTCCTTCCGGCGGCGGAGGCGGATTCTCTGCGCGCGCGACGAGCGCACCTGACAGCGCGATCACCGAAACCCAGATCAGAGCCGAACGCATGGACATCCCTCCCAGCCCTTCACGTCGCGTGCCACGCGGAGCGAAGGGTCAGTTGTGCTGCTGCTGATCGCCGCCGTGGTCGACTCCGCCCTCGACGCCGTAGGTCAGCGCGCGGCCGAAGACTTCGAACGGGGCGACGAGCAGGTAGTACACGCCGTATCGGAGAACGAGGCCCGCGGCATAGAACGGCGCGTAGATCACCCGCACCGCGATCGGCAGCGGGGGCGGTGCCGGCGGGCCC
>Ga0318563_10000520_pt1 | contig 16057 bp, 8 predicted proteins | sample GRESIP066b5f19_FD_203689 | JGI IMG/M metagenome (GOLD analysis project Ga0318563, IMG submission 203689) | Tropical soil microbial communities from Luquillo Experimental Forest, Puerto Rico - GRE.SIPMG.066b5f19 | ecosystem: Environmental > Terrestrial > Soil > Tropical forest > Bulk soil... | reverse complement strand
GGGCATATCCGAAGCTGAGGTGAAAGATAAAGCCAAAACGGGCATACCCGAAGCTGAGGCCATCAGCGCATTGCTATCTGGCTTCCAGATGAAGTTCGGCAATGTGATGAGCGACCAACTGAGTACCTTCAATGGCCAGATGGCGAACATCAAGAACAAGATCGAGTTGACGCTCGACGAAATTGGTCAAGCACTGCTGCCAATCGCCAAGACCATTGCTGGCGTGCTATCCGATGTGCTGGACATTATTAAAGAGCTCGCGAAATGGTTCGCCACGCTGCCAGAGCCGATACAACTCGCTGTGGTCGGATTCGTCGCACTGCTTGGCGTCATTGGTCCGATTATCGTTCTGATTGGTGGCTTTATCCTGGCCATCTCTGCCATCGGTGCATCACTCGCGGGAGTAATCGCGATCGTGGCAACGGTCATCGGAGTGCTGGCAGAATTCGGCATCTGGATAGCGATGCATTGGGAAGGCATCAAGGCAGGAGCAGAGCATGTCTGGGACGGAGTCAAGGATATCTGGAACGCCACTATCGGCGCAGCCATTGACTGGGTCAAGGACAAGATGGGTTTCTTGTTCGACTGGGCATCAGCTGGCTGGAATGGATTCAAGAACGGCATCGTGGGTGCCTGGGAGGCGATCAAGGAAGCAGTGACCTCTGCGTGGGATTGGATCGAGAGTCACGTAGTCGGTCCAATGATGGCGTGGCTGGAGAAGATCCCGGGCATCACCAAGGGCCTGCAGGAGATCAAGGGCGCTGGCGAAGCCTTCGAACAAGCGGAGAAAGAATCCAAAGACAAGAAGCAGCTTCAAGGTGACCTGGATGCGATGACTGGCGGTGGCAAGGTTCACATTGCAGATCCGCAGGAAGCATTCAAAGAGAAGCATGCCGCCGCCATCAAAGAAGCTGCCGAGCGCATGGATCGCTTGAAGGAAGCCTATAAAGAAGGCAAAATCACGCTCGATCAGTTGAACCAGGCACAAGCTAACTACAACGCTCTCGTCGCACAAAAAGGACCGGCCTCTGACGCAGAGAATGCCGCCAAATCTAAAACGAAGATCGACCGCAATGCGCTTGACGCACTGACGGCAGCACATGCTCATCAGGAAGCCATGCTCTCGCTACAAAAGGCGCAAGTAGACCACGCTTTTCAGATGTCTCAGATTACAGGCACAGACAAAGTCGGTCTTGATCCCGAAGACCTAGCGCAGCAAGAAATCGACGCTGGCCAGAAGCGCCTGGACGCTCTGAACGCCATTGCACTTAAAGAGCGGGATGCCACTCTTGCGGAACTGGACGCCAAACTGAAGCTTTACAAGGGAGATCAGGACGGCTACCAGAAGATCCTCGGCGAAAAGACAGCCGCAGAAGACAAGTATCAGGCTGAATTGCAGAAGAACCGCAATCAGCAGGAACAGATCGTCAAGAAAGCCAACGACGAGATTGAGAAGGATGATCTGCGGTCTATCGAAGAAGACCTAAAGGCGCAAGCGGAGCACGATCGCGCAGTGCTCGCACTACAGCAAGCAGTCTTTGCATCAAAGATGAAGGCAGCTGAAGAATCGCGTCAGTATGACGACGCAATTGCACAATACCGACTGGAAAAGGGAGAGATTACTGAGCGCCAGTATCTGAAGATTGTCCAGGATGAGTTGGATGCCGCCTACGATGCAGAACTGGCTGACATCGCTCGTGAGCGTGCATTGATCGAGCAGATGCTGGAGTCTGGGGACATCAATCAGGATCAGGCAGATAAGAAGAACCAAGCGTTAGACACTCGTGCAAACAGCGCGACGAACAAATACAAACTCGATTCCGTCAAGAATTCGATGGATCAGGACAAGTCAACCTATAACCAGTGGTTCAAGCCGGTCGAGTCCAGCTTCGCTTCCGGCATCACCAGCATGATCGAAGGCACGAAGAGCTTTCGGCAAGCATTTGTGCAAATGGGAAAAGACATTCTCGGAGCTTGGATCAGCAACCTGGCGCAGATGGCTGCCCGGTGGGTTACGCACAAGCTGATGGAACTGACGCTGCACACGACGGTAGAGCAAGCGAAAACCGTTGCAACCACTACAGGCGAAGCGACACGTAATCAAGTCAGCTTGATGTACCACTTGAAGGCGATGGTGCGGCATGCTGCTGAAGCTGCCGGTGGTGCATTCCACGCGGTTGTTGGCATTCCCATTGTCGGACCAATCCTGGCACCGATCGCCGCGGCTGCTGCATTCGCTGGAGTGATGGCGTTCAGTGCAGTAACTGCCGAGCACGGCGCGGTGCTGCCGGATCATAATACGGTCGCATTTCTGCACCCGAGAGAAATGGTTCTGCCGCGGCATCTGTCAGAAGGCTTGCAGCGCATGCTGTCCGGTGGTCCGCCGAGCGCTCCGTCTATACCCAGCGGATCAATGAACTCTAGCACACTACAGGGAATCCGCCAGGGTGCAGCGGCCGGTGCCGTGCACAACTGGGGCGGCATCTCCATGCACATCACAAATTCGAGTAATGAGCCGCTGAGCGGGCCTAAACTATTCGACTCGTTCATGGGCGAAGTGCGTCGCCGCAATTTAAAGATGGCGTAAACGGTGGCCACTCCCACATTCCCGACGCTCGTGTCTTCGAACTGGAAGATGACGCGCAGTGCCCAGTTTTTCACGAAACCGCAGCTATCGTCTTCCGGCAAGCGCACCGTAGCAGGCTTGCGATCGACTCCGCTCTATAAGTGGCGGTTGAAAAATGGAGTACTGCAGGCTGCAGACACTATCCAAGACCTGCAGGAGATTGAGGGATTCATCAACACGTTGCAGGGCGCTTACAGTTCGTTTTACTGGACAGATCCAGAACAGGAATCGATAGCCGGAAATCCGTTTCTGGTCGCATTCACGAACGATGCCATCGAGCTTCAACAGCTTTCCTATCAGATCTGGCAAGTCGGGGAGCTCGCGTTTCAGCAGGTCACATTTTGAGTGATCAATTCTTCCCGACGCTAGACATCCAGTCATGGACGATGAAGCGTACTCCGCAATGGAGCACAGATGTTCAGACCTCATCTGTCGGAGACCTGACCAGAACTGCGCATCAGACAACACCCATCTGGAAATGGACGCTGCAGCGGCTGATCTTGAAAACGCAACCCAACTTCACAGGCGATGGAGATCTGATTCTGATCGAGAACCTGTTCAACTCCATGTACGGGAGGTTGGACTACTTCCTGTGGTTCGATCCAGAGGGTGCTGACATCGTTGATCCGACGCAGCAGATCAATATTCTCGGCACGTACTACTGGCCTGTCGCTTTCACGCAGGACACTGCAGATTACGATCGATTTGCGTATCAGCTTTGGGAGTGCAGCCAGCTCGAATTCGAGCAAGTGAAGCTGGCGGATGACATCTTCCAGCAAGTACAGCGGCCGCACGGCGCAGTCATCACCGCAACGATGACGACAATAACGTCGCACATTCCAGGAACCTCAGAAGCCGGATTTGCATGGGTCGCTATCGGTCCTACTCCGACTAATTTCGGTGGAGATCCTGCACCCGGCTGGCCTACTTTCTTTCGAGACGCTACAAGTTGGACATCGCGCACTGATACCGGTAGCATCAGCATCCTGATTCCGTTGACCGCTGAGGTAGACTTTTCGATTTCGAATTCGATACTGAACCTTGACACAGTGGCGGATGAGTTTCGCATCTTTGATGTCTCGATGTCAGTCCATTACCAAGACGGCACGATCACTACGGTGCGCCCGACTGTAGCGACAGTGACTACAGACCCGCAAGGTGCAGTAACAAATCCGGGGAATGCCATTGACGGCAATCCTGCGACGTATGCAAGCATCACGCGCACTGCGTTCGGTCCAGGATCTACCGGAACTCCTATTCTCAGGCTCAGCAACTTTGCCTAATGCGTACAGTCTCGCCAGCGCTCCAGACGCTGCTCGATAGCCGTTCGTTCTTTACTTGCGACTGCTATACCTTTACACTTCCTTCTGGAACAATCCTGAAATATACGTCCTTTGATCAGGACACTGGCACATTCTCGACCGGAATCGGATTCGAGCGCTCACAGGCGCACTGGTCTACCGGTTTGAATGTAGACACGATGGACGTGACACTACACGCACGTCCAGACCAGACCGTAGACAGCAAGCCGATCATCGAATCCATCGCAGAAGGTGATTGGGACGGAGCAGCGGTCACAGTGGAGCGCGGCTTCTTAGCGGTAAGCGATCCAGCAACGCTGGTGGGAACCGTGCTGATGTTCACCGGCTGGATTGGCGAGATGACCGAGATTGGGCGCATTCACGCAAAGTTCCAGTTGCAGTCTAAGCTCGCTCTCCTGAATGTGGGCTTGCCGAAAGCGCTCTTTCAGCCAGGCTGCAGACATGTTCTATACGATGCTGGCTGCACGCTTAGCCGCGGATCGTTCACGACAACTAGCAGTGTCACGACAGCCAGTACGAATGTGATCAATACTGGCCTGACTCCAGTAGCAGTCATTGCGGGCCCGGTGAGTGCTCCGTCACTGTCATCCTCCAGCACATCAGGCGTCCTGCTACCAGTTCCCGCTGAGTACTTTGTAGTCGTCACGTACACGACGGCATATGGGGAAACAGTTCCATCGCCAGAAGCGAGTATTCTGCTGACAAGCGGACAGGGCGATCATCTGGTGCACGTGGCCAGTCCACCTTCTGTCACTGGCGCAACTGGCTGGAACGTCTACATGGGACTTGAGACAGACGGCGAGCAGTTGCAGAATACGACTCCAATTGCTATTGGAACCGGATTCGTCATGCCAGCAGCAGGACTGTATCTCTCGGGCGCACGCACGCCGACAACTTCTTCACAAGGCTACTACGCACAGGGCGTCATTACATTCACATCAGGCGTGAACAACGGCCGCAAGCGCACCATCGAATCAAATAGCGGCGGAACGCTCGTACTACGAGTCCCGTTGCCGGATGCGCCAGCACCAGGAGACACATTCAGTGTTGTTCCCGGCTGCGATCACGCTTATCAGACATGTATCCAAAAGTTCGCGAATGGAATACATTTTGGTGGTTTCCCCTTTATTCCGGTGCCCGAAGCAGGATCGGCTTAGTTGAAAAGCAAGCGCTCAAATCGGGCTGTTGAAGCGGTGCGACGAACTGCGTCAGCATGACAATTGTTGAGCAGCGACTGGCTGTAATCAGCGAGGCAAAGAGCTGGCTGCTGACGCCGTTTCACTTTGAAGCGTGCATAAAGGGCGCTGGTGTTGCATGCGGCCCGCTATTGATCGCGGTTTATCGTGCAGCGGGCGTACCAGTCCCGGCTGAAGTTGCGCATTTTCCCCGAGATTGGCATCTCCACACTTCCAAAGAGCGATATCTGGAGGTCGTAGAGCAGTACGCGACGAGGGTAGAAGAACCACTGCCTGGCGATATCGTCCTGATTCGCGTATTTAAGAATCGACCGTTTTGTCATGGCGGCATCGTCACAACGTGGCCGCAAGTCATTCATGCAGCAGACCGCTCAACAGTCGAGTACGTAGACATGTCTGTCAGCCCGTTGGGAAAGCGCGAGCACATCTTCCTGTCACCGTGGGCGTGACATCCAGAAAATATCGATGGGTCTTTTCGGCGGCAGCCAGAACAACCAGATCAATTCGCGGTTACTCGGATACCGCGTCTCCACATCTGTTTCTGGCACTGCACTTCCAATCGTGTTTGGCACAAACCGGTTACCCGGGAACGTCATCTGGACAGGAGACTGGCAAGCAAACAATGCTTCCGGTAAAGCCGGGAAGGGGAAGTACGGTGGGAATTACGTCTATCAGACTGCCGGCATCGTCGCAATCTGTTCAGGCCCTGTTACTGCGCTTCTCAACATCTGGCAGAACCAGCTGAAGAATGGTACGACGACGAATTTCTTGAACGCGACCTCTGCCAGTTCGCTGAACCTCACAGTGTTCGATGGCGGACTGGGTCAGTCTCCTTGGACGTATCTCACCAGTCATCACGCAGACCAGGCCATCGGTTATTCCGGTGTTGTCTATGTAGCGAATGACAAGTGGGATCTCGGCAGTTCGGGCATGTTTCCGAACTACAGCTATGAGATTCAGGGGCTGAATGTCTTCGGTGGTGTCGTGGCAGACGCAGACTGCTCTGCCGTCATCAACACGATCCTGACTGATACCGAACTTGGTGCCGGGTTTGGTTCAGGAGAAGTCGACATTAGTGAGATGCAAGCCTACACGCAGGCGAATAGCATCTTCGTTTCGCCAGTGCTTGACAAGCAGCGCGCTGCTTCAGGGTGGATCGACGAACTGCTGAAGATCGCGAATGCGGAAGCAGTCTGGTCTGAAGGCGTGATCAAGTTCCGAAGCCGCGGCGACTCTACGATCACCAACAACGGCGCGACGTTCACTCCAACGACTACACCAGTCGCCAACCTAACAGACGACGATTTCATGGATCGCACTGAGCCTGTGCGGATCAATCGACCAGATCCAAGATCTGCTTATAACGCTGTAACCGTCAATTGGACGAATAGGGCCAATCAGTACAATACTGAGCCTTACCAAGAGCAGGATCAGGGCGCGATCGATCAATACGGCTATCGTCCTGCAAGCGCACTGGATGCGCTGGGCATTTGCACGCCTGACGTTGCTGCGAAGACGGCCCACATCCAGCTCAAGCGCAATCTGTACAACCGTACGAAGTACAAGTTCAGTCTCGGCTGGAACTGGATCATGCTCGAGCCGATGGATGTGGTGACGCTGACGTGCACAGTTGGCACCCAAAACTTCCAGAAGCTGAACCAAACACCGGTTCGGATCACGAATATCCAGGAAGATCAGGACGGATATCTGTCGGTCGACGCAGAAGAGATCCCGCTGGGTGTAGGAACTCCGGTGCAACACGTCTCGCAGACAGGCGGTGGTGCTGCCCCTGCAGTCAATGCGGCACCAGGCAGCGTGAATGCGCCAGTATTCTACGAAGCCGCGTATCAGATGCGACAAGCTCTCTACTCGACGCAGTATGCCCTGCTGATTGCAGTGAGCGGTGGCCCGTACTGGGGCGGTGCCACAGTGCATCAATCCTGGGATGGGAGTAGCTACAACATTGTCGGGCGCCAAGTTGGCGCTACGCCGATGGGCACTCTGACGGCTACCCTAAACACCGGAAGCGATCCAGACAACACGAATACGCTGTCTGTCAATCTGCTCGAAAGCTTCGGCCAACTCTCGACAGTAACCAAAGCCGATGCCGACAACTTCAAGACTCTGTCAGTACTTGGCAACGGAACAACTGCGGAACTTGTCAGCTATGAGACAGCAACGCTGACAGGCACAAATGCCTACGATCTGACATATTTGCGCCGCGGTGTCTATGGCAGTACCATCGCATCGCATGCAAGCGCATCGAGCTATTTTCTTGCGCAGAATGCATTCGTCTGGATCTACACTGCGCAGGACATCGGAAAGACGGTCCACTTCAAGTTCACGAGTTTCAACCAATACGGACGCGCGGAAGAAGATCTTGGATCTGTTACCGATTACACCTACACGCTGACTGGCGGCCTGAGTGATGTGAAGGTCGTCACCAGTGATTACACGATTCAGCCTGGAGATCCCGCAGTCAATGCTGATACGACCGGTGGACCGATTACGATCACGCTGCCAGATCCTTCGACGGTAGTCAACACGACGGTTGTTATTACGAACGTCGGCACTGGTGTACTAACCATTGCCGGCGGCGGTTCAGGAGTTGGCGACACCTCGCTCACGCGACAGTGGCAGAGCGTCACTCTCGAAGCAACTCCGTCAGGCTGGATCGAGATTTCTTCTACGTCAGGCGGAGTACTGTTCAAGGAGCCGCTCGGGATACCAGATAACGTCACTAAAACCTTTGCCATTTCGCACACGCCAAAAGGAGCGGTAATGGTTTACCTGAACGGCGATGAGCAAACTGAGGGTCGCTGGGCGACCGTCAATGGACAGATCGTCACATTTAACGTAGCTCCGCTCGACATCGACTTCATTGATGCTGAGTACGAATACTAAAAACCAGCGCTCGACATCGACAATATTAATGCTGGCACTTGCCGTATCCGGCACGACTCTTCAGCTTAGTGGCGTTGGTTGGGCACCTACCAGTTGGGAAGTAGTGAACGGTGAACTGCCGCCAAATCTGGTACTGCACGGCGGTACCGGGACAATCGATGGCACATTAACTGCGGCTGGAACATATATCTTTACTGTGCGTGCATTAAGCAAGAGCCGCGTCGAGCGGCAAGAATTCAGCGTCACAGTGAGACCTGCAGACATTCTGCTAGCCACCTCCAATAAATAACCGACAATGTATCGCTCCATCTCTAAGCGCTTGCGCTTCGTGTGCACAATCCTGCTCGCGGCCATGCTGACAACCCTCTTTGTCGGAGGGAACGCCACGCGGGTTATGGCGGCTACTTCCTATGTCCCGGTTCAACTGCAAGCAACCGGTATACCACCGATCACATGGGCAATCATCAGCGGTTCCCTTCCGCCAGGCTTGACGCTTGATTCGAGCACTGGCATCATCAGCGGAACTCCGACCACACCAGGCACCTACACGTTTACCGCGAGGGCCACGAATCCTTACGGCAGCGATACAAAACAGTTAAGCATTACGATCTATCCTGCCAAGCCAGTCATAAACAGCTTCGCTGCTTCGCCTGCTACCATTTCTCCCGGCCAATCATCCACGCTTTCCTGGAGTACAACCGGGTCCGCCTCCATCAGTATCGATCAGGGACTTGGGACGCAGACAGGCACATCGGTCAGCGTGTCGCCCGCAGTCAGCACACCGTACACCATCACTGTCACCGGTGCAGGCGGCACAGTTACCGAAACCATCGTTGTGCGCGTGCAGCTACCCTGTACCCCGGGCACTCCGCAAGCGACAGCGATGCCAATCGCCGCACCAACCGATACGAACTTATTCAAGGCGTCGGATCAGGCCATCAGTTCGCTTACGGCAGCAATTAACAACAGCACGCTTACTATTCCCGTTGCGGGAAATGCGGGATCGGCTGGAACAGGCACGACTGTGCCAAGCGAAATTGGATTGCTCTTCATGAACCCGAAAGGGTTTGCAGAGTCTGATGCATCAGCCGTGGTCTTTCCTGCGAAATCACCCAGCACTGGGGCAAGCGCCACAGCGCAGAAGATCATGCACGGCCGGTTTCACATCTTCATGCCTGCGGATCAGAACACGTGGTCCTGGTTTCCGTACACAAGCTTCCAGTCTTATGCTGCAACTGAGGCTGGCTTGGGTCATCCGCTGTTCGTAACGGCAACCTACGCTGGTAAATCAAGACCTGTTTACTTCTCGCCTAGCCTGGCGCTCGACGGTTCGAACAAACCGACCACGCCATCTTCGAATTGGCGCCAGCTTGTCAAGGTAGATGATCCAGCATTCATCAATTTCTGGGTCCAGAATTACGTCAATGCTATCGCATGGTCACAGGTTTCAGGACAACAGCATCTTTGGATGGGACTTGACGAGTGCTACTTCATTTGGAACACGTTCGGCGTTCTAGATGATTCCGGAGTATTCCAGAACGTAACATCATTTGATTCGCCATTCCCGGCAAATGAGAGCCAGTTGATCTCGATGTTGGCGAGCTTCTTTACTCAGTTGAAAACGATCGCTCCGAATATTCCAGTAATGCCGAATCTGGCGAGCGGAATTTCAGACATCATGTTGGATGATCCTACGCAGTTCGCCGCGCTCTACAAAGACGCACAGGGCGTGATGGTTGAGAATATCTATACCCCAACAGCGACCTCGGATTTCTCGCGCAGTCAGTTCTACGCGAATTTATATAACATCTATAACTTCGGGGCTGGCGGGAAAACTGCACTGCTCAGAGCCAACATCGCATCTGCGACCGATACAACCGGATCTCGCACCGCGCTCATCACCTACCTGCTGATGCGCGGCTCGAATTTCTTTTATGCGCCGAATATTGGGCTGAATCCCTCAACCAACATCACCGCTGAAGATCCAGCTAATTACAAACCGATGTGGGACGCGATTGGCGAGCCTAGCGGGGCGCTCACATCGACGCAGATCGGCGCGACGGCAAATGATCGGCTCTACAGCCGAACTACCAACAACGGCATCATCTACTTGAATTGGACAGGTTCATCGCAAACCGTCACGCTTCCGACCGGGACGTGGGTAGATCGCAACGGAAACCCGGTTACGACGCTAACCATTCCTGATGTGACTGGTGATTACGCTCTGCTCAAGAATCCGCCTTCCGGATCTGGCACAACTTCACCATTCGTTCCTTTCCAAATAGTTACAATCGACAGCGAGCAAATGAAGCTGTGTTCCGTTTCCGCAACAGCGTTGACCGTTTGCTCTGGTGGCCGCGGCTTTGCCGGCACGACTGCCGCAAGCCATACTTCAGGCGCTCCAGTTGGTGGCAGGATCGGTGGTGTCTATCACAACCAAGCAGTCGCAGAACTGATCGCAGCCCAAACCTGGATCTCGAGCGCAACACATCATGGGACGTATCCTGGCACGTCGCTTCTAGGCGCAAGCTGGCCTGGGCACATTGCAACCGTTCCTGAACTATATTGGATGACTGACTACGCTCAGGAACTACTCACTGCAGCACTGAGTCAGGCTGCAACATCCGGTACGGTCAGCAATGGTGCTTGTTATCACTCCAGCCAGATAGTTCTTTCTGATAACGAACTCTTCGAGGTAGGGTCGGTTTCATCCAATACGCTCAGCGGTCTGACCCGTGGTATCGGCGGAACTACCGCAGGAAGTCATGCCATAGGAGCCAGTGTATTCGGCGTTATCGCGACCCCTGACTGGAACAGGCTAATGACAGAACTGGCGGCAACGGAAAGTGACCTGTACGGGAACGCAGGTTCTACGCAATCCGGTATCTGCGGCACAAGCTGTACGGCCGCAACTGGCGTGAGCTGGCCGAATCATGCCGTAACAACCGCTGAGCTGAGTGTTGCCGGAAACGGTAGTTCGCTTACGGCGTCGATGTGGAACCGCTTTGTTGCCGAGATGGAAGCCTTCATCGGTGACATCAAAGCCCATCCATAGGTAAATGCCAACAGTACCGATCAGTGGCGAGCCCCTTTGGGGCGATCCTAATGTTTTCGTCGATCCTGGTGCAAGTAGTGTCGGTGGAGGCACAGGTGGAGGAACAGGCGGCAGCGGCGGTAGTGGTGGAACCGGTGCGGGATCACATCTCTACTGGCGCCTGCACATCACAGGCGTTCTTACAAATGGTGTAGTCGGAACCGACACACCTGTTGTCGCAGAATGGAAACTCTACGATTCGAGCGGCACACAGATACCGACGACCACGGGAACTGCGTCCGCAAGCAGCACGTTTCCTGGTCAGCCTGCAGCGAATGCCTTCGACGGAAATGCGTCCACGTTCTGGAACGCCAACAACGATGCCACTAGCGCATCACCGGAGTGGCTTGCGTATCAGTTTCTGTCGGCAGTCGCAGTTGATCATTTCTCGATTACGACGCGAAATGACAGTCTTTATCACCAAGGGCCCGCTTATTTCTCGCTGCAATCAAGCGATGACGGCACAACCTGGACCGACGCCTTTACATATGAAGCAGCCGCCTTTGAGGCGATGTCTGCAGGTGCGACGATCACCTTCTATACAACAGGGATCGTCTATCGACTTAATGTCACTTCTACACAAGCAGGGACTGGTCATGTCTCGATTGCCAATGTCGTTTTCAAAGATGGCAGCGGCAACACGATCTCGACTGCAACCGGTACACCACTGGCGTCAGGTTCCTACAGCGGCGGCGGCGATCCCGCGAATGCATTTGCGGGCACATGCGCTTCGATGTGGCGGTCTGCGCTTGACCTTGCAACTGTTACTCCGCAATGGTTGGGATTCCAGTTTCCGACAGGTGTCACAGTTGGATCGTTTTCTTTCGAATCACCGAGTACAGGTCCAGGAAGTGTCGGCGAAACACCCATCAACTTCTCTCTTCAGAGCAGCACCGATGGCGCAAACTTCACAACGATCCAGAGCTTCACGGCGGCAGCTTGGACAACCGGTTGCCAGCTCCAAACCTTCAATGCTCCAGGCGGCGGTGGCGGCAGTGCTTCCATTGTTCTCAATCCAAACCAAGGGCTAGACGGATCTAATTATGTCGTAGCAGTCACCGGCATAGGAACGCATTTCGCACAGGGCGTCACGCAAGTGACAATGTCTGGCGATGGTGTCACGATTACGCAGGTCACAGTTACTGACGCGACTGACTTAAGTTTTAACCTAGCAATTGCGTCGACAGCATCTGTTGGCGCTCGCACCGTCACGACCGTCACCAATGCGGAAGCGCCGACAGCAACCTTCACAATCCTGCCTGCGGCACCGACGCCACCCTCCACCCAACCTGGATTCGTGCGAGGCGACATTGGATGGAGTCAGCTTCGGCTTGGGCGAGATGGTCGTTGGGGATTAGGCGCATACGGTTGTTCGACCGATGGAAGCTTTCTGCCGGGAAACATCCCGACTGTCAATGCAGATGGAACTCTGATCGGAAGCGGTGTCGCAGTAGGCTCTGTCCTGACCCCGAGTACATTGCCTGGTTCCGATACGGTTGACGGAGCACCCGTAGGTGGAACGACTGGTGGCGACACGGTAAACGGCAGCCCAGTTGGAGGATCTGGTAATCCGACAGTCAACGGGCAGCCTGTTGGAAACGCTGGTGGCAGCGCTGGAAGTTCCGCTACCTACACCATCACTGGCAGCGTGACCCCAGCACTTGCAAGCGTAAGCATGACCGCCAGCGGACTAAGTACCACTCAAACGGCGACCAACGCGAACGGGACTTTCAGCCTCACGGTATCCGCGATCGGTACTTACACCCTCACTCCATCGCTTGCTGGCTACACCTTCGCGCCTACTTCGAAAAGCGTCACAGTCTCTGGCGCGACGACCACTACCACGCCGTTCACTGCAACGGCCATCTCAAGCGGCAGCCCTGGCGCAACAGACGTAGCTGACCAGATTGCCAATGACATGATCGGCGCAAACGAGGCACACCCACATGGTGTCCCGACAAGCTATGACTTCTACTCTGGGCCAGTGATCGGCGTCGGCATCAACGTCGGAACGAACCAAGCAGCAGAATTCTGGTTTGTGGCATATCAGAACGCTTCGACTGCTTCGACTTCAAGCAACACTTCAATCGAGGTTAAGGGTGCTCAGTTCTGGTGGCTGCGTGCGAGTACCGGTCAGTGGGTCAAGGGACTAGCGCCTGATGTGGCAGGACTTTCGGGAGGCTACTACAACGAGGATTTTTCTGGCAGCCAACTCTCGAATATTACCTTCAATTCGCAATCGGATGGAGGCGTGGCGCTTGGCATGATCGCTAACGAAGTCGCGCATGGATTCGATCCTTACCCAAGAATTCCCATCGATCCGAATGACTTCGGAGGTGCCGTATCCACCATATTTGCACGGCTTGTGCTGACCAATCCACTTGGAGCGGACGACAGAGCAAACGCACACTATATCGTCAGTTCCGGTGCAGACCCGTATCCGACCACCACTTCAGCAGGCGCGAATAATATCACCGCAATCATGAACGGCAAGATGAAGATCGTGACGAACTCCTACCGAAGCTTTTCAGCCACTACACTGACCAAGGCGCAGCTCGAAACCAATCCGCCGCCAGTCGATTTCACAGGAATCTCAGCATGAGTAATTACTCTAATTTCAGCCCACCGCCGCCTATCGGAAGACAGGCGGTGCGGTTTGCCACGGATGGTACGGGCGATGTGTCTGCCAGCGTGCCGATGCCCTATGAGGCAGTCAACCCACAGACCGGCACTTCATACACCATTGCGACAACCGATCTTGCTGGCTTAGTCACATTAAACAATGCCTCTGCGGTTGCTGTGACGCTCCCACAAGCGACAAATAATGCTCTGCTGCCGAATGTGACCACAAATGGTGACTTTGATCCTGGATGGTGGTGTGACGTTTACAACCTCGGTGCTGGCACCGTCACGATCACTCCGACCACGTCAACAATCTTTGGAGCCTCGTCGCTTGCGCTGCTGACGAATCAGGGATGCCGCATCGTCAGCGATGGAACGAATTATCAGATCGCCGATCTGAGCGTCACGAACTTAGCTGGGGCTGGGCCTGGAGGCGTTGTCGGTAATCTTGGCGTTAGCCATCTGAACTCCGGTACATCCGCATCAGGGACCACGTTTTGGCGCGGCGATGGCACATGGGCAACGCCATCAGGAACCTTTACCGCCTCGGAATTGGTCAATGCGCAGACCGGCACGACCTACACGGTTGTTGCAGGTGATAATTCCAAGCTCATTACATTCTCGAATGGTAGTGCGGTTGCCGTGACGCTCCCGCAGGCGACCGGCTCATTTGCGGCCGGATGGTACACAGACGTTAGCAATCTCGGTGCGGGAACGGTCACGATTACACCAACCACGAGCACGATCAATGGCACCTCTACGCTAGTTCTGACGACCAGCCAAAGTGCTCGTATCGTGAGCGACGGTACGAATTACCAGCTCGCGAATAGCTCGACTGGAACATCCGGTACGGTGACTAGCGTCGCCCTGACGGTTCCTGGTGAGTTCAGCGTTTCCGGATCGCCTATTACCTCAAGCGGAACGCTTGCAGTCACAAAAGCAACCCAGAGTGCCAATACCGTATTCGCGGGTCCGACTTCCGGCTCCGCCGCGGCACCCACCTTTCGTGCCATAGACAAGGCAGACATCCCTGTACAGTCCTACGCCACACTCACTGATGGTGCCACCGTGACGTGGAACTGTAATTCAGTTTGGGTCAATAACGCAACCCTCACGATGGTTCATACTACCGGTTCCAGGACAATCAACCTGACGAATCTCGTGAATGGCGCGACCGGCACGCTAATCGTCAAGCAAGACTCGACTGGTGGCGCGGCGCTCGTTCTGGGCACGAATTCCGGTGCCTACACAAATAAGGTCATAAACGCTGGCGGCGGTGCTGTGACGATCACTTCAGCAGCGAGCGCGGTAGACATTCTTGCCTGGACCTACGACGGCAGCGTTGCTTACTGGACTTATGGTCCAAACTACACATAATGGACCCGCTATTACTCATCTGCATCTGCGCCGCATGGTTCTACTTCGGATACCTGCGCGGCCAAAGTTCCCGTGATGATTAGACACCGCCGTATAGCTGATTGATCTTCGCGAGATAATTCTTCGCTTTCAGGTTCATTTATGAAATCCATCTTCGCTCTTCTGGCTACCAGTGTGTGCATCCTGGTAGCGGCGCAAAACCCAATATTTTTCGGGCAAAATCGCACGTTTACTGTTTCTCCCGGCAACCCAGTATCAGGCATGGCCGTCTGGTTCTCGGCCGATTGCGTCACTTATTCGGGCGGCTCTTGCTCGTCACCAAGCAACGGCACATCGATCACCACATGGGACGACCGATCAGGTAACGCAAACAACCTCACATCGGGAACTGCCTGCCCTATTGCGACCAACGTAATCAACGGTAAGCCAGCTCTGGGCTCAGTGTCGAGCACCCTAAATTGCTGGTACAACTTAACCTCAACGATTGCGGCAGGAAGCACATATTCCATATTCATCGTGATCGAGCGAAATTCGGCAAATGGCAAGTACGACTATTTCACCGGTGATACGAACTCCTTTAAATACTGGTCAGGAAACGGTACAGCCGGTCCCATGCATGGAGTAGACAAGGCCTGTTCTGCTCAGCAAGGAACGAGCACATCCACCGCAGATTCGAGTTGGCATCAGCTCAACGTTGTTATGGATGCCTCGACGCTGACCTTTCGCAAAGATCGTGCATCGGACGGCACCGGGACGCATTTCACCTCAAGCGCAGTTATCAAGGGAATCGCAGACGGGTCCTGTTCGTCAAGTGAAAGAATGGATGGTTATCTGGCAGAAGCTATTCTCTACACGACTGCGCTCAGTGGAACAGATGTCACCACTAACGAGACTTACCTGCACAATAAGTATGGAC
>Ga0318563_10000518_pt1 | contig 16060 bp, 12 predicted proteins | sample GRESIP066b5f19_FD_203689 | JGI IMG/M metagenome (GOLD analysis project Ga0318563, IMG submission 203689) | Tropical soil microbial communities from Luquillo Experimental Forest, Puerto Rico - GRE.SIPMG.066b5f19 | ecosystem: Environmental > Terrestrial > Soil > Tropical forest > Bulk soil... | reverse complement strand
ACATGAAACCCTCAGATATCGACTATATTAATACCCATGGTACGTCCACTCCCCTGGGGGACGTTTCAGAGGTCAAGGCCATCATGGATGTTTTCGGAGATCACGCATTCAACCTGAACATCAGTTCCACCAAATCCATGACCGGACATTGCCTGGGGGCTGCCGGAGTGGTTGAGGCCATCGCGTGCATCATGAGTGTGGTCAATGACCGGGTTCCCCCCACCATCAACCATTTTACCGATGATCCCGAACTGGATCCCAAACTCAATTTTACCTTCCTGAAATCCCAGCAAAAGGAAGTGAGGGCAGCGCTGAGTAATACTTTCGGATTTGGTGGACACAATGCCTGTGTCATTGTTAAGAAATTCTAACCGCCTTTCTGCATTATCCCCGCTTTTCCTATCCCGTTCAATTCGCGTGTTTTATTTTTTCCCTGTATAAAAAAATTGTAGCTTGACGGTGTGGGAATTTTAGACCGAATTTTAAAGTCCGACGCTTCTGCCGTTTCCTTCCGGAAACAATTACGCAATGTTTTGGGGTTTGTTCCAGGCAAAGCAGTCCTTTATAAAACGGCGCTCACACACCGTTCCGTCAAAGAAGGTTCTGACCAGAATAATGAAAGGCTGGAATACCTGGGAGATGCCATCCTGAGCGCCATCATCGCAGATTTTCTCTTTAAGAAATATCCTTATAAGGAAGAAGGGTTTCTCACGGAAATGCGCAGTAAAATGGTTAACCGCAACCAGCTCAACGACATTGCGATCAAGATGGGGCTCAAAAAAATAAGCTATTTCAACAAATTCGACAGCTCCCTCAAAATGAGCCAGATTTTTGGAAATACCCTGGAGGCTGTCGTAGGGGCCATATACCTGGACAAAGGCTATGAAAAAACCCGCCAGTGGGTTATGGAGCGGATCATCCAGCCCTATCTGTTCATGGATGACCTTGAAAACCTGGAAATCAATCACAAAAACAAGCTTTACGGCTGGGCCAACAAAAATGGGAAAAATCTCGAATTTGAGACCCTGGATGAACGAATTGAGGGAGGGAGACGTCTTTTTACCGTCGGTGCTGTTGTCGATGGAGAACTCATTGCGCAGGGCCGGGCATATAATAAAAAAGACGCCAGCCAGATCGCCGCACAACTGGCGCTGGACAAACTGGGGCTGAATAAAGTTGAATCAGAGGAAGACTAAAATTGGTTTAAGGTTCAGGTCCGGGCTGGGTTGCACCCCGGGAATCAGGGTGCCAAATAACTGATTTGCAGCTTAGTCCTGATGTTATAATAAAAAGAGCACCCCGACACATTGTAAGGTAAAACACTTATATAAAGCCAGTCTTTAAAGTTATCCACATTTTCCCCCGGTTTTGTTGATAAGCTCGAAAATTGTTTCTAATTTTAAGCTCCATTCCGATGAAAGCTTCCTTTGCAGGAATCCCCATTATTCTGGTTTAACTCTGTTTAATTAGCCTTTTTGTTGCTTAGGGCGTTTTGCTTAACGCCTTGTGTTCTAACACCTCTGATAAATCCATTCTTACGAGATCTCCAAACAATCCGTTGACTATGGTTTACCGTAACCACATTCAATAATCAAAAGATTTTGTATGAAGAAGCTTTACCTGCTTACATCCCTCGTTTTTCTTGGTTTCGTAAATCTAGGACTTGCCCAGCCCATTGTAGCTGTCAACTCAGGTAATTGGAGTAGTCCTCTAACCTGGGCCCCCAATCCCCCTCCATCCAGTGTTTGCAATAATTGCACAATAATCATTAATGCCGGTGTTACTGTGACCCTGGATGCTTCCGTCAGCTTTACGGGAACTACCATAATGACCATTGGATCTGATGCCACCAGCCCCGCCTCCCTGATTATCACCAATTCTGGGGCGGCAACATTTGCAACAGGTCACAATATCACCCTGGTCAATGCTGGCAATTCAGGTGCCCCTCCCGGTATCAAACTAAGGAATTCCAATACCACCATCAATGCATCCGCGGCAGGGCAGTTTGATGGAATTTTCACGGAATTTATCATCACATCGGCCTTATCCATAATTCAAAAACAGGTTGGAAACTCGCCGGGTATCTTCTTATCGTTTGGCGGGGTTGTTACTCCCTTAGGGGGCCCGCCCGTTCATGGACCAACCTTCCCAGGGCCAGCCACGCTGAGCTCATCCGGAGCACCGCTTCCAATTTACCTTTCCGCCTTTGACGCTGTCCTTGATGGAAAAGTGGTTGACCTGACCTGGACATCTGCCATCGAAGTCAATTCCGATCATATAGATATCGAACGTAGTGCTGACGGGGCGAACTGGAACAGCCTGGGAACAGTCCAGGCCAAGGGGAATTCCTCCGTTGCCGTTAACTATTCCTTCACCGACGTTTCCCCAATCCACGGCACGAATTATTACCGTCTGAAGCTCGTCGACATCGGAGGCAAATATGCGTATTCACAGATCAGAGTTGTGCGGACAAGCCTGATCCAGGGACTCAGCGTATTCCCGAATCCTTCTCATGATTACGTAAATATTACGCTCGGAACAGAATACAGCGGTGCAATTACCATCCGGCTGGTAAACCAGTTTGGTCAGGTGCTGCAGGAAAAGAGACTTTCCAATGTGGCTGGCACTACTGTATCTTTCCAGGTATCGACCTATTCCCAGGGCAATTACTATCTGCAGGTCATCCAGTCAGATGGTACCCAGCAGACCGGCAAAGTCCTCATTTCAAGATAGAACCGCCCAGTCAGAATTTAGTATCATAAGACAGGTCCCGCCAGAGATGGCGGGACTTTTTTTGTGCATCCTTATCCTGAGCCGGGTAAACAGCAACCGGCCGGAGCACAGGTTCTGGATGTCCTTCATCAGAAGGCCAAACATAATAAATGCAAATCTTTGGAGTTATACATTGGAAAATCCGGCAATCCAATTCCTCGTGAAAAAGTAGAGTCCAATGCCATTGTGGAAAACCATTACTGTATTATGCTGTTCGCTTGTGAGCCTGCTTAACCAATCGCGGGGACAATGCATCCCGAGTACCATGCACTCCGTAACCTACGATACCTTGGTTCCGGGCACCGGCAATGCTGCGCATAATTTCTCCCTGGCGCAGTTCGATCCATCACTGGGAACCCTGGTATCTGCATCCATCCATTCTGTAGTTAGTGTCAATTACGGGTTTACCCTGCAAAACGTCGAAACCATTCAGCGAAATTTTTCCGTTTCTGTTGGCCGGTATGATTACTTTTCAGGAAGCACCCTGGGTACCCCGTACAGCAACCTGCTCAGTATCGACCTGGGATCATTCGTGCTCAATCCGAATGATATTGTTTCCAAGGCACCGTACACCGTCCTTTACCGATATGTCAACAGCGACAGCCTGACAACCAACATAGTCAATTTCCTCGGAACCGGAACGGTCGACTTTTATTATAAACCGATTACCTACACCAACCTGACGGGAAGCAATACTTACTATTACAGCGCCTCTGCCAACGATACGGTCCATTTTTCGATTACCTACTATTATTGCAACAGCATCACCCTGCTCTCACACATCCTTGATTTTTCCGCCATCAGGCAGGATGACCAGACTGTAGCGCTATCGTGGAGTGTTTCCAATGAACTGCCGGGCCGCAAGTACAGCATACAAAAAAGCCTGGATGGTTATCATTTCTCCGATATGGAGACTGCTTTATCGGATACCAGCGGAGGCCAGTCTTCCAAATATGACTATGACTACCGGATTGCGAAGGATGAAAACAGGATATTGTATTTCCGGCTGAAGGTTTCGGAATTGAACGGGGAGACTTCCTATTCAGTAATCAGGTCGGTAGACATGACTAGCATGTCCGCTCTATCCGTATCCCTTTATCCAAACCCTTCCGACGAGTACATTAATATTGTGTTCAACCAGGGAGTTTCCAAGAACTGGATGATTGAAATCATTTCTGACGACGGCAGGATGGTGCAGCGGAACAGCTTTATTAACGTGACGACGGCACATGTGGAATTCAGGAACAGGCTGGCAGCCGGAGTCTATTTTGCAAAAGCGACTGAGCAGTTCTCCCATAAAAATTACCTGCTGAAGTTCGTTGTCAGATAATGGCTGGACGGGGCATCATGAGTAATTTCAGATTTCACCTGTTCAGACCGGCCATCTTTTTCTTCAGCTCACTAAAGGACTGGTATGGACCCATGGTCGAGAACATATTGGCAACCCATGCCGGAATATTTCCACCAGGATTCCATTGCAGGGTATATTCAACATGCAGGGAGGTGGATGCAGCCCTGCTGATTGTCCATTCGGCCTTTAGCAGGGGAACCCTCACCAGGTGCTTCTTGAACGGGAATCTATCCGAAATGCTGTGCGAAGAAATATGCATTTTCTGAAGGGAAGAATCGACCCAGATTTTTGTTTCGCTGTAATAGTCGCGGTTTGACAAAGGCCAGGGAGCTGAAATTTCTGCATAATAGATCATGTCACCCGGACCTGGCCTCTCCACAACCGTACTTGTCTTGGTTGAATAGACCCAGTTCGGGTATTGATTGACGTCTTCGAGTATAGACCTGAGCTGGGTGAAATTGCCTGGCAGTTCAAAAACCGCTTTCAGTTCATTGAACCTGGACTCCTTCTGAACCCTCGTATAGATTCGAATGTTGTCCTTTTCTTTTTTAATTTCCCAATTTGACTGGGCCAGGATGGTTTGGACCGGAATCATGACCAACCAGACGGCAGAAATGAAAAATAATCGCATGCTACAAACCTTCAGTGGGCGCAAATGTATATCCGCTGGCTGGAACATTAAGTTAATGACTTGTTGTAACGGAAATAAACTGCGTCTTAGCCCTAAGCCTGCAGCACTCCCGGTTGCCAAATGGCAGCTCCTTTACCCGGGCAGGCAGCAGGATGTTTAGGGCCAATCTGGCTGGAGGGGGAAAGCTGATCTCGCATGATCCGCATTCGCCTGTGAAAGACGAATACGGCATTTACCATCAGTAAAGAGGCCTGCGCCAGTAGCATAAAGCTGTATGCGGGAATTTACTGACCGCCCCGACTGTCGCAACAGCTTATTTGATTTTCTGAAAACGTTTGTATTCTGTAAAAAAGCGATAGGGACCTGGGGCGGCGGCCGGAATCGGTCTATTTTTTTTCCATACACAATTCAATCAGTACGCCGAAGCTGTCTTTCGGGTGGAGAAAACAAACCAGTTTGTTGTCCGCTCCTGGCTTTGGTCTATCCTGCAACAGGGTATATCCCTGGGCGACCAGTCTTTTTATCTCGGTTTCGATATCTGCTACTGCAAGGGCAATGTGATGAATGCCCTCACCTTTCTTATCAATAAATTTTTTAATGACGCTCGTGTCATCAGTTGCTTCCAATAATTCAATCTTGGTTTCGCCAGCCCGGAAAAAAGCCGTTGTCACCTTTTCACCCTCCACAAATTCCTTTTTATAACAGTCTGTATTGAGGAGTTTTTCAAAAAAGGGAACAGCCTGGGACAAATCCTTTACAGCAATGCCAATGTGTTCAACTTTTTGCATGATAACCTTTGATGTAAATGTAAAAAGTATTCCTCTTTATCCCTTCGTTTGGCACGAATGATCCCGGTATGCTGAGCCGGAAGGCATGGCAGCCCCTCGCTGAAATGACCAGGTAGCAATTTTCAGGCAATTGGTTTAATTTTGTACCTGTTACCACCCTCGGAAGGATTATGCTGAAACTCCCGGTGTATATGGACAACAATGCCACAACTTCTTGTGATCCAAGGGTATTGGAAGTAATGTGGCCATATTTCAGCACCCGCTTCGGAAATGCGGCTAGCAGGCATCATCCCTTTGGCTGGCAGGCTGAGGAAGCCGTCGATCTGGCCCGCGAACAGGTGGCCGGTCTGGTCGGGGCAGAACCCAAGGAAATTGTGTTTGTTTCAGGGGCTACGGAGGCCGACAACCTGGCCATCAAGGGGGTTTATGAAGCCTATGCAGGAAAGGGCAACCACCTGATTACCGTCGAAACTGAACATAAAGCGGTCCTGGATACCTGTAAACAGATCGAGAAAAAAGGGGGGGCTGTGACCTTTGTCGGGGTTGGAAGGGACGGACTGATAGACCTTGGGGAGCTGGAAGCTGCCATCAGGCCTTCTACTGTGCTGATCTCCGTGATGTATGCCAATAATGAGACTGGCGTGATTCAACCCATACGGGAAATCAGCCTTCTGGCCAGAAAGAATGGAGTATTGTTCTTTACGGATGCTGCCCAGGCAATCGGCAAGGTTCCGGTTGATGTGAACAGGGATGGTATCGACCTGATGGCCATGAGCGCCCATAAAATATATGGCCCGAAAGGCATAGGTGCCTTGTATGTGCGGCGGAAAAATCCCCGGGTGAAGGTCATCGCCCAGATGGATGGAGGGGGCCACGAAAAGGGAATGCGTAGCGGAACACTCAATGTGCCAGGTATAGCTGGCTTTGGCAAAGCTTGTGAGGTAGCAGGGTTTGAGATGCAGAGCGAATCGGCGCGGCTGTCCGGTTTGCGCGACAGGCTGCAGTCAGGTCTTACACAGCTTGAAGAGACCTTTGTAAACGGGAACCAGCAGCATAGACTGCCACATGTAGTCAATATCTCTTTTAAATATACCGACGGGGACGCCCTGATGATGGGTATCAATAAGGACATTGCCGTTTCCACGGGTTCGGCCTGTACCTCGGCCTCGGTCGAACCAAGTCATGTTTTGAAGGCCATGGGCCTTGGAGACGATCTGGCTCATAGTTCCCTTCGATTCGGACTGGGCCGGTTTACGGGGTCCGAAGAAGTTGATTTTGTGATTGAAAGGATTAAGAATACGGTCAACGGTTTACGGGAGGCCAGCCCGCTCTGGGAGATGTATAAGGGGGGAAAGCTGATGAACCTGGCTGAATGGGAACGTGGATAAAACCTGCAGACTGAACAAAACAACACACCTATTATTATATATTAGGCATGGCAAGGCGCAATCCTGAAGAAGATCAAAATGAAAACCTTCCTGGGTTGTTTTAGGCGAGGTGCCGGCCGGTTGGAAACCAATTTGAAATTCCAGGTTCGGAGCCAGTACAGATTAGAAACCCTTCATATTAAACAAAAAAGAATATGATTTACGTTAGCGATAAGGCAAGAGAAAAGGTAAAACAATTGATGAAAGAAGCATCTATCCTGGATGATAAAACCTATTTCCTGCGGGTTTCAGTAGTTGGGGGTGGCTGTTCAGGGCTTAGTTATAAAATGGATTTTGACAACGAACCAAAACCCATGGATCAGGTATTTGAGGATAACGACCTTAAGGTGGTAACTGATCTGAAGAGTTTCCTGTATCTGGTCAACACCACCCTGGATTTTTCGGAGGGGTTAAATGGCAAAGGGTTTTATTTCAGCAACCCCAATGCGAGCAGAACCTGCGGATGCGGAGAGAGTTTTGCCGTCTGACGTAGCGGTTTGCCTGTATTTGAAATTACTCCCGGCACACGGGAGTTTTTAATTTTCTGAAAGGGTATATTATATTGATTAACAATATATTAATCAATAAATATAGGCAAACCCTTAGGATAAATTTCATGACATTTTACTAGGTATTTGCGGCAATAGTTCGAGGTAGATTTACGATTTGATTCGGCCTGCTTTATGACTATTTTTACTCAGTTACTGTTAGGAATTAATCCGCTTAACAGCAGTTGGAATCCATATCGTGAAACCAATCCGTAGCCGATGAAACCAAGTTTACCCTCATCATTACATAATGTAAAGGGTTTAATCATCCTGATCATATTCTGCTGTTGCTCTCTTTTCTCTTTCTCGCAGACAACAATAGACTATGGAAAATCCTATGTCAACCTGACAAAGGGAACAAACGGGGGTACCATTGAACCTGGTGACACGCTCCAGATCAGAGCCACCTTTGTGGTAAAATCAGGAACAGCTGACAGTTGCGCTTTTTACGATACAATTCCTGCCGGGACAACCTATATTCCCGGAACCCTGGCCGTATTGACCAATGAGGGGAAAGTTTACAAATCCTTTACAGACGCTTATGGCGGAGTTACACCAGATGCCGGATGGATCACCGGAAATAATGTCCAGATCAATCTTGGATTTGGGGCAACTAAATTTGCCACCCAATGGGCCCGGGGTGAGATCAAAAACACAGCCAGGCCATCCTTCTATGGATCCACCTGTATTCTGGTTGCATCCTACGAGGTGGTCGTCACGGCTGCCTATTTCACCAAAATAAGCATCGGGGGTGGTACAGTCAGTTATTCCACGGCCCCGCCGGCAGTCCAGTTCCAGAACTTTGGCAAGGACAGCATTATGGTCTCACCAAACTATGGCATCTGTCCGAATTCAACAGGTACCAATGCCATTCTTTCAGAATTCGGGGGCACATTTGGATCCGGCAACCTGAAGGACAGGGCGGCATCTTCGAATGTTCCCGCGAACTATACCTATTCGGTATTTTCTTCTGCAGCCGGCATGCCTAATGACTATTATTATGGTATCTCAAACAATACCAGCGGAGGTACGACGGTGGCGACGGGTTATGCGACCGTAAATACCTACAGTTACCCGGATAATTCCGTTCCCACGCACCGCATATTTAAGGTCTGGGACATTATTGGTGACCATACCGGTGCTGTAAGCCCCTTACTGGGTAATCCCCCAACCGACGACCTGTCCGGGAAGATTGGCGGATATATGGCAGTGATCAACTCCAGCTATAAAACAGACATCGCATTCCTGGATACCGTATCAAACCTGTGTCCGAATACCTATTACCAGTATACAGCCTGGTTTTATAACATGTGTCGGAAATGTGGATGTGATTCGACGGGAACAGGTGCCAGCAGTGCTGGATATATCCCTACCGGACCCGGGGACTCTTCCGGTGTACATCCCAACCTGACATTTAATGTCAATGGCTACGACTACTACACTACAGGTAATATTTCGCATACAGGTAAGTGGATACAAAAAGGATTTACTTATCTGACAGGACCCAACCAGACCAGCATGATTATCTATATTCGCAACAATGCACCAGGCGGCGGCGGTAATGACTGGGCCGTCGATGACATCGGTGTTTCCACCTGTGTACCCAATATTTCCCTGACCCCCAACAAACCCGATACCCTCTGTCAGGGTGCAGATGATACCGTTCGCTTTAAGGTAAGTGCCTTTTTCAATAACTATACCCAGTGGCAACTGCAGCAAAGTACGGACGGAGGCGTTACCTGGACCTCACCCGGAATGGATACTCTTGGCCAGGCTCCAAGCGGCACGGCCACGCCGGTATATAATCCGGTCACCTCACTATATGAATACCTGGTAACCCGGTATTACAGGCTGAACAATACCAACACGCTCATCACCTACAGGCTCACCATTGCGTCGACAACAGCTAGCCTGAGCAATGCCAATTGTAATTATATTACTTCTACGCCAAAAATTGTCTATGCCATAAACTGTCTTGTTGTTCTGCCGACCACCATCGTTTTGAAAGGCTGGCTGAACAACCAGCATGGTATCCTGCAGTGGAACAGCACCGACGAATCAGGCAATACACGATATGTTGTCGAAAGAAGCGACGGGGACGAACTGCACTTCTCGGCTATCGGTACAGTCGAAGGCGTCGGCCAGCAGGGAACAGGTGCCACCTATAATTTCACGGACCCTGTTGCCGTGTCCGCCCAGTCCTATTACAGGATCAACATCACCGATAACAATAATCACAGCTACAGCAAGATTATCCTGCTGAGCAATTCCTCCATTGATTTTGATATCAAATCACTTGTCAATCCGTTTGTCAACAGCATTTCCTTTGACCTGACTTCACCTGTGGACCAGCAAGCTTCATTCATTGTAAATGACCTTTATGGAAGGGTCGTCCACCGGGAAACGCAGGGGGTAATCAAAGGTATCAACAGTGTCCGGATGTATGGATTTGACGGATTGCCAAGCGGAACCTATATCCTCCAGATCCGTTGCGGGGACAAGCTGATATCCAGAAAAATTGTGAAAATGATGAAGTAGTCATCGCAGACCTGTTACCAGACAAGGGTGTCTCCATTATTTCGGTTGCGTGCTCTATAAAATAAAACCCCGCTTGTGAGCGGGGTTTTTTATGCAGTTGGTTTCGGTTCAGCTTTATGCTCCTAACCATAATTTTTTTTCGAAGGAAGGTTAAAGTCAATTGAAGGACGAATATAGGAGAAAATGGTATGTTAAAAAATTTTTTATTATATTTTTTTTAAACAATAATTTTTTTGAAGCACTGTATCGGTGAGGGTATATGCCCTGCATACAATTATATCGCTTATTTTCGCGTTTATGTGGGCTGTTTATAAAAAAGAAATCAGACAGTTTTTCAGCAGTTTTACTGGTTACATTGCCATCATTGTTTTTCTGCTGCTCAACGGACTTTTTCTTTTCGTTTTTCCCGAGACCAGCATATTTGATTTTGGTTATGCCAGCCTGGACAAATTCTTTGAAATGGCCCCCTGGATACTCCTTTTATTAATCCCTGCGATCAGTATGCGCAGTTTTTCCGAAGAATTTCGTGCGGGTACCTTTGAAATACTGCAGACCAAGCCATTGAGTAACTGGCAAATTGTCGGCGGAAAATATTCAGCCGGCCTATTAGTCATCCTGATTGCGGTTTTACCTACCTTATTATATATTTTTTCCATACGAGCTCTCTCTGAACAGAATGGAATAGACGCCGGTGCTACGGCTGGTTCCTATATCGGCCTGTTGTTTCTTTCGGCTGTGTTTGCATCCATAGGACTCTGGTGCAGCAGCTTTACGGCTAACCCGGTAGTGGCATTCATCAGTGCTGCTTTTTTTTGTTTTTTTCTCTATAATGGTTTCAGGGCGTTAAGTCTCATTCCGGCGCTGGCATCGGGGGCGGGATATTACTTGGACATGCTCGGAATAGATTTTCATTACCACAGCATCAGCCGGGGAGTGATAGACAGCAGGGACCTGATCTATTTCTTGAGCCTGATATTCTTCTTCCTGTTCCTGACAAAAAGAAATCTTTCCAAACGCTAACCCACCCTACCAACCATGGTCAAACCAAAGTCTCAGAAAAATGGATGGATAATCTTAGCGGCTCTGCTCCTGGTTCTGAATCTGATTGCCTCACAACTTCATTACCGGATCGATCTTACCCAGGAAAAAAGATTTACCATCGGCCCTGCTACCCTGAACATGCTTCATCACCTGAACGATGAAGTCAGTGTGGAGGTTTTTCTGGAAGGGGAGATGCCGGCGGGATTCAAAAAACTGGCGAACAGTTGTAAGGATTTACTCTTAGAATACAAGGAGGCTGCCCGGGGGAACATCAGGTTTGATTTCAGAAAACCCCTGGAAGGTCTGAATGATTCTGCCAGGGCGCAACTGATGGATTCCCTGCAGCGGATGGGCCTAAGCCCGATGAATGTTAAAGCGCAGGTAAAAGAAGGGGAAGGGCAGGAACAGCGGTTTATCTTCCCGGGGGCCGTTCTCTCATACAAAGACCGCATCGTCGCAGTGGATTTCCTGAAAGGACAGAGCTCTGTAAATGGAGTCAATTCCCTGAACAATGCAGAAGCCCTCCTGGAATATAACTTATCCAGCGCCATCCATAAACTCACGGAAGATTCTGTGCCCTTTGTCGGATACCTGCTCGGGAATGGAGAACCTTTTTCGTATAATGTCTACGACCTGGTGCAGAGAAACCTCAGGAAAAATTATGGGTTTGCCTTCCTCTATATTGACAGCATCAAAACCATCCCGCCGTTATTCAGGGCGATCATTATTGCCAAGCCAACAAAAAAATTCACGGACATCCAAAAGCTGAAAATTGATCAGTATGTGATGCATGGAGGGAAACTGCTCTGGATGATTGATAATGTGTATGCGGAAATGGACAGTCTTAAAAGAGTGCAAAATGAATTCATCGCTTTTGACCGGGGACTGAATCTGGAAGACCAGCTCTTCAGGTACGGAGTCCGTATAAACCCCGATATCGTGCAGGATCTGAACTGCGATAAAATTCCTTCGGTGATCGGAACAGTGGGAGGCAAGCCCCAGATTGAATTGTTGCCATGGCCCTATTTTCCGCTGGTGAGCGACTATTCCAGCAGTCACCCCATTTCCAAGAATCTGGATTATGTGCTGACCCAGTTTCCCGCGAGCATAGACACGGTAAAAGCATCAGGGATCAAAAAAACCTATCTCCTCACAACTTCAGACGCATCCAGGATCCTGAACTCTCCGGCCCTGGTTTCCTGGAATACGATTAGCACCAAGGATGATGAAAAATCATTCACGCACCCGTTTGTTCCGGTAGCTGTCCTGCTGGAGGGAAAATTTAGTTCTGTCTTCATCAACCGCCTGACCCAGGTCCTGAATGACTCCCTGAAGGCAGGGGGCCAGCATTTTCTTGGCCAGGATTCCGGCGAAAATAAAATGGTTGTAATCTCTGACGGAGACATCGCCCTGAACGAAGTAACCAAGGAGGAGGGACCCATGCCGATGGGCATGAATCCCTACAGCAAGTACCGGTATGCCAATTCGGAGTTCGTCATGAATGCTATCGAATACCTTGTGGACGATTCCGGAATCCTTGAAACCAGAAGTAAAGACTATACGCTGCGGCTGCTTGATAAGAAATTGCTGGAGGAAGAAAAAAACAAATGGCAGCTGATCAATATTGTTGCTCCTATAATCCTGGTAGCCTTATTTGGTCTACTCTTTCGGATGATAAGAAAAAGAAAGTACCAGCTGGGGTAATCTCAAGTCATCAATTTCCTTTAGCAATAGCCGTAAACCTAAGCCAACGCAGGGCATCATCATGCCAAGAATATTTTCAGTGTATCTTTAACCATTAAATCTCTGCATGACACCCTCCCAGATCACGTATTTCACCTTCGCAGTTCTTCTCTTGTTAGCCGTCATCTTTGACCTTGGTCTTTTCAGTAAGAAGGCAACAGCCATTTCCATGAAGATCGCACTCTATCAAACAACTTTCTGGGTATTGCTGGCATTCTCTTTTTTTGGTTTCCTGTGGTACGAGGATGGCCATAAACTGGCACTGGAATACCTGAGTGCCTATCTCATGGAATGGAGCCTGAGTATTGACAATATCTTTGTATTCATTCTCACGTTCACCTTCTTTTCCGTAAAGGAGCAATATTATCCGCGGGTGTTGCTCATCGGTATCCTGATCGCCATCTTTCTGCGGATACTGTTTATTTCCATTGGCATCGCCCTGATTTCAAAATTTCACTGGATTCTGTATGTATTTGGAGCGATCCTGGTATACACTGGCATGTCGATGTTTTCAGCAAGAGACGACGGGGAGCCGATACTGGAAGAAAACAGGGTGTATAAATGGATGAAGCGCGTTTTGCCATTGACCGCTTCCGACGGAGGAGGTAAAATGATTATCAGGGTAAACGGGAAAAAATATTTCACCAGTATTTTTGTGGTAATCATTCTGCTGGCTACCACGGACATTATTTTTGCCGTGGATTCCATACCGGCTGTATTTGGGATATCACAAGACAATCTGGTCATCTACACCTCCAATATTTTTGCCGTCCTGGGTCTGCGGTCGCTTTTTTTTCTGCTCAAAGGGGCCGTAAAGCAATTTCGGTACCTTCAGCAGGGGATTGCGGTGGTACTTGTTTTTATTGGCTTGAAAATGCTTTCTGAAATCCTGGACGTTCACATTCCGGTATTTGTTTCCCTGCTGGTGATCATTGTTTGTATAGCAGGGGCTATTGGCCTTTCTCTGATGAAGAACAGACAGGAAAATATAATAAATTCCAAATCAGGACAGTGAACTACAGCATTCAGCATATCGGTGAGATTGTTGGGGGCTCCTTTTTGCAATTGCACAGCAACGACGGTATCGAGCATCTGCTGACGGATAGCCGCAAACTGATCTTTCCTGCAAGTTCGCTTTTTTTTGCCCTTCCCGGGCCAAGAAGAAACGGACATCAGTATATCAAAGAGCTTTATGAACGCGGTACCCGGAATTTTGTGGTATACCAGGATTTTTCTCCTGAGCGTTTCCCCGAAGCAAACTTTCTTCTGGTTGCAGATACACTACGGGCACTTCAGCGCCTGGCTGCCTTTCACAGAGATCAGTTCAGTCTTCCCGTAGTCGGCATAACCGGAAGCAATGGCAAGACAATCGTCAAGGAATGGCTCAACCAGTTACTCGAAGATCAGTACCATATCGTACGGAGTCCGCGCAGCTACAATTCCCAGACCGGGGTTCCCTTGAGCATCTGGCAGATAAATGAAGCCAGTGAATTGGGAATATTTGAGGCAGGCATCTCCAGGAAGGGAGAAATGACCAGGCTTGAACCTATGATCAGACCGGGAATCGGGATTTTTACCAATATCGGGGACGCGCATAGTGAAGGATTCAGCAGCACCGGGGAAAAGATTCGCGAAAAGCTGGATCTCTTCCGGAAATCACACACCCTGCTGTATTGCAGGGATCAGACAGAACTGGATAAGGCCATATCGGAATGGAAGCCGGATCCCGGAGGAAATTGCGGGGTGGATACGGCCCGGCTGTTTACCTGGGGAAGACATGACCTGGCTACCGTAAGAATCCTTTCGATGGATAAAATGACGGAGAGCAGTTCCGTTGTCCTTCGATTCAACGATCACACATTTACCATCAGCATACCCTTTACGGACCTGGCATCCACGGAAAATGCGATGACCTGTGTTTCCCTGCTGCTGCACCTGGGTATCCCCGTTGAATCCATCCAGGAAAAGCTCAACAGGCTGGTTCCGGTGGCCATGCGTCTCGAATTGAAGGAGGCGATCGGCCACAGCGCGGTGATCAATGACAGCTATAGTGCGGACCTCAGCTCGCTGAAAATTGCCCTTGACTTTATGTCACAACAACCCCAGTACCCAAAACGCACAGTCATCCTTTCCGATATTCTGCAAAGCGGAAAAGAGGACAAATACCTGTACGCGGAGGTTACCCGCCTGCTGCAGGAGAAAAAAATCAGCAGGCTCATCGGGATCGGGGAAAGGATATCGGCCAGCCGGGAAATTTTTGAAAAGATGCCGGAAGGAAAACTAAGTTTCTTCCCATCGACAGACCTGTTTATCAAAAACTTTCATCAAACCGATTTCAGGGACGAGATCATATTATTAAAAGGGGCCAGGGTGTTTGGATTCGAGCGAATAGACAGCCTGCTGGCCCGACAGGTCCATCAGACCGTCCTGGAAGTGAGCCTTGACTATATGGCGCAGAACCTCAGGCAGTATCAGCTACTCTTGCAGCCTTCCACGCGCATCATGGTCATGGTAAAAGCCTTTGCCTATGGGCTGGGTAGTTATGAAATCGGAAATTTTCTCCAGTTCCATAAAGTGGATTACCTCGGGGTAGCCTATGCCGACGAGGGGGTGGAATTGCGCCAGGCAGGGATCAATATTCCTATTATGGTGATGAATGCCGAAGAGGAAGGATTAGCTACCCTGCTTCAATACGACCTGGAACCGGTCATTTATTCTAATCGGTTACTGGAGGCCGTTGATCAATTTTTCAGAAAGGAGGCAGTCACAGATATCCCTGTACATATAGAAATCGAAACCGGAATGAACCGCCTGGGATTTCCCGCAAAGGAGGCGGATGCCCTGGCCAGCCGCCTGCGTGATTCTAGCTTCAAGATTCAGAGTATTTTCAGTCATCTTGCTGCCAGCGAGGAGCCACAGCAGGATGCCTTTACCAGAAACCAGGCCGCCCTGCTCACGGCCGCCGCCGACCGGATTCAGGCTTTATGCCCCTATCCGATACTCAGGCACATTTCCAACACCGCAGCAATACTGCGGCACCCGGACCTGCAGATGGATATGGTAAGACTGGGGATAGGCCTGTACGGAATAGACAGTGGTTCTTCGCCCGGGCTTGATCTGAAGGAAGTGGCCACCCTTAAATCTACAATCGCACAGATAAAATACCTGGAGGAAGGTGACACGGTAGGCTACAACCGGAAAGGAGTCAGCACCACCCGCAC
>Ga0318563_10000516_pt1 | contig 16072 bp, 8 predicted proteins | sample GRESIP066b5f19_FD_203689 | JGI IMG/M metagenome (GOLD analysis project Ga0318563, IMG submission 203689) | Tropical soil microbial communities from Luquillo Experimental Forest, Puerto Rico - GRE.SIPMG.066b5f19 | ecosystem: Environmental > Terrestrial > Soil > Tropical forest > Bulk soil... | reverse complement strand
GTAACAAAATCTGAGGAGCTTTTCCCTTGCAGCACGTCCAAAGCTTCCCGGATATATCCTCCGTCGTCCAGGAGCCTGGCCTTCAGCAGCAGCACATTCGGCCACCGGCCAGATTTTGCATCCTTGTGGGCCTGTTTGTCTGCTTCTGTATCCGTGCTTCCCCTTTCCAGTACAAGCTGGCGGAAGTCTGTAGCTTTTGAATGGTCGCCCTGCAGATAATAGTACCAGCTGAGTTTTTGGAGCACTTCCTTCAAATAGAATCTGCCTTTGAATTCAGACACAAATTTTTCCAGGTATTCATGGGCGTCAGCATCCAGGTGATTGAGCCTGGCTGATCCCATTTCCATATCCCATAGGGGCATTACCAGGAACCCTTCATTATTATTTTTTTCCTGAATGATCTGCTCCGTAAAGGCAGACTGCTGGTTATTGAGGGAAATATTGGCTGCCAGGTAGGCAAACAAATGGTTGTTTTTTGTATCCAGGTTATTTTGCCGGATATAGCCCGAAACCTCCTCCTTTTTATTCTCGATATAAAATTTCAGATACAGATAGTAGAACACGGCTTCATCATGAAACAGGTTGGCCATCTGGTCAGATTCGGCAAGGAACTGCTGCAGCTTTTCCATTCCCCCGCGGATGCTTCCTTTGATTCCCAGCAGGTTGCTTAGCCATCTGTATCCATCCGGAATGGTACCGGCTGCAACCTGCATGGCGCCCAGGAGCATATTGGCCGGATGGAAGGCGGGGAATTGCCGATTGACCTCTTCCGACTGAAGAAAGGACCTCCTAAACTCCCAGCCTGCATCCCACCCGTGATCAAATTTGATTTTGATGGCAGCCCATTGAAAGTGAATGACCGATTTTGTAAAGAGGAAAAAAGGTGAGTTGCGGGGTCCTTCATCCATTAGCTCCAGGCGCATGGCCAGCGCGGACTTTCTTTTCTTATACTCGGCAGGATCTTCATTAAAAAAAAGAACAAAGAAATCAATATAATTCTCCAGAAACTCCGGAATCAGGTTCTCCGGATGCAATTTCTTTTCTTCAGCCAAAATGTCCTCTCCATTCTTCAGTCTGAGGCGGACTATCTGTTTGTACGCCTCTTCGCAGTTTTTGTTGAAATCAAAGATCTTTTGTGACATTACCCCGTTGCTGGCAAACAGCAGCAGGACAAGGGCAGATGATTTAAACAGGCGGTGTGAAACAATCGCCGGGAAGATCAGTCTGGAAACTTGGACAAAACGGGGAAAATGCCACCGGACCGGCGAAGGTTGTTTCATAAATGCAATATAAATCACCGGTCTGAGAATTCAGGACTGACCCGAAAACAAAAAAGGGCGCCAGTTCATGGCACCCTTATATCAACTATTTGATGGTGGTTAACTATTTAACTTCCACACCGTCATTCAATTCATTGTCCACCAGGATCCGTCCGCAATTTTCGCAAACAATGATCTTTTTGCGTTGGCGGATTTCACTCTGCCGCTGGGGAGGAATGGCATTGAAGCAACCGCCGCAGGCATCGCGGACGACAGGTACTACCGCCAGTCCGTTTCGGTAATTCTTGCGGATACGGTCATAGGAATGAAGCAGGCGAGGTTCCACTTTTTCCCTGGCTTCCGCGGAAAGCTTGCCGAAATGCTTTTCTTCTTTTTCGGTAGCGGCTATGATTTTTTCCAGTTCTTCCTTCTTGTTTTTCAGAACGGCCTCCTTGTTAGAAATTGTTTTCTTGGCTCTCTCCAGCAAGGTCACCTTCTCGGCAATTTCCTCGTTTGCATCCTTAATATGCTTTTCGGCAAGCTTCACTTCCAGCTGCTGCATTTCAATTTCCTTGTTAATGGCTTCAAATTCGCGGCTGTTCTTGACGTTCTGGCTTTGCTTCTCATATTTCTTTATCAACGCCTCAGATTCCTTCGTCGCTTCCTTCTTCTGGTTGATGAATTCCTGGATTCCGTTGATCTCCTCTTCAATTCGGGTCTGCCGGGCATGTAAGCCCTGAATTTCATCCTCCAGGTCACTAACTTCCATGGGCAGTTCGCCTTTCAGGACCTGGTATTCATCTAACTTGGATTCGATTTTTTGAAGAGTGATCAGGGAAGATAATTTTTCCTCTACGGAGAATTCTTTTACGTTGTTGGACATAATTTAAAGATAATAATGAACCGGGTTGGTTTTTACACCCGATTTAAGGACTGCAAAGTTAGGGAATTTTTCCCTTAATTTGTCATGAATCAATTCAACCGTAAACTGCTCACTTTCAAAATGTCCTATATCGGCAATGACCATTTGGTCATTGGCCTCAAAAAACTCGTGGTATTTTATGTCAGAGGTGATAAAAAAGTCGACAGCCAATGATAAAGCGTTGAAAATGAGAAAGCTGCCAGCTCCACCGCAAAGCGCCACATTTTCCACTGCACGGTCGTTCAGCCGGGTGTGCCGGATGAGGGGAAGCTGAAACCTCTCCCTGACAAAAGCCAAGAAAGCCTGCTCTTTCATCTTTTCGGGCAGTCTTCCCCATAGCCCGGAGCCCACTGATTGATCTGCATTGCCCAGGGACACGACATCATAGGCTACTTCCTCATAGGGATGGGCCTCCAGCAGGGCTTTAATGACCTTTTGCTGGAGGTAGGAGGGAAAAATGACTTCAACCCTTGTTTCTTTCTCGGTATGCCTTTCTCCCTTTTTGCCCAGGAAAGGGCTGGCTTCTGATCCGGCCTTGTAGGTACCTGACCCTTCCGAGTTAAAACTGGTTTCCGAGTAATTCCCAATATGGCCGGCACCCGCCTCAAAAAGTGCTGCCCGCACTTTTTCGGCATAGTCCAGGGGCGCAAATGTGTAGATTTTCCTGAGGGAGCCAGGTCTTGGGGAAATGATTTTCCTGTCGACCAGGCCCAGCCGGTCTGCCATCCTTCCATTGACCCCGGCCAGGATATTGTCCAGGTTGGTGTGTATGGCGTAAATGGCAATATCCTTTTTGATGGCGGAGATTACCGTTTTTTCCACATAATTCCTTCCGGTTATCTTTTTGAGACCATGAAAAATAATGGGATGATGGGCGACGATCAGGTTGCAATTCAGGGCGGCGGCTTCTTCTACCACTTCTTCCGTGGCATCGAGGGTTACCAGTACACCCGGACATTCCCAGACTGGGTTACCCGTCAGCAGTCCCGTATTGTCATAATTCTCCTGAAGGGCAGGGTCTGCCAGGCATTCCAGGCAATGGAGGATTTCAGCAATTTTCATTCCTTGCAAATCGGTCCAAAGTTAATGGAAATAACGTTGACTGCTGTCTGTTAGAACCTGTTCGCCGGGAGGCCCGCTTCATTCAATGATTTTTTCGACGGTCGTGAGCTTGCCATCAGCATTGAATCCCTCCAGAACCACCCTCAGTTTCCGGGAGATGTCATTGTTGTAAAACTGGATCCGGACACGCTGATTAGATTTGTCAGTCAGTATCCATGGATTCCAGTAAAGCGTAGTGCGGACATCGGTGACATCGAGCAGTTCAGGTCTTGCTGTATAGTCGGGAGAATAAAACTCCCGGATGCCTGAATATCCGAGGACGGCTGCATGGTCAAGTCCCTTGACATTGGGATCAACCCTTCTCTGGGAACCCTTTTTGGTATAAACCGCGATGGTTCCGCCACCGCCACCCCCACCAACGCCTACTCCCGAACCGGGCCGGAATACCTTGATCATGGCGATGTCCGTAACCGGTGTGCCTTTAAGTTGTGAAACATCCACCTGCATTTCATTCAGATAGAGGATTGGTGTGGATCCGCGCCACTGAAGAGAAGTGGTAGCCTGATTCGTCGTGATGATCAGACCTGCCACCCGCCCTTGCAAATAGCTGAAAATGTCCATGGCACTCATCGCGACCGGATCGTCGCGCAAATCGAACGTATAGGCATCACCCCCGCTAAAGAGTCCTGAAGTATACTCTTCGTCCAGTTTCTGGGCGGCGGTCTTAGCCCTGCCGGTCACGACTACGCCCTGGAGAGTCTGTACTTTCCTGTCCGTTTCAGATCTTGTTTTGGCTGATTCCTGGGCCACCAACCTGTTCTTCTGCAACAAGCCGGAATCCTGCGCCGTCCATCCGAAATAGGGTAATGCCTGTGGCCTGACTTTTTTGTAGCCGGTAAACAGACCATTGGTGAAGAGAACGGCAGTCTGGCCGGAGAGGGACTTGTCAACAGCAAACTGGTAATAAGCCTTGGCCGTATCATAGAAAACCAGGCCTGAAACGCCGAATTTTCCTCCCGGACCCGTGAGGCGCGGCAGCGAAAGCATCTGTATGCTGGAGTCTTTCTTTTTTAATATGACATATATATTTTCTTCACGGGATATGCGTGTGGGTTCAATGCCCAGCACTTCGGCTTTCAGGGACAGGTAGTTCTCGGGCTGGTATTTGATCTGTGGCAGTTTGCCGGCAATCAGCAAATCCCATTTAAACCGCCGCCACCCATGGGTAAGCATAACAAGGTCCAGGTGCTTGGCCGTACTGTCTGAATTATTGGAGAAATAATAATAAGGATGAAAGACATAACCTTTGATTTCGCCTGTCAGCAAGAGTCTGGAAACCAGGTTGTCATCATATATTTTCTTCCCGTCCGCCACCATATCGGTCACTGCGATGGACAGATTTGACTTCAGGGTGTCGGGCACCGAAATCTCCAGCACATTATTTCCTTTCTTAGCCAGGTTTTTCTGGGAAACGACAATTTCCGGTTCGAAGTCAAAGTCATGATTGTTGATGAATACCACCCGCTCATCCATCGGACGGTTGCTGGCTGAAAAAACGGTCATCTGCAAAATGCCTGAAGGAAGTTTGTCGACCGCAATACTGCCCCCGCTCATAAAATTGCTTTCGAGGTTCACTACGGCTTTATAAACCAGTTGCTGGTTCATGTGCCCGATAATCGTCAGGCGGTTATATTCCATATTGTCAGAAGACCGGGATACAGAAAAAAACACCTTCTTATTGTTGCCATTCATGACACGCAGGACGACGCCCTGGGATTTCACCCCTGGTAAACTAGTCTGGTGGCTGATTCCCTTATCATCTTTCCATTCTGCGACGAGTGAATCTCCCTTGTCCGGAGTCAGGAGGAATTTGCCCATCCCATCATGCTCGGACTCAAATTCTAGTATGTCTTTCCCTGTGCCGTCTTTCAGCATGCCTTTAATGTTAATGGGCAGGCCGGACTGGTCCGTTGCCTTAAAGGCTACCGTATTTTCAAGGCCGGCGATCATGTCGCCACCCTCCGGAAAAAATTGCAACACTTTGTCGGAAGCATTGCTCATCCTTGCAGTATCTGCGGCCGGGTTGATCAGGGGGATGTCTTTTTCATAAATAAACGCCGTATCGAAATTGAGCATCCAGGTAGTATACGCCCGGAAATGCAGGCGGCTGATTTTTATTCCTGCCGGAATATCGAAAAATCCCGCAGCAGTTGATTCCACCAGGGGCCAGACTTTTCTTTGGATCAGGTTGCCACCGGCGTCGGAAATTTCAGTATACAGGTTTTTACTGAGCGTGGAAGGATCGGTGCCCGAAAACAGGTAAGCCTTGAACCAGATGGATTCTCCGGGGTTATATACATTCTTGTCAAATTGCACATACGGTTTTTCCTGTGGGAAACTCTCCGCATACACATTCATCATGGAATCTATTTTTTGGCCATATTGGATTCGCGGAAACAATAACAGCATCAAAATAAACAAGCAGGTTCGCATTTTGTCCATACGGTAAAAATAACTGCAAATCTCAGGTATCTGGATATACAAATAAAAATGATTTTTAATTTCGGCAAATATTGTTATGGTAGAAGAAAAAAAATGTTAAAATGAAAATTTCGCGCCCAACAAAGAAATGCTATAGGGAATATCAGGATCAGATGAGGAAAATCGCTGACGTGAAAAATGCACTGGCCGTTTTGCAATGGGACCAGGAAACCTATCTGCCCGCCAAGGGCGCAGGATTCAGGGGACAGCAGATGGCAACCCTTTCTGAACTGGCTCACCGCATTTTTACGGAAAGAAAAACAGGAAGATTGCTGGATGAGCTGGCTGGACGTGAAGATCTGGATGAGAAAGAAAAAAGGAATATTGCGCTTACGCTGGAGGATTATACCAAACAAAAAAAGTACACGGCGGCTTTTGTCAGGTTGTTAAGCCAAACCACTTCCGACAGCTTTCACGCCTGGGTTCAGGCCAGAAAGGAGAATTCCTTTTCGGTCTTTGAGGAGCACCTCCGGAAACTGGTTGACCTCAAGAGGCGGGAAACCGACATCCTCGGATACAGTCTCCATCCATATGATGCCCTGCTCAATGAGTTTGAAAAGGGCTGTACGGTATCCATGCTGGACAAGACCTTTGATTCGGTTCGCGGCCCCCTCAAGAATCTCCTTGACCGGATCGTTTCCAAAAAACAGGTAGATGATTCATTTTTGCTGCAACATTTTCCGCGGCAGGCCCAATGGGATTTTGGACTGTCGCTGATCAGGGATCTGGGTTTTGATACGCAAGCTGGCCGACAGGATATTTCGGAACATCCGTTTACCACCAGCTTCAATACCCGTGACGTACGCATCACTACGCGGATTGAGGAAAATGACTTCGGCTCCATGACCTGGAGCTGTATTCATGAGGCCGGTCATGCGCTATATGAGCAAGGCCTTCCTGAAAGCGAATATGGATTACCGGCAGGCGAGTATGCGTCCCTCGGGATCCATGAGTCCCAGTCCAGGCTGTGGGAAAACTCAGTGGGCAGGAGCCTGGCATTCTGGAAGTTCGAATATCCCCGGTTGCTGCAGTATTTTCCGGGTCAGCTGGGTCCGGTTCCTGTCGAACAATTCTACCAGGGTATCAACAAGGTGGAACCCTCTCTGATACGGACTCAATCCGATGAACTGACCTATCATTTTCACGTTATGATCCGCTATGAGCTGGAAAAATCATTGATCCAGGGAAGCCTTGATGTCCATGACATTCCGGCCTACTGGAATGAACATTACAAAAAGTATCTCGGATTGACTGTTCCTGATGACAGGTCCGGATGTTTGCAGGACGTTCACTGGAGTCATGGAAGTTTTGGGTATTTTCCGACATATAGTCTTGGCAGCTTTTTTGCAGCCCAATTGTTTGCCGCGGCCGGCCAGGCAATACCCAATTTGGGAAAGGCCCTCGGGGAGGGAAATCTGGAACCGCTGCACAACTGGTTGAGGCAACGCGTGTACCAGTATGGACGTATGTTTACGAGTGAAGAACTTGTTCAGAAAGCAAGCGGAGAAGTACTCAATGTTGGATATTTTATGCAATATCTGCTTGATAAATATCAGAAAATTTATCAATTTTGAGTTATAATCCAGAGTTCTTATGAAAAAGGTTTTACTCATCATCATATTACTTCAAACGGTACAGCTTTTCTCCTGCAAAAAGTATATTCAGCAGCAGGAGCAAAATGCATTGGTAAAGGCCATAACCAGCGGGGTGTGGGTTGTCACCAGGTACCTTGTTAACGGAACCGACATTACCTCCTCCTTCTCAGGTTATGTCTTTCAGTTTCAATCTAATGGAACGGTTACAGGCACCAAGGGTACAACCAACAGCAGCGGAACATGGTCCGGCGATATCACTACCAAAACGATTACCTCCAATTTTCCTTCTGCAGGGGACCCGCTTGATCGATTAAATGCTGTCTGGAAGATCACCGACAGTTATGTTGATTCAGTGGCTGCCATGACCACCACCGACAGCTCCAACAATATCCTGAACCTGCATAAGCAATAGGTTCGTATGCAGGAAGGCCCTGTTCAAAAATCCGAATTTCGCAGACCGATCATTGAATGACTGGCAATCAATCAGATAGGTGCAACAGGCCGCCAGCTTGGGACCCTTACAGCCAGTTTTTAGGAAACAGGGAAAGCCAGGTGGATAATTTCCTTTTTATTTGTGCCGGGAAAAGGCGGTTAAGTGTTTATTTTATGGAATTGAGGAAATGGATACAGCAATTTTCTGGACAGACAGACGTTATTGATTCTTAGCTAATTAAGATAATCCGGGTAAGATAAAGAGAACTTAATTCATACCCAGCCTTTTAATCCTTAAACCAGCACCCCCTTTTTCGAGTCATAGATGACCGGGAGTGGCTGCCCTTTGAAAGCAATTTTAAAATCATACATTATTTTAAAATCGCTTATCCGTTGAATAGAAAGCTACTTTTTTCCCTTTTCTCCGGGTTGTTGCTGGCATTAGCGGCTGGGGCACAGGTGCCGGGGGGTAGTATTGTTTCCACATTCCTGACACCAAATTGTGCAGGTCCTGGCGGAATCCCAAAGGTTCCACAGGCTGTGGTTGCCTTTACTATCGGGAATCTGACCAATAATCCCACAGCCTATTCCTGGAGCGCCAGCAGCCCTACTATTACCTTTGCCAGCCCCACCCTTGAAAATACAAATGCCACCTTTTCGCAACCTGGAACGTATACCATAACGCTTGTTATGACCAATGCTTCGGGTAACTATACCACAAACTATTCGATAACTATCTTTCCCAACCCGATTCCTGATTTTTCAGCAACCCCGTCGAGTGGTTGCTTTCCACTGCCGGTTCAGTTTACGGATAAAACTTCGGCCGGGGGGTTTGGTGCTACGATCACGGGTGAGATCTGGGACCCGGGAACTGGCCAGATTTATACCAGTGCCCCCAGTGTTACCTACCTGAACCAGGGCACCCCAACTGCCAGTTTAATAGTTACTAACAGCTATGGGTGCCAGAGTGATACTCCGAAAAATATCATCACCGTGACTCCCGGGGTAACTGCCGTGTTTAGTCCCAGTCAGACAAACACCTGTAAACCCCCTACCCTTGTCAATTTTATCAATGGCTCAACAGGTCCCGGCCAGGTCAACTGCACCTGGAATTTTGGTGATGGCTCTCCGCCGGTTACCATTCCCGGCATTACCAATCCCTCTCATATCTATACGGCAGCAAATACTTATCAAGTAGTGCTTGTCGCCGCCAGTACTGCTGGATGCACCGCTACCGATACGCAAAAAGTTCAGATCATCGCCGGCCCCACCCAGTCCGATTTTACACCGCCGGGTAATGTTTGCGTGGGAGAACCCGCAGCCTTTTTTAACACGTCAACCCCTCCACCCGGATTGTCTTCCTGGAAATACGGCGACGGGAATAGTAACACCGGCCTCAACGGTTATCATGTCTATGCCGCCCCTGGTACTTACACAGTTACCCTGATTAACAGTTACGGTACCTGCTCCGATTCAATAACGCATCAGGTCACCATCGTAGGCCCACCGGCAGCCAACTTTACAGCAGCAGGACCTACCACCAGTTGCCGGGCTCCCCTTACTGTTCAGTTTATGGCCCAGTCACCCGGGGCTGCCGGCTGGACTTGGGATTTTGGAGACGGGACCCCGCCGGTTTCAGGTGTTGCCAACCCTGTCCATACCTATTCCACCTACGGATATTTTGATGTAAAACTCAGTGCCTCAAGCGCAGGAGCATGTACCACGGTTATGATCAAAAAGCAATTTGTTCAGGTTGTTCAGCCGGCAATACATGTTACAAACCTTCCTGACTATGGTTGCGCTCCAGTTGTCTTCAAACCTATCTATGTCGATACCGTCGTTGACGGTCCAGCCAGCTTTAATTGGAATTTTGGCAATAACAATGTCGACCTGACTCCGAATCCGCCTGCCCAAACCTATGGTCCCGGGGTCTGGACAGTGACAGTAACGATAACCACTGCCGGAGGATGTACCGCTACTACCAGTGGTATTGTAAAAGTGGGAACCAAGAAACCCATTCCGGGCTTCTACGCAGTGCCAACGACAGTTTGCAGGTCAACTCCAGTCCACTTTATAGACAGCTCAAAAGGAAATCCAAATCAGTGGCTATGGAAGTTCGGAGACGGAGGTACTTCTCAATCGCAGGATACGTTTTATACGTATAACACGTCCGGTATCTATACAGTGACACTTATCGTTTTTAACGATGGATGTCAGGATTCCCTGGTCAAAAAGAATTATATCGTGGTGAATCCCCCCACTGCCCGGTTTAATTACCAGTTCGGGTGCAGCAATAACAATGTATTGTTTAAGGATTCCTCCATTGCTGCAAATACCTGGTTATGGGATTTCGGTGATGGGTCAACGTATACGGGTAACCCGGCCAACCCGGCTCCGGCGGGAGGCCATAATTATGCAGCACCAGGGACTTATAACGTAAAGCTTATTGTCACCAACGCTGCATCAGGTTGTACGGACTCAATAATCCAAACTGTTGCGTTTTATGCTAAATTCCAGTTAAAGGCCCTGGAAAATCCAGTATGTAAGAATTCCGCTCTCCAATTCGTTACCCTTAATACCAACCATGTAGTGAGTTATAATTTTTTCCCGGGAGATGGAAGTAGTTCCGGAAATTCGTCCCAATCCTATTATAGCCATCCCTACGCGCTTACCGGAAAGTATGTTGCAAAGCTTGTTGCCACATTGGATAATGGATGCGTTGCCACTGATTCAGTCCCGATCCAGGTCAATGGGCCAACAGCAGGATTTTCTGTGAATAACTCGGTCAGCTGCGCACCCTTTACAGCCCAATTCACAGACAGCTCCAAGACAGACGGAGTGAATCCAATCAACAATTACTCCTGGAACTTTGGAGATGCGACGCCCATCGTCTCGGGGAGCAACCAGAATTCCGTTCAACATCCCTACAATACGCAGGGCATGTACTCGATCAGTCTGAAGGTGACCGATGCTTCCGGTTGTTCAGACAGCCTAACCAAAGTCAGCTATGTAATCCTGTCCATTATCAACACAAAATTTTCCAACCCCGATTCAACCTGTCCTGGTGCCCCAGTCCAGTTCACCGATAGCACCACTGGCGGATTTAACCCGGTCTACAACTGGACTTTTTCCAATGGGCAGACTTCAACCAAATTTATCCCCCCACCCCAGATTTTTAACACAAAAGGGATAGATACTGCAAGACTTATCGTAACGGACCCGGCTTATGGATGTGCAGACACCCTGATCCATAAAATAGTGGTCGACCTGCCTGTTGCATCCTTTACATTGAGCGATTCCAGCACAAATTGCCCGCCGCTGATAGAAAACTTCACCTTTACGGGAAGTTATTATCATAGTTTAATCTGGAATTTTGACGCGGTAACCCTTGCCCAGAATATCCTGAACCCCCAGCATATTTATACAATACCAAACACCTATTATCCCACCGTGACGGTGATCAGCCCTGGTGGTTGTGTGGCCAAGGCAACGGATACCGTCACTGTTTATGGCCCGCAATTAAATACTTTCCGCTATAATCCGAACCATGGCTGTGATACACTAACCGTCAACTTCAGTGTGTCTACTTCTAAGGATATCATCAAGTATATCTGGAATTTTGGAGATAACACGTCAGTAACCAATGATTCGCCATTCGTCACTCACTTTTACGTGGCCCCCTCCGACTACCAGAGCCTATATCTGCCATCTGTCACCCTTACCAATGACTCGGGTTGCACGGTGACCTATGATCACCTGGGCGATACCATCTTTGTCATAGACATCAAAGCCAGTTTCGCCACGAGCAGGCTGGTTGGCTGTTCGGGATACCCCCTTGGATTCCATGATGCAACAAAAACAAATGGAAGGATCACCAATTACTTCTGGGACTTTGGAGATGGCCAGATGCTCAACAGCACCAACCCTGATACCAGTCATGTATACGTGAACCCGGGCAATTATAGGGTGAGGGAGGTGATCACTACACAGTTTGGCTGTTCTGCGGCCGATACCTTGTGGGTGAAGGTGGTGCAGAATCCGGAAGTGGATATCTCCGGAGGAACATCACAGTGTGTTCCCGCTGCGCTTCAATTCAATGGCATTGTCCTGGTACCGGATACCTCCCAACTTTACTGGAGCTGGAATTTCTATAACGGGAAGCCCCCCACGCCGGGCAAAACGCCTCCAATTCAGATCTATTCCACTCCGGGCAACGACTCCGTTCAGTTAATCGTAACGAACAGCAGTGGATGTACTGATACGGCCACCAGCAACTTTACCATTTATCCCCTGCCTCCCATATTCATCGGAAATGATACCACCATTTGTCTGGGTGACAGCCTTCTGCTGAATCCTACGGGGGCTGTGAGCTATACCTGGCTGGGGCCCGGAAACAGCAGTCTTTCCTGTACCACTTGCCCCAATCCGGTGGCTCGGCCGACGCTTACCACGACCTATATCGCCCAGGGAACCAGCATCAATGGATGCCAGGCAAATGACAGCATCGTAGTGACCGTCAACCAGCCGGTACACGTAACCGTTGTGCCTTCCGATTCAGTCTGCCTCGGCCAGTCTACCACGCTCAGCGCAAGCGGGGCCGCCATCTATGCCTGGTCGCCTGCCAATTCCCTGAGCAACGCGGCAGTCGCCAATCCCTTGGCCACGCCCAACATTACCACCAATTACCAGGTGATCGGAAGTGATAACAAATTCTGTTTCCATGACACCCAATACGTAAATGTCAAAGTATTTGACTATCCAACGATCAATGCAGGGCCGGATGTTACACTGCTGGTCGGATCTTCATACCAGATCAATGGTTCCGGTTCGCCGGACATCGTTTCGATCAACTGGTTGCCTGTAACCGGGCTCAGCTGCACCAACTGCATGTCGCCGCTGGCTTCCCCGCAGAATACGACCACCTATGTGGTAAGCGCGGTGAATAACGGAGGCTGCAAAACATCCGACACACTTAAAATAACCGTAATCTGTAATAACAATAATATTTTTGTACCCAATACTTTCTCACCCAACGGTGATGGCGTCAATGACATATTTTATGTCCGCGGAAAGGGACTGAACACCATCCCTTCCATCACCATTTTCAACCGCTGGGGCCAGATTGTATTCCAGAAAAAAGATTTTGCTCCCAATGATCCCGCCGCAGGATGGGATGGTACCATCAACGGCAAGCCGGCACCCATTGACGTATACATCTATACCATTGATATCATTTGTGATAATTCACAACTGGTGCCATATCATGGAAATGTTGCGTTGATCAGATAGGGAAAAACAATGGTGAAGTAAGCGAAATGAAAAACCCGATAACACATAAACCAATATTCAGCCTTGTCCTGGCACTTGTCGTGTCAGTAGGCACCCTGCGCTGCCAGGACCTCCATTTTTCTCAATTTTATGAGGCACCCCTTTTGCGCAATCCTTCCCTTGCCGGGATATTTACAGGGGACTACCGGATTCAGGGACTGTACCGTGACCAGTGGAACAGCATCACCAATGCATACCGGACAGGTTCATTCAACGGTGAATACAAAATGCCCGTTGGCCATTCCAACGATTATCTCACGGTCGGGCTGCAGGTGCTCTATGATAAGGCAGGAACAGCCGGCCTGACTACGAATGAGATATTTCCCGCCCTCAACTATCATAAATCGCTCAGTGACGAAAAAACCATGTACCTCTCGCTGGGATTTATGGGGGGTTATGTTGACAAGTACATTGACCGGTCGAAGATTACCACCAATGCACAGTTTGTCGGGGGAGCTTATAACCCCAGCCTGCCCGACGGGGAAACCTTTCCCACTCCGTCAATTCATTACTGGGACGGAAGTGTGGGTGTGAGTTTTAATATGTCATTCGGCGATAACCAGCAAAACAGCATGTTCGTCGGAGCTGCCTACCATCACTTGAACCGGCCCACCAATTCATTTTATCAGAATGCCCAGTCAGAACTGGATCCCAAGTTTGTTTTTTCAGCCGGGGTGAAGTCCATCATCAATGAGTATTCGTATTTCACGATCCAGGCCGACCATTCCATGCAGGGATCTGCAGTCGAAACCATCGGTGGGGTAATGTATTCCTATAAACTCGGGGAATTTACCGAACAGCCAAAATATGTGCTGAACCTGGGAGCCTTTCTCAGGTGGAAAGATGCCTTTATTCCAGTCGTCAAACTGGATATGCTGCCCCTTTCCATTGGAATTAGTTATGACGTCAATGTTTCCCCGCTGCAAACCGTCAGCCAGGGAAGGGGAGGCGTAGAACTTTCCATCTCCTATATCGGATTTGTAGAAAGGGACAATTCTGCCAAATACAAAATGCTCTGCCCGCACTTTTGAGGATTGGCATCCCGGGCCGGTTGCTTGCGGTGCTATGTTTTTCTGTCTGCGCCGGATACCGGCATATCTGTGATATCCAGGTGTTTTTCAGTAAATGATAGAAGAGGATACTGTTCAGGAAGAGCATGAAGAAAGTATTTTCCGGTTTGTATATTTGGTAGGATTCAATATTTTGCCGGACAATGTTCTTGTTTGAGGTACAAAGCCTGCCTGCCGGTTACCCATCAGAATCCTGTTCACATGAAATCATTTTCTCGAATTTTTCCTGTATACTGAATGATTCCCGTAATCATTGTGAGCAGGGCCATATTCCTGCTTTTCATTGTACTGGTTATCGCCCTGCTGGTACCGGTTAGTCTTTTTCTCTTCAGGACAGCAGGTACCATTCTGAGCGGTGTCATCCGGGTAAGTGCCAGGACGAGTAATCTTTCATCCAAAGCAGAAAATCCGGATTTGCTGCACACCTGCTTTGCCTTCCTGTTTCCCCTGCTGCTAGGGCTGGCAGGATCAGATTACGGTCGGTGGGTAAACTTCGCCTATATCAACTGGGTATGCTATTATACGCTGGTCCGGCAAAAATTATTTCCTTCTGCGAAAATTTCTGAGGGTTGTGTGTATACAGTATTGCTGAACTTTCTTTTGTTTTCGCCCCTGGAAAGCTTCCAGCATCCGTTGTTTTTCGCGCTGTTTACCCGATGACAACCCGGGTCAACAGGCCGTACAACCGGAAAATCGATGGAAACCCTTAAGCAGTGCGCATTTAACTGAACATCTCTTTCACCTTGTCAAAAAAGCTTCGTTCATTTTTGTCCGGCTTGGGCTGGAAATTGGGTGATTCCCCGAGCTTTTCCAATATCTTTTTTTCCTCCGGGCTCAGCTGCTGGGGAGTCCAGATATTTACGTGAATCAGCTGATCGCCTTTTTCGTATGAGTTTACTGATGAAAATCCTTTGCCTTTTAGCCGGAAGATTTTTCCGCTATGGGTTCCGGGCGGGATCTTGATTTTCGCTTTGCCGTCGATGGTTGGTACTTCCACCTGGATGCCGAATACCGCATCAGTAAATGAGATGTGAAGTTCGTAGGCAACGTTTAACCCGTCCCGGTGCAGTTCAGGATGTTGTTCTTCTTCGATAAGAATGATCAGATCACCCGGAGCTCCGCCGCGCTCTCCTGCATTGCCCCTTCCGCCGACACTCAGCTGCATTCCTTCCTGGACGCCGGCAGGGATATCAATGGTAACCGTTTCTTCCCCATAGACCCTTCCTTCTCCTTTACAGGTGACGCATTTGGAGGTAATCTGCGTTCCTTCCCCATTACAGGCCGGGCAGGTTGTGACTGTCTGCATCTGGCCCAGAAAGGTATTGCTTACCCTCCGAACCTGGCCGCTTCCTCCACAGGTGCTGCAGGTGTGAACGCTCCCCTTGTCTTTTGCGCCTGAGCCACTGCAGGTATTACAGGTTACGTATTTTTTGACCTTTATATTTTTTGTAACACCCTTTCCGATTTCCTCAAAATTGAGCTTGATTTTGATGCGCAGGTTACTGCCTCTGATACCACGTGCCCGGCTGGTACCACCCCCCCTTCTTCCGCCTCCTCCAAAAAAGCTTCCGAAAATATCATCGCCAAAAATGTCCCCGAACTGGCTGAAGATATCCTCCATATTCATGTTTCCGCTGCCAAATCCGCCCCTTCCGTTTCCCAATCCGGCATGCCCATATCGGTCATATTGCGATCTTTTGTCCTGGTCGCTCAGCACCTCATAGGCTTCAGCAGCTTCTTTAAATTTCTCTTCCGCAGATTTATCTCCCGGATTGCGGTCCGGATGATGCTGCATGGCTACTTTGCGATAAGCCTTTTTAATTTCATCCTGGGAGGCGTTTTTCTGTATTCCCAGTATTTCAT
>Ga0318563_10000513_pt1 | contig 16113 bp, 14 predicted proteins | sample GRESIP066b5f19_FD_203689 | JGI IMG/M metagenome (GOLD analysis project Ga0318563, IMG submission 203689) | Tropical soil microbial communities from Luquillo Experimental Forest, Puerto Rico - GRE.SIPMG.066b5f19 | ecosystem: Environmental > Terrestrial > Soil > Tropical forest > Bulk soil... | reverse complement strand
ATACCGCCTGTGCTGACTGCACCAGGCCGGACATTTATTTTTTGCTGTTTGATGAATACGAGAGCACATCGTCCCTGCAGGAACAGTTTCATTACGAGAACAGTGACCTGGATAGTTTCCTGGTGACCCACGGATTCCATATCCAGCGAATGAGTTCCAGCAATTACAATTTCACGCCCTTTTCCCTGGCCTCCATAATGAATATGTCTTACCTGCAGGGAATACAGTTTCCGAATGTTGTTAACGTGGATGACTATGGAAATTGCAATGTCCTGATCAGAAATGATGAAGTGATAAAATTCCTCTCCCACCAGGGGTATGATATCGTGAATTATTCGGTATTTGATCTGGCAGGCAACCCTTCCCCGGTAGAAGAGTCATTTCTCCCCCTGAGTACAAAATTGATCACCGAAAGAACGTTGCTTGCCAATCTGCAAAAGGATATCGGATGGATCCTGTATACAGGGAAATTGAAGCTTCCCTGGGTCCTTAAGAAGAACCTGTACCTGACATTTGAGAATAACAACAAGTTCATGGACCTGGTGAAAAAGGAATCAGGGAAAAAAAGCAAACGGCCCCGCTTTGTCTATGCACATTTTTATCTGCCCCATCCCCCTTTCTTTTTTGACCGACGCATGAACCCCAAAAATGAAGCGACCGTTTATCATGAGTATGCCGGGAAACCGGTCCAGGCTTATCTTGACTACCTGCCTTATACAAACAGGAAGGTCGAAGAACTGATCGGGATCATCCAGCAAAATACCCATGATTCGGCAGTGATCGTTTTTATGGGTGACCATGGATTCCGCTATGCTGATCAAACTATACCGGGGAGTTTTAATTTTAGAAACCAGAACGCGGTTTATTTTCCCGGAAAGGACTACCGTTTGCTTTATGACAGCATCAGTGGTGTTAACCAGTTCAGGGTGATCTTCAACCAGATTTTCCATCAGCAGTTGCCCCTGTTGAAAGACTCTGTGATTTTTTTACGGGATAAGAAATAACTTAGCACAATCAAATCAATTGAATATGACCCGCAACGACTGGACATTTGAAGAAATACAGGATATTTATAATATGCCGCTGCTGGAGCTTGTGTACCGAGCGGCTACCGTTCACCGGCAATATCATGACACTAGGGAAGTTCAGGTATGTACCCTTCTGTCCATCAAAACCGGCGGGTGCCCCGAAGACTGTGCGTACTGCCCGCAGGCAGCACGTTACCATACGGGTGTCCAGGTACAAGCCCTTATGCAGACTGACCAGGTACTGGAATATGCCCGTAAGGCGAAACAGGCAGGTTCGACCCGCTTTTGTATGGGGGCGGCCTGGAGGGAGGTTCGCGATAACCGTGATTTTGACCGGGTACTGGATATGGTCAAGGAAGTGAATGAAATGGGAATGGAAGTATGCTGCACCCTGGGTATGCTGACGGAAGATCAGGCCCAAAAACTTGCCATTGCCGGTTTACATGCCTATAATCACAACCTCGATACCTCCCCGGAATATTATGGTGAAATAATTACCACCCGGACATACCGCGACAGGCTGCATACCCTGGAAAATGTGAGAAAGGCTGGGGTTACCGTTTGCTGCGGCGGGATCATTGGCCTGGGAGAGGCGCATGAGGACCGGATAAAAATGCTTCATACGCTCTCAACCCTTGTGCAACATCCGGAAAGTGTGCCCATCAATGCGCTAGTCCGAATCAAGGGAACACCCCTGGAAAACAATCCCAAAGTGGATATCTGGGATATGATCCGGATGATTGCTACTGCACGTATATTGATGCCAGCGGCGATGGTACGCCTTAGTGCAGGAAGAACAGAGATGAGTACATCCGAACAGGCCCTGTGTTTTATGGCTGGAGCAAATTCCATTTTTGCGGGTGAAAAATTATTGACTACACCTAATCCTTCCTTTGAGGAAGACCGTGCCATGTTTGAACTATTGGGACTAAAACCAAGGGAGGCATTCAAATCGACGAACGAAACCGGGATGGTAAATGATGAGGTCATTTACCATCTGCCAGGCTAATGAGCCTGCGTCCTCAAAAAAAAATTCCTCCATAGAAATGGAGGAATTTTTTTTAACCCTTAAAACAACCAACATGAAAAATTTGTTGCTCTACCTCATACTAACACCAGGGTTATCAAATAGTTTATTAAAGAATTGTGAAAACTGGGGCTCCATTAATCCAGGGCAAGCTCGAGTACCTGCTGCATGGTTTTAACATAATGAAACTTAAGTCCTTTTATGAATGTCGAGTCTATTTCAGCGATATCCTTTTCGTTTTGCCAGCAGAGTATGATCTCTTTCAGGCCCGCCCTTTTGGCGGCAAGCACTTTTTCCTTGATTCCTCCTACAGGCAGGACCTGTCCTCTCAGCGTTATTTCCCCTGTCATGGCCAGGTAAGGTTTAACCCGTTTTGCGGTGATGGCCGAAGCGATGGAGCTCATCATGGTGATGCCCGCGCTGGGTCCATCCTTGGGCACGGCCCCTTCCGGTACATGCACATGGAGGGTTTTCTTATTAAACAAGTCAGGATCGATGTCGTATTTCCTGGCATTGGACTGAAGATACGTGAGCGCCGTACTGGCACTTTCCTTCATCACATTTCCAAGGTTGCCTGTCAGCTTCAGGTCACCCTTCCCGTCACTGAGGCTGGTCTCTACAAACAAAATATCACCCCCGACATAAGTCCATGCCAGACCGACTGCAACTCCAGGCATATTGGCCACTTTATACAGGTCATTGCTGTATTTTGCCCTTCCCAGCACTTTTTCGACATCCCCATTGCTCAGGGTCGGCTTAAGCTTATCTTTCATGGCATATTCCCGGGCTTCGAACCTCATGATGGAAGCCAGCTGACGGTCCAGCTCACGGACCCCGCTTTCTCTGGTGTATTCCTTAATTATCTTTTCGAGTACGCTGTCACTGATCCGGAGTGAAATGTCTTTTAGCCCGTGAGCTTCCTTTTGTTTTGGAACCAGGTGCCTCTTGGCAATTTCAATTTTTTCCTCGATGGCATACCCGCTCAGATCAATGATTTCAAGTCTGTCACGCAGAGCAGGCTGAATATTGTTGAGGTCATTGGCGGTTGCCACAAACAGCACCTTACTCAGGTCATATTCAAGCTCAAGGTAATTATCATAGAAGGTATAGTTCTGTTCCGGATCCAGCACTTCCAGCAATGCCGAAGATGGATCGCCCCGGAAGTCGGAACCAACCTTATCGATTTCATCGAGTATCATCACCGGGTTGGAGGATTTTATCTTCCGGATGGACTGAAGTATCCTTCCCGGCATGGCCCCAATGTACGTTTTCCGGTGGCCACGGATTTCACTTTCATCGTGCAGGCCTCCCAGACTGATGCGAACGTATTTCCTGCCGATCGCGTTGGCGATGCTTCTTCCGAGCGAGGTTTTGCCAATACCCGGAGGACCAACAAAACAGAGAATCGGGCTTTTCATATCCCCTTTAAGCTTCAGAACTGCCAGATATTCCACAATCCTTTCCTTGACCCTGTCCATTCCATAATGGTCATGGTCCAATATTTTTTTAGCTTTCTTCAGGTCATAGGAGTCTTCGGTGTATTCCTGCCAGGGAAGATCAAGCATCAGGTCCAGGTGGTTATAGACTACAGAGTAATCCGGCGTGCCGGGATGCATCCTTTCCAGTTTTTCAATGCCTTTCTTGAATGCCTCCCTGGCCGCGGCGGGCCATTTTTTGCTGTCGGCTTTTTTCTGCATCTCCTTCAACTCCCTTTCGTTGGTATCACCGCCCAACTCATCCTTGATACTTTTCAGCTGCTGCTGCAGAAAGTATTCTCTCTGTTGTTTATCAAGCTCTGTCTTTGTCTTGTTGGTAAGCTTGTTCTTTAATTCAGCAAACTGCAGTTCACGCTGAAGCAATTGCATCAGCAGGTCTGCCCTGGACTTGATGTGGTGCATTTGGAGCAGTTGCTGCTTTTCCTGCAATTCGGTATTCAGGTTGCTGGATATGAAATGAATCAGGAACGAGGGATTTTCGATATTCTTCAGAATGATCGACGCCTCCGAAGGGATGTTGGGAGAAAGCTGGATGATCTGCGCAGCCAAATCTTTGATATTGGAAACATAAGCTTCAAAATCCTGATCTTTTGGAGCTTCTTCTTCCTGCAACAGAACAACTTGTGCCTTAAAATACGGGTCATCTGAGGTGACAGCCCCGACTTTGAAACGTCGTTTGCCCTGGAGGATAACCGTAGTACCCCCGTCAGGCATCTTGATCAGTTTAATGATCCTGGCCACTGTCCCCACATCCTCGAGGTCTGATACGGTCGGATCTTCTATATTACTGTCTTTTTGCGCCAGTACACCTATCAATTTGTCAGTCCGGTATGCATCATTAACCGCTTTTATACTCTTATCCCGCCCTACCGTAATGGGCAAAACCACGCCCGGGAATAGCACTGTATTGCGCAGGGGCAAAACAGGCAATTCTTTAGGCACCTGAATATCAGTGAGGTTTTCATTGTCGCTTTCATTCAGGGGGATAATGGGCATAAAATCCATCTCATCTTCTGACCTTTGAAATAAAATCGTCTCTTTCATAACTGGTTTATCCGTGACAAAATAACACCTGAAGGTGAATTATCCTATCTTTTAAATGTGAAACTATATGGGTCAATATTGATGCCGGAATCTGTTTTTGGGCGCTGGAAATCATGGTAATGTGAGGACCGGGCAGGCTGGTCGGGGTTCTCGGTTTTGAATTCGCAAAAGTAAGCTGAAATATATTGCATAAAATGTTAAAACCTCCTGTTACACAGGAGGTTTTAACGTGGAAACCAGTGGGTTTTCGATCAGATGATACGGAATCCTACATATAGTTGAAAGCCCTGACTTTTCCAGGTCGCATCGTCACCGGCACTGGGCAGGTCGTTGATATTGTTCAGCTGAATAAAATATCTCGCTCCTGCACGGAAACCTCCCAGGTTAAGCTGGGCTCCGCCCAGGATGGAAAAATCTCCTTTTTTGAATGCATTCGCCCCATTCTGAAACAAGTTGGCGGTCTGATCAATCAGGATCCCGAATTGTGGCCCTGCCTGCAGGCTTAGCAGGGGGATGGGCCGGTAACTCACCAGTATGGGAATAGCCAGGTAGTTGAGGGTAATATTCTGGCCGCTCACACCCTGATAAATTAGGCTAAAATTGTCCGTTGTTGTTGTCTTGGCCTGGTTCCACAACAATTCAGGCTGGATCCCCCATTTCTTGTCTAAGTTTAGTTCCGCAAAGGCTCCAAGGCTATACCCAAATTTAAAGGACTGGTCAAAAGACTGTCCGTCAATCTTTACAATATTTGCTCCTCCTTTGAACCCCAGGTGAAAACCCTGGGCCTGGGAGTGGATACAACCAAGAACAATCAGAGAGAGCACGAAGAAGGCAGATCTTGTTTTCATATTTATTGATTTGGGCTTTTAAGTTTCAAATATATTTTTAAGTTTCTTAATTGACTGGCAGCAGTCTGTTAAAATCCCTTAATAGTTCGTTAATACTACATCCTGGTATAAACATGATTTGGTGAGATCCACAGGAAAGAGTAATGAGGCATGACTGCAATTGTATGATCAGTCCTCTTTTTTGCAGGAATCAACGGAGACAAGAAACGAATATTGTTCCGGGATAGTTAATTATTCAATTCAGTTTAGCGTGCAAAGGAAAGAAAAAAAATCTAGACCAAATCTATTACGGTAATTTCAGGCAATATCCCTACCCTTCCCGGATAGCCGATAAAGCCGAAACCCCGGTTCACGTAAATTTTTTGTTTCCCTTCCGCATACAGATCAGCCCATTGCCTGTACACGTACTGAACCGGGCTCCATTTGAACCCTGGGAATTCAAGACCAAATTGCATGCCATGGGTGTGCCCGGCCAGAGTTAGGTCGACGTCGGGATATTTGGGACGTACCTCGGCGTCCCAGTGACTGGGATCATGGCTCATCAGGATCTTAAAAGGATATTTTTCTGCTCCCGGATAGGCAAGATTCATCTTACCAAATTTTGGGAACCGGGCTTTGGCACTCCAGTTTTCAATTCCGATCAGGGCGATCTGTTCGGAATTCTTTTCCAGCACCACATGCTCATTCATCAGCAGTCTCCACCCCAGTTGACCGTGAATCTGTTTGAGATGTTCCAGGTTGGCACGCTTTGCCTCGGGGCTGTCCCACGTGGCGTAATCTCCATAATCATGATTGCCCAGTGTCGAAAATACCCCCATGGGTGCCCGCAATTGACTGAAGACATCCATATAGTCTGTCATTTCGGTAGCCCTGTCATTAACGAGGTCCCCCGTGAACAGGATGATGTCCGGTTTTTCACCGAGTATTTTATCCACCCCTTTTTGTACCGCAGGTTTGTTTGTGAAGCTTCCCGAATGGATATCAGAAATATGTACTATCCTGAGTCCGCGAAAAGAGGCCGGCAGGTTGTCGAAAGACAGTTTCAGCCTGCGGATCTGGTAATTGTATTTGTTGCTGAAGCCATAGACCAGGGTGGAGAAAAGTCCGCCGCCCACACCCAGACCCATCCAGCTCAAAAAAACGGATCGGGTGATCCCACCACTGTCCAGGTTTTCCCCTTCGGTATTCCTGAAAAATAATTTTCCGCTTGCCCACTGAATACCTCTTCGCAGGTCGTCCAGCAGAAAAAAAACAGCACCGATCAGTTTGGCAAAAAAAAGACCAACAATCGTGGCAAACAGGTAATTGCGCAGGCTCCTTGGCCATGCATCAAAATTGAGGACCGGCAGCAGGGCAAGCAGTATCAGGACGAAGGCAGATACCACCCAGTAAATAATGAAAACCGATAGCCTGGTCCGGGGAGATGCCCCCTGGCTGACCAGTTTCACTGCCTGAAAAACATAGAGGTCAAGCAAGCCCATGATGCAGATAATGATCCAGATGAATCCTGAATTACGCATGCGAGGTATTTTAGGTGAAAGTCAAAAAAACCATTTGCTCAGAAGGATACGAATTCGTCGAGCTGATTGCTGATGGCAGCCAGGGTGGGCCCGTCAGCAATATGACCCGTATCATCAAACAATTTGTCAACAATGGAAATCGGTAATTTGTTGGGATGAACCACTACCCGCAGGTAATGCAGGATACCGGTCAGGTGTTCCATCCCGCGGAGATTGCCGGCCCTCCCCGTTGATACTCCTGTGAGAAGGGCTTTTTTCCCGGCCCATGCTTTCCTCACATCGGATATATCAAACAATGACTTCAGCACCCCGGGGATACTGCCGTTGTATTCCGGTGCTATAAAAATGAATTTCTCTGCCGGTATAAGCATCTCCCTCTCTATTTTTTCATAATGGGGATTGCGATCCAAAACATTCAACCCTTCCAGCGAGAGAAGGGCTGAATCTGACCCCTTTTGTAACATCAGTTGTTGGTATTGGCGGGCAACCTTGATGGTGTAGCTGTCAGCCCGGTTAGTCCCGGAAACGATGAGGTACATGTTGATGTTGGTTCGGTGACGGCAAAAGCAAGAATATTCTGCAATTTAGGATGAACCCTTATTTTTGCCAACCTGGAATTTGCTACCGGAACCCGGTGCCCCCGCTTTCTTATCCGGAACGGTTCAGCCTGAACTACAGGCAGGATTGGGCAAAACTAAATTTTGTCGTTTTATCAATTGGAGACATCTTTACTGAAGTCAAGTTAACAAATGGCTTATATATTTATTTTTACATTTTGAAAACCCAAAAACACTCCGCCAGGGCGGAATTCAAGTGTATGGCAAGAACAATCGGTGTTGCAAATCAAAAAGGAGGGGTTGGAAAAACCACTTCTGCCATCAATCTGGCAGCCAGCCTGGCCGTACTGGAGTTCAGAACCCTGCTGGTAGACGCTGACCCGCAAGCCAATAGTACAACTGGTCTTGGTTTTGACCTGCATAACATTACACAGAGCCTGTATGACTGCATGGTCAACAACACCACTGCCAGGGACGTCATTTTGAAATCCGATATACCCAATCTTGAAATTCTGCCATCCCATATTGACCTGGTCGGCGCTGAAATAGAGATGATCAATTATCCCAACAGAGAAAGCGTCCTGAAAGGCATCCTCCAACCCATAAAAGGTGAATATGACTTCATCATCATCGACTGCTCCCCTTCCCTCGGCCTGATCACGGTCAACGCCCTTACTGCGGCGGACTCTGTGATTGTTCCGGTCCAGACCGAGTTTTTTGCCCTGGAAGGGCTGGGCAAACTGCTCAATACCGTTAAGATCGTGCAAAGCCGGCTCAATACCAGCCTTACGATTGAAGGCATATTAATGACCATGTATGACGGTCGTCTTCGTTTATGCAACCAGGTGGTGAGCGAGGTCCGCAAACACTTTGATGAGATCGTTTTCAATACAATTATACACCGGAATTCCAAAATCAGTGAAGCTCCCAGCGTCGGCAAACCCGTCATTTTGTATGATGCCTACTGCAAAGGTTCCGTCAATTACCTCAACCTGGCCAAGGAAGTTCTGCAGAAAAACAATATGACCAAGATAAAACAGGAAGAACGTATTCTGGAATAGAGCATCTGCATCAGGCTCTCACCGGTGACAGCAGAATCCCGCCTGGTTTATCCTTCTGCAGAGCCGGCCACCAGCCCAAGGTTTGACAGCAAACAAATGAAAATGACAACTCCGAACAAAAAAGATAAAGAAGCACTGGGAAAAGGAATCCGCTCGCTGCTTCAAAGTATTGACACCGATCTGAAAACCACTTCGGGAGAATTAAAAACCGGTGTGGTGGAAGCTGTCACCGGAATCCTGCGCATTCCCCTTGACCTGATTGAAACCAATCCGAAGCAGCCCAGGCACGACTTTGATGAGAACTCACTCAAAGAACTCGCTGCCTCCATCAGGATGCATGACATTATCCAGCCCATCACCGTAGCCAAGCTTCCAACGGGGAGATACCGCCTGGTTTCCGGGGAACGCAGATACCGCGCGGCCAGGATGGCTGACCTGAAGGACATACCTTCCTACATACGACAGGCCAATGACCATCAATTGCTGGAACTGGCTTTGCTGGAGAACTTACAGCGTGAGGACCTGAACGCCATGGAAATCGGCCTCAGTTACAAGCGGATGATGGATGAACTCAACTACACCCAGGAGCAGGTTGCAGAAAGAATGGGAAAAGAAAGAAGTACCGTCGCCAACTATACGCGCCTGCTGAAGCTTCCCCCGGATATCCAGTTGGCTGTTCGAAACAACGAACTCTCCATGGGGCATGCACGCGCCCTGATCAATGTTGACACAGTAGACAAACAGCTTTATCTGTTTGCGGAAATCAAGAACAAAGCACTGTCAGTAAGACAGACAGAAGAGCTTGTGAGAAAAATATACAAGGGCGAGGGTCCTGTTAAAAATTCGGTAAAACCTGCGCTGCCAGCGGCATTCAAGAAAATAGAAGATAACTTAGCATCCCATTTCAGCACCCGGGTAAAACTCAATCACAGCAAAAAGGGATCAGGAAGTATTTCGATTGAGTATTATTCATTACAAGAATTAAACAAGATACTGGATCAACTGGGTGTTTCAGTAACCTAAGACATTTTGAGACAATGGTAAAGTACCTTCTTTTTGTTGGCTGCCTTCTCTTTTTTCACATCACCGGCTGGTCGCAGAAGAAAGACTCAATTGTTGTTCTAAAGAATGATTCCGCTGCCGCACTCTCCAAGTCCGCGGCTGCCCCGGCAAAGGATACTGCCTACCAAAAAGATTCATCCAGGAAAAAGAAAAACGATCCTCATAAGGCCACCATTTATTCAGCCATCCTTCCCGGCCTGGGTCAGGTGTACAACAAGAAATACTGGAAAGTACCGATTGTTTATGTCGCTCTCGGAATTCCCGCCTACACCTATTTTTACAATAAATCATGGTATGAAAAAACGCAGTATGCGCTTGCTGTGACGATCAACGGAAGCAAGGGGGACAGTCTAAATGCCGTGGATCCTAAATTGCGCCCTCTTGTGGATGCTGGAGCCACCAACAGCATCATCAATTACCGCAATGAATTCAGGAAGGACCAGGACTATTCTGTTCTCTTTTTCCTGTTGTTCTGGGGGTTGCAGATCGTGGATGCCACGGTAGACGCCCACCTGAAGGACTTTAACGTAAACAACGACCTCAGCTTTCATGTCCGGCCCAATTTTTTGCCGGGGCCAAATCCAACTGCGTCGGTAAGCCTTGTATTTGACATCCACAAGCCAAGACCAAAAACATTGAATCTCCTCAATTAGCCCTGCTTAATTCCTTTGCGCCTTTAGAGGTTTATACTTACATTCGGCAAAAATTTTTTTATCCGGCAACCATTTGGAAAAGATCTGTCGCCGGGAAAAATGCCATTACATGAAAATCGCATTGATCGGGTACGGGAAGATGGGCAAAGCCATTGAGGCTGTTGCAATAAAAAAAGGCCATCATGTGGTGCTCAAAATTGACCTGGATAACCTGGATGAACTGAACGCTGCCAACCTCTCAAAGGCCGATGCGGCAATTGAATTCACAGGCCCTGGAAGTGCATTCGGAAATGTGATGAAATGCCTTCAGGCAGGTATTCCGCTGGTTTGCGGATCCACCGGATGGCTGGAAAATTTTGAAACGGCAAAAAAATACTGCCTGGAAAAAGACGGCACCCTGCTGTATGCAAGCAATTTCAGCATAGGGGTCAACATCTTTTTTGAAGTGAACAGGCTCCTCGCCCGGCTCATGGAATCCAGACCGGAATATGAAGTGACCATGACAGAAATTCATCACACCCAAAAAAAAGATGCACCCAGTGGCACTGCAATCACCCTGGCTGAACAGATCATTGAACGGATTCCGCGTAAGAAACTCTGGGTCAACCATATCAGCGATAACCCGGAGGAGCTGGAGATTATCAGTGAACGTATAGACCCGGCCCCAGGTACCCATAAAATCAGGTATGGGTCCCCGGTGGACGACATCGAAATCACCCACACAGCCCACAGCCGGGAAGGGTTTGCCCAGGGAGCGGTCCTGGCTGCGGAATATATCCATAACAAGAAAGGCTTGTTCTCCATGAAGGAAGTACTTGGTTTCTGACAGCCCCTCAACATGCAGAAAGCGCTTGAGGAATATGTCTCAATTCTGGGTTAATTTTCCTTTTCCGGCTGCAGCTTCACGGATATCCTGATACCGGGAAAAAATTTAACTTGTGCTACTAAAAATTGCTGAATGATTTCCAAAAAAACACAGTACGCCTTTCAGGCCCTGATGTACCTGGCAGAAAAAGAAAAGGATGAACCTGTCCTGATCGCGGAAATTTCTAAAAAAAAGAAAATACCCTTAAAGTTTCTTGAAAACATCCTCCTGGAACTAAAGAAAGCCGGAATATTGGAAAGTAAAAAAGGAAAAGGTGGAGGTTACTATTTTGCCAAGAACCCAAAAGACGTTTACCTGGCTACGATCATGAGACTACTGGACGGTCCCATCGCCCTGCTTCCCTGTGTGAGTCTGTATTTTTATCAGAAATGCAAAAACTGTGATGAACGGCACTGTGGCCTTCACGAAGTCATGATCCAGGTGCGCGATGCCAACCTGAAGATTCTGGAGAAGAAAACAATTGCTGATCTGGCCAAAAGTTGACATGGGGGACGCTAACTGACTGGTCTGATAATGGTCTTAATTTCCATGGCCAATTTTGCCGCCCATCGTGCATACTGCTTTCCCGAATAATGCAGCCCATCCTCTGTAATAAACCCCTGATCCGCGGGAATTTCTCTGCTATCCCCGGTAATGTCGATGTAAAGCACCTGGTGTTGCATGGCCAATTTCCTGTTGACCTCATTAAATGATTCGATCCCTCTTGAGATAACCACGGGATTGGCCGAAGCCCTGCCAAAAGGGGTTACACTATAATCCGGAATGGAAAGTACAACAACATGATCCGGCCTGTGTCCGGCAAATTCCCCGGAAATGGCAAGAAGGCGGATGAACTGCTCTTCATATTCCTGAAGGGTTCTTCCCTGGTATTGATTGTTCACACCTATCAGCAAACTTACGATGTCAAAGGGAACTTCCGGGACCGCCCACCTCTCAACGGCACTGAGCAAATCGCCGGTTGTCCATCCGGTAACCGCAAGAATCGATGGTTCCCTGAAAAAGAAACCTTCCTGCTTCAAAAGCTGGACGGCTTGCCGCGGATAGCCCTCTGCAGGAGGCACCCCTTCCCCGATGGTGTAAGAATCGCCCAGGGCCAGATAACGGTATACCTCACCCGAATTTTTTTCCCCTGGCTGCCCCGGCCTGTTTAATGTTCCGCTCATGTTGCATGAACTGTTTGGGGAGAATACCGGCCTGTGGGGCAGTATTGACCCTGTTGGCCAACCATTAGAATCTCAGAAAACATTTTTGTAGACAACCCCTCCTTTCATGACAAATTTCACTTTTTCAAGAATGGTAACATCGTCCAGCGGGCTTCCCTGCACAGCAATGATATCGGCATATTTGCCTGGCCTGATGGATCCCACCTTATTTTTCCAGCCGAGCAGGTCGGCAGCATTCAGCGTGGCTGCCTGTATCGCCTGAATCGGGGTCATCCCGTATTTAACCATCCATTTGAACTGTCTGGCATTCCACCCGTGCGGATAAACACCGGCGTCTGTCCCGAAACTGATTTTCACGCCTGCCTCTACTGCCTTGCGAAAGCTTTCCCGCTGGGCCTGTCCAACCAATTTTTCTTTGTTAAGGATCTTTTCAGGGTAGCCAAGCCGCTTATATTCCGACATGATGTATTCGTCGTTATATATATCAGCATCCAGATAAGTTCCGTGTTCTTTCATGAGTGCGATGGCTTCGTCATCGAGCAGACTGCCATGCTCAATCGACGCAACGCCTGCACGGACTGCCATTTTGATTGCGTCTGTGCCATGGGCATGGGCGCAGACTTTCTTTCCCCAGAGCCTGGCTTCCGAAACAATGGCATTCATTTCTTCCTGGGTAAACTGGGGAGCACCGACGCTTTCCTCTTCCGTCAGAACTCCGGCGCTTGCACCGAATTTGATTACATCTGCCCCGTATTTGATATTATACCTGACCTGCTTGCGAAGCTCTTCCACCCCGTTGGCCACACCGGACATCTGGCTGGGGAGTTTCCAGTCAAGAAATGGTGAAAACCCATTCAGGTCTCCATGGCTGCCCGTGGATCCGATAAACAGGGTAGCAACGACCAGCCTGGGTCCCGGAATGTCGCCGTGGTTAATGGCAGTTTTTAGCGCTACATCGATGAAAGCCTGAGAGCCCACATCGCGGCAGGTGGTAAAACCTGCCTCCAGCGTCCGCCTGGCATAAATATGGGCAGTTACCGCATAGTCGATTGGAGATTTCCTGAAGATATCGTCGTAATAATTTTCTCCTGGCTGGGCGGTAATATGAGTGTGGCAATCAATAAGACCGGGCAGTACAGTTGCCGTGGAAAGATCAATAATACTGGCCCCGGCGGGTATGGTCAGGTTCGAACCCACAGCCTGAATGGTATCACCAGAAATCAGTATGACCTGGTTGGTCAGAATATCACCTTTTTCCGTGTCGATTAACTTACCGGCCTTGACGGCGATGATGACCGGTGTCTGTCCGAATGAACAAAAATGAAGCAGTACCGCGAAAAACAAAATCAATTTTCTCATAACAATATTTTAGGGAAGATAGCAAAAAACTAAAATCCCGCTACGCATATGCGCAGCGGGATTCTTATGAGTACCGGTTCGCCAGGATCTGGCGACGGGTGAATGATTAATAGTCCATTCCGCCCATACCTGGTGCTCCACCAGGATGCACATGAGCTTCCTCTTTCTTGGGTTTGTCTGCCACCACACATTCAGTAGTAAGCAACATACCTGCAATAGAAGCTGCATTTTCCAGGGCAATGCGGGTAACTTTGGTGGGATCTATCACACCGGCCTTGTAGAGGTTTTCGTATACTTCTGTGCGGGCATTGAAACCAAAATCGGCCTTGCCTTCCTTCACTTTCTGTACTACGATACTGCCTTCTACACCGCAGTTGGCTACAATCTGACGGATAGGCTCTTCCAGTGCACGTTTCACGATGCTGATGCCGGTAGCTTCATCCTCGTTGGCTCCTTTTAATTTATCCAGGGCCTCTACGGCGCGGATATAAGCTACACCACCGCCCGGAACAATCCCTTCTTCAACGGCGGCACGGGTAGCATGCAGGGCATCGTCAACCCGGTCTTTCTTTTCTTTCATTTCCACTTCAGTGGCAGCTCCAACGTACAGAACCGCAACTCCGCCGCTCAGCTTTGCCAGTCTCTCCTGCAATTTTTCCTTATCATAATCAGAAGTTGTTACTTCTATCTGCGCCTTGATCTGGTTAACGCGTGCAGTGATGTCTTCCTTCTTTCCTTTGCCACCAACAACGGTTGTGTTATCCTTGTCAATGGTTACAGAGGACGCCGTTCCCAGATAGCTCAGGTCTGCATTCTCCAGTTTGTATCCCTGTTCCTCGCTGATAACAACCCCCTTGGTCAGAATGGCGATATCCTGCAGCATTTCCTTACGGCGGTCACCAAATCCGGGAGCCTTAACAGCTGCTACCTTCAGGGTTCCACGCAGTTTGTTGACTACGAGTGTAGCCAGTGCTTCCCCTTCCAGGTCTTCGGCAATGATCAGCAGAGGACGACCTCCCTGGGCTACTTTCTCCAGAATATGCAAGATATCCTTCATGGCAGAGATTTTCTTGTCATAGATCAGGATATACGGATTCTGGAGCTCAGCTTCCATTTTTTCGCTGTTTGTTACAAAATAGGGAGAAATATATCCACGATCGAATTGCATACCTTCAACGACATCGACAGTCGTGTCAGTGCCTTTTGCTTCTTCCACCGTGATGACACCTTCTTTGCCCACCTTTCCGAATGCTTCGGCGATCAGCTTTCCGATGGTTTCATCATTGTTGGCGGATATTGAGGCGACCTGCTGAATCTTCTTGCTGTCGTTCCCGATTGTCTGGGACTGGGACTTGAGATTGGCTACGACCGCAATTACAGATTTTTCAATACCGCGTTTCAGGTCCATGGGATTGGCACCTGCGGCCACATTCTTCAAACCTTCGCTGATGACTGACTGTGCCAGTACCGTCGCGGTGGTAGTTCCGTCACCGGCTATATCAGCCGTTTTGGAAGCTACTTCCTTTACCATCTGGGCACCCATATTTTCAATAGGATCATCCAGTTCAATTTCCTTTGCAACAGTCACACCATCCTTGGTAATAGAAGGTGCACCAAATTTCTTTTCAAGGACTACGTTTCGGCCCTTTGGACCCAGTGTAACCCTTACGGCGTTGGCAAGGACATCAACACCCTTTTTCATTTTATTTCTTGCTTCGATGTCGAAGAAAAGTTGTTTTGCCATATTTCTGTTTTTTGATATTTAATGAATAATCGGCTGATTCCGTCTGGAAAGCCAGTGGTTAAAAAGCAGGTCAGGAAGGTATTCAATATCAGATTACCTTCTGACAGTCAATGATTTATACGATTGCTAAAATGTCAGATTCTCTCATAATCAGAAAATCATCACCTTCAATCTGGATCTCAGTACCAGAATATTTTCCGTAAAGAACAGTATCTCCGATCTTAACTGTAACCGGCTCGTCCTTTTTCCCAGGACCTGCAGCTACAACGGTACCGCGCTGGGGTTTTTCTTTAGCTGTATCAGGAATGATGATACCACCGGCTGTTTTTTCTTCAGCAGGAGCCGGTTTCACTATTACCCTGTCATGCAATGGGGTAACGCTTAACTTCTTAGCCATAATTGTATTGATTTTGATTTGTGAATAAATGAATCCCCCTATTGGGAAATAGGGCATCAAAGCTATACTAATTTTATACCAATTACACGAAAATCTCTAAAAATTGAACAGTTGTCAGTCCGGAGGCACCGCTGGCAGGTGACCATGGCAGTGGAAGGCGGATATTTTAGGATAAAGTGCCAAATTTTCATTCTTTCAGCCCAGGATGTCCCGAAAAGGGAAAGCAAAAAGGTTACCCGGCTGAATATGGGACCATCCGGATATGACC
>Ga0318563_10000507_pt1 | contig 16209 bp, 9 predicted proteins | sample GRESIP066b5f19_FD_203689 | JGI IMG/M metagenome (GOLD analysis project Ga0318563, IMG submission 203689) | Tropical soil microbial communities from Luquillo Experimental Forest, Puerto Rico - GRE.SIPMG.066b5f19 | ecosystem: Environmental > Terrestrial > Soil > Tropical forest > Bulk soil... | reverse complement strand
ATTGAGGATATCATCGCGGTGTTCCAGCCCGACTGATATGCGTATAAGCCCGGGCGTTATATTTACCGCTCTTCGCTCCTCCTCCGTCAGTTTGGCATGGGTAGTGCTCGCCGGATGAGAGGCAATGCTCCGTGTATCCCCCAGGTTGGCAGTCACCGAAAGAATGGAGAGGTTGTCAAGGAATTTCCTACCGCTTTCCAGTCCTCCCTTCAGGTCAAAACAGAATATCCCGCCTCCGTTTTTCATCTGTTTTCTCGCAATGCCATGTTGGGGGTGGCTGTTCAGAAAAGGGTATTTCAGCCAGGACAGCTTGGGGTGTTTTTCCAGTTGCCCGGCAAGATATAAGGCATTTGAAGCGTGGCGTTCCATGCGTACATCCAGAGTTTCCAGGCTCCTGCTTAGAATCCAGGCATTAAAGGGGGACAGGGCGGGCCCGGTACTCCTGCAAAACAGGTATAGATCATGAATAAGATCCTTGCGGCCGGCCACCACACCCCCCAAAACACGACCCTGGCCATCGATCCATTTTGTCGCTGAATGTACCACGAGATCTGCCCCGAATTGTATGGGCGTCTGGTTGACAGGGGTAGCAAAACAATTGTCAACATTGAGGATAAGACCATGCTTTTTGGCCAGTTTCCCGGCAAATTCCAGGTCAATGATATCGAGCCCCGGATTGGTAGGTGTTTCCAGGTAGATCATCTTGCTGTTTGGACGGATGTTCGCTTCCCATAAATCCGGTTTGTCTGCCGGAACATAGGAATAATCTATGCCATACTTCGGGAGATACTTGGTAATGATGGTATGGGTACTTCCAAAGATGGAATTGCAGGACAGCAGGTGGTCACCCTGTTTCAAAAAAGACATAAAGGATGCAAAAACAGCACTCATCCCCGAAGCGGTCGCGAATCCGTCCTCGGCGCCTTCGAGGGCACAAATCCTGTCGGTGAACTCTTTCACGTTCGGATTGCTGAACCGGCTGTAAATATTATCATCCGTCTCATCGGCAAAAGCGGCCCTCATGTCCTCTGCATTATCGAAGCAAAAACTGCTGGTAAGAAACAAAGGCGACGAATGTTCCATCTCGCTGGTCCTTGGTACGCCCGTGTGGATCACTTTTGTGATAGGATGTTCAGCCATGAATTGCAGGTTTATTTTTAAGAAATACGCTCTGGTTTTAGGCAACGTTTTTTTGGGAATTCCGGGGAATCCCTACAGCTTCCTGCTATCCGGTCAGCCGTTCACTTTTACCTCCCAATGAATCTTACATCCGGCCCCGCGAAGGGTGGCTGCAACTGAACAGTATTTGTCTATGGACAGCTCACAGGCCCTCCGGGCTTTCTCAGGATCAATGGTGCCTTCCAGTTCAAAGTTAATTTTAACATATTCCCAAAGTGAAGGTTCCTTTTCTTTTTCCCTTTCGCCATCGATCAGCATACGAAAACCAGTAATGTTCTGGCGCTGTTTTTTGAGAATCGAGACAACATCGATACCACTGCATCCGCCCAGGGCAAGAAGGAGCATTTGCATGGGACGAACTCCAAAATTCTGCCCGCCTGTTTCAGGACTCGTATCCAAAGACACTGTATGGCCGAAAGCGTCCTTTCCTTCGAATCCATAATCGCCTTGTACCCGGGTAACTTCAACATGTATCATTCAAAAAGATTTTTGCAAATGTAATTCATGCAAGCCCTTATTTTGCATACTTAAACGCAGAATCTGGACAATGGAGATCTTTTACCATAAGGAGGCATTTGAACTGGAGTGTGGTGAGATTCTTCCGGGTATCACGGTAGCCTATCAAACCTATGGGAAGCTGAATGCAGAAAAAAACAATGTGGTGTGGATTTGCCATGCTCTTACGGCCAATGCGGAGGTGGCACGCTGGTGGGGAGGTATAGTGGCAGACAGGGCGGTCATCTGCCCGGAAAAGCATTTTATCGTCTGCGCCAATATCCTAGGCTCCTGCTATGGCAGCACTGGCCCGCTCAGCATCCAGCCATCGACGCAAAAGCCTTATTACAGCAGCTTTCCCATGATTACCATCAGGGATATGATAAAAGCGCATATCCTGCTTCGAAAGCACCTGGGCATTGATCAGATCCGGCTTTTAATGGGCGGCAGCATGGGTGGTTACCAGGCCCTGGAATGGTGTGCCATGGAAAAGGAGGTGATTCAGGAGCTCTTCCTGGTGGCTACTTCAGCCACGGAAAGCGCGTGGGGAATAGCCGTTCATACGGCGCAGCGCATGGCTATTGAAGCCGATCCAACCTGGAAGGATCATAGCGAAGAAGCCGGAAAAAGGGGGCTGAAGGCCGCGCGCGCCATCGGGATCCTCACTTACCGCAACTACGGAATCCTGGCACTTAAACAAACAGACCCTGATCCCGAAAAAATTGACCACTACAAAGCCTCCTCCTATGTCCTTTACCAGGGGGAAAAGCTTATGAACCGTTTCAATCCATACAGTTACTGGCTTCTCACCAAAGCAATGGACAGCCATCACCTGGGAAGAGGAAGGGGCGGCAGGACCGAAAGGGTATTACAAGAAATGACTCAGCGAACCCTGATCATCGGCATCAACAGTGATATCCTTTGCCCCCTGGAAGAACAGCGGTTCATGGCCCGTCACCTTCCCAACGCCACCCTGGTGGAAATCGATTCAGCCTATGGCCATGACGGATTCATGGTGGAAGTCGAAAAAATCAACAGGTATCTGAAAGAATGGCTCATAGAATGCATTTAGGCTACTGCAAATCTCCCGGGCAACTGGAACCAGTCCCGGAATTTGTAACCTGAACGATTCCCGCTCACAGCATAATTTATCGCTAGAGAGTCAGCCTTCCCTGGTAATAATCGAGGATCTTCGACCTGAGAATATAAATGTACTTGGCCGCAATCAGGTTGGTATTTGCCCTGTCGATGTTATTTTTTGCTATCAAATAGGTATCGGAGTTGACGACCCCTTCATTGAACCGGATTTCCGTTGTTCGGAATGATTCGCCGTACGCAGCCACCTGATCCGTATAAGATTTGTACTGGCGGAAGGCAGTGAGCATGTTCTGAAAGGCGAGCTCGACATTTTGCTGAAGAATCAGGCGGGTAGCATTGGCATTGTATTCTGCATTTTTCAGGTTAATCTTTGCCTGCTTGACAATATTCCTCGCCCTCAGGTAGTTCAGGATCGGGATATTCAACTGCAGGCCAATGGAGGTAAACCGGTTGTTTTTGAACTGATCACTGAACGAAAGGCTTTGTGAGGTAACAGTCTGTGTTTTGGAATTTACAAAATAGTTGGTACCGCCCACGGTGACATAGTCTGTCGTAACGACGGGAATCTCAGGACCTAATACTTCCGTCGAGGCAGCATCTGAATAGCTGGTGTTGACACTTCCGTAAAATGAAAGGGTGGGATAGTATAGTCCCCTGGCTGCGCTTACCCCCTTTTGCCAGGATTTTATCCTGAGATCAACAGCCTTGATGGCTGGCAGGGTATTCAGGGCAGTCTGGTATATACTGTCCGAACTGGAAGGGATATTGGATGCCTGCAAATCGAGAATGATTCTCTCGTACTCAACATCCTTTTTGTACGGCACGTTCAGGAGCTGGAAAAGACCAATCTTGGCCGACTCCAGGTTATTGGTGGCCGTGGCAATATTGACCAGATCCCCCGCATATTGTCCTTTCAGGTCAGTCAGGTTTGAGAGCAGCAGCAAAGCCCCGGCGTCACTTTGCAACTGAAGCCTGGCAACCTGCCTGGCATCCACATCAGCCTGTTCGGTGGAAATGACCAGTACATCCTGGTCGTTCAGAACAGTCAGGTAGGCAAGAATTACATTCAGCGTGATGTTCTCCTTCTGTTGCTGCAGGTCCATTTTGCTCGCATTGTAGGCCAGCGCATATTGCCGGGCTGAATTCTGCAATTGAAGTCCGCTGAACAGGGTCAGGTTCGTAGAGATATTATAGTTGCCGGTATTGATCTCCTGGTTGGTGTATGTATAGGTGTAGGGATTGAGGCTTCTTCCAAATCCCTTTCCCTGTGATGCACTGGCACCGATAAAAGGGAGCATATTGCTCAGTGCCTGATTATAATTGACCCGGCTGGTCTGCATGGCAATGTCGGACTGCTCTACCTGCAGGTTATTTTTTATGGCAATGCCTACGCACTGTTTCAGATTTAGTGAATTGCCCACGGCATTTCCCTGCTGATCCTGCGCCCGGGATACGGAGATGGTTAAAATGACCAATCCCATGGAAAGAAAAATACTTTGTTTTAGCATAGATGTTCTGATTAAAATTTTCTTATTGCTCATTCTCTCAGTGAATCTTGTCTATTCTCCCGTCGAGCAGGTGGATGATGTGAGAGCCGTATTCTGCATTTTTTTCGGAATGGGTGACCTGGACAATGGTTACTTTGTCTTCCGTATTTAAATTCTTGAATAAATCCATGATTTCTTCGCCCTGTTTGGAATTCAGGTTCCCGGTCGGCTCATCTGCCAGGATTAACTTGGGCTTGGCAACCAGTGCGCGCGCAATGCCCACCAGCTGCTGCTGGCCGCCGGAGAGCTGGGTGGGAAACAAATCCTTCTTACCCACTATCTGGAAACGATCCAGAATATCTGCCACGATAGCCTTTCTCTCCGATGATTTAATGTCCTGGTAGATCAGCGGGGTTTCTATGTTCTCGTATACCGTCAGCTCGTCTATCAGGTGATAGGCCTGGAAAACAAATCCGATATGAGATTTGTACAGTTGCGAGCGCTGTCTTTCTTTCAGGGAAAAGACATTGTTTTCCATAAACATGTAGGATCCTTCAGAAGGTTCGTCCAGCATCCCGATGATGTTTAGCAGTGTTGATTTTCCGGAACCGGACGGCCCCATGACAGAGATAAATTCGCCTTCCCTGATTTCCAGGTTAATGTCCTTCAGGATGAAGGTTCTGACTCCGCCAATGGTGATCCATTTTGAAATATGTTGCAGATTGATCATATGACCCTGACTATTTGATTCACTGTCAAACAAAGAAATTAAATCTGTTAATCCAATAAAGCCATCCTTTTGCTGGTTTCCGGGCACATTCGGCAAAGAGCTTTTTCACTCATAATGTCAACGATCCCAACGCGCTGTTGCATACGGACCGCAAATATAATTTATCGGTAATTGCCAATTACCTAATGACATGCCGGAATACAATATATGTGATTTACAACACAATAAGCGTGTTGAATATACGAAGTAGTTCGTTTCCGATACATGGCCTGTTCGCTTTTGATACAGTCGATTTTCCCGGATAAAAGCTTGATGGGAAGGCGTTTTATCAATATTCAACTTCGAAAAAGAAAAATAAACCCTTTTCCTGCTCTTTGCGTATTTTATCCTGTATGAAAAGGCCTATACTCCTTCTTTCGGTCTGCGTTTGGATCCTGCAGGGATCGATAGCACAGCAAAACTTTAATGACAGCCTGGCCGGCGCCCGAAACAGGCTCACCCGGAACGCCATGATCGTTCTGGGAAGCTGGGCTGTTGCCAATATCAGTTCGGGCTTCATTCTTGCTGCCAATACCAGCGGCGAGGCAAAATACTTCTGGCAGATGAATGCCTACTGGAATTTTATTAACCTCGGTCTCGCAGGATTGGGATACGCCGGCATGGTCAAAGCGGCTTCACGGAAATTTGGATTTGCGGACAATTATAAAGCACAGCGGGATATTGAGAAATTATATGTCTTTAATGCCGGCCTCGATCTGGCTTACATCGCCGGCGGGTTTTATCTACGGGAACGCGGCAAGACAGAATCAAGTCCTGAAAGTATGGATAAATTCAGCGGGTACGGGACAAGCATAGCCATACAGGGAGGTTTCCTATTGTTAATGGACGCGGTTATGTATGGCCTGCATCATAGAAACACACGGAGAATGGACCTGAAATTACAGCACTTTGAAATCAGTGCATTACCCGGAGGGATAGTGCTTGTATACTCCTTTTGAAAACGGATATCTGCAGGGGAAGGGATTTACAGGCACACTTTTTTACCGGACCCCTTCTCATCCTTTTGGATAAAAAGGGCCCCGGGGGAGCAGTCAGTTTTACCTATTCTGCCCTGAGTGATTTGACAGGGTTACTTACGGCTGCCTTAAACGCCTGCAGACTGACCGTAAGCAGAGCGATGAGAGTAGCCAGAAAAATCGCCATGATGTACACCCACCATTGAATTTGGATCCGGTAGGCGAAGTCCTGGAGCCAGTTATTCATCACCCACCAGGAAACGGGGATGGCAATAAAAAATGAAATAAATACGAGTACCAGGAATTCTTTCGAAAGAAGGAACAACAAATGCTGGACTGAAGCGCCCAGGACCTTCCGGATGCCGATTTCCTTGGTTCTTTGCAGAACGTTGTAAGCCGAAAGACCAAGAAGTCCAAAACAAGCGATGAGAATGGCCAGGAAGGCAAAAAGACCGAATACCTTTCCAAACCGGAGATCGGCCTTGTACTGTTCGTTAAAGGTTTCGTCCAGGAAAAAGTAGTTGAACGGATCGGCTGGGAAATATTTGTTCCAGCTTCTTTCAAGGCCTGCCAAAGTTCTTTTTGGATCCCCGGAACTGACCTTTAGGGAATAAAACTCCCTGATGTCCGGGGTGAGCATAATCAGTATGGGATCAATCCCTTTCTGGAGTCCCTGCTGGTGGAAATTGGCTACCACACCAATGATCGTCATCGTATCTGCCCGGATGATTTTTTGATTGAGTGCTTCTTCTGCATTCCTGAATCCCAGGAGTTCCGCAGCCTTTTCATTTACAAGCACAGCTTTATTGTCTGTTCCAAAATCTTTTGAGAAATTTCTGCCGGCGTCCAGCTTCAGGTCGTAAGAGGGGAGAAAATCATAATCCACGCCCAGATTATACAACGTGACCGCATTCATATTCTCTACGCCAACGCGGACCACACCATTTGTCCAGTAGATTTCCTTACCCATTACACTGGAGGATGCTGCAACACTTTTAATTCCCGGTTCCCGAAGCAGTTCGGTTTTAAATGGCTGGAAAATGTTCCGGTATACGGAGTCATTCATGGAAGCAGCCCCTTCCAGAACAAGGGTCTGGTTGATATTTGCGCCCAGCTTCTGGCTGCGCATGTATTGAACCTGCTGATAAACTACAATCGTTCCTGCGATTAGTATGACTGAAGTGGCAAACTGACCGATGATCAGTCCCTTTCTCATCATCAACCCTTTTGAGGTGTTTTTAAAGAGACCCTTCAGGACGGCAATGGGATGATAACCCGACAAGACAAAGGCGGGATAAATGCCCGACAAAAAAGTCCCAGTCAGGAATAGTCCGGTAAATAATAGCCAGTAGTCGGTGGGAAGACTGAAATTTCTTGTCGAAACGCTTCCGATCAGCCCGTTGAACGAACGGGTGAGCAGGAAAACGCCCAGGAAAGCCGCAAGAACAGCGATGCTGTTCAGCAGAAAACTTTCTACCATGAACTGGACAATCAGATTGCGGCGCAGGGCGCCCAGAACTTTTCTGACTCCAACTTCCCTTGCTCTTTCCATGGACCGGGCCGTGGCCAGGTTGCTGTAGTTAATCCAGGCAATCGCAATGATGAAAAAAGCGATCAGGAACAGGAATCCGACCGATTTTCCGTCGCCATTTACTTCTGCCTCCTGGTTGTAATTGGATCTAAGATGGATATCCTGTAGATCAATTAAGAAAAGTGCATCTTTGATATTACGGGTTTTAAATCCCGGCTTGTTGTTAATATACCGGTCGCAGAAGGCCGGCAATTTTGCTTCCAGTTTCTGGCGGTCTGTGCCCGGTTTTAGCTGGAGATAATCATAGAAGTCATACCAGCCCCAGGCCGTTTCAGTTGCGTTAGTGGTGTCACCCTGGAGCCTGAGTTGCTTACCCAGCGTTGAATAGGACAGCAGATGGTTAATGATGAGATGAGAATTTTCCGGATAGTCCCGGAACACGCCGGTAACCTCGTAATGGGCTGTCTGGCCAGATCTTGCCGTAAGCCTTTTTCCAACCGCTTCCTCATTACCGAAATACTTTTTTGCTGTTGTTTCAGAAAGGATGATTTTGTCCGGACCATCCAGCGCATACTTTGGGTCCCCCTTTATCAGCTGAATGTCGAGCATATCGAGGGAAGATGGATCTGCATAATACCCTTTTGTTTCGTTGAATTTTATATTCTTTACATCATTTGACAAAAGAAGATTGGCATCAATCAGCCGGCAAAAATTTTCCACTTCCGGAAAATCCTTTTTCATGGCGGGAGCGATGGCAGGATAGACAGTCGCAGACTGCCAGGCCAGCTTCCCTTTCTGGTAGCAATCCAGCCTCAGCCTGACGATCTGATCGGCCCTGGCCGGAAAGCTGTCATAACTCCTTTCATAGGCCACATATTGAAAGATGAGCAGGCAGCAGGTTATTCCCATGGCAAGACCCGCGATATTTATCAGGGAATAGCCCTTTCTCTTCAAAAGGTTGCGCAAGGCGATTCTTAAATGATTCCGGAACATAAGACTTCAATTGATTTTTATGAATTGGTATGGCTTCCGGTTACTCACAGAACTTCATCTGCCCGGCCTGCCATCAGTTTCTGTCACTCAGTCCGCAGGGATTCAACCGGGTTATTCAAGGCTGCCCTGACGCTCTGAAAGCCTACAGTCACCAGGGCGATCATCAGCGCCGTGAACGCCGACAGCGGGAATAACCACCAGCTGATGGAGGTGCGGTAGGCAAAATCGCCCAGCCACCGGCTCATGGCCCACCAGGAAATTGGCAGCGCAATCAGAGAAGCCACGATCACCAACCGCAGGAAATCCCCGGACAGGGACCCTACCAGACTCACCACACTGGCCCCCAGCACCTTTCTGATGCCAATTTCCCGGGTTCTGCGCATCACAGCCAGAGTAGCCAGTCCAAACAATCCCATACAGGCTATAAATATGGAAAGTCCCGATGCCAGTTTGATGATTACATCCGTTCTCTTTTCCTGCCGGTACTGGGCAGCAATGGTCTCATCAAGGAAACGGAATTCAAAGTCCTGACGGGGTGAAACGGCTGCCCATGCCTTTTTCAGGACTTCTATATTGGCTGAAAGATCACCCGGTTTCATCCGAATCGACAGTCGGGGTTGAGGAGCGTTTACAAACGACACATCCTGGGAATGTATCATGACTGAATCCGGGCGGAGGGCCAGGACAAGCGGTTTGACCTTTGTATGGAGTGATTCGAAATTGAAATCCCTGGTGACCCCGATGATCCTTTCGTTGTAGGTGCCCGGCAGTTTTTTGCCCAGCGGATGATCCCATCCGTATTCTTTCACCAGGGCTTCGTTCACCAGGATGCTGCCATAAATGTCTGCGGTATTTGACTGGTCAAAGTTTCTTCCATCAGCCATCCGTATATTCATTGTATTCAGAAAGTATGGATCTACCACGTTGAACTGGAAGTTCCGGTAAGCTTTTTTATCATCTGTGTAGCCCAGCGTGGCCCAGGGTGTTTCAGCAAGGCTGAATACCGATGTGGTGACGGAGCCGACCTCAGGATGCTTCAGCAACTCAGCCCGGTAGAGATCTGCCAGGGCAAATCCGTCGGCTATTTTCTTGTTGGTCGGGACAATGACGACCTGATCCCTGGTATATCCCAGGTCCTTATTCTGCAAGTACTTCATTTGCTTTTCAATGACCATAGTGGATACCATCATCGTTATGGCCACAACGAACTGCCCGACAATGAGACTGTTCCCGAAAATGCTCCTTCGGCTTCCCAGATTTATTTTTCCCTTTAGGACCTCTACCGGCTTAAAACCGGACAGAATCAGGGAAGGATAAATTCCTGAAATCAACGCCACCAGAATAACCAGGGCGACGCCAAAGGTTACTGTGCCCAGATCGAAATGAAAAGCGAGATTTTTTTGAGTCAGCGTGTTAAATGGTCCAAGGAGAACCAGAGCCAGCAGCAAACCAATAGCCACCGACATCAGGGTTAGCAGCAGGGCCTCACCCCAGAACTGCCTGATGAGCTGCCTCCTTTCTGCGCCAAGCACTTTGCGCACCCCGACCTCCATGGCCCGGGTAGAGGAACGTCCAACAGAAAGACTGATAAAATTTACGCATGCCAGCAGCAGAATCAGCAGACCGACCGTGGAAAGAATATAGGAATATTTCGGATTGCTGATCGGAAGATTCCCTGCCGGCAGCCTGTTATTTAGATGAATATCTGTCAGAGGCTGGAGGTGGGCCGTATAGACGCCCTCGTGGTAGTTGGCCCCGAACGCCTGCCTGGCGAGGACCTTGAACTTTCTTTCCACCACCGATGCGGCCTGGCGGTCATGCAGGAGGAGGTAGGTTTCGTTAAATATGTTTGTCCAGCTGTGGAACATCCTGTCCCTGAAGAGGTATTTGGCATTCTCGTAAGAGATCAGCATATCATATTTAATGCTGGAGGCCTCCGGGGACCGCTCCACTATCCCGGAAACGGTAAACAATACCTGGTTGTCCCCCAGCTGAATCTCCAGATTTTTTCCAAGTGCATTCCGGTCTCCAAAAAACTTTTTAGCCATGTCCTGAGTAAGAATGATGCTGCTGGCCGTGGGAAAAGGATTTTTTGGATCTCCGGCCAGGAGCCTGAAATCAAACATGGAAAAAAAAACGGAATCGACCATATTGATGTTCCCACTGAATGAAATGATATCGGTTTTCAGCAGGGTGTTTAAATTATACACGCGGCAGGCCGCGCTGACTTCAGGGATGGATCTCTGGACGGCAGGCCCCAGGGGAATTGGCGTCACAACGTTAATGAACTCCTGACCTTCTACTTTTTCCTGCTGCCAGACCCGGTAGATCCGGTCTGCGTTCGCATGGAACCGGTCATAGCTGAATTCATTTCTGACAAACAGCATCATCAGCAGGCAACAGGCAATGCCCACTGCCAGTCCGAAAATGTTGATTAGCGAATATTCCTTGTACCGAATCAGATAGCGGATAGCGATTTTGAGATGATTTCTCAGCATGTGTTGTTTATTTTATTGGTTCGGGATACCCTCATCAAAAATACCTCTGTAAACTCCGCGGCCTGCGCCATACTTCCTCATTCATTTTTCAATGCTCCGACCGGGTTGGCAAAAGCAGCCCTCATGGCCCGCAGGCTTACTGTGGTAATGACCAGGAAAAGCTCGATGATTCCCGCGGCCATGAATATATACCAACTCATAGAGGTTCGATAGGAAAAATCAGCCAGCCATTTCCCGGTAGCCCACCAGGCCAGGGGAAAGGCAATAAGTATGGAAATGAGAGCAAGGAAAATGAACTCCCTGGTAAGGGTAACAACGATCTGTCCAACGGAAGCGCCCAGCACTTTACGAATACCAATTTCCTTGACCCGTTGACGGATGGAGTAGGATGACAGGCCGAACAGCCCCAGACAGGCCAGCGCAACCGCGATCCCGGAAAACAGGTTCATGACCTTGGCCAACCTGAGTTCTCCATTATAGAGTACGTTGTAGTCGTTGTCCAGAAACCGGTATTCAAAGGGCCTGTCCGGTACAAGGGTTTTCCATTTCCCCTGCAGGAAAGCGATGGTTTCCGGGAGGTTGTGCCGGCTCAGTTTTACAAGCAGTTCCCTGGCCCGGATTTCGGGAAAAAGAATGAAGGGCCTGATGGGATGATGGAGGGATTCAAAATGAAAGTCCCTGACTACACCCTTTACATAGCCTGGCCGTGATTCATCCATGTACATCTTTTTTCCAACGGCCTCCGTGGGCGTCCATCCCAATTGCCTAGCTGCCGATTCATTTAGGATAAAATGGTAAACCCTGCTCTTGTGATCTTCTCCTGATACGTCCAGTATGTCCTGCCTGGAAAAATCCGCACCTGCAATCAGTTCAAGGCCCGTCGTCTTAATATAGTCTTCGTCGACCGGATTGGCAATAACCGCTATCTGCTGATCGGCGGGCATGACGGCAGATCGCATGTTGTAACCTCCACCGCCTTCAACCGGCGATCTTACGCAGCGGGAAACACTGATTACATCAGGATTTGATTTGAATTCCCGCTTGATGACCGGCAATAGGTCCATCATGTTGTTATTCATGGGAAGAACCAGAACCTGGGTTCGGTCATACCCCAGGTTTTTATGCTGGATAAAGTAAAGCTGTTTTTGGATCACAAAAGCGGATACGATCAGGAATATGGATATGGCAAACTGGAAGATGACCAGCGATTTGCGAATACTCCTCCCGGAGACGTCCCGCTTGAATGAACCCTTTAAAACTTTTACCGGTTTGTATGCCGAAAGAATAAAAGCCGGATATGTTCCCGCAGTGATGCTTATTAAGGCAGCCAGCAAAAGAGAAAACATGAGGACGGGCAGACTGATCAGCGAACCGGCCTGGAATTGTTTTTCTGTCAGCTGGTTGAAACTAGGCATGGTGAGACTTGCAGCGGCCAAACTCAGCAGGATTGAAAGTACACAAAGGCAGAATGATTCACCAATAAACTGCCAGAACAGTTGCTTCTTGCTGGCTCCGACGACCTTTCGTACGCCTACCTCTCTGGCCCTTTCCAGTGACTGGGCTGTACTCAGGTTGACAAAAGTGGAACAGGCGATGATGAGGATCAGCAGGGCAAGAGCAGCCAGAATATATACATAGGATATACTGTTGTTGGGTTCAAATCCTCCATACTCGGAATAAAGATGGATTTTCAAAAAAGGTTCGAGAAAGAAATTTATCGTCGCCCCTTTGCCTTCCATTTCCTTTTTCATGAATGCAGGAAGTTTTGCCTGCAGGCCGGCCAGGGATTTTTCGTCCTTCAATAACAAATAGGTGGTATAATTGGCATCCCAGTACGATTCTTCATATTCTTTTTCCAGCCCAAGAGAAGAAAAGGAAGCCAGCAGGTCAAATTTGATCTGGGAATTGGACGGACAATCCGCGAGGAGGCCGGTAATCCGGTAAGGGCTGCTGTCACCTGCCACGGAAATGACTTTGCCTATGGGGTCATCGTCGCCAAAATATCTCTTCGAAGCTGATTGGGTGATCACCACCTGCCTTGGCGAAGACAGGGCTGTCCGCGGGTTGCCTGTTAGCAGGGTAAAACTAAATACATCAAAGAAACTGGGGTCTGCGTAGTAGAAATTTTTTTCCCGGAACAATTTGTCCTTGTAGCTAAGTATTTCTTCACTCTTAACCATCTTTACTGCAGATTCCACTTCCGGGAATGTCTGCCTGAAAACGGTCGCTACCCTGACACTGGTGTAATTTCCCTTGTTTGAGGCATTGGACCCGTTGAAGCTGTATTCCATGATCACGCGGGCTATTCTGTCGCCCTTGCGCTGGAATCTGTCATAACTGAGTTCATGCCGGATGTACAGGCAGATCAGCAGGCTGGAAGTAATCCCTACGGTAAGGCCAAATAAGTTGATGACAGTCGAGGTTCTGTTTTTCCACAGATTTCGGAGAGCTGTCCTTAGATAATTTTTTAGCATGGGAAGGCTTGTTTAATACTAAATTCCTGATAACTCATGTTATTCAGACCTCAGGGACTCAACCGGGTTCACTGATGCTGCCCTTGCCGTCTTCAGCGTGAGAACCATCATGGCAAGGCACATCATCGGCAATCCGGTCAGAAGGAATACCCACCAGTCCAGTGAAGTCCGGTAAGCGAAATTGCCTAGCCAGCGATGCATGGCCCACCAGGCTGCCGGAATCGATATGATAAAGGCCAGGGCTATCAATTGAATAAATTCTTTTGACAGCAGGAGGATAATTTGGGCAACACTTGCGCCCAATACCTTCCGGACACCAATTTCCTTGGTCCGGCGATTGGTGGTATATATTGCCAGGCCGAAAAGTCCCAGGCAGCTGATTAAAATAGTAAGGCCACTGGCCCAGGTCAACAGGATGGAAGTATCCTGTTCGGTTTTATAAAACTTGGCAATGGTCTCGTCAAAAAAGGAATAGTTTAAATCCTGGCCGGGATATACCTCCTTCCAGCTTTCCTCCATGCGGGTAATGGCGGCCTTCCAGTTTTCTCCGTTCTCCCGGTGAGGGGCCAGGGCGATGTGAAGTGTATAGTACTGATCCTTCATGCAAGAAAAAGCCAGCGGTTTAATTTCGTCGTGCATCGAACGGGAATGAAAGTCTGCGAGAACACCAACGATAGGTAGCCGGGATTGGCCTTGTTCTACAAAATGTCCCAGAGCATCCTCGGGGTTTTGAAATCCCAGAAACTTCGCATATGTGTCGTTGATGAGAAATTCAGAGGCTGTGTCTGCGGATCTCATCAGTCGGCCGGCTAACAGTTTCATACGGTAGACCTCAAAGAAGGAGGAATCGGCATATTTAATATCAACGGTTGTCTCGATTTTTTTCCTGCCGTTATCCACGGTCATGCTTCCAAAGGAAAAGCCATTGCTGGCTGGCGGATCTCCGCCAAGCGCAACCTTATCTATTTCCGGAATCACCCTGAGTTTGTTGAGCAGCAACAGGCGCTTCCCCGCATCCTTATCATCAAATGGGAGGTCCAGGTTGATTATGGATTCCTTCCTGTAGCCAAGATCCTTGCTCAGGGAATAGTGTATCTGCTTGACAACTACCATAGTGGCAACCAGATAAAATTGGGCGATGGCGAATTGAATGACGATAAGCGACCTTCTCACCAGGAACCTGCCTCTTCCCGCTGAAACAGGCATCTGGGTTTTCAGTACCAAGGCTGGGTTAAACCGGGTCAGGACAAGCGCGGGGTAAAACCCGGAAAGCAGGCTGACCATTACGGTCAGGGAAACCAGGAAAATCCAGACTTCGGGTTTTGAAACAGCCGAAAAACTCACTCCCGCAGGAATATAACCCGCGAAGACTTTGAATATGGCTGGAGACATGGCCAGGGAAAGTACCGTGGCCAATGACGTTAGCAGAAAGGTTTCGGAAAGAAATTGAAAAATAAGTTGTCCTTTCCTGCTGCCCAGTGTTTTTCTGATCCCTATTTCCTTTGCCCGGTGCATGGCCTGTGCTGTCATCAGGTTTATGAAATTGATCGATCCAAGCAGCAGGAGGAATACGGCAACCAGCAACAGTCCGTACAGGGTGGGTTTTTCAGCCAGATATTCATCAAAATTTCCGTATTCTGTATCAAAATGAATGTCCCGGAGCGGTTGCAGGGAATGTGAAGGGTTCAGGTTTTGCTTTTTGACAGATCTGGCTTTCAACAGCTCGATCTGTTTTGTAATCTGGCTGGGGGAAATGCCTTGGCTAAGTTTTAGAAATAAATGGAAAGACGAACTGACATTACTCCATTGATCCCATGAAAAGTTATACCGCAATCCGCTGGATGGTATGGTTGCCATGGAGATAAAAGCCTTAAAATCAAATTCGGTAACCTCCCTGAGGTCCTGGACAACTCCGGCAACCGCAACCTGGATCGAATCATTGTAGGTGAGCCTCCTCCCGATCATTTTCTCCGGACTCAAATCCGGAAAATATTTTTTGGCAGTACTTTCGGTCAGAACTACGCGAAAAGGCTCCCTGAGCTGACCGGCGCTTCCTGACAGCCATTGGTACTGGATAAGATTGAAATAACCTTCGTCACAAAACATGACCCTCCGCTCTTTCTTAAATACAGCCGGAGTCCCGCCTTCTTGCTTTGCCTCAACTCTAACCGTTGCCTCTCCATACTCCTGCAAGGGTGCTACCACGTCAATGCCGGTGATCTCCCTTTTTACCGCAGCGGGCATGGGCATGGGCACTCCCGCGAATTTAATTTCCTGGTCAGGAAAATGCATATCGGAAACGACCCGGTATATTCTGTCCCGGTCTTTTTCGAAAGTATCAAAACTGAACTGGTAGCTGACAATCATAAATATGACCAGGGAGGCCGTGATGCCAATAGAAAGACCCGTAATGTTGATCAGCGAGAAAATTTTGTTGCGCCAGATGTTCCTGAACGCGACGATAAAATAATTGGCCAGCATATGATTCAGTCTATATGTGTTTCCATCATGGAAGATACCGTTCTTATTTAAGGCAGGTTGCCGGCACCCGCCAAATTATTCTGTCCGCAATGTTCCGACGGGGTTTGCCAGGGCAGCTCGGACTGCCTGGAAGCTGACCGTAAACAGGGCGATAAAAAGGGCCAGTATTCCCGCGGCGACAAATACCTGCCAGCCCATATCGATTCTGTAGGCAAATCCCATAAGCC